>Ga0180433_10004926_pt1 | contig 18467 bp, 32 predicted proteins | sample SS_ome_8_FD_132980 | JGI IMG/M metagenome (GOLD analysis project Ga0180433, IMG submission 132980) | Hypersaline lake sediment archaeal communities from the Salton Sea, California, USA - SS_1_D_1 metaG | ecosystem: Environmental > Aquatic > Non-marine Saline and Alkaline > Hypersaline >... | reverse complement strand
TTTAAAGCAAATATTACTCTTGATGAATTAGAAATAGAATTTAAGAAAAAACAACAAGGAGGTGACGGTGTCAATTCCTCCCATCAATAAATTGATGGGTATCCTTGACACTTTTTTATGATAAAAGAATTTGAATTAAAGAAGATTGATGAAACAGATAAATGGATTCAATATGAAGTAAAAAGGAAAGGATTATATTATGGGTTATTGACCATAGAAAAAAACGAAGACATAAAGAACGATTGTACTATATTAAAATTAAATTAGGAGGAAAATAAAATGGAAAACGAAAATAAACAATTTGAACCTAAAGCTCCAGACTTTACTGGAGACGGAGTAGCTGTATGGATTAGACAAGATAAGAATGGAAATGATTTCTTATCTATCAAGACTACAGGACATAATACAATAACTGCTTTTAAGAATGTACCTAAAGCAGGAACTACAGAGAATGAACAAACTCAGTAAGTTAAAGTTTGTAGTATTAGGAGGATGTGCAATTCTTATTTTATATTATGCACTTCTCTTACACTATGTTAATTTGGTAAACCCTGAATCTTTTGTTACTTGTCCACCAGGTTATTCTTTTAATGAAGAAGCACCAGAGTATATAAACAATCTCTGTATGCAAGGTGCAAGAGAATCAGAATGGACAGATACAATTTCTAAATGTAAATGGATAGCTTACTCTGGAATGGGTCTAGGATTTTTAATACTATTTTTCAATATGTGGAAGAATAAAAGGTACTGGTCTGACAAAGCTAAACAATTAGATGATATAGTAAATAAGTAACTCAGTATACATTTTTGTATACTCAAAATAGAAACCTTTATATATACATACTACTTACTACCTACTATAATGATGAGTTAAGAGAAACTCATCAAGGACGGAACTGAAAATGAAACTATTTAGAAAAAGAGAAGGATATATTCCTTTACAGGAAATGCAGGACAGAGTAAACAAACGAGGACAATTTATTTGGAAAGCTAAATGTTGGAGGTCTTTTTTATGAACAAGCTAGATGAACAATATATGAGATGGTGTTTTGAAACCAATAACGATAATGTAAAGATGAGGATTAAGGAGGAAGAATGAAACATAAAATAGATTGTGAACCAAAGTGGGTTGATTTAATACCAATTCTAGTAGGTAGTGGAGATAGAGCTTTTGCTATTAGAGGATTGAGAAAAATTGCAGTAATTGCTGATAAGATAAGACAGGCAGAAAAGAATAAAGAAAAGATTGAGTTTGATTTTACTGAGGATTCAGAATGAAAATAAAAACCACTTTTGTTTGGGATTGTATCTGTGGGAAAAGTTATTCATTTTCACAAGCAAAAAGGAAACAAACAAATAAAAAAATTGGTTGTTTTAATGTAACTCAAAGTTATTGTCCTTTTTGTGATAGAAGATGTGTTAAAGAGAACATAATTAATGTGAGAAAGATAAAAAATAAGGAGTGTAAAAAATGAATATAGTTAGTGGAGTATCAAAAGCTATTATTTTGATTGGGATAGTTATTACTTATTTATTTAGTATTTTAAATCAAGTATATCAAGTCCAATCAATAATGGAAGGAATAATGTGTGGTCTATTGTTAATGTGGGCTGTTGAAACATTATCGGAGACAAAAGTAGAATGACACCGAAAGAAAAAAATAATATTAGACTATTTTATACAGATATGGTATCCTGTGATAAAATTGGAAATAGAAAAGATGATTTAGAAGAAAAGAGGAATAAATATACTTATGAAGCTATTGAAGAAGCTGAAAAGTTTATTAAAAATAATGGCAAACAATATGAGAGATTATGTGTTGTATTTTATGAAGATTATAAAAAAACACTTAAAGAAGAAAGGAAAAGAATAATAAATATTTTATATAGTATTCTTAAAAATCCTGAAAGTAGTTCGACTGATGTGTTTGATAAAATAATTGAATTAAAAGAAAAGTATGGAGTTGAAAAATGAAAAATAGTTTATTAGAAATGATGTTAAAACACGAAGTAGGTGGAGAACACAATGCAGAAATATTAGAAGTGTATCATCAAGCAAGAGCTAAATGGACAAAAGAGAATGGTTCTTGTTTAGATGCTAACGAATATATTGAACATTGGAACAAACGAGAAGATTACATTAAACAAATGATGTGTCAATACTATAAAAAGAACGGATATTGTCAAGGATGTAAAGGAGACTAAAATGAACTTATGTGATTACAGAGAAACAGAAAAGATTAAATGCTATAAGTGTGGACACGAATGGGAATATAAAGGAACATCTATTTATTTCGTTTGTTGTCCTAGTTGTAGGAATCAATTAAGTAGAAAGAAGTTGGGAAGGATTAGGGATGAGGATGAAGATGGAAGGAAGAGGATTAGGAATGAGGATGAAGATGGAAGAAAAAGGATTAGGAATGAGGATGAAGATGGAAGATTGGAAAAATCTCAATCACCATCACCATCTCAATCACTTAAATACGGAGGAAAATAAAAATGGGAATCATGCAATGGATAGGTAAAAAGATAGAAGAGAGTGAAATCAAACAAGACTTAATGACTAAAGGAGAAATGATGTATCACAAGCAAGAAGAGCTTACAGGTAAAGAAGACCCTTTAGTAAAGAAAGGATATAATAGAGCTATGAAGAAACATCTTAAAGATATAGAGTTTAAGAAGAAAGCTCAGAGAGATTCGATTAAGACTGATGTTGATTTAAAGAAAGCTAAGGTTGAAGAAGTTAAAGCTAAGACTAAAGCAAAGAAACAAACTAAAGCGAGACCTAAGTCTAAAGTAGTTACAGCAACAACAGAAAAGAAGAAAGAAGACTTCTTCCCAAAGATGGAAGATTATTTTGATTAAGGAGAAAACACAATGAAAGCAACAATAGAAAAATACGAAAAGCAACACATACAAGTTCAAGACGAAGATGGAAAACCTGCACTTCAAGAAGTAGCAATGATAACTTTAATGAGTGAAGTTCCAGAAGTTTTACCTGTTGGACAAGTAGTTGAATTAAGTGTTCCAAAGACAAAAGCTAAGAAATAAAGATTAGTATTTAAATACTTAATTTAATATACACTTCATGCAGGAGGTGATTTGCATGAAAACTTATATTAAAAAAGGTGACTTATCTGGAGCAGCTATATCTTTAGCTATCGCAGCTATCGTTGTAATCGGTGTAGGTATTCCTATAACAACTCAAGTTATTTCAACAAGTAACTTAACTGGAATTACAGCTTTAGTAGTAGGATTCGTTCCTGTATTTATGGCTTTAGCTCTATTAATGGCTTCCGTATCAGTAATGAGAGGAGGTAACTAATTAGCTTAGCTTACAAGACGAGGGGCTTATCCCCTCAACTTTTTTTTTATTATTTAACAAAGTTTAAATAGTTAAAAGGATTACTTATGATAATGAAACGAAAAAATATTTTAATTCTTACATTCTTATTTATCTTATGTTCGTTTAGTGTATCGGCTTTAGACCAAACTAAACTTGTTGCATGGTGGGATTTTGAAGATACTTGTGATGAAAATAATAATGTTATAACTAAATCTTCCGAGAACGTTACATATAATGCAACAGGTAAAGTTGGAAAGTCTGCAATATTTGACGGAAGTTCTAATTGTTTATTTGACGCAAACACTCATATGTTAGGTTCTTTAGGTTCAGGAGAATTTTCTTATTCATTATGGGTAAAAAATAAAGTTCCAAATAGTGACGGAGCAACATTTTTTGCTCACGGAGACTGGCAGGCTTATAGGATAGGAAAACTTGGGTGGGGTGGGGCATATACTTCTTCTAGGGCAAGTGATGGAGGATTTAAAGATGTAGATTGGAACTGGACAAATCAAAGATATTTTACTTATGATACTTGGACACATATAGTTTATGTAAATCCTAATACAGATGACGGAAGTTGTGGTTATTATGTAAATGGGATTTGGGATGGAATACAATCAGCTGACGATTGTTGGAATTTTACAAGTAGTATATCAGGGAGTTACGTTACAGCAATAGGTTCATTATATGATAGTTCAGGTAAATATTTCGGTGAACTTGACACTTTCAATGTTTGGAACAAAACTTTAAACACTTCTGAAGTATCAGAGTTATACAACTCAGGCTCAGGTATCAATTATGCAATAGCATTCCCTTCAGCTCCACCTTTAGACTTTAACATTACATATCCTTTAAACGAATCAGAATTTACTACAGACACTTATTCAGGTTTTATTAACATAACAGCAACAAATGAATTAGTTGAATGCACTTTAAACAATTCTGATTGGAGTTTCAATTCATCTGCATTAGAAAATTATTCTTTTTATAGTTCTAATTTTTCTACAAAGAATTATTTAATAAATGTAAATTGTACAGATGGTTTAAGCGAAGCAACACATCTTTTAAATTTTACAATTATCCCCAACCCCATTCCTTTTCATTTTGAAGTTTATGATGTAGGGAGAGAATGGATTTTATTAAATTGGTCGGATGAAAATGGTTCTGTTGTTATGGATATATCTTTAGATAATGTTACTTGGACAGATGTAGAAGACCCTTTGTATGGAGGAACTATTGATGAATCTAGCAATTTAGCTTCAGTACATTTCTTAACAGAACAAACAACTTATTATTTTAGAGCAAGAGACGCAGTAACGATAAGAAGTTATATTTCTGAAACAACAGAAGGAGGTTATAATAGAATGTTAGTTTTATTTATAGCATTAATGGTTTTTGCTTTTGCGTTTTTAATATTAGGTAGATATTCTGAAAATTCCTTTTTCTTTGATTTATTGAGTGCTACTTTATTTTTAATAAGTGGATTCATGATATTTGAAGTAGGAATTGAAGATATACCAAAATATTATACAACAGGTTTAGGAATAATTAATATATGTATAGCGTGTTTCTATTACTTGGAAGTAGCAAAGAACAGAAAAAACCACGAAGGTTAAAAGGAGAGTGAAATAAATGTCAGATGGATTTAGCATGACAGATAAAGAGAAAATGGCTTTTCAAGCTTTAGAGCAAGAGAAGCAAGTAACAGACCAAATTAAAAGACAACAACAAGCACAAAATAATCCTTATATTGACAACTCTTTTGATTTCCATAGATTTACTGCAGACCCTACAATAAAGGATGTACTAAGTCAGAAGATTAAAGAGATTGATAAGAATTGGGTGTTTGGTAATTTCAACAAGATTGATGAACAAATAATAATTCTTTCTGAAGATTTGATAACAGATATAGATTGTTTGTTACCTAATGTTGAAAAAAATGAAAGTAAAATAAGAAATGCTTTATACAGAGATTTGTTTTCTACAATAACTAAGTCAAGAGGTAGAAAAGGTTTCGCTGCTAAGTTATTTGTAACACAGATAACATCAGGTAAAAGTATTTTAGAAACAGAAGCGAAAAAGAAAAAGATGTTTAGTTTATCTAAACAACAAGGAGAGTGAAGATGATTGAGATGAATGATGAGGTGAGAGATGAGGTGAGAAATGAAGATTAGGATGAAGTTAAATATATTAGAGGATTGTAAATCTTTATTTTATAAGGTCTATAAAGTTACCAAAACAAATAAATTTACAATAACTCCTCAGAGATTTTGCATTTTAAGGAGTTGTTGTTCTATAGGGAGTAATATTGCTGAAGGTAATGAAAGAATTGGAAAAGACAGAAATCATTTTTTTAATATTGCTTTAGGTAGTTTGGAAGAATGTAGATTTCAGTTAAGTTTATATGAAAAATATAATGGAGAATGTGAAGAATTGATGAATAAAATTAGAGGGGTTGTATTCAAATTAAAAAACCCATCTCAATCTTTATCTCAATCACAATCAATCTCCAAAGGAGATTAGAATGGAAGTATGGATGATTTATTTAATAAGTTTTGGAATAGTATATGTTTTTTTTAACATAATATTCATTATGGTTTTTATGAAACCAATTAAAGAACAATTTAGACAATGGATGTTAGTTGGAAGAGGTTATTGTAAAGTAAGGATTAATGATTTAACACACCATCAACAAGAACATTTCTTAAAACCTAAGAACGATTCTTTCCAAATTAAAGGAAAAAGGTACATGATTGACCCAAAGAAAGTTAGATATATGGGCAAGTGTGCTGTTTATGAGTATAGGGAAGACGTTTCTGAACCAATAGACCCATATCATAAAGACTTTGTAGGTACTGATTCAGAATATTTAGATGGTTTCTTAATGAAATTAAAAGCTTTAGCAAGGTTAATGGCTGTTAAAGAGTTACAATTAATAGTGATTCTAACTATTTTAGCTTGTGGAGCTGCAGTAATTGGTGCTGCTATTGCAGGATATAACTATACATTAATAGATAAATTAGTTAAGGGGTTATTATGAAGCTAAAAGCGAAAGTTAAGAAGAATAAGTTAAAATTGTTTGATGAAAGCAACAGAAAGATAGATTGCTTTAAATTAAACGAAAATAACTATTCAAAAGAGCTATTAGAAGGACTTTCTTTAAAATATGGTATATCTAAACCAAAAAAGAAAAAAACCTCTAAAAAGGAATAAATATGGATAATTTACCACAAGTTCAAGCAGATTCACATATTTTAGTGAATGCAAAGCTTAAAGCTTATGAAGAAATGGTTTTAGCTAAACAAAAGTATATTAGGTTAGCTAAGATTCATTTAAGAGATGATTATCCTACAGATGATTGGGTTTTATCCTTAATCAATTTCTATGATATTATGTTTTCTGAAGTTCAAGAGAATAAATATTCAGAAAAGTATGGAGATTGGTTTCAATGGATTCCAGTATTAGAGAGAGGTAACGTTCCAGATTTTGACATATTAAATAAAATCACTAGGAACTTTATGTTATTTGCTCAAGATGTTGGAATCACTAAAACCCAGAAGTTAGGAACAGAAATCCATTATTAAAGATAAGTATTTAAATACTTAATTATATTTGAGATAGAATAATGGTTATTAAAACTCCAATTCCAACTCTTTCTGTAAGACAAAGAGCAGAGATTGCTAGACAAAAGATGTCTCCTGCTAGATTTAAAAGGACACAAAGAGTTACAAGAAGTAATATCCAAACTCCTGCAAAAGTTATTAAACCACCAATTAAAGAAGCTCAAGGATTCTCAACAGATAAAATTTATAGTGGTAATAAATTAAAAGAGGGATGGAATGTAGAATATTACGAAGGAACAAATATTCCTAAAAGAATTTACAAAGATGAAAAAGAATATAAAGCATATTATCAAGCTAGAAAAGATAAAGGTACAACTGAATATAAAGTTAAAAGAAATAGTGTTAGAACTTATACACCTAAAGAATATATTTTTGATAAAGAGGGCAGGTTAGATGCTTATAATGTTTATGATACTTATTATGAAAGAAAAAGAAGTGAGAAATTTTCAAGTGGGGATAGACAAAAGACAATTAAACAAAAAGTTTACAAAAAAAATGTAGTTTTGTATGATGATGATGGATTTAAAACACAAGAATTAAAATATGATGAAAAAAGAGAGTCCAAAAAATATGGTTCTGAAAAAATTTATTTAAGGGAAAAGGAACTTTATTCAAAAGGTCAACTTACTTTTAAAGAAAAACAGAGATACAGAAGTGATGGTAGTAAAGTAGGAAGTAAGACAGATTATATTAAAGGAACAAAAAAAGATACTTCTTCAGATGGTAAATCCGACATGGTTAAGATAGGGAATAGATATGTTAGTAAACAACAAGTTAAAGGTTTAGCAGACAAAGGAGTAATTTCTAAAAAAGATTATCAAAGTTATTTAGTTGATACTAATAAAGTTAGTTTTGGAGATATTGACCCTGCAACAGGTGTTAAATATACTAAAGCTGAAAAGAAAAAGATTGCAGAACAATTCAGTTCAGGTAAAGATATTGCAGATATTAAAGTAGTTCCTTATGATGAAAAAATATTAACAACACAGAGTGCTAGTAGATATATTGATACTCCATCAGCTCCTAAAAAAGTTGAAAGCTTTTCAAAACAATTCGGTATGACTTTATTAGAACCTACACAATTTGATGACCAAAGACAAAGTGCTAATTACTTTGGAGCTGACCAGAATATTAAAGCTACAGGTTATATAGACCCCTTTGCAAAACAATCTTTAGGTGCAAAACAAGCTGAAGAAAGAGCAAGTACGGCAAGTTATGGTACTGCTGGAATGCAAATCCAAAGACAAAAGGAAGAAATCCAAAGACAAAAAGAAGAGTATGCAGAATCTTTTATTGGTAGAATTGAAACAGCTTTTGATAAAGGTAAAAAGTTTTATGATGAAAAATTAACTTTTAAATATGAAGGAGATGGAGAATTAGTAGATTTTTCTTTATTTAGTACAGCAAAACAAGGTAGAGAGTTAGTTAAACCTGTTTTAAGTAAAGCAGTTGAAGGATATAAGGATACAGCTAAACAATTAGATATTATTGCACCTGATAAAGAAACTTCAGCACAATTAAGAGAGATGGGAAGACAAGGAACAATCGTTCCAGAAGAGTATCAGGTTAATGTTAATTTTGATACTACTCCATACATTACAACTCAAGCTTCAACAGGTTCAGCTTTTTCTAGTTTAGCTGCAGGTGCTTTAGAACCCTATGCAGAAAATCCAGAATTAATTTTAGTTGATTATGCAGGGGGTAAATTAATAGGTGCGGGAGCAGGTTATCTTACAACCATTGGAGGAAAGTCTGCAGTTATTAGACAAACTTTATTAGGTGCAGCAGGAGCAGCAGGAATTACATTATATGGAGCTAACATTTCAAGAAATTTATCAGAAAAAGAAACTAAAGCTGAAAAATTTGAATATTTAGGTGGGGAAATTGGAAGGGGTGCTGTTCAGTTTGCAGGATTTCATTCGGGATTTAAATGGGCTACAACACCTAAACTAAGTGATATTGAAATAACAGGATATAAAAAAACTTATTATACTCAGACGGGGGGAACACCCAAAGGAAGCAAAGGTATTAATACAAAACAAGCTTTTAGTTTAACAAACAAACAACAACCCGATTTATTAATGGAATTTTCTACAAAATATCCAGGAAGAAGACCAATTTATACAACTTTAGATGTTAAACCTTCTGGAGCTTTTGAAAGAATAGATACTAGAACGATAGGATTTTTTAAGAAAACTAAATTTTCTAAAGTTACAACTCAAGCAGCTCCAAAATATTCCTTTTATGATTATAAATTTTCTGGAACTGAAGATGTTTCAATATGGAAACCAGATACAAAAATAACTTATGCAAATGATAAGTTTAAGATTCAAACACTTTATTCAATTAAAGATACTAAAGTTCCTGTGTTACAAGATTTTATTTCAAAACAAAAAACACCTAACTCAATAATTAGATATTATAAGAATGGACAATACAAAGGATATAAATTAAGTAGTCCTAAATCATTATCAACTCAAGAATTAATAGCAGTAGACACTATTGTTAAGTCTAAAGAGTTTAAGAAACCTTTTGAATTTAGTAACGATAAAGTTAAAGGATATTTTCAAGAAGGCAAATTTACAAAAGTTTCAGAGTTAAGAGGTAAAGATTTTATTGGAAGAGTTAACACTCAAACCAAAGTTCAACAATTAGATACTATTGGAAGAGGGAGATATAGAGAAACTTTGAAAATAGTAGATATAAAACGAAAACCAGTATTTAAAACATATAAATTAAAAAGTGGAGAAGTGATAAAGATTGGAGAAAAACCTCCTTTAATTAGGGAAAATAAATTAAAAGGTATCGGCGAAATTGAAATTGGAATTAAACCAGGTAATCAAAGATTGGTACTTCCTAGATTTAAAACAACTACTAAAACATCTCCTATAATAGATTATACTACAGGGAAAGCTAAAGGTTTCATGGAAACTCAAAAAGTTTCATTTTATCCAGAGTTAAAAACATATGGAAAGACTGAAGTTTTATTTAAAGCTAGATTGAGAATAGTTGGAGACGGAACTTCTAAGTATAGCGTGTTATATGATAAATCACAACCAGTAAGACCTCAAAAAGATTTTATACCAGGATATACAGATTTACCAGTTTATTCACAAGTACCAGGTACACCAAAACCAATTCCGAAAGTTCAACCAAAACCAAAACCATTTAAATTATCTCCAGATACTAAAGTTTCAAGACCAAATATGCAAGATATAAGAAATGCTTTATCTCCTTTAAGAAGTAAAGGTCAATTATCAGGTTCAAAAACATTAACTACAACCATTACAAGTCCAAAGACACAAACTTTAACTTTCAATGATGTAGTTACTACAACAAGATTAAGCACTAAAACAAATCCTTTAACTACTTTATCAATTCCAAAGACACAGAATTTATTACTTCCAACAATTTCAAAGACTGCTTTAATTTCTTTTTTAGCTACTAAGACTTTAACAGATATTAAAACAGACACTATTTTAGATACTAAAACGGACACTATTTTAGATACTAAAACATTAACAAATACAAAGACTTTAACAGATACTACAACTAAAACTAAAACAGACACTATTTTAGATACTAAAACATTAACAAATACAAAGACTTTAATAGATACTACAACCAAAACTGAAACCAAAACAGATACTACAACTAAAACTAAAACAGATACTACAACTAAAATTGACACTATTTTAGATGTAACTCCTGTTATAGAGATACCACCACCAGAAACACCACCTCCAAGTTTATTAATCCCATTACCTGATTCAAAGCTAGGAACTATTAACCCACCAAGAAAGGAAGGGTCTTATGATACTTATGTTAAAGATAAAGGTAAATGGTTCAGAGCAAACAAAAAACCTAGAACAAGATTAGGTGCATTATCTTTCGGTGCAAATCTAGTAGATAACTCTTCTAGTGCATCTTTCAAAATCAAACCATCTAAAAAAGAAGCGAGAAAGAATTTAATAGATGACAATTATTTCAATTTTAATAGAGGAAAGTTCAATAAAAAGAATGGTATTTATATAGAAAAGAAATCTAAAAGAATAGATACACTGGGAGAAATACAAGGAATCACAGCAAAAGGGTGGTTAGCTAAAAGAAACAGAGGTAATAAATGGTTTTAAAAATAAAAAAGATTGGAAAGAAACCGATTGAAGACGTTATAAAAGATATTTCTAAAGAACTTTATAAGAAAGACGTAATCAAAAATTCACATAAAACTAAAGAGGTGAAATTATTATGAAATTAAAAAGTATTAAGTTTAAGGTTAAAGATATAGGTTGTGCTATATCTGATGCTAAGAAAGACACAAAAATGAATATTAAGGAAACTAAAGTTAAAAATTTGGGTAAAAGAATGGGTAAGTTTCCAGCAAGATATTTTTAGGAGGAAATGATGAGATTTTTAAACAAAAAAGGACAAGGAGTATTTAACGGATTCTTTGTAGTTCTAGCTATCTTTATTACATTAGCTACTTTGATTGTATATGTTGCTACATATCCTTTAATAAGTGCAGTTATTCAAATATTTTTAGCTTCAAGTACAGACCCAGTATTAAATATATTAATTAGATTAGTTCCATTGTTCTTTTTGTTCGGAATAGGGATGGCTTTCTTTTTTATGATTGCATCACAGAGGGCTTAAATATGACTAAATGCATTAATTGTAACTCAAACAAAATAAAAGTGTGGGGTACAATAGAAGACATGACAGAATATCTTTGTGAAAAATGTTTAACAGGATGGGTTATTAATAAAACAGGAGATGTAATTGAACTATAAGATTTTAACATGGATGTTTGTATTATTAACTTTAACACTATCAGCAAATGCTTTACTTAACGATTCTATAGCTTACTACTCCTTTGATGAAACAACCAATAATTTAGCTTATGGTGGAACACCAATCGGTGTTGATGGTAAATTGGATGGTGCTATTGATTTAGACGGAAGTAATGATTATATAGATATTTCTCCAAGCATATCTTCATTAGGTAGTAATTTTACTATTTCTATATGGATTAATCCTGATACAATAACTTCAGATAGAACAAATATTATAAGTTTGAGAGATAATAATAATGTTTTATTTTCTTGTGATGATGATTTTGCAGCAGATAGTTGTAAATTTGAAGGTAATGATGAATTTGCAGTTACTTTAGGTTCTTGGACACATATAGTTTATGTTCATAAAACTGGCGATACTTGTGATGTATATAGAAATGGTACAAAAGTTGTAGATAATACACCTTGTACCACAAATTCAGCAATATCTGAAACAGATGTGTTTGGTGCAAGACCTGACCATTCAAATAAGTTTGATGGTGCATTAGATGAAATTGCTATTTATTCAAGAACACTTAGTGAGGCGGAAATACTTTCTATATATCAATCTGGAAGTCCAACTGAAACAACGGATGAAATAGTGAGTGATGTTTCTTATTACAGCTCGATGGATGGATTATATGACTTTTCAGGTAACGCTAACTATGCAACCGATAATAGTGCGACTCAAACAGATAACGCAACAGGTATTTTAAATAGTGCGTTTGATTTTGACGGGACTAATGATTTTATAGAGAGTCCTATTTCTTTAAACACTTCAGGTGACTTTAGTTTTGGTGGGTGGGTTAAAGCTAACAACGTGGCTGGAACTAACGAAGAATATTTTTCAGTTGGGGTAACGGCAACTGCAAATAAAAATATATTTTTAAGGTGTGAGACCACGAATAATTTGAAAATGGGAATTGTAGGAGGCAGCAATTTTATTGATAGTAATGGTTGTCCAAATAAATGGGTTTTTTTGGTTGTAACATACAATAGTAATGATGGTAATATGAGTTTATATTATAATGGTACTTTTGTTGGAAGTGCAACTGATAGTTTTACAGAAAATCCGTCGAAAATTTCGATAGGTGCAAGAGTTAATAATGACCTTAAAATGCGAGGGTTAATTGATGAAGTTTTTTTCTATGAGAGACTATTGAGTCAAACAGAAATAACAGAATTATACAACTCAGGTACAGGATTTAACCCTTACGCATCACCACTAATTCCACCTCCAAGTAATACAATTAATTTAGAAACACCTGTTAATGATACTTACACATACAACACTACTAATGATTTTAAGTTTAATGTAACAAGTAATGCAGACCTTTTATATTGTAAGTTATTAATTGATGATATTATTAATATTACAAGATTTCAAGGAGATATTCAAACAGGAAGTTCTAGAAGTTGCACAGGTATAAATTGTAGTAATATATATGATGGGAATTGGGACACTTATGGAGATTTAACAGGAGCAACTTCTTATAATATAAGATATACAAAACCAATAGAAAATTTTAGTTGGATTGTTAAAGATGAAATTGGAGTTCATAGATTAAACATTACATCTATTGGTTGTTTAGCTCAAACTCCTATGAGATTAAAAATTGAATCTGACGGAAATAATATGTATTATACTTGCTGGGATGGATTATCTGAATCAAGTGTTTATAATTCTATAAATGGAGGAGTTAAATTATATGAAGAGCAATTTCAAGTGTTTAATCAAACTAACTTATCATCTTCAATAACCCAAACATTACCTGAAGGTGATTATAATTGGTCTATTAATTGTACAGATATTTATGGTAACGAGTTTGCTTCAACTGAAACAAATCACTTAGTAATAGATTCAACAGACCCACAGATTAATTTAGAAGGATTGTTCCAAAATAAGTTAGCTATGAATAAATTAAGAGGATATATTAACTTTTCTGATGATAATTTATACTCTATAAATATATCAGATGACGTTACAGGTGCTATTTTTAACATTACAGGGATTACTACTCAAACTTATAATTATACTCTTAATCATGATGTATCAGCTTATTCTAGTGGTTCTCACATATTAAATATAAGAGTTGCTGACGGACACACAGCTAAAGAAATTAAACCATATAAAGTTAAGAATGATTGGTTAGACAACGGAATTAAATACGAATTTGATGATGGTTGGGTTTCAATTAACCCAGAAGGTTTAACAGGAAAGTTATATACTAAAAAAGAAAAAGACAGATATACATTTGAATATGATAAAGGTTGGTTTGAAGAATTAGATGAAAAAACTTTCTATGTAAGAAGTTCACATTATATTGATATAAGACAAGATAGTAAATATGCAGGTCATTTAATTGTTCCAGCATTAAACAAATGGATAGATTTTGAAGAGATTGATGGAGTAGAAAACGTTGTTATTGAAAGATTATCTGACACAGAAATTAAAGTAATAATTAATCCTAAATTAAAAGGTAAGGATAAATTAAAATTCAAATCTGTAGGGGATTTGAACATAATAGAATATAACTTAACATGGTTCAAAGTAAACTTAACTAATGATATAAGAAGTGAAATAACTGATTCAGATTCTCAAACAATAAGAATTACTGCAGAAATGCCTGGGATATCTACTTATGCAGATAACTTTTCAGTTAATTTTGAATATGATGGTTCAGTTCAAAGTCCTCTTACTGAAACTACTTCTACTAACGAACTAGCATGGAATTATTATATAGCTCCTGATACAATCACAACAGATTCAGAAATAAGAAATAATTATATTAATTATACAATTTCACAAAATGGAACAACTGAAATAGTTAACATTTCACAAAATCAATCAGTTTACAGATTATTATTAGCTGAATGTAACGCAACATTTAACACAACAGCAATTAACTTTAATATTGTGGATGAAACTAGTTTAGTTCCTTTAGTTACTAATTTGGATGCATCTGTTCAATATGAAGATTTAAATGGAGTTATTACAAAAACGGCTAACTTTGAATTGTCAGGTGCAAATAACTATTCATGGTGTATAGCTCCTGCAAATACAACTATTTTAGCAACAAGTGACGGATTTACTTATGGTGGAGGAGATTATGATATTAGACAATATACTTTTAGTGATTTATCTTTATCAAACTCAACTAAAAATGTAACTTTATACTTATTAAATGAATCTTTAATTACAGATGTTATCTTAAAAGTTGTGGATGAAACAGATTCAAGAGTTGAAGGTGTAACTATTAATATACAGAGATTCTATCCTGGAACTGGAGAGTTCTTAACTACAGAAATTGTTACAACTGATTGGAATGGTTTAGCTCAAACAGGTTTAATATTAGATGATGTTTATTATGCTTTTACAATTAGTGTAGATGGTTATAACTCTACTTATTTTGAACCTGCACAAGTTTATACAACTCAATTAGTATTTAAAATAGAATTAGAAAGTGCAGCTGATTCGTTCTCTGACAAAGTAGGATGGAGTATTACTCCAGATTCTCCAGTATTAGTAGGTAACGAAACCTTTGATTTATCTACAATATCTTCAAGTAATTCAATAGAATGGTATTCAATAGAATCTACTTATGATTCAGTTACAAAAACTTCAAACGATACAACTATTGCAGGTGGTACAACTTCAGTTACTTGGAATTTTAATGATACAGGATATGTTTATAATACTTACACAATTAAAGTAGAAAATGAAGACCCTTACTCATTTGATGTTGTATATGTAGTTAACGATTTCACACCAGGTAATGATAGTTTAATGGAATTACAACCAGACATTAATAACTTAATACCTGAGTTTTGGAGAATATTGTTTGCTGTATTTCTTAGTTTAATGTTAGCAATTATTATGATGAGTTTAATTAATCCAGAGATGGGTGGATTAATGGCGTTATTGGTTCAAATATTATTTTCATTTTATGGATGGATTCCAATTCCTTTCATAATAGTAGAAAGTTTTATTGTAATAGGATTATATATATTATTTTCCAGGAGTGAGTTATCATGAGTGCAATGTTAAAAATATTTATAACAATATTGAGTATTAGTATCTTGTTACAGATTTTAGTTCCTTCTTCAACATCTTTAATAGAAGGTGGTTTATTTGACCAAATGTTGACTAAAAGTACAGACCAGAGTTTAGGTGAAGAATCTTATGATGGTTTTAATTCTGAATTTAGTAATCCAAGTTGGTCTGGAGAAACTCAAGAAGATTCTACTTTTTTCCAGAAGGTTTTAGATGGTTTATCTGTTGCTAAATCAACAATTATTACTTTAATAAATGTAGCTTCAGTTCCTATTGCTTTAGCTATAAAATTACAAGCACCAGCTAGAATAAGGATGCTATTCTTTATTCCATTAGCTTTATTATATTTAATTTCAGCAATAGTTACATTAGTAAGGGGGGTAACATTATGAGTACGAACACAACTCTTGGAGCTATTGCAGACGTTGGTTTAATAGTTCAGAATGATATTTTAGGTTCAGTAGTTCTATGGGGTATCGTTTTAATAGCTTTATTTGTAGCGATTATTTTAATAGCTAGGATGAATCTAAAAGTAGGTTTAGCTCTAATATTACCTGTGATTCTAGCAATATTGGGTGCAGCTGAAGTAAACTCTCCTTTAATAGGTGGTAATCAATATGCATGGATTTCAGTAATGTTTATATCAATATTAGGTGTAGGAGGTTCTGCCTTTATCTGGTGGAAAATCTCTGGACAACAATGAGGATAGGGATGGGAGAAAGAGGATTAGGAATGAGGATTAAGATGGAAGAAAAAGGACTTAAAACTTAAACTTAAAACTCAAGTGACGAAAGAACGATAAAAATGGACACGAGATGTGATGATTGTGGAATAGTATATAGTTCTAAGTACAATTATCAATGTCCTAATTGTGGTAGCTATCGAAGTGTGTATTTGCACAAAATAGGTCGCCCTAAAAAGAAGAATAAGGACTTCAAAAAGGAAGTTTATTTATAAAGGAGAGAAAATGACAGAAAACGAACAAAAAATTGAAAAAGTAGAAGAAGAAAACAAAAATTATTTACCTTGTGGTTGTGAAGTCAACAAATGTAAATGTGAATTATCAGATATTGATTATATCAAAAAATATGGTTCTAGATTGGTAGGTTCTATGCAAAATTTCGGTATCAAAAATTTATACAAACAAGCTAGAGCTAAAATGAAAGCTGATAAAGAATATGCTAAGAAGTTAAAGCAAGAATCTAAGAATATTATCAAGGAAAAGAAGAAAGAACAAAAAGAATCCAAGAATTAGATAAACTATTGTAACTGACAAATCTATTTTTATTTTTTTTTTATATATCCAAAAAGGAGACATCTGAAGTAAAGTTAGAGGGTGTCTTAGCATGAATTTAACCTTTTCTACCCATTCTTTTTTAGGAATCTCTTTTAAGTACTTGAAATCTATCAGTATATCTTGTAAGATTTCGTCAGAGGTATGTGATTGTTCATGTTCTAATGCTCTTTGATACAAATACTTATTCTTGGGTAAATGTTCGTTAAAAACTAAAGTATCTCCAAACCTGTTCGCATATCCATATTTTGAGTATTCTATCTTCATTTTATAAACAACATCCACAATATAAATATCATAAAAATTATTACATTATATCCTACTATTTCGTTGATTGCATGAGCTAAAATATGTTCTTCCGTCATTTCACAAGGTTCTAATGCTTTAGTATATAATCCTTGATTATTAATCCCATATTTATAATCACACCCATTCAATCTGAATATTTGTCCATGTGTGCCTTCATGTAACACTACATAAGTTGAAATTAGTACTAAAATAAATATAATGTTAAAAATAATTTTTTTCAATTCCATTCTAAAATATCATCCCTAACAACAATCCTATTACTATAAACGCCACAAATCCTAAGAAAAATGCAGCGAGATACATAACAATATGCACTTTTAGTAAACTAAAAAAGTTTATATTTACTTTTGTTATCTTATTTTCTTTTCCACAAGTTTCGTAACCATCCACTTTTAATTCCATCTTCTTTAACCTCCACTAATTTTAATATGATTTTGTACTTCTTTCCTACTTTTTCTTTAGGGAAAGTTAAATTACCTAACTTAATATATCCTGTATAAGAATTATTGCTAGGTCTTACCATGTGTTTGTGACTTTTTCCCCTATTTACAAAGATAAATTCTTCTTCGTTTAATTTCCTTATTTTCATAAAATTTTAGGCAGGATACCCACTAATTTATTAGTGGGAGGAATGCCGTACCTCCTTCTTGTTTTTCTGCGAGAGGTCACATTGAGTAACCTCTGGTTTGTTAAATAATTGAAATAATCTTTCTGCTTCATCCTTTGTAATCCATATAGCGTGACCAGGTCTTACATCTGCTTCACTATTAAAGAAACCAAGCTTATTGCCATCATCCATTTGCAAACAATCAATACCATGAAATTTAAAATCACTACATGGCTTTACATAATGTTTTTCAAACTTTAAAGATTGGTTTTCTAATTTCTCAATTAGTTCTGTAAGTTCTCTTAAATTGAAAGACATCCAATTATCGTATATATCGTTGTCCTCTACATTGTTGTAAAGGTATTTAATTAACTCTTGATATGCTTCTTTAAAATTAGTTGCC
>Ga0180433_10004925_pt1 | contig 18469 bp, 16 predicted proteins | sample SS_ome_8_FD_132980 | JGI IMG/M metagenome (GOLD analysis project Ga0180433, IMG submission 132980) | Hypersaline lake sediment archaeal communities from the Salton Sea, California, USA - SS_1_D_1 metaG | ecosystem: Environmental > Aquatic > Non-marine Saline and Alkaline > Hypersaline >... | reverse complement strand
TGAGATCACAGCGACCAGTTTGACCTCATCGTCTTCGTCCAACACTGTGTCCTCAGTGAGTAGCTTCCCATCGCGCACGGCGAGAACGGCCCGAGGGATGAGCCCCACTTCTTCTATTGCATCCCGCACGCATCGTCGCCCATGCAGTTCCCACTGTTTGTCACGATAGACAATCTTCACATGCACCTTGCCCTGTTGTTGGTGCTTCGATTGTATACAGAAGTGCCTGCTAGGCAAGTGGGCCGGCTTGTGAGAAGGCGAGTAGACGAGGGGGACACATCCCTCGTCTACTCGCTGCCTTGCATATTCGCCTGTTTACCTATTCTGGCACCTGGGGCAGTTCTGCCAGTGCTTTCTGGATCTTCTCCTGCTCGAGTTTGTAGTCGAGGAGCTCCTCCCGATGATAGGCGTCGTAGGCTGCCAGGTCGAAATGCCCATGGCCGCTGCAGTTGAAGAGGATGACCTTCGATTCGCCTGATTCCTTGCAGGCCAGGGCTTCGTCGTATGTAGCCCTGACGGCGTGGGCCGTCTCAGGGGCCACGATGAATCCCTCGGCACGGGCGAAGCTTTGGGCGGCCTCAAAGACCACGTTCTGAGTATAGGCGCGGGCTTCGACGAACTCATCCTCCATGAGGCGGCAGATGATGGGCGCCATGCCGTGGTAGCGCAGCCCCCCCGCGTGGACGGGCGCCGGGATGAACCCATGACCCACCGTGTGCATCTTCGCCACCGGCCCCGTCTTGGCCGTGTCACCCCAATCGTAGGCGTACAGGCCCCGCGTCAGGCTGGGGCAGGCGGTGGATTCCACGTTGATGACGCGTAGGTCTGGCTTCGTACCGTCCAGCTTGTCCTTCATGAAGGGCAAGAACAGGCCAGCGAAGTTACTGCCGCCGCCGACGCAGCCGATGAGGATGTCCGGGTAGTCGCCCGCCATCTCCATCTGCTTTTTCGACTCCAGCCCGACGATCGTCTGGTGCAGGAGCACAAAGTTAACCACGCTGCCCAGCGAGTACTTCCACCCATCGTGGGTAACGGCGTACTCGATGGCCTCGCTGATGGCGATGCCGAGGCTGCCTGAGGTCTCCGGATCGACGGCCAGGATGTCCCGCCCGGCCTTGGTCTCCGAGCTCGGGCTGGGTACGACACTGCCTCCCCAGGTTTCCATAGCGATGCGCCGGTAGGGCTTTTGGTGATAGCTGATCGTCACCATGTAGACCTTGCATTTCAGGTCGAAAAGCTGGGTGGCGAAGCTCAGAGCGCTACCCCACTGGCCAGCCCCTGTCTCCGTGGCGAGCCCTTCCAGTCCCTCTTCCCTGGCGTAGTAGCACTGGGCTACTGCGGTATTCGGCTTGTGACTGCCGGGTGGACTGACGCCCTCCCACTTGTAGTAGATCTTGGCTGGCGTGTCCAGCGCCTTCTCCCAGCGAGCAGCGCGGTAAACGGGTGTCGGGCGCCACATCTTGAGCACGTCCTGCACTTCGTCCGGAATCTCGATCCACCGCTCCTGGCTTCCCTCCTGCATGATCAGCGCCTGGGGAAAGACCGGGGCCAGATCATCGGGCTTCATCATGTCCAGGGTCACTGGATGCCGGTACGGCGGCGGCGGCGTCTTCATGTCTGGAAGGATATTGTACCAATGGGTTGGCATATCATTCTCTTCCAGCAGATACTTGTACTGTGTCATGTTGTGTTTCTCCTTTATGTAGGTATTCGTCCTGAGATGAGTAAGTTTGAGTCACCTGGAACCCCCCGGCAGGTCTGTGACAATTCACCGGATGCGCCAAGGGTTTCGTGTGCGCTTCGAAAAGTGAGAATAACGCAGAATCGTCTTTTCTCGATGGCACTTCTCCTTTCCTCAACCACTCTCTGATACTCGCGTCTCTAGAAATACATCCCGATTGGTGAAAAACTGCTTGTACAGCTTGTAGTGGTCAGTATCCTCGTAGGCCACCTCTCGGATGTGCGGCGAGTCGAAACTGAAGATCTGGGCGCCCGGATAGGCCAGCAGGATCGGAGAGTGAGTGGCAATGATAAATTGGGCCTGGCCTCCTGCCTCCAACTGTTGCAGCAGCTTCAGGAATCTCACTTGATTCGAGGGCGATAGCGCGGCTTCCGGTTCGTCGAGGAGATATAGCCCTTTGACCTGAAAACGGCCGCTGAAGTAGGTAAGAATTGACTCGCCGTGTGAAAGCGTGTTGAGGAGGTGTCCACCGTGGTATTTCAGTCGGCCTGGATCGCAGAGTGCGACGTCGTCGAGGAAGTCGGCGAAGTCGCGAAACGTCTCAGCTCTGAACAAGGAACCTGGTACACTCCCGTTGGTCCACGTTACAGTGACGTAGTCCGCCAGGCGAGTCTCATATGGGTTTTCGTGGACGACGTGTCGTTTGGGCTTATCCCATATGTGGATGCCGCACTTCCTGGTGATCGCTTCCAGCAGCGTGGACTTCCCGGATCCGTTCTCACCTACGAAGAAGGCGATGGGTTTTCTCAGTGTTAGTTCTCTCGCCCCCCTGAGCGTGGGGATGTTGAACGGATAACACCGGTTGGTCGGATAGTTTTCGCTGTGAATTCTGATTTTGACGATTTGCATACCAGCCTCCTCCCTCAGCAGTAGATCAAGCCCGGGAACTGCGCCCCCGGCGCGAATAGGCTGTGCTTGGTCGGATTGGGGCGTGATTCCAAACCCATCAGCCCCATCGCTTCGCGCACCAGGTGCATTGTCTCTTCCGATTCTCGGCGCATGCGCTGCACGCCACTGGTCAGGATTTCATCCACCACCTCTGGCCGTGCGGCGTAGTGGTCTCGTCGTTGGCGAATGGGTTCGAGGAATCCGTTGATCGCGCGGGCAAGCATCTTCTTAACCTCCACGTCGCCCACCTTCCCCTGGCGATAACGCTCTTTCAACTCGTCTATTTCGTCCCGGTCAGGGTTGAAGACATCGTGGTAGATGAAGACGGGATTGTCCTCGACCTTGCCAGGGATGTCGGCGCGCACCCGTTGGGGATCGGTGTACATCGCGCGTACCTTGCGCTCGACTGTCTCGGCGTCGTCGGAGAGGTAGATCACGTTGTCGAGCGATTTGCTCGCTTTGGTCTGTCCATCGGTGCCCACGAGCACCTCGCCGACGAGGGCCTGGGGCTCGGGGAAGACCTCGCCGTATAGTCGGTTGAATCGGCGAGCGATCTCGCGTGCCACCTCGACGTGGGGCTCGTTATCTTTGGCGACGGGCACGAGATGGGCGCGGGGCAGCAGGATGTCGGCTGCCTGGAGCACCGGATAGCCCAGCAGCCCGAAGGGCAAGACATCGAGCCGGGCGTCTTGTGCCATCTCTTTGATGCTGGGAACTCGCTCCAGTCGCGGCACGCTGACCAGCATCTCAAGGATCAGGTTGAGCTCGTAGATGCCCGGAACGGCTGACTGGACGAAAATGACGCACTTTTCAGCGTCGATGCCGACTGCCAGATAGTCGAGTACGATCTCGCGGATGTTCTTGTGGATCTGCAGGACGTGCGCCTTCTCTGGTCGCGTCGTGAGCGTGTGTAGGTCAGCGATAATCAAGAAGCATTCGTACTCATCCTGCAGCCGCACGCGATTCGCCAGGCTGCCCACATAATGGCCCAGGTGTAGTTTCCCCGTAGGTCGGTCACCTGTGAGAATTCGTCTTTTAGCCATAATCGGTTCCTCCTTGCTTATCAATATGAAGGGAAGCGGGGAGGAGGCGCCCTTACGTGTCGGACAAAGAAAAACGCCCGTCCCCTCTCAGGGACGAGCGTCATATCCTGATACCCGTGGTGCCACCCTAGTTAGGCAGGCTTTTCAGACGCAACGTGAACGCAGAACGCGCCGGTGACGGCGCGTTGTGTGTGAAGAGCCAGCCTCACTTATTTGCAGGTACGGCCCTTTGACGCGTGGTTCGACAAGCTCACCACAGACCCAGGACGATACCCTCAGCCATGATAACGGTGGCGACTCCGGCCCGGACTACTCAAACACCCAACTTGCGTAGCAAGCCACTTGCAGTGCAAATCGATGTTCTTTTGGCGGGCGACTCCCGGACCCATTCAGCATCGGCGTTGGTATCGGGCTCGCAGCCTGTGACCCGACTCTCTGGACCCCGCTTCGATGCCTACTTCTCCCGATCGCAGTCTTTCAATCTCGAATTGTACTTACAGTATATCACACAGATCGTGTGGCGTCAAGTCAGATATGGGCAATCAGAGCCTCTGCCAGTGCATCCTTGGGACGGTAGCCCACGATCCGTGTTTTCTCTTCTCCGTTTTCGAACAGAATCAGCGTGGGAATGCCCATGATGCCCAGACCCTGCGGAGTGTCAGGGTTAGCGTCCACATCCATCTTAGCCACGCGCAACCTGCCATCGTACTCATCGGCGATTGACTCGACAGCTGACGCGATCATCTTGCACGGTGCACACCACTCGGCCCAGAAATCCACAAGCGTTGGGTCTGTCGCTTGGAGTACTTCCTCCTCAAATGTGGCGTCAGTTACCTCGAACGGTTTTGTCATTTTTCCCTCCTCGACACTATGGCGAAGATTATCCTACAGCAGCGGACTTTTGTCAAGGGCGCACTTCTGTTATAATCCCCGATCAATGGACAAGGGCTTTCTCAATCCGGGTTTAGCACTCGGCATTGCTAGTTTCCTATTTGCGGGTTTGGCGTTGTCCGCCCGGCCTGGGGAACAGGCCGTGACTGCGGCTGCATATGTGCCTGCCAACGTCGCTCCCCAGGTTTGGCAGGCGACTGCTAGCGGTGACGAGGCCGAGTTCCTCGTCGTCCTCACCGAGCAGGCAGACCTCGATGGGGTCGCAGCCGGGTCCACCCGGGAGGAGCACCTGCGCTACGTGTACGACGCGCTGCGCGAGGTCGCCCGCTACTCTCAGGCTCCCCTGCGGGCAGAACTGGACGCAGTTGGCGCGGATTATCGCCCGTTTTACATCCTCAATATGCTGGCGGTCAGGGGCGACCGTGCGCTTGTCACGCGGCTGGCTACTCGTCCCGAGGTGGCTCGCATTGCCGCCAACCCGCGCGTTCGGCATGGGCTGCCAGAACCCCAGCCCGGCGACGTGCGGCCGTCGGCGCCCGAGGGGGTTGAATGGAACGTGGCGCGCGTCAATGCCGATGACGTGTGGGCGCTGGGGTACACCGGCCAGGGCATCGTCGTCGCCGGGCAGGATACCGGCTACGACTGGGAGCATCCGGCGTTGATCAACCAATACCGGGGATATGACGGCGTCACGGCGACTCACGATTACAACTGGCACGACGCAATCCACGCAAACGATCCCCATACGCCGGCGGGGAACCGGTGCGGCTTCGATTCCCCGGCCCCATGCGATGATGGAAGCCACGGCACCCACACCATGGGCACCATTGTCGGTGATGACGGATCTGACAACCAGATCGGGGTCGCGCCAGGCGCACGGTGGATTGGCTGTCGCAATATGGAGGACGGGTGGGGCACTCCCGCGACTTACGCAGAGTGCTTTGAGTTCTTCCTGGCCCCGTATCCCGTCGGCGGCGACCATTTTGCCGACGGTGTTCCTGGCCTGGCTCCCCACGTGATCAACAATTCCTGGACCTGTCCGCCCGGCGAGGGGTGCGATTGGGATACGCTGCAGCGGATCGTCGAGAATGTGCGCGCGGCGGGTATCGTGGTCATCGCCTCAGCCGGGAACAGCGGCTCCGCATGCAGCACGGTGCTCGACCCACCGGCTATCTACGAGGCGGCTTTTTCCGTAGGGGCTTGCAGTAGCAGCGATGTCATTGCCTCCTTCAGCAGCCGTGGGCCTGTGACGGTAGATGGCTCCGGAAGACTCAAGCCGGACGTGGTCGCGCCGGGGGTCGGAGTGCGCTCCAGCATCCCGGGTGAGGGGTATGGCTCGAAGAGCGGCACCTCGATGGCCGGACCGCACGTCGCTGGCACAGTAGCATTGCTCTGGGCGGCCGCGCCAGATCTCGTTGGCGACGTGGATACCACCGAGCAGGTCATTGTACAGACAGCTCGGCCTCGCGTTGACACCGGCTGCGGTGGCGATCCCAGCGGGCGTCCCAACAACGTCTATGGCTGGGGCATTGTCGACGCGCTGGCTGCCGTACGAGGGACGCAGGCGGGGCTGGAGTTGGCCAAGCAAGCCAGCTTCCCCATGAGTTTCCCGGCTCGGATGCTTGTCTATACCCTCAGTGTCACCAATACCTCTTGCTACTCGCTCACCGATGTCGTCCTTACGGATACCATCCCGTCGAGCACGACCTTTGCGTGGGCGAGTGGAAGCTATACCCAGGTCGACGACGTGGTCACGTGGACGCTTGAGAGCCTGGAAGGGCAGGAGAACGTGATGACAACGCTGGCGGTCACGCTGGAGCACCTGTTACCGGGGGCGCGCGTGGTCAACGCCACGTACGGGGTGCGGGCCAGCGAGCTGCTCACCCCCATCGTTGGTGACCCACTGGAATCGGTGGTTCCCTGGCGGTATCTCTTGTTCCCTGTCTTTAAGAACTGGACGCTGGGAGGTGTACAGAAAGATGACGGCGCCTGATCTGGAGAGTCTGCGTCAGAAAGTGCGCCCTTTACTGGATCTGGCGGCGCCGGCCGATGCATTGCCAGCCTATTACGCGCTCCACTATGATCCCGTCCGCACCCATCTCTACGTGCACGAGGGCGCTTCGGGGCGCGTGGATGGTTTCGTCACCGTGTGCCAGACGGGACAGCGGCTGTTCCAGCCCACCGTCGTGCTGCGCACGGCGGATGCTCGTGCTGCCGTCGATCTGTTGCGCCAAGCACTTACCCCTGGCCGACCCTACTATCTCGTCACGACGCCTGACCTGCGGGAAGATGTCTCCGAAGTGATGGAGATCGAGCAATCGGGGATCAACCGCATGTACAAGCTTGACCTGGCCCGCTTCCAGCCCATCATCAATGTGCTGGTGGTCGCGGAGCAAGGCCTGGGTGACCGGCCGCGCTTCGTCATCCGCTCGAAGGGAGAGATCGCGTCTGAGGCAGGTATCAACTGGCATTCCCCTCACTTCGCCGAGATCTTCGTCCGCACTGTGCCAGCCGCTCGAGGACGGGGGTGGGGCCGGGCGGTGCTGTCGGCTTGTACGAGGTGGGTTCTTCGTTCGGCAAGGCAGCCACTCTACGTCGTCGGCGAGGCCAATCACCGCAGCATCGCACTGGCCGATGCGGTTGGTTACGAGGACACCGGCGTTAGAGAGTTCGTCGCTGACGTCATATGCCGGGCATGAAAGGGTTTCAAGATCGTATCTACTCAGGTGATGCCCCAAACATAGTCATGCCTGAGCAATTACCCAAGACCGTGGGTCTCTAGGAGTTCGCGTGGTTACATAGCTCGTAGGGGGTGTGCCACCCCCGTGTCTGGGTCGAGTTTACTCCCATTCCCAGATATGGGACGCGGGTGACACACCCGCTTTGAGCACCACGCGAAATCCCAAAGAGCCAAGACCTTAAGCTTAACAGTTTCAGGTTAAGAGCGTCTGCCGTAGTTCTAAACGCGCGGTAGCTGTTCAGGTCAGGTGCCAGGCACTGGCACCTGAATAGTTGTAGCTCGCGAAAGGCCAAGGGATGAATATTGAGTTGATTGCGGTTACCCGGTATCTGCGGGGGGAGGGTACGCCAGAGGAGTTGTTGGAGCACGCAGGGCGGGTGTGTTACCGCAGCGAGGGTCGGGGTGATCCGGGAAAATTCCTGCTTGCGCGCATCCGTGAGGGCCACGAGAGCATCGTTGAACACGCATCGGCCACGTTTGAGATCAGCGGTGTATCACGTGCGTGCAGCCATCAACTGGTAAGGCACCGCATCGCCAGCTACAGTCAAGAGAGCCAGCGATATGTGGATATGTCTGACCCGGAGTGGGTGCTACCTCCGGCCGTCGCAGATGATCCCCAGGCCATGGAGGTCTGGGAGCGATTTGCTGGTCAGGTGGAGCTAGCGTATCGGGCGTTGCGCGAACTTGGGGTGCGCAAGGAGGACAGCCGCTTTGTGCTGCCCAACGCCACCGCCACGCGCATCGTGGTGACCATGAACTTCCGGGAGCTCTTGCACCTATTCAGGCTGCGCATATCCCCCGTGGCCCAGTGGGAGATCCGGGGCGTCTGCGTACGGATGCTGGAACTGGTCTATCCCGTTGCTCCGAACATCTTTGGTGGTTTGAGGAACGAGTTACTGGCTAAGCACCCTGCCTTCTTTGAGAACAAGCGGTGACGTGTTCCTGGTTCCAGTTTCCGTCAGATGGATGCGCCCACGCCCGCTACAGTGCAGGGCTTGATAACGGGCCAGGCGGCGCTGTGTTCGCCCTCTTGCACTTGCGAGGAGCCGCTAGAGTGCCAGGTTCCACCCCTGCAGCGTACTCAGCACATTGTGGGCGGTGAGATCCAGCTGAATGGGGGTGACGGAGATGTAGCCGTGAGCGACAGCCCAGATGTCGGTCCCCTCTTCCTCAACGCCGGTGGGCGGTGGGCCGCCGATCCAATAGTAGGGTCGGCCGCGGGGGTCGAGACGCCGCACCAATTCGTCGCGGTAGATGCGTAGCCCCATCCGCGTCACGAGTGCCCCCGCGATCTGGTCAGCAGAGAGGGGCGGAACGTTGATGTTCAGGAGAACACCCTCAAGTAACCCCCGGTCCAGCACCTGGCGTACCAGCCGGGCCGCGAAACCGCCGGCGACGCTGAAGTCTTCGTGAGTGTGGGAGTTGAGTGAGACGGCGACAGCCGGTACGCCGGCGATGGCGCCCTCCATCGCAGCGGTAACCGTGCCGGAGTATGTGACGTCGTGGCCCAGGTTTGCCCCGCGGTTGATACCTGACACGACTATATCGATAGGGCGCTCGACGATCCCCAGAAAGGCCAGTGCCACGGCGTCCGAGGGGGCGCCATCGGTGGTCAAAGCCGGCGTCCCATCTACCAGCGTCACCTCATCGACCCGCAGGGGCTTGTGCATCGTCTTGACGTGCCCCGATGCGGACCAGTTGTGGTTGGGAGCTAGGACGGTGACGTGTCCTACCTCGACGAGTGCGTCCTTGAGGGCCAGCAGGCCAGGCGAGGTGATCCCGTCGTCGTTGGTGACGAGAAGGTGGGGTTTCTGGGATGCCATGCTCACTGTCCCTCTTGGTAGGGGACCACTCTGACAGTCACCTTGTCGCTCTTGGTCCAGTTGCCCGCCGCATCGACAGCGATGACGTAGAATGTGTGCAATCCAACTCCCTCGACCGTCCAATTGACGTTGAACGGGGCGACGGTGCGCACGGCGATGGGCTCCAGTTCTCCGGCTGGCTCGCTCCCCTTATCCCCAGCGTATTCATAGAACTCGACCCTGGCGATAGAGTAGTCCTTCACCTCGGCGTTGACGTTGGCCCACTCATCGTAACCCAGTTCGTACACGGCTCCTTCCTCCGGGTAGGTCAGATTGAGTGTGGGGGAGATGTTATCCACGGTCACCTGAATGGTCGTTTCGCGTAGCGCCATAGAATGATCGACGACGCTGAGGCGCAGGCTGTACAGACCATCTAGTCCGCTGGCGTCCCAGAACTCCAGGATATTGTGATCCACCTGGTTGCCGTGGTCGGGCCCGATCTGAATCCACTCGGCGGGATTTAGTCCCTCGCCGAACACGACCCGGTAGAAGTTGAAGTCGCCGCCCTTGGCGTTGCCGCTGATGGGTACAGTATGCCGGATGTAGGAATAGGGTGCGGGGCTGATGATGGCAACGTCGGCGTCGCTGCGCAAGGGGCCGTAGATGGTGTCGTATTCGGTGGGCGGCGTGGCTGGTCGTCTATCCTCTGGCAGGCTGGCGATCCAGTCATCCGCCTCGGGTGGATAAACCTCATACACGCGCTCCTCGCACAGTTCCGGTGGTGTGTGGACGGTGCACAGCCGGCCCGTCTCGCGGTTGACGCGAAAGACCTGGTGAATGTCGCATCGCTCGGTCGGTTCGGTGCCCGGGATGAAGAGTTCGTTTACGGTAGGGCAATGCTCGGTGGGTAGCTTGCCGGAGACGGCGCAGACCGCACGCTCGACCAATCCATCTGGTCGAGAGAAGGAAACGATTTCTTCCTCCTGGAGGGCATACTCCATCACCGCGTGCCAGATGGGCGAGGCCCCTGTCACCCCGGCGACGTACTTCATATCGCTGTTATCGGAGTTGCCCACCCATACCCCAGCGGCGATTTGGGGCGTGTACCCGATGGTCCAGGCATCCTTGTAGTTGTTCGTCGTGCCAGTCTTGGCTGCCGCCGGTCGATCGTTGGAGAGCTCCAACGGGTTAGGGCGACTGAATGCACCCCAGCGCGCCTGCCGGTCGGACAGCACGCTGTTCATCAGGTATGCTAGTTGGGGCGGGAGAATGTCGCGGCTTTCGGGCTGGTTGTACTCGTAGAGCACGTTGCCGTTGCGATCCTCGACGCGCAGGATGGCGACGGGATCGAGTTCGCGGTAGCCCGACCTCGCCTGGCCTTCGGGCACGGGGGCGCCGTGCATTTGGCCGCCGTTAGCAAACACGCTAAAGGCATAGACCATGTCCAGCAGGTGTACTTCACCACCGCCCAACGTCAGGCTGAGACCGTAGTAATCCAGCCCGCGGTCGAGGGTGTTGATGCCCATACGATGGGCGGTGCGGATCACGTTGTCTACGCCGGCCAGTTCCAGTGCCTCAACGGCGGGTATGTTGTACGATCGGGCCAGTGCTGTCCTCATCCGCTGTGGACCGTGGTATTCTCGGTCGTAGTTCTCCGGCACATATGGGTAGCCCGTGGGTTGCTGAAAGGCCTGACGCACGTCAAGGAACATGTGCGCCGCGTTGTAGCCCTGCGACAACAGGGTGACGTAGGTGAACGGCTTGAAGGACGACCCCGGCTGCCGCAGCCCATCCGCGACAACGTTGAAGTGGCCGTCTATGTCTTGATTCCAGTAGTCCAGGCTGCCGACCATAGCCAGTATCTCGCCAGTGGCAGGCCGAATCACGGAGACCGCCGCATTGCTCACGTTGTGGTCGCGCCCGACGCGCGAAGCTCGCATCGGCGGCAGGAACTGCGCCGCCGTACAGCCGCTGTCTATCGCTTCCTGGATCACAGTGGCCTCGTCCTCGCCCGACAGGCGGCGAATCTGAGTCCGAGCCACGCATTGAGCCTGTGCCTGCAGGTTCAGGTCGATCGTGGTATAGACCCGCAGCCCGCCCCGATACACGACCTCCGGCCCAAACATGTCCTCCAGTTGCTTGCGCACGTAGACGGAGAAGTGAGGGGCCAGAATGTCGAACCGTTCTGTGAAGACAGCCAGGTTCCAGTCTTCGTACTTGGCGGCGACAGCCTCTTCGGACGCGATGCACCCCTGCTGCACCATCGCGTCGAGCACGATGTGCTGACGCTTGCGGGCGGACTCTGGGTCGTCGAAGGGATTCATGCGCGGGAACTGTGGGATGGCGGCCAGCGTAGCGGACTCGGCCAACGTCAGGTCGCTGGCGCTCTTGCCGAAGTACACCCGGGCGGCTGCCTCAATCCCGTGGGCCAGGTTCCCATAGAAGTTGGTGTTCAGGTACCATTCCAGAATCCGCTCTTTGCCGTAGTTTCGTGAGATGCGATATGCCAGCAGGATTTCAGTGATTTTGCGTTCGTAGTCTTTCCACTCGGGACCCTCGGCGCTGACGTAACGCTGCTCAGGATCAATGACGACGTTCTTGATCAACTGTTGGGTGATCGAGGAACCACCCTGAATCTGTTGGCCCCGGACGTCGGCCCAGAATGCGCGGGTGATACCGCGCATGTTGATGCCGGGGTTCTCCCAGTAGTTCCGGTCCTCGATGGCGACGGTGGCGCAGATGAGCTCTTCTGGAATCCGATCCAGTGCTGTCCACGTGCGGTCGCCGCCATAGGGGTCGATCACCTCGTAGAGCAGTGTCTCCCCGGTGCGATTGTAGATCTTGGTCGTCTCGAAGTTCTGTTCAGCGGCCTCGATCTCTTCTGGCTCAGGCAGGTCGCGGGTGAAGTAGGCGTAGCTGCCGACGGCGGCGCCCACCCCGCTGATGAACGTCCCAACGGTCACGAGTAACACCACAAGCAGCAGGATACCCGCGACCCGAAGCAACTGATGCACGCCGGTTCGCTCCACGGCACGTCGGCGCTGGCGGCGCTGCAGTGCGATGTAACGTATAATACGGATTGGTGTCACGATGCTACACTCCCTCTCGCATAGTGTTGAGAATCGTACCAGAAAGGGGGGAGATTGGCAAGTGGAGCCATGCATGCGATGGGTTGGCGGGTCCCTCCATAAGCCCTCCGTCAGCGCGAGACAGAATGATTTGACTGCACCTGTGAGCCATGTTATACTCTGACGCCGATGATTTGACGCCTCCCTACTCGCAGGATGCGAGATATAGGAATAGAGCGTCGCTAACGACCCCGCATCGGCGGCGGTCGTGTGTTCTTACGTGAGTTTATGCTGATGCAAGCTGAGATTATCTACGCAGGCAGCGAGAACGCGCAGCGTCATGCTGTGGAAGTGCTGAAGGCAGCGGGGCTGGTCGCTTTCCCTACCGACACAGTGTACGGCCTGGCGGCGTGGCCCTGGGATGTGGAAGCTGTAGCCCGTCTGTACGAGGCCAAGCGACGCCCGCCGGACAGGCCCATCCCGCTCCTGCTCTCCGATGCCAACCAATTGGGTCGTGTTGCCATACTGAAACCTCGATCCAGGCGTACGTGTGAACAGCTTGCTGCCCGCTTCTGGCCCGGTGGGCTGACGCTGGTGTTACCCAAGGCCGAGGTTGTGCCTGATGCGGTCAGCGCCTGCCCTACCGTAGGCTTGCGCGTACCTGACCTGTCGTTGGCCCGAGATCTCATCCGAGGTGCAGGTGGTGTGCTGGCGGTCACCAGTGCCAATATCTCAGGACAACTGAGTGCTATCACCGCTCAGGAGGTTGAGCAGCAGCTGGGGGACCGGATAGACCTGATCGTCGACGGTGGCCCGTGCCGGGGAGGCATTCCGTCCAGTATCCTTGATTGTACCGTCTCCCCTCCTATACTGCTGCGGCGCGGGGCTATCCCTGAAGCAGCGTTGCGCGCGGCCATTGGCCCAATCGATATCCCAGACAAAGGAGCATCAAAACGTGTGTAATCATAAAGGTTTCACCCTCTGGTTTACCGGCCTTTCCGGGTCGGGCAAGACCACCATTGCGAAGCTGGTCGCCCAGCAGTTGCGTGACCGGGGTCTTAAAGTCGAACGACTGGACGGCGACATCGTGCGCCAGAGCCTGACCCGTGACCTGGGGTTTACCAAGGAAGACCGCGACAAGAACATCGAGCGCGTGACGTTCGTGGCCAAATTGCTCACCCGGAACGGCGTGGCTGTCCTATGTTCGTTCATTTCCCCCTACCGCGAGCGACGCGCCAAGTCGCGCCAGGAGATCGGCGAATTCCTCGAGGTGTTCGTCGAATGCCCGGTGGAGACCTGTGCTGACCGAGATGTGAAAGGGTTATACGCCAAGGCTTTCGCTGGGGAGATCGAGAACTTCACAGGTGTTTCCGATCCCTACGAAGATCCTGACGATCCCGAGATTGTGTGCCACACGGCGGGGGAGACGCCGGAGCAGAGCGCGGCGAACGTGATCGCCTACCTGGAGCAGGAGGGATACATCCCTGCGCCGTAAGAGGGGTGCTCCGGATAACTGGCCCTCTGGCACGATCCTGCTCCGTGATCAACGCTCTCCGCTGGCCTGCTCGGGGTTGGTGAGGAGCGTTGGCCGCGTTGTTCTGGTTGCCTTTGCAGGGGCCGCGATGATCGGCGAGCGGGTCTTGGGTGGGTGTCGGCGAGATGTGGCGCGGGTCAGGATCATGCTCGTGCTGAGACCCTCGGGACTGTGGGGAAGCTTCTGATGGACTTCGGTCACCGACGACACGCCGTGAGCATTCAGCCCCCGCCACTTTCTGTCCATTTCGCCCTTCGATCTATGCCGCTCCTCGTCTTTCTTGTGGCGTTCACGCTCTATGCCTCCACCGCTGCCCCTGGGACGCTCTTCGGTGATCCTGCCGAGTATCAGTTCATACCGGCTGTCCTCGGCATCGCACACCCGCCGGGCTATGCATTCTACACCCTGCTGGCCAGGCTGTGGCAGGCGCTCGTACCACTGGGTACTGTCGCCTTCCGCACCAACTTGCTGGCGGCGGCCGTGGGGGCGTGGGTGGTGACCGCGGTCTATCTGATGGTGCGCGACTTGCAATCGATCGTCTGCGAGTCGCAGCCTGTGGCCTGTGCTTCGTTTCTGCCTCCTCTCTTTGCGGCCATAAGCCTCGCTGTCGCTCCCGACCTGTGGCAACACGCCATCCACGCCAACGCGCATATCGTGAGTGCTGCGCTGGCGACCACCCACTTGTGGCTCTTGGTCCGTTGGTGGCGCACCGGGCGTGACTCCTTGTTGGCTGTTCTTGCGCTTACTCTGGGCTGGGCTGCGACCCATCATCCGATCACCCTGATGGGGTTCCCGGCCTATGGCCTGTTCGTTCTGGTGGTCCGCCCCCGTATTCTGCGCCAGTGGCGGACGCTGCTGGTGTGCCTGGGTTGTTTCCTGATGGGACTGGCTCCATTTCTCTACTACCCGCTTCGCAGCCCCAATGCACCATTTGACCCTACCGATATGAACACGTGGCAGGGGTTCTGGAGGCATACCACCGCTCAGGGACTGCGCGTCAACCTCTTCCACTTCGGACTGGCCGACCAGCCGGACCGAGCGCTCGTCTTCTGGTCCCTGCTGCGGCTCCAGTTTCGCCTCCCGATCATCGTTTTCATCGCCGCAGGCCTGATCTGGCTGTTCCGCCGTGCCCCCAAGGCCGCTTTGCTTTTGGGGCTGTTCCTCGCTACACATCTGCTCTTCACCTTGAACACGGTTCAGGACGTCATGGCCTACTTGCTCATTCCCTTCACCGCCCTGGCCGTCGTCGCTGGCGCTGGCGCGCTGGCGCTTGCCCAACTCCTGGCCTATGCGACAAACCGCTGGGCTCCATCACTGGCTCGAAGGCTCACCGCGCATCACCCCCTCTCCCCCTGCGTCACTAATCGTTGTTCATTCTTCATTCTTCATTCTTCATTGTTCATTCTCCTCTTCCCTTGGCCTGTCTATCAGGCCGCGCTGAACCTCCAGCGGGGCATTTCCCTGCGCGACTTCACCGCCGCCGAGGAATACGTCGCTGCCGTCTATGATCGCTTCGCTGGGCGTGGCGAAGGTGCCGTACTTCTGACCAACTGGGAACACCTGACTCCCATCCGGGTTCACACCTACACCCAGGGGATGGAACTGAACGAGGCGGACCTGACACAGGTTTACGTCTCCACAGCCACTGCCTGGGCCGAGGCCGTCTGGGCGCACATCGAGGACGGGCCGATCTATCTGCCCGATTATCGGCCTGCGGTGCGTGATGCAGGCTTCCGTCTTGTGCCGGAGGGACGCTTCTACCGCGTCATCGCGCCCCCGGTTTCCGACGCTGTTCCCTCCCGTCTGGTTGATGCCTGGGTCGACGACCGGCTACACATCCTGGGCTATGATCTGCCGACCGACACTGTCCAGGCTGGCAAGTCGTTGGAGTTAGTCCTCTACCAGAGCACACCGGAGCCGTTGGAAGCTATCTGGATGCCCTACGCCCGGCTTGGCCCTGTGGAAGCGCGCTGGACGACTGACAGCCGCCTGCTGACGCCTCAATGGCAGCCCGGAGAGGTGGTGGTCGAGCGGTATGAAGTGCCCGTTCCTTTCAATCTGCCGGCCGGAGAGTATCCACTCCGATTGGGCTACGCCGACCTGAGCGGCGGGCGAGCGGAGCTGGAGTTTTCCGGCGACGGCATCTCGGTGGAGCTGGCGACGGTGACCGTTCTCCCCCCTGTCGACGCCCCCCCCCCGAACGTACTGCAGCGAGCCCTGGCCAACCTGGACAACCAGGTGGCGCTGATGGGAGCCAGGGCGCGCGCCGGCTGGCGGGTGCGGCAGGCTCCCTGGGATAAGCCGTTGGTCGCTCACGCTGGGCATCCCCTCCATCTCACCCTCACCTGGCGCCCGCTGAGTTCACCCCGTGATAGTTACACCGTATTTGTCCATCTGATCGACAGCGTGGGCCGTCCCGTCGTGGGGCACGACTACACCCCGCTGGGCGGATCCTGCCCCACCTACCTGTGGTTCCCCAAGTGGTTGCCAGGACAGACGTTGACTGATCCGTACCGGCTGGCCCTGCCAGCCGATCTGCCCCCGGGCGACTACTGGTTGGAGGTGGGGATGTACGGCATGACTTCCCTTCGCCGCCTTCCTGTGGTAGACTTGAGAGGTAACTTGGCTGGTGACCGGGTCGTCTTGGGGCCGGTGCGGGTAGAAACGGAGGTGCAGTGAATGGAAGTTGCTGTTCTGATCTGGACGGTCGCTGTGACGATTCTGGTGGTCGTCGGCATTGTGTGGGTGCTCGACCTGCAGGCCCGGTTTGGCCGGCTGCGGCAGCGCTATGAGAAGCTGTTTGCCGGCGAGGAGGAGGAGGCTGGCACGGCCGCGGCGCTCCACAACCTCGATTCCCGTCTCTCAGAGACGACAGCGCGGACTGAGCGATTGGTCGCGCGCACGGAGCAGATTGACACGGCTCTGGCTCGCGCTGTGCAGGGTGTGGGCTTGGTGCGTTTCCGTGCTTTTCAGGATACCGGTGGGGACCAGAGTTTCGCACTGGCGCTGGTGGATGGTGAGGGGAACGGCGTCGTCGTCTCGGCCCTTTACGGCCGTGGCGCGACGCGTGTCTATGCCAAGCCCATCGAGGGTTGGCTCTCGTCCAAACCGTTGGGCGACGAGGAAGATCAGGCATTGGCGCAGGCGCGGCAGGCCGTCGTTGGTCAAGATTGACAAAAGCCCCGCGGTAGTGTATCATCTGAACAAGTTGGCTTTATTTGCGGGCGGATCACCACTATACTGATAAGGAGGAACATCCGTGTTCGGACGAGAGAAGACCAGAAAAGCCGCTTCCGCGGCGCCCGTCTCCAAGATCGAGACCGTCATCGGTCCCAACGCGCACGTCCGAGGGGACATTCAGTCCGACGGCGGTGTCCGCATTGAAGGTATCCTTGAGGGGAACATCGACATCACTGGCAATCTGGTGATCGGCGAAGGGGCGAAACTCATCGCCGAGATTAACGCCAACAACATCTCCATCTCTGGTGCAGTCAAGGGCAACGTCAGTGGCAACCGGGTGGAGATACTAGAGACCGGCCGCGTCTGGGGCGATCTAACGATCAATTCGCTGCTGCTCAACGAAGGAGCCTACCTGCGTGGGCAGACCACGATGCACGGCGACATAGAACCTCCAATGATCGAGCCTCCCAAGCCGCGAACTGCTGAAGAGCCCGCCAGCACCACGATCGTGGACGTGGAACCGAGGCCTCAGGCAGACGAAGAGTAGCGCCCACATACGAGCAAAACCACCGTTCCGAGGACCCCCCACTTTGGTTCGACGGAGGAGTGGGGGGCCCTTTTGGATCGGCCGAAGAGCCCCGCCGCGTGCTCGTCCGTACTCAGATCCCCATCGTCTACGTTGGTCAGGAAGATCACGTTCGAGCGCCACGGGATCTGGCCCAGCACCGTCACCTCGCCCTGCGAGAGCAGTTCCACGATACGCCCTGGTGTCGCAGGATCTTCGTAAGCTGGCTGGGTGTCGACCTGACTCATCGAACAGCACGTCCCCGCTGAACGACCCCTCATCCTGCCCAATCGATTGCGCCTGTGAGCCTTGGTGCTTGTCGCCTGTGCCCTCAGGACTTCAACCCAACTCGACCCCATGCCTTACTTGATCTCGTCAAGGTGTTTGCGTCCATTGCCTCTCACGCACACGTGCTGCTCGCCGAGTTCAATTGTCTCGCCGCACAGGGGACAGATCGGGCGGCCTGCCCGCACGGCGCTGGCCGCTTGACGGGCCAGGACTGCCATCTGAGTATGGCTGATCCAGATGTGCACCTTGGTCCTCTGCGCTCGATCCTCTTCAGCCAGTTCTTCGGCCATGACGATCAGCATGTTTTGCTCTTCGTCATAACCCAATCCCAGTCGTCCCACGCGGAACAGCGGGACCACTGGCTGGACAAGGTCCAGGGGCGCAGCCTCAATTACCTCTTGAGTTTCTCCCAGTTTCTCCAGTATGCCGCTGATAGCGATCGACAATGCGGCAGCTTGCTCTTTCTCAATAATCAGTGTGACCAGCATGTCGTCCTGCGCTGCCTGCAGGTAGAAGGTCCGCTCGCCTGGCGGACCAATCGTGTCGATCGTGATAAAATCCGCCCGGCTCAGTTCAATCATTTCAGGCAGTTCCATTCTTCCCTCCTCCCCCTACGATGAGCGGGGAACGCGCCCAACGTCGACTACCGACAGCCGCTCCGGTATGGAGTATCCAGATTGCACGGGGGCAACAAAGCCCGGAGATGGTAGCTACTCAGCTTGCTCCCGC
>Ga0180433_10004919_pt1 | contig 18482 bp, 22 predicted proteins | sample SS_ome_8_FD_132980 | JGI IMG/M metagenome (GOLD analysis project Ga0180433, IMG submission 132980) | Hypersaline lake sediment archaeal communities from the Salton Sea, California, USA - SS_1_D_1 metaG | ecosystem: Environmental > Aquatic > Non-marine Saline and Alkaline > Hypersaline >... | reverse complement strand
GACAGCCGGCTGGGCGAGAATATACTTCATCGCGGTTTCGGTCGCGGATAAATCAGGCGCCGTTTTTTCAATGTCCGCTTTTGTTTTAACGAGTTCATCGTAGGAATACGATAAATAGCCGTTTTTCTTGATCGCGGCGTTTGCATCTGACAGAGGTTTTTCTGTCAGAATCCCTTTTGCCAAAGGTCCTCTTGCAATCACGCTGATTCCATGTTCTTCAAGGAGAGAAAGCCATTCCTCAGGCCGTCTGTCCAACAAGCTGTATTGCATCATGACCGTGACGATGTTTGATTTTTTGATGTATTCCTTAATGACGTTCGGCCGAATTGAAGAAATGCCGTAATGGCGGATGACGCCTTCCTGTTTTAATTCTTCAAAAGCTTCGATCGTTTCGTCGATATTGTCTTCAATCGTGCCGCCGTGCAGCTGATAAAGATCGATGTAGTCGGTTTGCAGCCGCTTTAAGCTGTGCTTGACGGCTTCTTTTATGTACGCTTTCCGGGGATCCCAGAACCAGCCCGATTTTCCTTCCTCCCAGCGGTTTCCTGCTTTTGTCGCAAGGATCACGTCTTGGCGCCTTGATTTGATCGCTTCACCGACAATCTCTTCGTTGCGTCCAAAATCGTACAAGTCGGCAGTATCCAAATAATTGATGCCTAGCGCCAAAGCTTCATCCAAAATTGACACTGCGTGCTTTTTGTCTGTTCCGAGAGACATGCAGCCGAGGCCGACTTCACTCACCTGTAAATCGGAATGTCCGAGCGTCCTTTTTTTCATAAGCTTCACTCCTTTTTTTCTTACTTTGAACGTAATACAAAGGAGCGAAGTTTTCAACCCATCGGCATCGGAATCAGAAGTACAGCTCGAAGATGATCACGCTTAGGGCGCAAATCAAACAAACCGCGGCAGGGATGGCCGTAAAAAAAGGCTGCCGCGCCCGGAATAGGTGGGCATGAATGGCGCCTGTCATAAGCAGGGAGAACAACAGCCCCGAGCCGACAGCCAGATGCACATTCCAAATCCCGGCGATCATGCCGAGCGCTCCGGCGATTTCAAGAAATCCTGTCACTGAAAGAAACCACAGCGGGTATTGATAATGGCGCCAATGTTCCACTTGAAAAGGAACGTGCATCGCCTTGATTACGCCTCCGGTCAGCATAAATGCCGCCAATCCTGCTTTTACGAAAATAAATGCCACCATGTTCACTCCGTTTCTGGATGTTGCGGATTAACGAGCATCCCGTGGATCAAAAGATCCGTGATTTGTTTTGCGAGACTTGAGGGGTCTTTTGATCCGTCAAGCAAATAGATATCGGCAAGGTGCTCAATCATGCCTGTCAGGCATTCGGCAACGGTCTCCATTTCCAGGCCGGACCGGAAGTAGCCAAGCTCCTGCTCTGCTTTCAAGTTTTCTTTCAAGGCCAGTGTTAAATCTTTTTTCATTTCATATGCTTCCGGGCTGAGAAAAAAACCGATGCGGGTCAAATCCGGGTCCTCTGCCAAAAACCGAAATACAGCCTCTACAGCAGCCGTTACCCGTTTTGATACGTGTTTTTTCTCGATTCCTTCTTCTAAACGAAACGATTCGATCAGATTTTTTAAGTTCGCGTGAAAGCCATTGATCAGCTCGTTATAGATGGCTTCTTTGCTTGGAAAGTATAAGTAGAAAGACGGCTGAGTCAGCCCCGCTCTTTTGACAATCGTACTTACTTTCGTCTCATGGAAACCCCGGTTTGCAAATTCGTTTGCAGCAACTGTGAGCAGCCGCTTCCGGCTTTCTTTACCTTTGCGTCCTTTTTCATTTCCCACATCCATCCGCCTCCAAAATAATACTTTCAAGTAATGTTACTAAAAAGTATTATTTCATGCGATCCTTCTTGATGTCAATCAAAATCATTCGATTTTCTTTTTCAGAAAGCCAGTCTTTCACATAGTGATACATTCGTCCGTATTCCTTCAGCTTGGCGCGGATTTCCCATGCTTTCCCCGACATGACGATGCGGTTGTTCAGCCGGTAGACCTTCATGGCGCGTCCCCCTTCCATGGTGTATGATAAAATGTATGGGATCAAAAGCCAGAGCAGAACTTAGGAGATGATCAAACTGAAGCATTTAGAGGAGAAAACCATATCTAAAGAAAAACTTTTTTCGGGCAAGGTGATCGATCTTTATCTTGAAGACGTCGAACTGCCGAATGGTAAAACGGGAAAGCGCGAAATCGTGAAGCATCCGGGCGCTGTTGCGGTGCTTGCTTTGACTGATAAAGGAAACATCATTTTGGTGAAGCAGTACAGAAAAGCGCTTGAACGGACGATCGTTGAAATACCGGCAGGCAAGCTTGAAAAAGGAGAGAAACCTGAATATACCGCGCTGCGGGAGCTTGAGGAAGAGACGGGATACACGGCGGCAAAGCTGGAGAAAATCACCGCTTTTTACACATCGCCGGGCTTTGCGGACGAATTGGTGCACCTGTATCTTGCCGAAGAGCTGACACCGCTTGAAGAAAAGCGCGAACTTGATGAAGACGAATTTGTAGAAGTAATGGAGGTGCCGCTTACAGGTGCGCTGAAATTGATGGAAACTCAGGACATCTATGATGCGAAAACGGCTTATGCCGTGCAGTATCTGGAGCTGAGAAAGGCCCTGCAAGCAAAAAAATGAAAGAAATATTCGCAGACATGCATATCCATATCGGGCGGACGGAATCAGGCCGGCCCGTTAAGATAACGGCTGCCAGAACGCTTACGCTCGACGAAATTTTGATTGAAGCAAGCGAGCATAAAGGAATGGAACTGATCGGCATTATAGATTGTCATTCACCGGAGGTGCTGGCAGAAATTGAAAAAGGGGTGTCTTCAGGCCGTTATACAGAGCTTGAAGACGGCGGAATCAAATATAAAGATACCGTGCTTCTGTGCGGGTCTGAATTGGAAATCAATGATGACAGATGCCGGGGCCCGATTCATGTGCTGGCATTTATGCCGTCGATCTCCGCAATGAAGCAGTTTTCCGCCTGGCTCTCGGAAAGGGTGACGAATATCCATCTGAGCTCCCAGCGCATCTATGAGACAGGCATCGGCCTTCAGCGGAAGGTGAAAGAGCTCGGCGGCTTGTTCATTCCCGCGCACATTTTTACGCCGCATAAGAGCCTGTATGGTAAAGGAGTCAAATTTTCGCTGCAAGAAGTGCTTGACCCGAAGATGATTGATGCGGTTGAACTTGGGCTGAGCAGCGACACAGATATGGCTTCACACGTATCAGAACTGAATCCCTATGCATTTTTGACCAATTCGGACGCCCATTCTCTTGGAAAAATCGGCAGGGAGTATAATAAGCTCCACATTAAACATGCCAGCTTTCAAGAATTTTCACTTGCTTTAAGAGGACAAGAGGGGCGCTGCATTGCCGCCAATTACGGAATGAATCCGCAGTTGGGCAAATATTTTCAAACCGCTTGTGAAACATGCGGCCGTTTGCAGGAGGCAGGTGAAACGGTGTGTAAAGCGTGCGGAAGCCGAAAGTTTACAAAAGGCGTCAGCACACGTCTAATGGAGCTTTACGATCAGGATAAAAGCCCGGTCAAGCGCCCGCCGTACGTTCACCAGGTTCCGCTGCAGCTGATCCCCGGCATCGGTCCGAAAACGATTCAGAAGCTGAAAGATGCTTTCGGCACTGAGATGAATATCCTTCACCGGGTAAAAGAAGGCGAACTAAAAGAAACCATTCGTCCGCAGACGGCTGATCTCGTGATCAAAGCAAGGAACGGGGATTTAGAGCTGAAAGCCGGAGGCGGCGGAACCTATGGAAAAGTGCAGAGCTGAAGGGGGCTTTGGAAAAAGGGATGGAGTGGAAACTAAAATCGTATGAGGAATTGTCGAAGGAAGAGCTGTACCGCATCATCAAGCTTAGAATAGACGTCTTTATCGTTGAACAAAACTGTCCGTATCACGAGCTTGATCACTTAGATGAGCGGGCACACCATTTATTTCTGAGCCAAGAAGGAGAGATCGCTGCGTATTGCAGGCTGTTCCCGAGCGGTACGGCTTACCCGGAGGCATCAATCGGCCGGGTGATCGTCCGTAAAGAGGACAGGGGAAAGGGATATGCGCAGACGCTTCTTGATCAAGCGCTCCGCTTTTTGGAAGACGAGCGGGGGGAGAAAAGGGTCAAGATCAGCGCCCAGAATCATTTGCGTTCCTTTTACGGCTCCTTCGGATTTAAAGCAATATCAGACGTCTATATGGAGGACGGCATTCCGCATGTGGATATGATCAAAACGGCAGAAACCGTATGACTTGCGTTCAGAACCCCGCCTTTCTATAATAGTAAGGTAAAAATTTGACAGGAGAGTGGGGAACATGGCCAAAAGCAAGGCAAGGAAAAAGCGTGAGCACATGTTGAGAAACACAGGCAGAGATGCCGCCGCATCAAGAGGCAAGGCGCCTGAATTCAGCACGCACGTCAGAAAAACGAAAAGCAGGCGGGAAGAGCTTGCAAAGCTGCATATGAAACATAAACGAAAGAACCCTTATGATTTGCTTCATGAAGATCATAAGGGTTCTTTTTTTAGAAGATGCGCGAATACATGCATGTGTCCCGATGTTCGCTTAAATCATTCGAAAGGTCATCGCTTTGTAAAACGGCTTCCAGCTGAAAGCCGAGGCGCTCCGCCATTTTTCTGCTTTTCGTGTTCATGCTGTCACAGCATATCTCAAGCCGCTTGGCTTTGATGTGTCCCCTCGCGAAATCAATCAGTCCGTTAAGCGCTTCGGTCATGTACCCCTGTCCGGCAAATTCAGAACTGCGCCAATAGCCGATTTCAAACCGTTTCGCTTGCCAGTTCATGCGGTGAAGGCCTGTGCTGCCGACGAATTTCCCCGTTTCTTTATGGAAAATATGCATCCGTAAATCGTTGCGCAGAATAAAATCGGCCTGTGCCTGCCTGACGTTGATTTCTACATGTTCTTCCTCGGGCATTTCCCTTGCAAACGGCATCCACGGCTTGAGCTCAGGCAACGATTTTCGAATGGCGTCATAGACGGCCGCGCCGTCGCCTGCCCTTGGCGCTCTGACAAAAAGGCGCGGGGTTTCAAAACTGTCCGGAAAATCGAGCAGTATCGGATTCATCCAGGTTCCCTCCAGATATTCTTTCTATTTTCGATTGTGCCATCTTCCCATCACAATCGTGTTGTTATATGTTCCGTCAGAAAGCCGCTTGTCTTTTTTTAAAATCCCTTCTATTTTAAAGCCATGCTTTTGATACAGGGCAGAAGCCCTCTCATTTGTTTCCGACACGCGCAGGGTCATTTTTTGAATGCCTGCGGCATCAGCCCAAACAATCGATTCGTTTAAAAGGCGTTTTCCAATGCCGTATCCCCAAAATTCTTTCAATACGTATACGCCAAACTCCACTTGATGAGAGAAGCGTTTTAAATCCTGTCCGGCACATCTTGAAAAGCCGACGATCCTGTTTCGAGCGACCGCCACTAAAAACAAGCATCGGTCATGTTCGCTGTCTCTTTTGATCAGCTCTCTAAAACCCGCTTCATCAATAAAACCTTCACCCTTTTCCCTGTCCAAATATTCGGTTTCTCCATCGATCTGTACCCTTACAGCAGATAATTCCTTTGCATCTTGTTGGACAGCTGGCCTGACGATGTAGCTCAGCCCTTTACCATCAAAGCGTTTGTTCATGAGATACTCCAATCATTTTTTATATCCATTAGTCTATCACATTCCTTAGCTCGAATTTGTTTAAAATGACTGAATATAACAAAAAATGGATCGCAAATGGCGTTTCGCGGTCCTTGAGCCGGTTCGGCCGTTACCTTGAGCCCGTGCTTATACATTGCTTTCGGCAGCGTAGTCAGCGGTTTTATCTCTAAGGACGCCGGGTGGATGGATGCGCATCAAAAAGATGTATGCGGCAAATGCGAGCAGCACGCCTGAAAACCATGAAATATCATAGAGGGGTTTCAGGACCGGCAAGTATGTCCCGATCAAAGACATAAACGCTCCGAGTCCAACTGCGGCAAATGCGCGGTAATTGTAGCCTTTATAGTACGTATACCTCCCGGTTAGAGAGTAGAGATCTTCGATGTGAAGCGTGCGCTTCCGGATGATAAAATAATCGGCAAGCATAACGCCTGCGACCGGCCCCAATATTCCGCCGATTGTGCCGAGAAACGAAAACACGCTCGCTTCATTCTCCATCAGCTTCCATGGGAAAGTGAACAGGGCCAAAACAGCTGTCAAATAGCTGCCTCGCTTAAAATCGATATATTTCGGCAAAAAATTGGCCAGGTCATAGGCCGGCGAGACAATATTCGCTGCAACGTTTACCGAAATGGCGGCGATGCAAAGCGTAATGACCGAAAGCGCGATCACATACGGGTTGTCAAAATGGGCGAGAATATCGACAACATCCCAAATCGGCTCCCCGAAGGCAGCCTGTGAGCCGGAGGTGACGGTAATGCTTGCAAATGCAAACAGAACGAATGTGCCCGGCAAACCGTAAAACTGCCCTCTGATTTGTTCTTTTTGAGAGGCTGCAAACCTCGTAAAATCGGGAATGTTCAAAATGAGTGTCGCCCATATGCCGATAATTCCCGTCACACCGGCAAGAAACGGCCAAATCAATTCGCCGAATGTCTGAAATTTTCCCGGCTGCGAATAAATCGGACCGAGTCCTCCCGCAATATCGACTGCCCACCACACCATTCCGCCAAAGACGAGATAAACGAGCGGGCCGGCCCAGACTTCAAACTTTCTGATCGACTCCATTCCGTGGTGAAGGACAAGCAGATGAATTCCCCAAAAGAAAGCAAATGACAAAAGCCCTGATAAATGCAATCCAAACAAGTTCCAATCGCCGCCGATGTCTTTCCAGCCGCTCCACACATTTAAGATCAGGATGTTAAGCGCCATGCTTCCCGCAAACGCTTGAATGCCGAACCACATAATCGCCACAAAACCTCTGAGAAGCGCCGGAATATTAGCCCCGTATATCCCGAAAGAAGCCCTGATTAACACGGGAAAAGGCACGCCGTATTTTGTGCCGGCATGTCCATTCAATGCGAGGGCTGCATAGAGTACGACCGAAGCGACAGCGATAATCCCAAGCACCTGCCACGGAGAAAGCCCGATCGCTATCAGTCCGCCAACCGTTGCGTAAGTCGGGATGTTATGGATGCAGCCCATCCAGATCGATGCGAAATTGACCGCTTTCCATGTGCGTTCCTCAGGCTTTAGAGGCTGCAGGTCGCTGTTTGAGAGTGTACGGTCTGATTGAACTTTTTCATATTGGACAGATTTCATATAATCCCTCCGCTTATTTTTAAGGAAAAATATAACTTATTATTCTGAAAAATTCATTAGATAAACTAAACAAATGTTTCAAGGCGTTTGTTGAGGTTGACTAAACGAGCCGTTTGAAACCGTTATAAAAATATTGATTTTTATGAAACAGTTGTCTATCTCGGTCATAGGATAAAAGACCAGGTTGAAATATTACTCCGCATTGTAATGAAAGCGTTTTCTGATCGGCGGGGAAAAAGGTGAAACTGAAGGGGGTTAACAAATAATGAAGAAAATTTTATTGGTTTGCGCGGCCGGCATGTCAACGAGCCTGCTTGTCAGCAGAATGAAAAAGCATGCCGAGGCGCTGAACGAAGAGGTCGACATCATTGCACTGCCTGTATCCGAAGCCGGGACTGCCGCGTCAAGCGCGGACGTCGTACTGCTGGGGCCGCAAGTCAGGTACCAAAAGTCACAGGTTGAGGCGAGCGCGGGAGACACGCCGGTTCAGGTGATCGACATGCGCGACTACGGCACCATGAACGGCGAAGCTGTGTTGCAAAAAGCGCTGCAGCTGATGAAATAAAAAGGAGGGGAGACAGGGATGAGCGGGTTTATGGAGAAGTTTGAGCGGAACGTGGAACGGTTTTTGGTTCCCGTTGCTGCAAAACTGAACTCACAGCGCCATATATGTGCGATCAGAGATGCTTTTATTCTATCATTTCCGATTATTATGGCAGGGTCGATTATCATTTTATTGAATTTCGCTATTTTATCTCCGGACGGGTTTATCGCCAACATTTTGTTCCTTGAAAAGATATTTCCGAACTTGGCTGATTATCAGTCGGTCTTTACCCCCGTACTGCGGGGATCGCTCGATATTATGTCCATATTTGTTGTGTTTCTCGTCGCACGCAATTTAGCCATCTCAATGAAAGCGGATGAACTGCTTGCCGGATTAACGGCCGTATCCTGTTATTTTATCATTTATTCACCGTACCGCCTGATCGAAAACGAGAGCTTTTTAACGACGAAGTGGCTCGGTGCGCAAGGGCTGTTCGTTGCCTTAATCATCGGGATCCTCGTCGGTGAAGTGTTCAGCAGGCTTTCAAATGCCAAGCGCCTGCAAATTCATATGCCTCCGCAGGTGCCGCCTGCGGTTGCCCGGACATTTAAAGTGCTGTTTCCGATCATCTTCATTACAATTGGTTTTGCGATGTTAAGCTTTGCGCTATTGTCTCTGTCGAAAAACGGTTTGCATGAATTGGTGTATACCGTGCTGCAGGCGCCGTTGAGAGAGATGGGAACGAATATTTTCACTGTTGTTTTCCTTGGAATCGTCGCCAACTTTTTATGGCTGTTCGGCATTCACGGCCCGAATACAATCGCGGCGATCAGAGAAACGATCTTTGCCGAAGCAAACCTTGAAAATCTCGCTTTTGCCGCCAAAACAGGCTCTGCCTGGAACGCTCCGTTTCCTGAAACATGGGCGCTGAATGACGCCTTTGCAAACTACGGGGGATCGGGCATGACGCTGGGGCTTTTGATCGCAATATTCATCGCTTCAAAGCGCCGGGATTATAAAGATATCGGTAAGCTTTCGATCGGGCCGGGGATATTTAACATTAATGAACCTGTTATTTTCGGACTTCCGGTCGTGCTCAATCCAATCTTCATGATTCCCTTTATCATCGTTCCGGCAGTCAACACTGTCATCGGCTACTTGTTCATCAAGTTTCAGCTGATTCCGCCGATCGCATACGCTGTTCCGTGGACAACGCCCGGGCCGTTGATTCCGTTTCTCGGGACAGGAGGAAACTGGCTTGCGCTCGGGGTCGGCTTTCTTTGCCTCGCCATTTCAACAGTGATTTATCTGCCGTTTGTAATGGCTGCCAACAAGACTGTGAATACGGACAGGGAGCATTCTTCGGAAAACAGGGAGGAATCATAACGTGATCAGGGCGCCTTTTACGGGCGCCTGTCTTTTTTCAAAAAAAGTCATGCGGCTCTCTTTTCTCTCATACAATCTATTAAAATCAAAAGCACGTCTGGGAGGAAGATACATGCGGAAGCCCACAATCAAAGAGCTCATCTTTCAACATATGAAGGATCATCTGTCAATCTATTTATTTGTTTCAGTACTGTTTTTAATGGGTGTGATTTTCGGCGCGGTCATCGTCAACAGCATGACGATCGGTCAAAAAGAAGATTTGTTCTACTATTTGAATCGATTTTTTGGACAGCTTTCAGAAGGAAAAGCAGCCAGCTCAAAGGAAATGTTTTTGCAGAGCTTTCTTCATAATATGAAATATTTAGGCTTAATGTGGATTCTCGGGATTTCCATCATCGGCTTGCCCGTCATTTTTATCATGGTCTTCTTAAAAGGGATCGTCGTCGGATTTACAGTCGGCTTTCTCGTCAATCAAATGGGAATCAACGGCTTTTTCCTGTCTTTTGTCTCCGTGCTCCCGCAAAATATGCTGCTGATCCCGGCTTACTTGATCATGGGGACTTGCGCCATCGCCTTTTCGATGAGGCTCATCCGCCAGCTTTTTGTCAAACGCAGCCTTGCAGAAGCGCCTGTCCATTGGTTTGGCCGGTACGCTTTTGTGCTCGTCCTGATTCTCGCGATGTCTCTTATATCCTCTTCCTTTGAAGCATATCTTTCACCGGTGTTGATGGAAAAGCTGACGGAGTACGTCTTGCCGAAACAGCATTAATTTATAATGATTATTAAAAAATATTCATTTTGTTTCTCAATTTATAATGATTATAGTTGGCTCCCTGCGCTTGTTTTGTTATAATAAGCTAGGTAATGCGGCGTAGGAGGGAAAGTCAATGGAAACACGTATTGATCGGATTAAAAAGCAACTGCATTCTTCCAGCTATAAACTCACCCCTCAGCGCGAGGCTACTGTAAGGGTGCTGCTTGAGAATGAGGAAGACCATTTAAGCGCAGAAGATGTATACCTCCTCGTAAAAGAGAAATCTCCTGAGATTGGTCTTGCGACAGTATATCGGACTCTTGAACTGTTAACTGAATTAAAAGTAGTGGATAAAATCAATTTTGGCGACGGTGTGTCAAGATATGACCTCCGTAAAGAAGGTGCCGCACATTTCCATCACCACCTTGTTTGCATGGAATGCGGTTCGGTTGTTGAAATTGAAGAAGATTTGCTTGAAGACGTGGAAGAAATCATTGAAAAGGATTGGAAATTTAAAATAAAAGACCACAGGCTGACGTTCCACGGCATCTGTCATGACTGTCAGCAAAAGGAATCGGAATAGTCTAAACCGGAGAGAACCCTTTCAGCCATGAGCGGGTTCTTTTTTGATTCAGACGTATAAAACTTGTCTCATTTGGCATAAGTTTTAGTAATCGAATCAAAAGAAGGGACCTGAAACCGTATGAAAATGCTGAAAACGGCTGCCGATATGATCAAGGTGTTCGTGCTGTTTACCGGTTTTACCGTCTTGTTTTATTATGCTATGATATGGATAAATTCAGAGTATGAAAACTATCATCGGTATGATAAACCTGAAGGAGCAGCCCTCAAGGTCGCCTCGATGGAAGGGGACGAGCAGGGCAGCTGGTTTAACCGGTTAATCTTTTTTTATTTGAACGGGGAGTAGGATAGCGTGAAAGTTCATATTAAAGACTTTATCCACTACGCCGTTGTTGAACGGGGGCTTTCCCACAACACGGTTGTGAGCTATGAACGGGATTTGAACAGCTACGCCGCCTATTTAGAGGAACAGGAGCAGCTGAGCTCTTTTGACCAGGTGACAAGGCTTACCATCATCCAGTTTTTAAAGCATTTAAAAGACGCCGGAAAATCCGGTAAGACGATTGCGAGGCATCTCGCTTCCATCCGCAGCTTTCACCAGTTTCTGCTGAGGGAAAAAGTAACGGCCCAGGACCCGTCCGTCCATATTGAGTCACAAAAAACGGAACGGACGCTCCCGAAGGTGCTGTCATTACAGGAAGTCGAAACGCTTCTCGATACGCCGAAGCTGACGGGGCCGTTCGGCTACCGCGATAAAGCGATGCTGGAATTACTGTATGCGACAGGAATCCGCGTCAGCGAGATGATCGCATTAAAGCTGTCCGATGTCCATTTATCGATGGGCTTTATCCGCTGCTTCGGGAAAGGAAGAAAGGAGCGGATCGTTCCACTCGGCGAAGCGGCGTCACATGCGGTCGGCGAATATCTGTCAAAAGCGAGGGGAAAGCTTTTGAAAAAAAATTCCGAAGACGCCCTGTTTCTGAATCACCACGGCAGACAGATGAGCCGGCAGGGGTTTTGGAAAAATTTAAAGAAAATCGCCTTGGAAGCGGGAATTAATAAAGAGCTGACGCCGCACACACTGAGGCACTCGTTCGCCACACACCTGCTCGAAAACGGAGCCGATCTCCGGGCCGTTCAGGAAATGCTCGGACACGCCGACATTTCGACGACGCAAATTTATACACATGTGACGAAAACAAGGCTGAAAGACGTATATAAGCAATACCATCCCCGTGCATAGCCTAAAAGAACAGGCGAAAGCACGGTTTTTCATGTTGAGTGAGCAGCAAATTGCGGGAAGTTTCTCACTATTCCCGTTCGTATTGTCAACTGTTGTGTAAACGGTTTATACTTGGCTAATAGCGGTATTTTGGTTTTTTTATGCCAAGCGTGACAGCCTACAGCTGACAGAAAGAAAAAAAGGAGGCCGACAAATGCCTGCATTTGATTACAACCGCGTATTTTTAATTGTGATGGATTCCGTTGGAATCGGCGAGGCGCCTGATGCCGATCAATTTAATGACAAAGGCGCAGATACATTGGGCCATATTGCCGAACACATGGGAGGCATCCGCCTGCCGAACATGTCGAAGCTCGGACTCAGCAACATCCGAGAAATCAAAGGTGTCGAAAAGGCAGAAGAGCCGCTTGCCTATTACGGCAAAATGAAAGAAGCCTCAAACGGAAAAGATACGATGACTGGTCATTGGGAGATAATGGGACTTTACATAGACAAACCTTTCCAGGTGTTTCCCGAAGGTTTTCCGGACGAATTGATCCATGAACTTGAACAGAAGTCCGGAAGAAAAGTGATTGGAAACAAACCTGCATCAGGCACTGCGATTTTGGATGAGCTCGGTGCGGAGCATATGGAAACCGGCGCGCTGATCGTCTACACCTCAGCGGACTCCGTTCTGCAGATTGCCGCACACGAAGAAGTCGTACCTCTCGAGGAATTGTACAAAATCTGCGAGATCGCGCGCGAGCTTACGCTTGACGAGAAATATATGGTCGGACGCGTCATTGCGAGGCCGTTTGTCGGCAAGCCGGGCGAATTTAAACGGACGCCGAACCGGCATGATTATGCGCTGAAGCCGTTTGACAGAACCGTAATGAATGAATTGAAAGATGACAGCTTTGATGTGATTGCGATCGGCAAAATCTCCGATATCTACGACGGCGAGGGCATTACGGAATCGCTTAGAACGAAATCGAATATGGACGGGATGGATAAGCTGGTGCAAACGCTTGACAAAGATTTTACAGGGATCAGCTTTGTAAACCTCGTGGACTTTGACGCGCTGTTCGGGCACCGCCGCGATCCTGAAGGTTACGGAAAAGCGCTCGAGGAATTCGACGCGCGCCTTCCTGAAGTATTTGAAAAGATGCGTGAAGACGATCTGCTCATAATTACCGCCGACCACGGCAATGATCCGGTTCACCATGGCACAGACCATACAAGGGAGTACGTGCCGCTTCTTGTATACAGCAAAAAGCACGAAAAGCCCGGTGCGCTTCCGCTCGCAGATACATTCGCGGACATCGGCGCGACGATTGCCGACAACTTTAAAACGAATATGCCAAAGTACGGAAAAAGCTTTTTATCCCTGCTGAAATAGGAGGAAACGACGTGAAACAGATGATTGCAAATGCCGCAGACTATATTAAAAGCAAAACAGAAATCAAACCGGCGGTCGGCCTGATTTTGGGATCGGGCCTTGGCGTGCTTGCTGATGAGATAAAAGACGCCGTTCGCATTAAATATGAAGACATCCCGGATTTTCCTGTTTCCACTGTTGAAGGGCATGCCGGACAGCTTGTCATCGGCAGACTTGAAAATGTGCAAGTCGTCGCGATGCAAGGGCGTTTTCATTTTTACGAAGGATATTCAATGGACAAGGTAACCTTCCCGGTACGTGTCATGAAAGAACTCGGGATCGAGACTTTAATTGTGACCAATGCCGCAGGCGGCGTCAATGAATCGTTCCGTCCCGGCGATTTGATGATCATATCCGATCATATCAATTATATGGGAACGAATCCGCTGATCGGGCCGAACGATTCCTCGCTGGGTGTCAGATTCCCTGACATGTCATCCGCATATGATAAGGAACTGCGCCTCTTGGCGAAAAAAACAGCCGAAGAATTGAACATCAGTGTACAAGAAGGGGTTTACACAGCCGTCACAGGACCTACATACGAAACGCCTGCCGAAGTGCGCTTCCTCAGAACGATCGGATCGGATGCTGTCGGCATGTCGACGGTTCCGGAAGTCATCGTTGCAAAACATGCGGGCCTTCGCGTGCTCGGCATTTCGTGTATATCAAATGCGGCAGCCGGAATCCTCGATCAGCCGCTCTCCCATGACGAAGTGATCGAAGTCACCGAAAAAGTAAAAGCCGACTTTTTGCGGTTTGTTAAAGCGGCCGTCGCCAAAATCGGCTAAAACCGCCGCGAAGTTGAAATGTGAGCCAATGCAAGTTCAAATAAGAACCTGCATTGGCTCTTTCTTTTTGCCTGATGAGAAATTTTTTCCAATCAATCCGTATAAATCCAACTGGATTGGAAAAAATAGAGAGGATTACGAAATGGAGGTCTGGGTGATGAAACGTCATTTATCCAAATTGCTGATTTTTACGATAATCCTGATGACTGCGCCGCCGGCGTTTGCAAAAGAGAGCGAAAAGAAACCGTCGGAGCTTGCTGATGACGCAAAATCTGCCGTTTTAATCGAGCGGGATACCGGTAAGGTGATGTATGACAAGAACAGCCGTGAAAAGCTTCCCCCGGCCAGCATGACAAAAGTGATGACCATGCTGTTGATCATGGAAGCTCTTGATGAAGGCAAGATCAAAATGAAAGACAAAGTCAGAACAAGCGAGTATGCCGCTTCAATGGGGGGATCGCAAATTTTCCTTGAGCCCGGCGAAGAAATGACGGTTGAAGATATGCTGAAAGGGATCGCCATCGGATCGGGTAATGATGCCTCTGTGGCAATGGCAGAGCATATTGCCGGATCTGAAGAGGAATTTGTCAAAAGAATGAATGAAAAAGCCGCTGAGCTCGGCCTCAAGGATACATCTTTTCAAAATACGACAGGTCTGCCTGAAGAAGGCCATTACAGCACAGCCTATGACATGGCACTCATGGCGAAAGAGCTTTTAAAATATGAAAACATCACGAAATTTACGGGAACATATGAAGACTATCTGAGAGAAAACAGTGATAAAAAATTCTGGCTCGTCAACACAAACCGCCTCATCAAATTTTATCCCGGCGTTGACGGAGTCAAGACCGGCTTTACAAATGAAGCAAAGTACTGCCTGACAGCTTCAGCGAAAAAAGGAAACATGCGCGTCATCGCTGTCGTTTTTGGTGCCAGTACGCCAAAAGAACGAAATGCCCAAATCACAAAAATGCTTGATTTTGCATTCAGCCAATATGAAACGCATCCGATGTATAAACGCAATGAAATCATTTCCGATTTGAAGGTCAATAAAGGCCATGAGCAAAAAATAAACCTTGTCACATCGGAACCGATTTCCCTTTTGACGAAAAAAGGCGAAAATATCGAAGCTGTTAAAAAAGAAATCAAACAGAAGGAAGATATCCAGGCCCCTGTCAAAAAAGGCACAGAGCTTGGGACGCTCGTATTGAAAAAGGACGGAAAGGTTCTCGCTGAAAGCCCTCTTGTCGCGGAAAAAGACATGGATAAAGCAGGGATGTGGACGATGTTCAAGCGGACGATGACCCACTGGACGAAGTGGAGTGAATAATGCCGAACGGTCACTAGTTTTGTCACGGTGAAGGAATTTATAAAGTCTGAAGCGAAACACTCATTATCCGATTTAAACCAAGGAGGAATGAGGATGAGCCTCGGAATCGATATTCACGTCAAAGAATCCGTACTATGCATTCGGTTGACAGGTGAACTCGATCACCATACAGCAGAAACCTTGAGAAAACAAGTCAGTGACCATCTGGAACAATCCGGTATTCGCCATATTGTCATGAATCTTGCAGACCTTTCGTTTATGGACAGTTCAGGACTTGGCGTCGTGCTCGGCAGATATAAGGAGATTAAACAGCTCGGCGGAGAAATGATCGTCTGCGCCATTTCTCCTGCTGTCAAACGTTTATTTGATATGTCCGGGCTGTTTAAAATCATTCGCCTTGAGCAATCAGAGCAGCGTGCACTTGAAACGTTGGGGGTGGCGTCATGAAAAATGAAATGAATATCCAGTTCACGGCACTCAGCCAAAACGAATCGTTTGCACGGGTGACAGTCGCTGCTTTTATCGCTCAGCTCGACCCGACGATGGATGAACTGACCGAAATTAAAACGGTCGTATCCGAAGCGGTCACAAACGCGATCATACACGGTTATGAAAACTCAGGGCAGGGAGACGTATACATTTCCGTCACCCTTCATGATCATATCGTCTACTTAACGATTCGTGACGAAGGAGTCGGCATCCCTGATCTTGAGGAAGCGCGCCAGCCCCTGTTCACGACAAAGCCTGAACTCGAGCGGTCGGGAATGGGCTTTACGATCATGGAAAATTTCATGGATGATATCTCGATCGACTCCTCACCTGAGATGGGAACCACAATACACTTAACAAAGCACTTATCAAAAAGCAAAGCGCTTTGCAATTAAGGGAGATTTGTTATGGATGTGGAGGTTAAAAAAGAAAACCAGAACACTCAGCTTAAAGACCATGAAGTGAAAGAACTGATTAAAAACAGCCAGAACGGCGATCAAAAAGCAAGGGACCTCCTCATAGAAAAAAACATGCGTCTTGTTTGGTCAGTCGTTCAGCGTTTTTTGAACAGAGGCTATGAGCCTGATGACCTCTTTCAAATCGGCTGCATCGGCCTCTTGAAGTCGGTGGACAAATTCGATCTTTCCTATGACGTTCGGTTTTCCACCTACGCCGTCCCGATGATTATTGGCGAGATTCAGCGGTTTATCAGAGATGACGGAACCGTCAAAGTGAGCCGCTCGCTGAAAGAACTCGGCAACAAAATCCGGCGGGCAAAAGACGAGCTTTCCAAGTCAAACGGCCGGATTCCGACCGTTCAGGAAATCGCCGATTATCTCGAAATCAGTTCGGAAGAGGTCGTGATGGCCCAGGAAGCGGTCCGCTCTCCCTCATCCATTCATGAAACGGTTTACGAAAACGACGGAGACCCGATTACACTTCTGGATCAAATCGCCGATCAGTCGGAAGAGAAGTGGTTCGATAAAATCGCTTTGAAGGAAGCCATCAAGGATTTGGATGAACGGGAAAAGCTGATTGTTTATTTAAGGTATTACAAAGACAAGACGCAATCTGAAGTTGCCGACCGCCTCGGCATATCCCAGGTGCAAGTGTCGAGGCTTGAAAAAAAGATTTTAAAGCAAATCAAAAACCAGATGGATCAATTTGAAAGCTGAGGCTGCTCGGATGTCTAATGAAAAACCGGAACGCTCCAAAAAAGAGCGTTCCGGTTTTTTTGTGGTAATTTATGGTCTTTTGCCGCTTGCTGAATGATAAATGGGATGTACTTCATACTACAACTATAACCATCATATAGGAAGTGACCCAGATGGAACGTCAAGTTTTTATCAGACTCCGCCACCGGCTTGAGGCCGATCCCGATGAATTGATTCTGCTCGGCCATATCGCACAGGTAGCGGGCGACCGCCGATACAAAGAAAAGCTTGAACGGCTGCCTATTTATCAGGTCAGCAAAGCGGATCAAAGCATGGTGGTGTTGGACGTGATGAAGGTGATCGAAGCTGTACATAAATCGTTTCCTGACCTTGACGTCCAAACCGTCGGCGGTTCCGAAACAATCGTGGAGATCCAATATCCGAAAAGGGGGCTGTCTCCCGTACTGTTCGTCGGCGTCTGGCTGCTCCTGTTCGTCGGTGCCGGCCTTGCTGTCATGAACTTTCATGAAGATGTCAGCATGAGGGACGTACACATCTTGCTTTACGAAATGGTGACGGGCAAGGAGAACCGCTATCCATACCTTTTGCAGATTCCGTACAGCATCGGTCTCGGTCTCGGCATGATTTTGTTTTTTAATCATTTATTTAAAAAACGGTTTAACGAGGAGCCGAGCCCTCTGGAGGTCGAGATGTTTAAATATCAGCTTGATTTGGACCATTATGTGGCATTGCACGAAAACAAAGAAACGACAAAGGATATTCATGATCATTAGCGTGATCTTTATCATCTTTCTCGGACTCGCAGGAGGGATTGCGGTTGGATCTGGATTTGTCGCTTTTCTTACCGTGCTTGGCATTATACCGAGACTGACTCAGCTGACGAAAACGCAAGGGTTTATCCAGGCGTATGAATGGGCTGTCATTCTGGGCGCGGTGTTCGGAGGATGGGAATCGCTGAACATGTCCCGCTTTTTTTTATCCAAATGGCTGCTTGTTCCGATCGGCCTTTTGGCGGGCGTTTTCATCGGAATGCTTGCAGCGGCGCTGACAGAAGTGTTGAACGTGCTTCCGATACTGGCGAAACGCATCGGTATGGGGGACAGGATTTTGATTCTTTTAATGGCCATTGTGTTCGGGAAGATCCTTGGCTCGATGTTTCAATGGCTCATTTTTGTTCATTTGTCATAAAAGGAGGAATATGATGTCAAGTTTGAAAGATAATTACCAATCGAAAGTCAAAGCTTATCAGCCTACGCCGCCTTATGTCCTGAACTGTATCAAGGCTTTTCTTGTCGGCGGTCTGATCTGTACGATCGGCCAGGCTCTCCAGAATTTTTATATGGCCGTATTCCACTTTGATGAAAAAACAGCTGGAAACCCGACGGTTGCTACGCTCATCTTAATCTCCGCTCTGTTAACAGGCCTTGGCGTCTACGACAGAATCGGCCAGTTTGCCGG
>Ga0180433_10004918_pt1 | contig 18488 bp, 25 predicted proteins | sample SS_ome_8_FD_132980 | JGI IMG/M metagenome (GOLD analysis project Ga0180433, IMG submission 132980) | Hypersaline lake sediment archaeal communities from the Salton Sea, California, USA - SS_1_D_1 metaG | ecosystem: Environmental > Aquatic > Non-marine Saline and Alkaline > Hypersaline >... | reverse complement strand
CTGAAGGTTGCAGCAGACTACAAGGAGAAAGTTGCAGAGCTCAGGAAGCCTCAACCATCTCCTCTCGATGTGTTGCTCTCCAGGGTTGGAGAGCTTGAGGCAAAGGTGAAGGCGTTGGAAGAGGCGAAGAAGTAATTCACTACTTGGTCCTGGACGAAGGAGGATAGGATGAAAGAGCTTTTGAGAACGATGGTAATTTGTTTGGCCCTTGTCACTCTCGCGTCTATAGTATTAGGCCCTCCGGCTGAAGCTGAATACGCGGGTTCGATGGGTGTAGGGGTTATTCAGGAATACGCGGAAGTCTCGGACGTTGACGTTTCCACCGCTGGAACCCCGGTCGAGATTGCGGGGGGTGGCGCGGACGTAGAATGTGACGCCTTTAGTCCCATTCAGAAATCGCAGTTCCATTCAATGTGGATTGATGCGGAATTCGCCGGGTCAGCTACGGATGCCCAAGTCGAGATACAAGTCACACTAGACGGAACAAACTGGAAGAGTTTTGACTCTGCCATCACCAAAACCCTGACTGGTACCAGCTATGACCACGTATTCCCTCTGACAATTCCTGTCAGTCATAAGGTCCGTGTCGTACTTAGTGCCGACTCGACTCACGCCACTACGTTCACAAACGTAATGCTTCTTAGACGGTAGGTGATGCTGAATGAACAAGCTTGTCAATTTGAAAATCAAGCATCTAATCCTTGTCGTCCTTGTTGCTTGGATACCTGTCTTGGTCGGCTGGTCCACTGGTATCAACAGTGTTGTTTACCTCGACGCATCGGGCAATGTGGTGTGTGATGCGCCGTTTCAGTGTACTGCGCTGGGAGTGAATAAAGCTCCTTCGAGCTATGATGGGTCGATTGAGTGCAACGAGATTGCCATGGGTACCAAAAGCTCCAATGGCATACAAGGCTATTTTAGTACATCTGGCAGTGGCGTATGTGCTGTGTGGTCTGCCGCATATGTGAAGTCCACGGAAGGATGGTTTAACGACATAATTGATAAGACAGGCACAGGCGCACCCACCTTTACCTATGGTCTCACCGGACCCGCAGGCGGACCCCTCAAACTCATCGCAGGGGATGCCGCGTACGGCGTGGACCTTTGCACATCCGATGGTACCGCAAAACAGTCTGTCGGCTCCACCGGTTACACGACATTCGCCCACCCGATTACGCTGCCTAATGCTTCCCCAATCGAGCCACCTGCCAATCAGGCAATGCTTGGTTGGAATGATGGCGAACGCGATCTCGAAATCATGGATGACGCTGACACAGCCGGGGACGTGTTCAGCTACTAGGAGGATGCCATGCGACCACTCATCATCATCGCTCTATTGCTCGTGCAGGGCTGCAGCTACCACGCGCCGACGTCGCGCATGCTTTACCAGGGTGCGCGGCAGCCGGGGTTCGATGTTGAGGTCGTAGCGGTTGACCGACACTACGGGAATAGCTGTAACAAAATTGTGGATAGGGCCTATACGTGGGGGCAGCTGGAGACTGTCAACAGCCGCCTCTACGTGAGGGTTCCACGGGGTTGGGCCCGGATGCAATATGTCTCGACTTTAAAGGCTAGACGATGGGGTGACTTTTGCGCCATACTCGATATTGATGATAGAATCGAAGATGGAGATCACACCTTAGTCGGAGTGTACAGTAGATCGAGATGGAGGGGCAATCGGTGACTGAGCGAGGTATCGGCGAGCTGAAGGGCATGCTCTTGGGAATGGAGAAAAACATTGATCTCCTCCGGGGAGAGGTAAAGGAAAACAATCGGCGCCTTTCGGGTAAAATCGACAAGATTGTCGAGGGATGCTATCAACACAAAGCCTCTGTCCACCAGCGCATCGAAAACCTTCGATATGTATTGACTGAAGAGACCAAAGCACGAGAAGACGCCGACCGAGCCGTGGAATCCCAGATCCCAGACATGGACGAATTTGACTTCACTCCTCCCGCCATACCTGCTCTGGCTACACCCAACCCCCTCCCCTCACCTATCGAGGCATCTTCACCAAACCTCGAGGTCGAAGTAAAAGCCAATACGGAATGGAAAAATAGAGCCATTGGTGCCATAGCTGCTATACTGATTATATTCAATACTGGGTTAGCCATTTATAAGATACTTGGGAACTGAAGTCGGGGCTAGAACGGCCAGACTGTGTGGCCGATCATTGATGTAAAAGGACTTCTGCGCGAAATGCGCAAAGCGGCAAGGAGGGCTGCCGTGGGACCGCAAACCACTTTCGAAAAGGCATGCGCGGTTTTCCCGTGGCACGCTTTCGCGTGTAAGTGTTGCGGAAAAGTGGTAGTTGTCCGAGCGATAATTCTCCTCTACTACTACCTCTATCAACGTCTACCCCAACCACCGGAAGTCCACTCAGGTTTTCGGTGTGAGGAACATAATGCTAGTACCCCCAACGCCTCAAAAACTTCCTTCCATATGTTTGGAATGGCCATTGACTGTCACGCTCCAGGTATCACAGTCCAGGAGTTCTACCTAGTGGCAGAGGAAGCCTTAGAAGAGCTTGGGCTTGCGGGTGGGATTGGTATCTATTGGAAATGGAATAATCAAGGACTGCACATTGACGTTCGAGTTATCGGGAGGAGATGGGACGATGCCGACTGAACTACAAAAGGAAACGTGGCTGTCGAGGAATTTTTTGTTGCCCCTAATTGCTATGGTGATCTACGGTGTATTGTTGGGGCTTGGTAGGATGACTGCCACGGTTACGTCTTCGTGGCTCACCTTTCTTGGTAGTGACAAAGTATTCACCGGGTTCTTCCTCGGTGGTTGTGCTGGAGTCTACAATGTGGGTGACGCGATTAAAACTATCGCTCATCTAAAGTGGGGGAGCGACAAACCCCCAACAAACGGAGAAGAGGGGCAATGAACATTCGACCCGAGGACATTACGAACGACAGCGACTACGAGCGCGTTCCAGCGGACGAACTACCGGTTCCTGTCGTGTTTCGACATCGAGTGACCCGTAATTGTGTGTTTTTCGCACACAACCGAAAAGGGAAGCTTGTTGTCATGGACCGATATGTGGTCCTCCGAGATATCGACGGGGAGCTCGTGTACGGAGTGAGGGAGAACGGAAACTTTTTCCGTAACTTCGACGGAGTGTTCAACACCATAGCACTGGTACTGAACTTCGCCAGTGATAGTCGGGTTCACGCGCTGTTGAACTTCGCGGGACGACTGGACATCGTGGAGAAAATCAAAGAGCACATTTCCGACGTTCATGAAAAGCTGACTGACGAAAAGCTTCAGGCTCTACTCAACTCCATTGGTCATGAAGACTTCCAGATTGTCTACAACAGTCTGAAAGATGCCTTCAAGGACGGGGTCTTCACCGTTGACGAGCGAAAAGCCATAGAGGCTATCGCTTTCAACTTTCAATTCTAAAGGAGGCACCACCAGGAGACACACCACCACATAGAGCTACTACATGTAGAGCTGGCATTCAACGAGGTCGTCTTGCCGGCTCTTCATCATGACAGAAGTTTTTCTCGCGAATTACTTGACGACAGAACCTATGATGCCTTAAAGTTACAGAGCAACAGTAGGAAGAGACAAACTGCCACAACAACTCAGCCTTACAAATCTTCCTCTAACCCCCGCTTGCCAGCGGTCGGCGAGTCTACCCCCCTTCTCGCCGGGTGCCGTGGCAGGCCCAAGTCTCCCGCTGACATGCGGGGGAAGGAGGTCGATATGATAAACCAGACCGCCAAACTTCTGAGGGCTTATGAACTCACGGAGAAAGAACTCCGTTCCCAGAAAGAAGCCCTTCAGGACCAAATTGATAGCCATAACCACGCTATTGATGCTTTGTTTGCTCGTCAAGAACACATTCAAATGGCGTTGAATCTTCTCGAATCAAATTTCCGAGGGTGTATCACCCCCATCGAAGAGCTCATGGAAGCAGAAGAGGGGGAAGCGGAATGACCCTCACCATCGACAAACCCAAGAGCCACGGCATTTGCCATGCTTGTGCGAAATTCTTTTTCGCTGAGTATGGTGAAAAGTTTCTCCAGAAAATCCGAAGAGCAGAAGAGAAGGACACCATTTGTGCATGGTGTCCTCGACGTAAGGGTGATATGGATAGGGTTTTGGTGGAGGTGTTGACCGATGACTGACTTCGAAAGGAATATGATACGACAGGGCCTTATCACCGACGTTATTCAGGATGTGGTGGGAGACAAGATGGACAGACTGTGTGCCCTCTGCCGTCACCCCAATGTAGATGATATCAAGCCTTGCGATTCTTGTGACGGGGCCAGTGAGTTTCAGCCCTCCGCTGAACTAAGCGGCGCAATCGCTCGAGTGCTGGATTATGACGTGCGGGAAATGCCTTTCTCTCCACCTCCCATCTTTCCAAATTCTATTTTTAAGGACATGGGGGACTACTGGCAGTTTCTTGGGAAAGCTATCAGTATCACCTTTGACTTTGGGACGCCCGTGAAAGACGTCAAGGCCCCCTACGATCCGGTACTGGGTTTCTAGCAATCAAAAACCCCCTCCCGCCAAAAGGTAGGAGGGGGTTTTCTCTTACTCGAAAATCCCCATTTCAGAAAGGGCTTCGTCTCTACAATCTCTACACATCTTTATCCGTTTGACGGGGCGCGAGGTCTTCTTGCATTGCTCACAGAATGTGACGGCTTGGTTCCGTGTCGGGTCCGCCCAACAGCCGGGCTCTGCCGGGGTGTCAGCGGGGCGAACCGGCTTCCTGAAGAGGTAGCAGAACAAACCATTGATATCACGGACACCGTGGGCACAGTTCCCACAGCGTTCGCCGTGTCGAGACAGGCTGGTCAATTGATCCTCTATACGATAGCCTTCCTTGCGTAACTGCTCGATTTCCTTCTTTGCTTTTGCCTCACAGAGGGAGCACCGACCATGGGTACCCCCTGGATAGTGGGCAAGTTCCAGACTGCAGCGGATGCATTTCGTTTCGGGTTTCATCTTAGTCCTTCCTTTATCTTTCTCATTATGTCTTGTGGGGTGGCTTTCGGGTGGCAACAATTTCGACGTACCAAGGTTTGAAATTTTGGATGAGGGGCAAGTTGGTAATGGTCACTGCCGTGCATGAGGTACTTATGTCTCCCCACACCATACAGCAGCCACACATTGCCCCCCGCTGCCAGACGATGAGTAATGAAATTCTGTTGCTCTGGTTTAAGTGGTTCACATGCTACACGTGCATTTGGATTTACAGGCTCCTCTTTGGCGGCTTTTAGCTCAAGCCAAAACGCCACCCCTCTGTAACATCCTTCTACGTCGAGAACCCCCCGCTTCAGACAATTCTCTACCCGCTGAAGGTGTAGGCGTTCGAGATGTCTCGTCCCCTTCTGGAACCAGCGCCATAAGGTCTTTTCACTCATGCTCGGCCATCCATTCTGTTGGGAGATCAAGGTATTCCATGACTGGATGAAGACCTAGATCCCTCATACAATAATGCCAAAGAACGGGATGCATTTTGTGTAACATTTGTATCTTATTCGGTCTCCCAGCTCTGCCATCATTGTGAGCACCAAACAGACAAAAGATACATCCAGTCCCCCACACTCCTTGGTCATAGACACTTGCGTACTTCAGATTCCGGCTTCTGAGATAACTCCATGCGTCGTCTGTGGTCCAGAATGCCATGGGCGTTGAGCGGGGGCGTTTCACGTCAAAGGCATTACAGCCATTACGAAGGTACGATTGTTTCCTAAAAGGACTCTCCTCAGCCATAGTGCCTAACATTGGGCGAAGCCCTGTTTCCCTCTCAAACCTTTTAGCCGGTCTCTTTTTCAATATGTCACAGCATTTATGGGAAATCGCAAAAGGGGCACCCACTAAAAACTCCCATTTGTCCGGTATCTTTCCCGATTTATATTTGTTGGAATCACCAAACATTCTCTTCCCCCATAGTTTTTCACTTTTTGTCGTGCGAAGTTCAAATATTTTTTGTGGCACTTCCTTCGACACTACAGGATATCCGTGTTTGACAATTATGTCTTTTGGTTCCATTACTGCCGGAACTATGATCAGGTTGGGGATCTTTTTTATAAAACGCATTACCTCTGGATATTCTGGAGTTTGGAAGTAAACGGCTAGAACCTTTGGGTAAATTGACCGGACTAAATGTAATAGAACGGTAGAGTCTTTACCCCCCGAAAAGGAGACATAGACTTTGCCTTCATTTCCTTCATACCAGCTTCGTATCCTTTGGTTAGTCATGTGAACTTTTACTTCAAGAGGTAATGATTGTTTCTGCCGAAGCTGCCAGTTATGCATCATGCTCAGCCATCCAATCACGTAGCCCCGTGCCACCAAGCCAATCGGCCACTGACATTTTCTTTTCGAGGCATCCGTACATACCTTCCTCTATCGTGTCATTTGATATCAAGAGAATTTCGTCGGTCGAGTGACCACCCATGGCCGTGCAACGTTCTCGAGCTTGGTCGTAGATGATGGAGTCCCAGGGAGGGGCGTACCAAACTATCGTCCGTGCCCAAGAGAGGTCCATTCCTTCTTTCAATGAGTCAGGGGTGGAGACGAGGATGCCCCCAACACGTTCGACACTTCGTAGCACCCTCTCGCGGTTGGTGTCACTGAGCTTCCCATGATGGGCTGCTGCAAGAAAACCTCTCTCTCGAAGTACAGAAGCAACTTCATCTACTATATCGGTGAAAGGTGCCCAGACAACAACAGGCCCCTTCTTTAAAAACGTAGGCATTAGCTCCGCGAGTATCGAAGCTTTGGGCACCATGGCGAGTCGACGTGCGGGAAAGAAGTTCGGCGGATCTGTAAGCTTCGATTCGATCATAGCCTGTTGGTAGCAGCCCCAAAGCCCCCCATCCAGGTCGATGTAGTAGGGTGTTGTGATGACTGGAGGTAGGTCCTCACAGTCCGAACGAAGAACGGGCCTTCCCCACTCCGCCATTCGTGCGCGGAGGAGTTCTATATCCCGCCACGTCTTTTTGTCCTGGACCCAATGGCGGCCGTCGAAGATAAAGGTCCCATGAGCCTGGAGAAATTCAGCATGTGTTTTGTAGCCGAGCGCCCCCTCTTCAAGGATTTGGTATTGGGAGTAGACACGACCTGGAGAGTTCCCGACAGTCGTTCCCGTAAGGGTACGTCGATAGGGGCAACGTTTGGCCAGCGCTCGAACGCGCTTCGTCCCAGAGCACCCGGCCCTACCATAGTGGTGAGCTTCATCGACGATGAGCATACACCTGTATTTTTTGACAAACCTTCGAATGACGTTCCAAACCCTCTTGACGAGTAGTGCCTCTTTGTTGATCGAGAGAATATTCAGAGCTTCGAGGGTTTTTGCACTATCCAGAAACTTCTCGAGCCTTCGTTTCTCTTTCTCGGTGCTGTCTCTCTTGCAATTCCAGGAGTATCCATTGAAGGGCACAGCACAGTGGTTTTCAAATTCGTGCTTCACCCATGCATGGTGAACCTTCGACGGGGCTATGATAATAAGCCCATCGAGTCGTCCATATTGCCACAGGTTTGAAGCGCTCACCGTGGGGACCATGGACTTCCCCGTCCTCATCCCCCACGGCAGGGCTCGGGCTTCATCATCCCAATGTTCTCGGAGTTCCCTCTCTTGGTGAGGATAGAGATCGACTAGGATCTCCAAGGCGTCATTGTTTTTCGTTATCAGGGTTCCCATTTTTCTCCAGCTCTTCTATATACTTCAGTAGGAGTCTCTTATTCACACAATTATTGCATGGGCATTTAGGATTCACGGCACGTTCTATGGCTTCAATAAAGTCACCTTCCAGAAACACCTGAGGATATGTTTTCAGGTCATCTAGTTTGGGATCAAGTATACCTTTTTGGATTCGCTCTTCATGGTCAATCATACAAAGGGCGTTCCAGGCGATTGCGGACAAATGGTCTTCGTCTCTACAGCCCCCTAAATACTTGACAGCATGACGAATCAGGCTATCCAGGTATCGAGACATGGGCTGCCCCTTTGACCAGTTGTGATCGCCGTACTTCTTCGCTCCATTCTCGTAATGTTGCGCCAAGCGTAGGAGTCCCAGCGGCGAGATTAGATCGAAACGCCCTTTACCTTCACGTGTGTCACGCCGACTACCAGTATCCCAGGTTTCTCGTTTCCCGCTGTCGAGAACTCGGTCATAACTCATTGGAACATCCTTTCATCTCTCGCCCACTCAATTCGGGCACGTGCTATTTCAAATGACTCTTCTTCCATTTCGATCCCGATGAACCGGTGACCCTCTAGCATAGCGGCAACGCCGGTTGTGCCGGAGCCCATAAACGGGTCGAGGATAATACCGCCGGGAGGGCAGACAAGACGGATGAGCCAGCGCATGAGTTCCACCGGCTTAACAGTATTGTGCGTATTCTTGCGCTTTACGGGCTTCCACCGTGGGTCGTTCTCCAGGCCGCCGGGATTGGTTCGGTTGACTGACTTTGGCGTGAAATTCTCTAGCCCTTGTTCCTTCTCCTTGACCAAAGGTTTTGGACAGTAGAGGAAGCTCGGGAAGTATCGGGCTTTGCCGTCAAGTAGTTCAGCAACTAAATCACTAATGACTACGTTGGTGGGGTATCGATTCTCCTCACGGGCTTCATCATCCCACGGGGGGAGGCTACATTCTTCGATATTGAACGCGCCGGTCCCCGTCGCAAGGACTTGACGTGCATAGGTTTTTTCCTGAAGGGGTTTCATGCCTATGGCGATATCTTCGTGGGCCGGTTTCAGGATAGTGTTCCAACCGTCCCACTGTTTTGCTTCCTCCGTGACAGGGGTGTTGTCGTCAACCGTATGGTTTTCGTCGAACATCCAAGGGCGGGTGTTCCCATGAGCTCCGAGGTATCTTGTCATGTGGCTGGACGTGCGATTTTCCGCTGGTCTTTGTCCTCGCTTTGCGCCCATCAATTTATCTATGGCCTTCGATATGTTTGAACCCCCTGAAGGAAAGCCGGTGCCATAGATCCACGGAATGTGTTCTTTGATGATGAAGTCTGCATCTTCAATTGCGCAGGTGATTCGGTGGTAGGTTCTGGCCCCCGTGAAGTTCAGAAGGTAAGCGCCGGGGAAGAGTACTCGACGACATAACCCCCACGTCTCGGGGTGGTAGCAAACGTCGCCACCATCCCAAGTCTTACCCATGAAACCTTTGGCCGACCGGGCGAAGGGCCCACGGTGTTCGGGCACTTCGGCCGAGTCCTTTTTACCAAAACGTTTCACAATACTTTGTAGGTGGTATGGTCCGTCAGTGACTACCGCGTGGATGAACTCTTCGGGAAACGCTGGTAGTCTATCCTCTAGCTTCCCCTGGAGGAGTATTGCGTCGTCCCCGAGGGCCACGTCTCCCGCCCAAGGCTCGAGGAATTCTTTGTCTTTGAAAGGGTTCATTTTCTCGCACCCCATGCTCATTTTCTATACCTCGCACATTCAAAACCCTCGACTTTTACCGGGAGCCCTGCCGCCCATGCGGGGGCTTGCTCCATAACCTTCTCCAGCTCGGGGACGCCGAATTCGGAGTCGAGGTCAACCTCAGTTCCAATTTCATCGTGGGAATGAAGGACGACTTCTTTACCATCGTCTTCGAGACGGATTATGGCGTCAGCAGTGAGGTCTCGTGACACAGCCTGACAGACGTTCTCCGTGAGCATGCCGCCGAAGGTTCCTATCCGGCCCCATCGTCCGTCTTTCATACCCTCGTAGCGGAGCTTCCAGGCGTCCCAGACTTTGACCTCTCCAGTCTCTTCATCTTTGTAGCGGACTGTTTCTTTCTTTGCTGTTGGTCTATAATACGAAAGTATTCTTCCTGAAGGGAGCTGGCAATGTAGGAACCGACCAACCTTTTTCCATTTCGTGTATCGGTATTGGAACTGTTCACCTGGACTGCGTACAGCGCTGACGGCGGCTCTTTCAACACCTTTCCAATGTTCCTTGACTTGGGGGGCTCGTTCGCGGTAAATGCCGACGGCGAGTTTTGCTAGTTCCACGGTGACTACCTGTCCCATTTGAGCACAATAGCTCACGAATTTTTTGTGGCCCATCCCATATCCACAACCAAGGATGAGCTGTTTTCCGACAAACCGGCGGAAGGTCATTTCGGGGTCTCCCGCTTTGTGTCCTGCAAGAACGTCGTCGGGGTTGCAGTCAAAGACATGACCTGCCATCCAGGAATAAAGACATTGCCCTTGACGGTAGAGTTCGAGTAACGTTTCCTGCCCTGATAACCAGAAGACACCACGGGCTTCTATGGCCGCGTAGTCAGCGATAACAAACTTCCGGCCTTCAGGTGCAACGAGAACGCCACGGATGATTTTTGAAAGCTTCGCCATTGGATCGAGGTAAAGCATGCTCAGGAGATCAATACCGCCAGACTTCAAGGCGTCAATGACTTCGTATTGCTCCGGCTCGCCAACGCCTTTGGGCAGGTTGTGAAGTTGGACACCTCGTCCGGCCCATCGACCTGTGCGCGCCCCGTGATACTGGTATCCCCCTCTCACTCTACCGTCGGAACAGGCCATGCGGAGGAAGCGATCGTATTTTGCGACGGAGGTTTTTCCACCTGCAGCTCGAAGCTCGAGAAAACGATGTGGTTTTGAGGGCATAGGTTCATACCCTACTTCCTCATCAAGCTCTACACTTTCACGCGCTTCATCATCGTGGGCCAGCATATCTCGCACGGTTTCTTTTCGGAGGTCTTCTACTTCTACATTGTATTTCGAGAGCCAGCTCTTCGCACGGCTCACTTGCGTGAGTGTTTCAACGTCACCCCCAGTGAGTTCGTGGACCTCGTTATCCAGGGTGAGTTTGTAGAGCTCTCCAGCCGTTCGGGCTTTATCACAGAGTTCAGAGTCAATCGCTATTCCCCTGAAATTGATTGCTTGGTCAGCTTGGTACACTCGCAACTCACTATCGCTCAGCGGTCGAAGTGTATGCGCGAGCTCCCGCTCGGCACGGACATCCTGTTTACAATATTCGAAGAGGGTTCTTAGGTCCTTCGGGTCTTCGTTCCAAAGGCTCTCATCTTTCTTTGTGGGCTTTCGGGGGGAGGAGACCTTGCGCATTATGCGCGAGCCCTCCTTATCTTTCATGTTACGTAGGTTCAAAACGTGGCACGCTCCGTCAAGGCTTAGGGGTAGCGCGTGAGCCGCGCACATTGCCATGGTGCAACGCCACTGTTCGGGCTTGGGAACTGGCCACCCCATGCGTGGACCACAGATGAGTTCGAAGACGGCACGCTCGAAAGTGGCATTGTGCGCCCAGAGTTCCGCGCCAGAACGAATAAGGTCAAAAAGCTCTTCAGGTTCAGCACAGCCCATCATGGTAGACCTCTCGGGGAACTGAAGCTCACTCCTAACGAGGGGATAACTCGGCCACCAGATACGAGGCTCCTGGTCCCCAATGGTGTAGGCCATGCACATTACTCGGGCACTTGGGTGTTCCAGGTATGCATAGGCCCCCGCCTTTTTGATGTTGGCTTTACTACGGGTCTCAAAATCTATATGGACTACTTGTGACATTTCTCCAGCTCCTTGAAGTCAACCACGGCAGGCCCTTTTAGGAAGATGAACCCGCTGGAGAAGTCGGTAGCTCCAGCGGGTTCACGGGGGCTATGCGAACATATCGTCTTCGTTGCCGGGGGCTACTTCCTCTTCCCCATCGTTCCAGTTCTCAACCTCTTCGAAGTCGTCTTCGGCTTTGCACATGGAGCCGAGGGGTTCACCCTCTTTGACTTTCTGGACGTTGCGGAGGCCGAAGGACACTCCGGCATTTCCGGCCTTGTCATAGGCAAAGGCAACAACGGTGCACCTCACCCAACAGCCGGGGTATACCTCTTCGGCGTCCATGATAGGTTCGCATGCCCCATTTACGACTCCGGGGCGACGTTTGGAGCTGGCCGTGATATAGACGCTTCCCTCGTCGTAGCCTTCGAGGTCCTTCTCTTCACCTTTGTGGAAGGGGTTGCCAAACTTCTTGGGGCGCTTTGCTTTGTCGGGCCACCTCTGATCCATTGCAGCCCTAGCGATTTTCTTCAGCCCAGAAAGATCGGTACCCGGAGGGAAAATCAGGACTGCCGAGTACTTGGGTTCCTGTCCGGGAAAACCTCTGGTTTCGAAGAGGTGGGGGAAACTCAGTCGGGCCGTTGGCGTCGTAATTTTTTCACTCGCGTAATTTTTTGCCATTCGAATTTTTCTCTCTTTCGTTTCGACGTTTCGCGTTTCGACGTTTTGCCGTTTCGACGTTTCGGTCATTTGAAGATATCGTCGATATCCTCTTCAACAGTTTCAAACTCACCTGCCGGGACATCCGGCGCGGCATTCGGATTTATTGGCTCGCCTTTCGTTTCAGTAGTGACCATTCGGGGCTGGCCGGGGGGCATCTCCCAGTATTCAGAGAGAAGTGATATAGCCTCTTTCCTTTTGGCCTTTTCGAATTGTGCTTTCACCACCTTTTCCATTTGGTTCGGGGTTCGAAGTTTCGTGGGGGTGAGATAGTCTGCAGGCGCAATGCCCAATCGGTTTCGGAGAAACCTTCGGGCTTGGTCTTCGTCCTTCCACTTTCGATTTGACCTACCACGTATCAACTTCCAACCAGGAAAACCAGTTCCATCGTCAAGTCGTCGCCGCGCCTCCTTCGCAACGGCTTCGAGGTAGTTGTTAATGAAGTCCTTGGAAGCAAGGATTTTTGATAGCGTCTCCATGTCCGTTGGAACAAAATCCACAGGAAGGTGCTTTGGACCAATCGCGGTGAAGTCGAGGGCCGCGTCATTTTGTGCCTTCTCCAGGGCCTCAGGGCAGATATGTAGTCCGGCACACCATCTACAGTGATCCCCAGCTTCGCGGGGGGCTTTGGGCTCTCTCGTCCTATCGACGGCGGGTCCGAGAGTTTCATTCGCCCACTCCAAGAGTGCCCGACGGCTGATCCTATCCGTTCGGATAGGCCCGTCCGAATGGGGCGCTCGAGGCTGCACAATAGTCATGGAAATGTTTTGGATTTGTGGGAAGTCGTGGGCGGGGCCGACGGCATAATACCTCATTTGTGTATTATCCTTGGCCTCGACGGCAACCCCCTGTCCATGTTTGTAATCAATGATGAGTAGTTCGTCACCACCAACAATAACGATATCGGCCGTTCCGAACATCCCAGGTCGAAGCCACGTAAGGTCCACCCGATACTCAATGTGCCAGATAGGGGGCTTCCCTATCACGCGAGCACATTTCTCTAGCTTCTCCCGAACATGATCTAGATGGACCTGGACGGCGGCCGCCATACCTTCATCGACTACAAAGCTTCGGTTCTTTCCGGGGATGGTCGTGCCTAACATGTACTCGGCGTCTACATCTAATGCTAGACATAGCTCACCGAGTTCATGCGCGGCGGTCCCCTCATCGGCGAAAATGGATGAAGGCGCGGGGCCGACGTGCTTTGATAGAGCCACGGACCCCGGACACCTCATCCACCGATGGGCAGAGGAAGCGCCCACTGTGCTGTGAGCGCTCGGACTCATGCGAACATGTCCGCTTCGGTTTCGTCAGCGGCCAAGGCCACAGCACACTTGTCGATGAGGCACTGGAGCTGTGCAGCGGTTTTCAGTTCCCCGACGATTTTCACGTCGAGTTCCTTCAGGAGACCCATGGCCGTGTCTTTGCCTTTGGCTTCGAATACCTTCTTGAGATCGGCGCGAGCTTTCACTCCGAGGGCCTTCAGCTTCTTGGCATCTTCCTTTTTACCTTTGGCGGCGGGTGCAGCGGCGGGTGCAGCGGCGGGTGCAGCGGCTTTTTCTTCTTTGGCGGCGGATGCTTCAGTTTCGGATTTGGCTTCAGGGACTGTGGTGGCAGGACCTGCCATGATTTTCTGGAGGTTGTCACTCAGGGAAGTGATGGCCTCGATGAGTTTCTTGTCGGCTTTCAGGTTCAGGGTAATTTCCATTCTGTCTACACTCCTTCGTCGTTTCACGTTTCTCCAGTCGTTTGCTGGAATGTTGTTGACATACTAACATTTTTCTGATAGGGTGTCAACAACAAAAGTTAACAAATGTTAACAAACACTACTGAAGCGGGAAAGGAGGCTACATAGTGAGTATTGAGAAGCTACAACGTCCCGTCGGAGTTCGTTTCTATCGGGCTCAAATGCGCTATCTAAGGCGCAAAGCCCGGATGATGAGAGGCAACTTGCCACGTGTTTTACGACGGCTTGTTGACGAAGCTATTAAAGAGGAAGAGAAAAGTAGGAAACGAAAACGGGGGGCATAATGCGTGAGCTGGAATTGATTCCCTACGGGGAATGTGGCTACACCTTGATCCCTTTGGGGTCCAGGGGAAAGCACCTCAAAATCCCCCTCTGTCGAGGCTGGCGGAAAGATACATATCCTGCCACGCAAATCAGGAACTACTTTCAGGGTGGGCATAACTTGGGTGTAAGGCTCGAGGACACCCAGCTCGTAGTAGACGTTGACCCACGTAACTTCGATGAGAACGGCAAGGACTCTCTGGTCGAGCTGGAAAAAGAGCTTGGCATAGACATCCAGGGGACGAGCCCTTGTGTCCTCACTGGCGGTGGTGGTTTCCACTTCTATATGAAGAAGCCTGCCGACGTTCCGGTAGTTGACAGCTTGCCTACTTTCCCCGGCGTGGAATTTAAGACCTTTGGCCGACAGGTCGTAGCAGCGGGGAGTATTCACCCCTCTGGTGGTATGTACGCATGGGACGTGGGGCCGGACCTCGCAGACGCACCGGCCATACCAGAACGTCTGTTGACTCTGATACGTCGCCCTCCCCCTCGTGAGGCTGAAGGTTGTGGGAGCCTCACACCTGAAGAGGTAGCAGCGTGTCTTGAACAGCTAGACGTGAAGGAGTTCGGGAACCACGACAAGTGGCTTCAGCTTATGATGAGCTGTCACCATGCCAGTGGCGGGGAAGCCCGCTATGAGTTCGTAGACTGGTCAACCTCTGACCCTCGATATGCGGACCAGGCGTGGGCCGTGGGCCGTCGTTGGGATAGCCTCTCGGTGAAACGTAGCGGTAGCGTCGTAACAGCAGGAACACTCTTCAAGCACATTTTAGCAGTCGGGGGTAAACTGCCCGAGGGAAGGGCAGCGGCCGATTTTGAAGAGTTAGAACGAGAATCAGAAGACGGGGAAATTCAGGCCGGGGATCGGCTTCTTTTCCTCATGAACGGAAAACATGCCGTCGTGAATGACAGTGGGAGGTTCCGCGTCTACTCCCGAGGGCAGGACCCTATCCACGGTGGCCGGTGTTGGATCTCCAGCGCCCGGAAGGATTTTGAAGACCTTTATTCGAACCGCCGGGTCCAAGTTGGGCGTGACGGAGAGATACTGCCCGTGGCGAAATGGTGGCTCGCCCATAGAGACCGACGACAGTATCAAGGCGTCGTGTTTGACCCGGAACGTGAGCATCCTGGACAGCTAAATCTATGGGAAGGATGGGCCATTGAACCAAAGAAAGGTTCTTGGTACCTTCTCGAAGAACTCATCCGTGTGACGCTCTGTAACGGTTGTAACACCATGGCCGAGTACATTCTTAATTGGGCAGCTCACATGGTTCAACACCCGAGTTCCCCAGCAGAAACCGCCATCGTTCTCCAGGGTCGAAAGGGCATGGGGAAGGGCACTCTCGGACAGGCTTTCATGAATCTAGTCGGAAGGCATGGCCGACAGGTGACTCATCGAAAACACCTCGTCGGGCAGTTCAACCGGCACCTTCGAGAGTGTTTGTTCCTCTTCCTGGACGAGGCATTTTGGGCTGGAGACCACGCGGGAGAGGGCGTTCTGAAAGGGCTCATTACAGAGCCTTGGGCTTTCTACGAGGCCAAAGGTGTCGATGGGGTTATGGGGCCGAATCGCGTCCACATCCTCATGGCCGCAAATGCTTCGTGGGTTGTCCCGGCGGGGATGGACGGCGAACGGCGCTATGCCGTGGCCGAAGTGAGTGAAGAGAAACCAAGTCGAGAGTTCTTCGACGAGTGCCACCTTCAGCTCAAAGATGGTGGACTCGCGGGAATGTTGTACGACCTGCAACGGAAAAACATTGATGGTTGGCACCCACGTAATGACGTGCCCATAACCAAGGCCCTCGTACTGCAAAAGCTCCACAGCCTCGACGAAGTAGGCGAGTGGTGGTATGAGCTCCTTCTAGATGGTGCCCTTCCTGGAAGCGGCGGGGCGAAGTGGGAGAGTGGACCTATCACTGTGTACCTGGAGGATTTACGGGCCAGACTTATATCAAAATGCCGACTGCTCAATGCATCAAAGAGAAGCCTTGAAGTAAAGCTCGCCAATGCCCTTCGTCGATGGGCCCCAGGTTCAAAAGCAATCAGAAAGAAAATTGAAGACGGGGAACTGCTTGAGACTGACGGCCGGGGCCGTGCTCGGGCTTACAAACTGCCACCGCTGGAGGACTGCCGAAAGGTCTTCTCCAGGGAACTAGGAATGGATATCGAATGGTGACTCCGAGATACGGAACTGAAGACAACGGTGCGAACGTGTTTATGATTTTCATAGGTCTGATAGTAGTGGCTTGTGGCTTTATTTTTGGGGATTGAGAAATGAAACAATACAGTTTTGTGAATATCAATGTCGATGGAAAAAATGCCCTTGCTGTACTCAAGGAGGCCATGTGATGACACGGAAAATAACAGATATGTTGGATGATTTAGGTGCATGTGAAGAGTCCTTGGACTGGCTGAAGGAGAAAAAACCCTCTAATGTCTACCAAGCATGGAGAAGCTGCCCAAGGGGTGACTGGCTGCTGTGGTTTGCTGCCAAGATTGGGGTGGACAGAAGGCTTGTTGTGGCTGCAGCATGTGAAATTGCCAGGGATGCATTACCTATCTTTGAGGGCAAGTATCCTGATGACAATAGGCCCAGAAAAGCAATAGAGACAGCAGAGGAATGGTGTAAGGGTAAGGCCACACAAGAACAGGTTAGAATGGCTGCTGCTGCTGCTGCTGCTGCTGCTGCTGATGCTGCTGCTGCTGCTGCTGCTGCTGATGCTGCTGATGCGTGGGCTGCTGCGTGGGCTGCTGCTGCTGATGCGTGGGCTGCTGCGTGGGCTGCTGCTGATGCTGCTGATGCTGCTGATGCTGCTGCTGATGCTGCTGCTGCTGATGCCAGGGACAAGGCTCTCCAAAAGTATGCTGCCATTGTGAGGAAACACATCTCATGGAGGATGGTCAAAGAAAGGATGAAATGAAAAAGCAACCACGATTTTCTACAGAGTATGAGGGTGCCTATGTCTGGTTCCTGGTGTGTTCTCTGGTAGTTATTCTCGTAGGTATTGGTGGGGGATGGAATTAGAGAGGCTGCGACGAAATGAAAATGACTTCTAGCGACAAACGACGTAGGACCGCGCAACGCAAGCAAGAGCTGCAGGAGCAGCGCGAGCAAGCGCAGCAAAGCCGAGCCGAGAGAAAGGGATGGGCGGCAAATCACAAGCGAGAACAACAGCAATGCGCACTCGACGGGAAGGCGCGTGTCGGTCAGAAAAGTTGCGCGGGTCGTCGAGCGAAGAAGCGGCGCGGGTGGAAGAAGAGCCCGGTGCAACGCGAGATGTCACGACGCGGACCAATGGCACGTATGGCTGACGTGATAAAGAGCCTCTTCGGCTTCGCTCGCAGGAAGGTATAGGTGGAGTGATGACACAGTGTCCAAGATGTGGGGGTGAAGGTGCATTGGACTTAAAAAATTCATCATATTGGGGAGATTGCACATGCTCACCATTGATGCAGGTCGAGCCCCATGGACAGTGGCTATCGCTCTCATGTGCTGGCTGGGATAACCACGATGAGTTTGAGCGGCTACGCCACCACATGGAGTGGTTGAAGGCCGATGCTCGTCATGCCGTCCTAGTGTTTCGTCGGCACGGTGAGATCCTGTTAGGGGGTGAGTGGTGAAGCCACAAATTGCTTACCTCTCAGACTGCCCCTATTGCGGGTCTTCGCGCGTAGCCGAATGGGACAGTCCTGACGGCGCCTGCTGGCATGTTGGCTGTCTCGATTGCAATGCATCTCTATGGGACCACGACGACGTGACGGCGCGCGAAAAGTGGAACAAACGCTATGACACGCGAACGTTTTACGGGGGGTGGTTGGCGGGGCTTGCATCTGCACCATGTATTGGTATGGTACTGCTAATCACGGTTTGGTGGGTGTTGGGTATGGGGGGAGTAGGAAGATGAAACGACCGACAACAGAGGAGTTCAATGCTTGGCCACTCAAAAAACGTACCCAGTACGTAAAAGCAAAAAAGTGGTGTCCGTGCAGTGCAGACCTGTTCAATGCAAACCTGCGCGGTGTAGACCTGTGCGGTGCAGACCTGCACGGTGCAGACCTGCGCGGTGTAGACCTGTGCGGTGCAGACCTGCACGGTGCAGACCTGCGCGGTGTAGACCTGTGCGGTGCAGACCTGCGCGGTGCAGACCTGTTCAATGCAAACCTGCGCAATGCAAACCTGGATTATTCGTGCTGGCCGCTATGG
>Ga0180433_10004917_pt1 | contig 18490 bp, 11 predicted proteins | sample SS_ome_8_FD_132980 | JGI IMG/M metagenome (GOLD analysis project Ga0180433, IMG submission 132980) | Hypersaline lake sediment archaeal communities from the Salton Sea, California, USA - SS_1_D_1 metaG | ecosystem: Environmental > Aquatic > Non-marine Saline and Alkaline > Hypersaline >... | reverse complement strand
TTTCATATCACCATCTCCAACAAAAACGAATTTAGAATTCGGATTATCTCTTAATATAGCAGGTATACTTTCAACCAGAATATCAGGCCCTTTCATATGTGTTATCCTACCAATAAAAAGAACGGTCGGATCCATAGGTCCTATCCCTAAACTTTCTTTAACTTTACTGACATCAATATGGTTGTTATAATTATTGGGATGTATTCCATTGTGGACTACCCTCATTTTTTCTCCAGGCACTCTGTGCAACCATTGAACTTCTTTTTTCATTGTTTTGGTGCAAGTTGTTACTAAATCTGAAATATAAGTTCCATACCATTCTAGATTACGAATAGATTCTGCGGTTCCATTGTGAAATTTATTCCCATCTCTTCCAAATTGACTTGAATGACAAGTCCAAACCACCTTTGAGCCTCGCGATTTTTTAATTTCATCTAATGCAGGAACAACATGCCAATCATGTCCATGAATTACATCAAACTTCCCAGAATAATCTTCACATACAGCAAAAGCGTTAGCCATTGAGTTGCACATATTATGCATTTCTCGAAATAATTCTGGATTGAATGCGAACGGGCATCTATGGTAATGAACACCATCTATTTTCTCATATTCACATTGTCCAGAACCAACTCTTGTAAAAACATGTACTTCATGACCTTTTCTTTCCTGAGCGGCAGCAAGTTCAGTTACAACAGGTGAAATACCGCCCACATGAATGGAATGAAGAGACTCCCATGAAAAATGCGCAATTCTCATTTAAATCGACTTACATTTAATATTATTTTTTTGTAAAATAAAGCTTTCTATCAAGTAGATGGTTCAATTCATCAATCTTTTTTTCCAGTACCTTCAAGGTTTTTCTGGCCTGTTCAAACCAAAATTCCGTACCCCAGTAAGTATAACAACTAGTCTCTGCAATGAGTAAAGAATGTCTTGTAGATTCGTATTTCTTCATAACGTCTTTACCTGGTTTAGCAATTTTTATTTTATTCTCAATCCTGTGAAAATTTTTGCTTAGTTTCAGAATTTCCTCATTTATTTCAATTCTTTTATCCCCCTCTTTCCAGTTTTTATGGCCACCTATCCATGAACTTCCCTCCTCAGATATCTCAATCTCTGATTCTATTTTTGGGTAATATTTCTCAAGGAACTCTGAGACAGTTAGAGATGAAACCTTTTCATCAATCTTTTCTTTAAAGAATTTTTCATATGTTTCAGGAAAGAACTGGTTCATCATAGTATTACCATTTTCTCCATCAGATGCTGGAACAACTAAAGCTGGCTTATCACTAACTCCACTAAAAATCTCGGATGCTAACAAAGATTTCTCATACACACCTGAAGCATCACATCCCGCTTGCTGATCAATAAAGTTATGTTTAACCCGAAATATAATCGGAATAGATTCATTACCTACTTTTAACAAATGTGGTTGATTTGTTTTAATTACTGATTCTTCAAATCCCATCTCTTTTTCACCTTTCAAAGATTCTAATGGTAGGATCATCCATTCATATCCGAATTTCTTAAGCAATCTGATAAGATGAGAAAGTTTATTTTTATCTCCTGGAATGCCCATTTCTGGCAACCAAAAACCTTTTACCTTTTTTAGATTTTTCTTTCCAAGTAAATCCTCAAATACATTTCTCCATTCCTTTATTTGGAATTCCCAATCCTTTTCAGGAGTAACTGGAAAATAACAATGAGAATATGCTGTCCCTGCAAATTCGATTGAGTTAGGATATTTTTTCATAACTTTTTTATAAAATTCAATTATATCCCCTATCTTTTCACCCTTTACTTCCATATGATTTAGTTCATTTTTTATTTTCTCCAGGTTCTCTAAAAGTAATCCAGAAAAATCAAGCATAATTTTGGCAGGATAACCTTCATTTCTTAATTTTTCCACATATTTAGCAGGGTTCTTATAGGCCCTTATCATTAATTTGGCTTCCCAGTTCTGTTTGTTATCATCTGATCTCAACATTTTTTCAAGATTACCAATAAGTTCATCATTTCTCCAAACTAATGGTTGATGCATATGTAACCATGGAACATAATTCGTATTCATGGTAAATAATTTCTTTTAATAAAATAATAATTTACTTGTGGAATTATGTGCTTATTTAAAAAGTTTTCAAAAAAACCTGTTGATTCAAAGAATATGAAACAGGAGATAGAAGATCAGGACTTAGCTATAAAGTTAACAATTGAGAAGGAATTGGAAAATATTAAAAAAATCTCAAAGAAAGTAGAGAAATGTGATAAATTTGTTTTCTCAGGTTGTGGGGATAAATACATAGTCCCTTTAGCTTCCGGGTATCTATGGAAAAATATTTCCAAAAAACCATTAGATGTTATTCAATCCTGGACTTTGAAGAATTATCCTCCAAAATATTTAGACAAGAAAACATGCGTAGTCTTTGTAAGCCAATCTGGTACAACTTATGATACAGTGGGAGCTTGTAAAATAGCTATTGAAAAGGGATGCACTGTCGTAGCTTTAACAAATCTTAAGGAAAAAAAAGAGGACAGTCTGGTAGATTTATGCCAAAGCCAAGATAAAGGACATGTCATGAGAATGCATACCAAGATTTACCCGGAGAGATCCTTACCAAGTACGGGCTCTTTTCATTCATCACTAACAGCCTTGAATTTATTCACACTTTTTGTGAATGGTACTCCTGAAGAATTTTTATATTTACAAACGGAACATATTCCTAAGCTTGTTCAAACCCTCAGCAATTTAGAAGATGTTAAACAATGGTCCAAAGAAAAGTCAAAAAAATTCAGGAAATTCAACAATTTTTATGTGATTGGAGATGGTCCTAGATATCCGATAGCTAGGAAGCAGGCACGAATAATGATGATGGAGGGGGTTAAAACTAATGCTTGTGATATTGAAGGGGAGGAATTTGTCCACAGTCTTATTGAAACTCTGGAACATAAGGCGAATCCCTTAATTCTACTTAAACCATTGATCTATTGGAGGGAATCAACCCGTTTATTTAAGTTAGTCAAGAAATTCTGGGTAAAATATGCAGGTGAAGATATGGTTATTGTTGTCGATCCGTTTGAATATTTGGATGCCAAAACAAAACAATTATTTTCAGATATGGAAGGGGACATCCTATCACCATTCCTCTATGTTCCTCAATTGGAATGGTTGAGCTATTATATGGCCTTGGAAAAGGGTAAAGACCCCAGTACTGGAACTTTAGTCAAAAAAGTTAGGAGCGAAGGAGAGATAAAAAGTCTGATATGATAAATCTTATTTAATAGCAAAGTAATAATATATTCTAGATAGAATATGACGTCAATAGTATTATGTTTTGAAGTTCACCAACCCTTCAGGGTAAATCATTTCTCAGTTAATGGATCTAGTTTAACACAGGAAAAATACTTTGAAAAATTCTTCAACAAAAATCTTAACAAGTTCATTTTTGACCGTGCCTCAAGAAAATGCTATCTCCCTACAACCGACACAATGCTAAAATTAGTAGATACTTTCAAAAAGGACAAAAGGAAGTTCAAATGTACGTTTAATCTTTCTGGTGTTTGGTTGGAGCAGTGTGAAAAATGGCAACCCGATCTTTTGGAGAATTTCAAACAATTAGCAGATTCAGGTATGGTAGAATTTCTTGGTAGCACATATTTCCACTCTTTAGCAGGATTATTTAAGAATCATTCAGAATTCAAAGAACAAATAAAGATGCAAACACAGGTAATGAAGGATTATTTGGGTTATAAACCAAAGAATTTCGTCAATACCGAGATGCTTTATAATAATTTAATTGCAAAAACGGCCGAAGACTTAAATTTTCAATCGATATTTACTGAAGGCACTGAAAGGGTGCTTGAATGGAGATCACCGAACCATGTTTACGCCAGAGGCCCTGTTAAGGAGAATGACAAACCACTTAATAAGAGGATAAAAGTCCTTACAAGGAATTACAGACTAAGTGATGATGTCGGTTACAGATTCTCTTCAAAAGAATGGAATGAATGGCCTTTAACTGCAGAAAAATATTCTGTTTGGCTTTCTGCTACTAATGGACAATATATCAACATTTTCATGGATTTTGAAACATTTGGGGAACATCAACCTGAAGAATCGGGAATATTCTTTTTCTTAAAGGCCCTTCCATGGAAAGTATTTGATTGGGAAAATCTTGATTTTAAGTTACCATCTGAAATTATCAAAGAATATGATCCAGTCGGTGAAATAGATGTTCATGAGAATAATACAGTTTCTTGGGCAGATATAGAAAGGGATAATTCTGCTTGGCTTGGAAATTCGATGCAACAGATGGCATTTGAAGAACTAACAAATGTAGAATCTTTGGTCAAACAAAACGGTAAAAAATTATTAAGATTTTGGAGATTACTCCAACAAAGTGACCATTTCTATTATATGTGTACCAAATGGTGGGCTGATGGGGATGTTCACCATTATTTCTCACCATTCTCTACACCACATGACGGTTTCATCAGCATGATTTCTGGTATTTCTGATTTAAAGGTGAAATTAGCCAAAGAACTAGGGAAAAATGAGGCTTTAAATGGAAAGAAAAAAGAGAAATTAAAAAAAGCACTTAAAGGCAAGAAAAAAATAAAATCAAAAGAATCCAAGGTAAAAGAAGAAGTAGAAGATTTAAAGAAGCTTAAACCTCCCTTAAAGCCTAGGTCAGAAATCGATTTTATCATGAATGAGAAAGTAGCTTATCCTACAGCTAGTATTGAAAAGGGAAAATTAGAAAGGATTTCCCACGGATTGGAAAAGAGATAATCACCTTTTTCTTAATTTTCCAAATATACCTTTTTCAGCTTCAGAAACAATCTTTCTGGTCTTATTAACAACATCCGGGTTAACAGAGATACTTGTAATCCCCCAATCCACTAACTTTTTTGTAAGTTCAGGATAAAAACTGGGTGCCTGACCACAAATTGAACTTGTAACACCATATTTTTTACAGGTTTTGATCACTCGTTTAATACACCATAAAACAGCAGGGTCCTGTTCATAGAACCATCTTTTAAGAGTTTTAGAATCCCTATCAACGGCAAGTACAAACTGGGTTAAATCATTAGTTCCGATTGAAATTCCATCTATCCCCTCTTTTATAAAATCTTCAATCAATATAGCAGATGAAGGTACTTCAACCATGATCCACAATTGGAATTTCTTACTATCCAATAAACCGGATTTTTTAACCATCATTTTAATTTGTCTTAATTCCCAATTGGTCCTTACAAAAGGAATCATCAACCATACATTATCATAACCTTCATCTCTAACATTTTTTAATGCCTCTAGTTCTAGTTTGAATAATCTAGGATCAGTGATATATCTTGAAGCCCCTCTCCAGCCAAGCATTGGATTATTTTCTGGATTTTCGTATTTTTTACCACCTTTGAGGTCAGCATATTCATTTGTTTTTAAGTCAAGAGAACGATAAACAACAGGTCTTGGATGAAAAGTCTTAGCAACCTTTTTGATCTTTTTGGAGAATTCTTTTACTATCTTTCCTTCTTCACCCCTCTCAATTAGGTAATTAGGATGTTCCCCTAATTCTGCAACCATAAATTCTGCACGGAAAAGACCGATACCATCACACTTAATATCTTTATATTTCTCAACTATTTTGGATTGACCTAAATTCATGTAAATTTTTGTCTTAGTTTTTACATCTTTGTACTTGACTTTTTCCTTTTCCTTCACGGGTAATTTTCCATCATATACAAGTCCATCATCACCATCTATTGTTACAGTCTGACCATTCTCGAGTTTTCCTGTAGCCTTTTCAGTTCCTACCACACAAGGAATTCCAAGTTCTCGGGCAACTACCGAAGTATGTGAGGTCTGACCACCCTCATCCGTTATAAGTGCCACTATCTTTTCCATGGCTGAAACGTAATCTGGGTTTGTCATCTTTGCGACAAGTATATCTCCCTCCTCTAGTTTATCTAATTCCGAGGGGTCTTTTATTATTTTAACCTTACCAGAAACAACACCAGGTGATGCAGGTATACCTTTGAGTATAGGTTTTTCCTTGGTTTTAACATCCTCACCTTCTTCTTTTTTATATACAGTGTGAATAGGTCTTGATTGTATCAAGTAGATTTTACCATCCTCAATAGCCCATTCAAAGTCTTGTGATCCTTGATAGTATTTTTCTAATTTCAATCCGAGGTTGTAGATTTGGGCTAATTCATATTCATTAAGAACTTCCTTCTTTTGTCCAGTTTTAGGGACCTTTTTGGTCGTTATCCCACCCTTTTTACCAATCACTCTCATCTTTGTTTTTTTTCTAATTTTTTTGTCAATTATATTTCCTGTTCTTTTGTCAAGAATGTATTTATCTGGTGTTACGAATCCAGAAGTTATCCCTTGACATTGCCCCCAGGAGGATTCTACTATAATCTGATTCTTGCCAGAAGACGGATCCACAGTAAATCCAAGTCCAGATTTATCTGAATTTAATTGTTTTTGAACTACTACCGCTACTGAAACTTTACTATGACTATTTTTTTGCTTTTTTCTATAGAATATTGACCTTGGTGTAAAGAGTGAAGACCAGCATTTTTTGACAGATTTAATAACCTCTTCTTCCCCTTTAACATTAAGAATAGAACTAGCTCCTGGTAAATCTTCTATTGTCGCAGAACTTCTGACAGCAACCCATTCAATTTTTTTCCCAAACTCTTTTGATAAATTTTTATAAGAAGACAAAATTTCGTTTTTTATCTGAGTAGGCACTTTTGTCCTTTCTATAATTTCAAGTATTTTATCTGAACTTTCTTTTAGTTGATCTGAGTCATGAATGTCAGTCTTTTTTAAGATATCAAAAATAGCAACCTTGATCTGTGTTTTTTCAAGAAAATATTTGTAAGCATTGGTAGTGATAACAAAAGCATTGGGTACGGGTAAGCCCATATTGTACATAACTGCCAGATTTTCTCCTTTTAACCCAGCTTCTTTTACACTTTTTTCCGGTATTTTTTCCAAAAATTTTACAAATCTCATATTTTTCCTTAATTAATTTGGTATTACATAGAAAAGAATTTTTCGTAATATTTTTCTTTAAGTTCTCAAATATATTAATTATTAGTTGATTGGGTATGGATGTTTCGGTAATTGGGTCTGCAATGCTCGACACTATTATTCACACGAATAGGTTAAAGAGATTTAAAAAAGGGAAAAAACCGTATTTGGGATTCCCTTATTCCTCAAAAACAGAAATTGAAGAACTGAGATTTGACGTTGGAGGTTCTGGTCACAATATTGCTGTAGGGATTTCCAAATTAGGAAATAATGTAATTTTCATTGGTAGGATTGGTAATGATCCGAATGGTGAGATGATACTTAATAATTTTAAGGAAGAGGGTGTGGATACAACTTATATCAAAAAGGATGAGAGTAAAATGACAGGATTTTCTCAAATATTCATAACACCTAATGGGGAAAAAAGTCTGTTAACATACAGAGGAGCTAACAATAATTTAATTCCTGATGATATCCCTGAAGCTATCAAGAATACTAATTGGTTTGTTTTTACAACTGTGACAAGCGACCAGACAGTTGAAGCTGTGAAGAAGTCTGTGGAATTGGTTAAAAATAATGGTGGCAGAGTTTTGGCAAACCCAAGTATAACCATGGTCAAACACAGAAAAGAAGAATTGACCAATTTGATTAGGAAATCTGATGTAGCAATTATGAACAAGGAGGAAGTCTGTGAATTAACTAATACAAGAAATGAGAAGAAAGGATTGAAAGATTTGCTAAAATTAGGGGTAAAATCAGCCGTTGTTACCTTGGGTAAAAAGGGAATAATAGCTTCTAATGGGGAAAATTACTACAAGCAAAAACCTTATAATGTGAAAATTAATGATACAACAGGAGCAGGGGATGGGTTTACTGCAGGTTTTTTACATTGGTTTATGAAAACGGATTCATTTAAAGATTCATTAATGTTTGGAAATGCTACCGCTGCGTTGAATATTGAAAGTGTAGGTGCAACGAAAAATTTACCTTCTGAAAATGATATAATTAATCTAATGGAAAGGTGAAAGAATGTTATTCAACAAAAAACAAAGAAGATTGAATAAAATAATAGATCCCAGGACAAAGAAAGGCATTGTTATAGCTTTTGATCATGGTGTAGAACATGGTCCTGCAGAATATGAAGGCATAAATTTGGATCCTTTAAGAATAGCCAAGATTGCTTATGAAGGTGGTGCTAACGCTTTGATTGTTCATCCTGGTACAGCTTCTTATATCAGAAAATATACACAAAAACTTCCATTAATAATTAAACTGACCGCGAGGACAAATCTAGGTCCAAAGATGATACAAACAATTACAGGGACTGTTAGAGAAGCAGAGAGATTGGGTGCTGTAGGGGTAGCATGTACAATTTATGTTGGTTCTGAAGATGAAGATGAGATGTTAGAGAATTTTTGTGAAATTAAGAAACAATGCATGAAAAGAAAAATGCCTTTGATAGGTTTCATGTACCCAAGAGTCAAAGATAAAGAGAAAAATGATGTTTATTTGGTCAGATACGCAGCCAGAGTAGGCGCGGAATTGGGATTGGATATAGTCAAGACTTATTATACAGGTTCGGTTGGGTCATTCTCACAGGTTGTAAAAGATGCTAATTTTATCCCAGTACTTGCAGCAGGCGGGGGACCAAAAGACAATGAGATGGAGTTTTTCCAGATGGTTAAAGATATTATGGATTCAGGTGCTTCAGGTATGGTAATTGGTAGAAATATTTGGGCAAAAGAAAGAAGTGTTTGGAAGTTAAAAAAAGCTAAGCAGATAATCCATGGTGATTTAAAGAAATGAAATTACCTCTAATTATAATTAATTTCAAAAGTTATGCCGAAGGTACAGGCAATAGGGCAGTGGGACTTGCTAAAATTTGTGAGAAAGTTTCTAAAAAATATGATGTCAACATAACTGTTTCCCCCCAAGATGCAGATCTTTTTCGCGTGAGCTCTTGGTTGGACATCCCAATATTTGCCCAGAGTGTGGAGCCTATTGCTCCAGGTGCACATACAGGTCATGAGTTAGCTTTGGCGGCAAAGGAGGCTGGTGCTATTGGTACGTTGATTAATCATTCGGAGAATAGATTATCATTGACTCAGATAGAACAAAGTATTAGAGTAGCAAAAGAAAACGGTTTAAGTACAGTAGTTTGTTCACCAGATATAGACTTTTCCAAAAAAATAGCTAAATTTAAACCAGATTTTATTGCCTATGAATTCCCGGAATTGATAGGTACAGGTAGAGCTATATCAGAAGTAATGCCAGAATCTGTTAGAGAGTTTGTTGAAGTAATATCTGATATTGACCCTGAAATAATTCCTTTATGTGGTGCAGGTATTTCTGAAGGTAAGGATGTTAAAGCCGCATTAGAGCTGGGTACAAAAGGAGTTATAGTTGCTTCAGCTGTTGTTAAATCAGATGACCCAGAGAAGGTTTTAGAGAATATGGCAAAGAATCTAAAATAATCTTTTCCTTCCGAAATTTACGGTTCTTTTAGTCTACAAAAAGACTTAATTTCCCCTATGTTTAAAATATAATCTATGAAGGTGAATAGATTTTACCTAGTCTTATTTATATCAATCATTATTACAACGAGTTTAGTCTGGGGTTATATTAACAATCCTTCCTATCAACTTAATCCTGATACCTGGTGGAATAATAGTTGGTATTACAGAATAAAACTGGATATAAATTCAACATCCTATGAAAGAGTCAATTGGCCGGTAGAGTATGAGGTTAATTTTACAAGTCTTATATCAGGATTAAATAACTATGAGACTTTTAATAAGAGTTCACTTAGAGTCTTTGAATATTCATCTGGTCAAGTTCAACATGAAGTACCTTATCAGTTTGATGTTGGGGAAAATTATGATCCAAACAGTAATGCAATTGGTACATTAGTATTTTTCATGAATGGAACTACTTCCGCTGATGAACAAAGGACTTATTATGTGTACTTTGATACTGTGGAAAGAGGGATAAAGCCTAATGTGAGTTATAATATTCCCTTTAATTATAGTTCTACCGAGGACAAGTTCCACGTTAATAACACAAAGGATGCTTTTTATGTGGATACTAACCGGGGAGATAATGTATCAGGTATTTACCAGGTAATAGGTAAAAGTTACGGATGGGACAAATATGTCTTTTTGGCTGTGGGAGAAGATGAAAAACCTCTGGAATATTTAAAATATTCTAATGGAACCCATGATTTTGGTTTTAATCTGACAAATAATTTCACATTCATACCTGGACCTAACCGTTTCATAGTCGAACAGAAGGGTTATGAGGTTCTTTGGAACACATCTAATCGGACAAATGAAGGATTTGTAACCAAGAGATACTACTTTTATGAGGATAAACCTTGGGTTAAAATAGAACATAAATTTACTAACTTAGCGGGTTATTCCATAACTAGGAATTCTTCCAAGACCAGCGCCTTTACTTTTAATGCTTCACAAGCTTTTGGTTCTACTTATGGGGAAGAAGGTAATTCAACAGAACCCTTTTCTTGGCAATTCGCACGTTATGGGGTCGGTGGTTCTCATTTCGGATTTGTTAATGTAAATGAAACTGGTAATTTTTATGCAGATAATCAGACATCTGAGGGTTTGATTGGTATAACTTTAAACTCTACTACTATTAATCCAGGAGAATCTATCTCAAATTCAATTTTGGCTCATATCAATGACACGGATGCAGATAAAAATCAGATAGAATATTTGAAGTACAGATATGAAGAATCGATAAACATAACCCAAGGCCCAACAGAATTTTTAAGGGCTGAGCTTACTCCTTCAACCAACAACACAATCTATAACAGAAATGAAACTATTGTAATAAATTTGAATGTTTCTTATGACCCTTACAACCTCACAGCTTTTGCCAATGCTAGTTTTGATATGGGGACACCTTCAACTTCTGATGATGAGACTGTTCAGTTATATGACGATGGTACGGGATATGATCAAGCAGCTAATGATAACGTTTTTGTTAATATTTTCAATCTGAATAACACTTCAGCTGTGGGTGAATGGACAATAAATTTCACGACTTATGAGGCAGAATCTATATTCATGAATTCAACCCAATACACTTTTAACATCACTAATATTTTTAATGTAAGTACCTTTGTTTTCAATAAAGAGGGACTTGTAAATAGGGTGGTAAATGCTACTGTTAATGTCCAGAACTACAGGCAGGACCAATATATAGTCGGTGCTGAAATAAATTGTACATGCCCGGGCACCAATATTTATCAAGATAATATAACAGATTACAGTAACGGCACTTATTTTGTTACTTTTAATGCACCCAGTGTTGTAGATACCTACAGTTTGAACTGTTCTGCTTCTCAGGAAGGTAATGAGGGTTGGGATAACGATAGTTTTATAGCTGAGCCAGCACTGACCTATGGAAATATAACAGTAAATCCAGAAAATTACACATCCAGCAATATCACCATTTACACCACAGAAAATTTCACATTCTCTTCTAATTTAACAAATGTTGGTATAGGTAGGATGAGAGAAACTAATATGACTTTAGATATACCCTCTGGCTGGCAGTCCAATTCTACATTTGAAAACTGTTCTCTTATAGAACCTTCTGAGTCCTGTTTAAGAGCATTTGAGATAGAGATTCCCAATCAGACTATACCTGGAATTTATGAGATCTATGCTAATGGTACATGGGAAAACCCAGACGGTAGTATACTAAGTAACTATACAATCTTCAATGTTACAGTTGCTTCCAATCCAAAAATAAATGTAACTCAAACATCAGTCTCCGGGAGTACTGGAGATGGATTAGCTAGAGTAATAGGTAATTTCACAGTTTTCTCATGGGGGAATGATAATATAACAGACATAAATTTCTCGGCCTCAGGATTTTCATCAAACTTCACTTTCAATTTTATTCCTGAGAATATCTCCACTCTTGGAATGTTAGATTCTACTGATGTTTTGATAAATGTTTCAGTACAGATGGACACATCCCCTGGTGTTTATTCAGGTCAGATATTTGCAAATTCTTCAAATGCGGATTCAGATAATCTGACCGTTGAAGTTACTGTTGTCAATAAAACATACATGAATATCAGTGTTGATCCTGGATCTGAAGCAATATCAGGTGTGTCTCTTGACAATAAGAGCTTTGTATTTACGGCTAATGCCAATAATACTGGTATTGCTATCGCAAGATCAGCCAATATAACCTTAGATCTACCCTCTGGCTGGCAGTCCAATTCAACCTTTGAAAACTGTTCTAATATTTTGCCTTCTGAGGTTTGTTCTAGATCATTTAATATTACAGTCCCTCAGAATGAGATGCCAGGGAATTATTATATTTATTCTAATGTTACTTGGAAAAATTCTGATGGTACCAACTCAACAAATACTACATACATTAATGTATCAATACTTGCAGATCCTGTAATGGAAATTGTGGAATCTTCTATCTTCAACAATGTTTCAGACGGAGTAAATCAGATAGTTGGTAATTTTACAATAAGATCCATAGGTAATGAGGACTTGTTGAACATTAACTTTGACACTAGAAATCTTAGTGATTTTACTGTTAGCTATGAGCCTTCATCTATAGCATCTATACCTGTTGGGGAAAACCGCTCAGTGCAAGTGAATGTTTCAGTTCCAGTTACCTATCTAACAGGAATGTATAATGGTACAATAAATGTAACTGCGGAAAATTATGGCTCTGAAACTTTAGATTTGGATTTCTTTGTTAATGAGAACAGGACTTGGAATATGAGCTCTACCACTTGCCTTAAGGTTACTGTTCCGCATGAAGGTACAGCTTGTGAAATAGAAGTGAGAAATTTTGGTAACACATTAATCAATTTCACTATTTCACCTCAGATCGGAAATGCAACAGAAGTAAATACAACGAGTTTCTCAATCAACAGAACCGAGAACGTAACATTTAATGTAACCTATAATGTTACCTCAAACCCAGACTTGATCTATAATTCTGTATTTTTGGTTGATGCTAACCAGTCAGATTCAGTTCCAGATTATCTTAATTTGAACGTTAGTTTAATCCCATTAACCGAACCTATAGTGAACACATCTTACACGCCCAGCCAAATAGAACAGGGTGGTAATATAACCATTCTAACAAATGTGACTGATAAAACCCTGGAAGGTATAGATTATGTTAAAGTTAACATTACAGATCCTGAGAATAACACCTATTCTTTTAACATGTCCCTGAGATATGAAATCGGGAACTTTTCAGTTTGGGAACTAGTTTTTCCAAATACTACAGGTAATACAAGCTTAAGAGGGTATTATTTTGTTAAAACAGATGTTAAGGATAATCTTGGAAACATAGGTGGTGATAATACAACTTTCCCAGTCTATACCAAACTTGATGATACAGTTTCCACATATAAAAGCAACTATTACCAGGGAGATAGCGGGTCCATTTACTATAGGGCAAGAAATCTAACAGGATATAATTTGAATGGAGTAAATGTCACCTTTATCATAAAGGATCCGAATCAGAATGTGACCTATAGGGAAAATCACACTACTACAGAGGATGGAACTATCTTCCCCTTACCAAGTTTCGCAGTAGCCTCTGATGCTGTAGTAGGAAATTACGTTCTAGAAGCAAATTCCACTTATTATGATGATCTTGTGGGTGTATACGCATATTCTCAAACCAATACAAATTTTGGGGTACAATCTCCTATTACGACTGTAAGTGGTTTGTTCGCAGATATAGAAACAGGTGTTGTTTGGTATCCGGATAATGTAATGAGATTTGGTCTGCTTTTCTATGATGGTGAGGGAAAACCAGTTGATCCCAATAATATTCAATTAATAGTTTATGATCCAGCAGAGAATCATTACTTTAACGTTACAGAAACTAATATTACCGGGAATCCCTCAACTTTAACCCGTGAAACTGCAGGCTATTATTCTTATGAGTATGCTATGCCAACAAACACGGCCACTGGTATGTACCTCGCCTACGTAAATGTTACAAATGGTACCTTACAGACTCAAAAATTAAAAGCTTTCAGAGTAGCTAGTGGTGGTCCTTACGATATTAGACTTATTCTGCCAAGGTTAGAAGTATATTCTGGTGACTATTTGGATTTTGAAGCGATAATAGAGAATAAAGGTGAGGTTTCTCAAGACGTTTACCTTGAATATTGGGTTTCTTCCCAGAATGAGACCTGGTACACAGCATCAGAAGCTGTATATACACCTGCACACAGTAATCAGAGCTTCACAAGAAGTGCATACATATTCTCCACCCAGCCACTTGGAAATTACTTATTGAACATGAGAGTAAATTATGATAATGTTCAGCCACCCATAATAGCTAATACTTCTTTTACAGTTGTTTCTCGACCAGCTAATATAACTACAACCACAACTACAGTAGCACCAGCTCCTTCAGGGCCCGCTCCAGAACCTGTACCCACGATTATAGAGGAATGGGAAGAAGCACCTCCCAAAAGAAGTAGTATATCTATTGTAGATTATAGGCAACAGGTAGAACTTGCTCAGGGTTGGAATACTACCATTCCAATCACAGTTAGAAATACAGGAGAATTACTTCTAGAAGACATAGAATTGGCCCTTTTAGGGATACCTTCAGAATGGTATAGTGTAAGACCAGCAAGTCTGATAGGTCTTGAAATTGGCGAAAGTTCAGTTTTCCTTGTAGAATTTATGATTCCAAAAGATTCTGGTTTGGGTGATCACGATGTTACACTTTCTGTAGCCTCAAATGACACAATCGATAGGAGAATGATGAAATTGACAATATACGCTTCAGTTGAAAATCTCCTGAGGAAACAGATAGATGATCTTAGGATAGATCTTGAAAAGTTAAAAACAGAAGTGGAAGTGGCAGAAAGAGCAGGAAAAGACGTAAGTGAGATAACATTATTTTTAGAGGAAATAGATGTAAAGATAAGATCAGCAGAAGAGGATTTAGCAGATAAGTTATATGATGAGTCTGTAAAAGATATAGCTAATGCAAGGAATTTAATAGAAAGAGCCAGAAGTCTTTTATATGAGAAGGTTTTGGCTAAGGAAAGACCCAGTAAACTAGTTTATATAATACCAGCTATACTTGTGCTGATAATATTAGGTTTGATAATATTCTTCTTAATCTACAGGAGAAAAAGCAAGAAAAAACCTTTATTCCCAGCATTGGAAAAGCTCAAAGGTTCCTTGAAAGTTCCAAAATCAGAGAATAAGGTCTTTAGCAGGGAAAAAGAAAAGATAAAGAGAATGTTGAAATTGATCGAGAAAGAAAAGAACGAGAAGATAATAACCAAAGAGGTCTATGAAGAATTGAAAAGCAACATGGAAGATAAACTTAAAGAGTTAGATAAAAAGTCTAAATAAAGGCCTTTAACTTTCCAGTATTAGCAAATTTATTAAAAGAAAAAATTAATAATTAATAGGGAATAAAATAGGGATTTTTAATGGTGAAAAAATTAGGAAAGGAAGGAGAAAGTAATTTAAGAATAATATTAATTGTGAATCTAATCCTAGTCATGTTCCTCTCACTTTCTTTATTTACTTTTATGGTAATACTCAGACCTACAACTCCAGGATTACCTAAGATTTGGTTAACTTCAGTTTATTTGTTTATTTTAATTCTAACAGGTTTAACAGGAATCATAGCCGTAGTGATATTCAGGGTCTTGAAAAAAAGAGGTGGACTCTAGATGAGATTTTTCACAAAACAATTTGAAATGGAAGAAGAACCCCCCATTTTAGGTATAAACCCCTTGACATTAGCTATAATTTTAATTGTGGTTACGATTCTAATAGCAGCTGGATTATCTTTTTGGGCATCTGGGATAGGTAAAAAAGGAGATGAAAAAAGAAATGATTGTTCTCTTGCAGATTTTCGGTTACGCTCAGGTTCCTATGATTCAACTACCAGTTCACTTACATTTGTTTTGGAAAATCTTCATAGTACAGAACTATCCGATATGACACTCTATTTATTCTATTCTGATGATGAGATTGTAGAAAAACCCTTTGAGAAGAATTTAAAAGGCACTAAATTAGAAACTTATAATTTCAATGAAATTCCAAAGGGCTTTGAAAGGGGTGTAATAAAAACTAACTGTCCAGAGGTAAGTGTAAAATTTACTAAACAGAACGGTACTTTAGTTGAAGTTTAATTATCTTCTTTTATTTCTCCCAGTACCTTTTTTCCTCTTTGATTTTCCTTTTTCAACAACATTATAGAACCTTGCACATTTCGGGCAGACCCTTTCCTTCCTCTTTAACAAGTGTATCATTCTCTTGTCAACTTGTTTCAATATTGTAGGATCGGTTATTCTCATTCCTGATTGGATGGTAAATGTCTTCCATCTAGGAACCATTTTACCGCATTTTGCACATCTAATTTTTTGCTCATTTCCACGAGTACTGGTGTGCTTATAAGTTCTCTTGTAGGGTGCTTCAGAAACTGGCAAGGTCTATCACCTTGCATAATTCAATTGACATATCAATCAGTTAATCATTAATTACTCAAGTATATAAGTGTTTTTATTGTTATTTCGCTTAATTTATTCAGGGTTTTGGGGTGTTAAAATATGAAAAAATATGAGATTATTGATGATATTACTTCTGATGTTATGTTTAAAGCTTATGGAAAAAATTTGGAAGAGTTGATTGAAAATTCTGGCAAAGCTTTATTTTCAATAGTTTGTGATATTGATAAGGTCAAAGAAAAAAAAGTCCTAATGTTGGAAGTAGAGGGAGAAGATGAGGAAGAATTAATATATAATTGGTTATCCGAATTGTTGACGGTTATAGACACTGAAAATATGTTTTTTTCAAAGTTTAGGGTTTTAGAATTTGATGATGAAAAAGAATTTAGAGCCAGAGTAGAATGTTACGGGGAGGAAATAAGAGAAGAATTAGTATTAACTGTGGCTAAGGCTGTGACATATTACAAATTCTCGGTCGAAAAGACGGATGAAGGATGGGTTGCTACTACTGTGTTAGATATATAAACTTCCTTTCCTATTGTAATTTTAGTTCGTACCCACCGAATATTCTTATCGGAAATGGGTGCGGCAGTCTGATTCTGTTGCATTAAAGGTGATTAGATGAAAGAAAAATTGGAAAGATTGAGTGAATTTAAATGGAAAATACCTACTTCAGCAAGGGAAAGAATGAATGTACATGGCATAATTTATGGTTCGGATAAAATAATTGATCAAATGGAAAATGACACAATAAAACAGTTAACTAATGTAGCATGCTTACCTAATCCTGTGAAAAACGTGATAGCACTTCCTGATGCTCATGTAGGGTATGGTTTGCCAATGGGTGCCGTGGGCGCTTTTGGTCAGGAAAATGGAATAATATCTCCTGGAATGACAGGATTTGATATTAATTGTGGAATAAGAATGATTAGGACCAATTTAACTGAGGAGGAAATTAGACCTAAGTTAAAGGAGTTGATATCAACATTGTTTGATAAAGTTCCCTCCGGGGTTGGATCAAAAGGTAAACTTAAAGTTAGTAAAGATCAGTTAGATGAAGTTCTGGTTAAGGGAGCTAAATGGGCCGTAGAAAATGGTTATGGAACTAAAGAAGATTTGGAAAGAAACGAAGAGAATGGATCTATGGAAGGCGCAGATCCAAATAAAGTTTCAGATAAGGCCAAGCAAAGGGGAATACCCCAGTTAGGGACATTGGGCGCAGGAAACCATTTCTTAGAGGTTCAGAGTGTGGATAGAATATTCGATGAAAAGGTTGCTAAGGCCTTTGGAATTGAAAAACAGAATCAAGTAGTAATAATGCTTCATTGTGGTTCTCGTGGCTTTGGACATCAGGTTGCTTCAGATTATTTAAAAAGTCATAAAAAGGCCGCTAAGAAATATGATATATGGCTACCAGATCCTCAGTTAGTTTGTGCACCAGCAGATAGCAAGGAAGGTCAGGATTATTATAAAGCAATGAAATGTGCGGTCAATTATGCATTTACTAACAGGTTAGTTATGACTCATTGGGTTAGAGAAGGTTTTGAGAAAGTATTTGGTGGAACTTGGGAAGACATGGAAATGGACAGTATCTATGGTATTTGTCACAATATCTGTAAGCTTGAAGAACATGAAATAGACGGGAAAAAGAGAAAGTTATATGTTCACAGAAAAGGTGCTACTAGAGCTTTACCTCCAGGTCATAAATTAGTTCCAAAGGTTTATCGGGATGTTGGTCAACCTGTTCTTATAGCTGGATCAATGGGTACGGCTAGTTATATTCTTGTTGGTACAGAGAAAGCCTCTGAGACATTTTACAGTAGTTGTCATGGTGCAGGTAGAACTATGTCCAGAACTGGGGCTTTAAAGAAATTCTGGGGAGAGACAGTTAAAAAAGAATTGAAGGAGAAAGGAATTTACACAAGAGCTACACATCC
>Ga0180433_10004915_pt1 | contig 18495 bp, 16 predicted proteins | sample SS_ome_8_FD_132980 | JGI IMG/M metagenome (GOLD analysis project Ga0180433, IMG submission 132980) | Hypersaline lake sediment archaeal communities from the Salton Sea, California, USA - SS_1_D_1 metaG | ecosystem: Environmental > Aquatic > Non-marine Saline and Alkaline > Hypersaline >... | reverse complement strand
TTCGCGTTTTGACGACAGGGTTACGGGTAAACTTGACGAATTTGCCCCTCATGCAAAAATAGCCCACATTGATATTGACCCCTCAAGCGTCAGTAAAAACGTTGATGTTGATATACCCTGCATTGGTGAGGCAAAACAAGTTCTGAAGGAGCTCCTTAAAATGCTGAGGAAGGAGCCGGATACGTCGGCCTGGCTCAAAAAAATAAAATTCTGGAAAGAAAAAGCACCGCTTAAATACAAAATTGACGATAAATTACGGCCGCAGTACGTGATGGAAGAGATTTACGCGGCAACCGGGGGAGACGCCATCATCACTACGGAGGTGGGCCAGAATCAGATGTGGGCGGCGCAGTATTACCAGTACACAAAGCCCAGGACATTTCTTACGAGCGGGGGGCTCGGTACGATGGGGTATGGTTTCCCGGCTGCCATAGGGGCCAAGGTGGGAAAACCCGACAAAACGGTATTTGACATCGCCGGAGACGGTTCGATACAGATGAACATACAGGAGCTGGCGACGGCGGTTTTAGGCAAAATACACGTTAAAATCGCGATTTTAAACAATTGTTATCTTGGCATGGTGAGACAGTGGCAGGAGCTTTTTTACAAAAAAAGATATTCACATACGCACCTTAACACGTGCAATTGTCCGGACTTTGTCAAAGTGGCCGAAGGGTACGGCGCCGTGGGAATGCGTGTTACCAAGAAAAAGGATGTAAGAAAGGCGATAGAAAAAGCCATAAAAACGCCGAATACCGTGTTGATAGATTTCGTAGTTGAGGAAGAGGAAAATGTTATGCCCATGGTTCCTGCGGGCAAAGCCATTGACAGGATGATCGGCGGGATGGCATAGGAATTAAAAATGAAAAATCAGAAATCAGAAATGCAAAAATTCATATTGTCCGTGCTGGTGGAAAATAAGTTTGGTGTTCTGGCAAGGATCGTGGGACTTTTTAGCGCAAGGGGATTCAATATTGATTCGCTTGCCGTAGCCGAAACCGAAGACCCGTGTGTTTCGAGGATGACAATGGTCGTGGACGCGGATGAAAAGACACTGGAACAGATCAAGAAACAGCTGAACAAACTGATAGACGTCATAAAGGTCATAGACCTTACGGAAAAAGAATATCTGGATAGAGAGCTTGTGTTGATCAGGGTGAAGATAGACTCGAAGACGAGGGACAGGGTAATCCAGGTTATTGAAACACTCAGCGCCAAGGTCGTGGATGTGGGTCGGGATTCCCTGGCCGTTGAGGAGGTCGGTGATTCCAAAAAAATAAATGCGACACTGGAACTTTTACGCCCCTTCGGCATAATGGAAATAGTGCGTACGGGGAAAATAGTTATCCAGGCGGGGAAAAAAGAATAGGGGGAGCAAAATGGCAAAAATTTATCATGACAAGGACACGAGTTTAGATCCGATAAAAGATAAAAAGATCGCAATCATCGGCTACGGCATACAGGGCCGGGGACAGGCGTTGAATCTCAGGGATTCGGGTCTTAATGTTATAGTGAGCGAACTGGACGGCACGGAGAATCATAGAAACGCCGTGAAAGACGGTTTCAAACCGGTTAAAGCGGCTGAGGCGGCGAAAAACGCCGACATAATACAGATTCTTACCCAGGACCATGTCCAGGCAAAGGTTTACGCGGATGCCATAGAGCCGAATCTCAAAAAGGGAAAGGCGCTTGTTTTTTCGCACGGCTTCAATATACATTTCAGACAGATAGAACCGCCAAAAAGCGTTGATGTATTCATGGTGGCGCCGAAGGGCCCGGGCGCGCTTGTCAGACAACAGTACCAGGACGGAAAAGGCGTGCCGTGTGTGGTGGCGGTTTTTAACGATGCCTCCGGGAACGCGTTAGGACTTGCCCTCGCTTACGCGAAAGCAATAGGCGGAACCCGGGCCGGTGTTATCGAAACTACTTTTAAAGAAGAGACAGAGACCGACCTTTTTGGTGAGCAGGCGGTTCTTTGCGGCGGGGTGTCGGAACTTATAAAGGCCGGATTTGATACGCTGGTGGAGGCCGGATATCAGCCGGAAATTGCCTATTTCGAATGTCTTCATGAGCTGAAGCTCATAACGGACCTGATTTACAAGGACGGAATACAGGGAATGCGAAAAAGGGTTTCAGACACGGCCGAATACGGAGATCTCACAAGGGGCAAGGTCGTGATCAATAACGATACGCGAAGAATAATGAAAGAGGTGCTCGACGATATACGAACGGGCAGATTTGCCAAAGAATGGATGGAGGAAAACAAGAAGGGGAGGCCGCTTTTTAACAAATTACGCAAGGAGCAGGATAAACACATTATTGAGGAAGTGGGTAGAAAGCTGCGGAAGATGATGCCGTGGATGCAGGAGTAGTTTAAATTTTTTGCGGGCGCCCGTCCGGCGTCATCCACAAAAAATTCACCGGGAAATAAAAAAGAAAAAGCGGAAATAAATTTTTGTGGGTTCGGCAGACACACAAAGGATACCGCGCACATAAGCGCGCGGTAGGACTAAAAATGGAAAAACTAATAATATTTGATACGACGCTGCGGGACGGTGAACAATCACCGGGGGCCAGTCTGAACAATAAAGGGAAGCTTGAGATTGCCAAGCAACTTGAAGCCCTTGGCGTGGATATTATCGAGGCGGGCTTTCCGATTTCAAGTCCGGGAGATTTTCACGCCGTCAGTGCCGTAGCGAAGGAAATAAAGAAGTCGGGCGTATGCGCACTGGCGCGCGCCGTGAAAGCGGACATAGATGCCGCTTACAGAGCACTGAGACGCGCGAAAAGGCCCCGCATACACGTTTTTTTGGCCACTTCCAGGATACACATGAAATATAAGCTGAAAAAAGCCGAAGATCAAATTTTGAAAGAGTCCATCTGGGCCGTGAAATATGCGAAGCGCAAAATAAACGATGTGGAGTTTTCGCCCGAGGATGCCTCGCGCACCGATAGGAGATTTTTGTACCAGGTTCTGGAGGCCGTCATTGACGCGGGCGCCGGAACGGTGAATATTCCCGACACGGTTGGATATGCGACGCCGAATGAGTTTGCTTCCATAATAGAGGGGATAAAGGAAAATGTACCGAATATACACAAAGCGGTTATAAGCGTCCATTGCCACAACGATCTTGGGCTCGCGGTAAGCAACACAATGGCGGCGGTATTGAGCGGCGCCCGGCAGGCGGAATGCACGATTAACGGTCTTGGCGAAAGAGCGGGCAATGCCTCGCTGGAAGAGATCGTTATGGCCGTTGTGACAAGAAAAGACATATTCGGTCTAAGAACAGGCATAAAAACGAAAGGCATATGTAAAACATCCAGGCTTGTAAGCAAGCTTACGGGGATATCGGTTCAACCGAACAAAGCTATCGTAGGCGCCAATGCCTTTGCGCATGAGGCCGGCATTCATCAGGACGGCCTTTTGAAAGAGCGCCGGACATACGAGATCATACGTCCCGGCGACGTTGGTTTGAGCGAGACAAAACTTGTCCTTGGAAAGCACTCCGGAAGGCATGCCCTCAAAGCGCGTTTCAAGAAGATGGGATACGCTCTTTCACGCGGGGAATCGGATAGGGCTTTCGCAAGGTTCAAGAAACTTGCCGATAAGAAAAAGGAAATTTTTGATGAAGATTTGGCCGCGATTGCCGAAGATGAAATCGGGGCCACAAAACCGGTTTACGCCCTGGTAAGTTTTTACGTCTTAAGCGGCAACAAGGTTACCCCGAGCGCGACAGTCACGCTCAAGCACAAAGGAAAAAATCTCGTAGCAAACTCAAGCGGGGACGGTCCCGTGGACGCCTGCTATAAGGCCATTGAAAAAATTGTCGGAACAAAACCCAAACTTCTTGGCTACAATCTGAACGCCGTAACCGCCGGCAAGGATGCCCTGGGTGAGGTGGCGGTAAGGATGAAAATCGGAAAATACCGGACTATCGGAAGGGGCGCTTCTACGGACGTCATTGAAGCGAGTGTGAAGGCGTATCTTAACGCGCTGAATAAGGCAAAGACGCCGGGCAGCGCCGGATCAAAACGTTAGATCGAAGCGACAGGGGTTTGGATTAAACAGAATCATGAAGAAATACGGTATTCTCGGTAAAAACATAAGTTATTCGCTTTCGCCTGTAATACATAACGCCGCCTTTAAGGCGATCGGCATGGATGCTGAATACGAAATATTTGATATTTCTGACGGAGGCCTGGAAAACTTTTTTGCACGACTGAAAAAAGGCGAGATTGCCGGTTGTAATGTGACACTTCCGTATAAGGAAAAAGCGTTGAAATTTACGGAAGAGCCAACCGCCGCCGTGAAAGCCATAGGCGCGTTGAATACCGTATCACGCGAAAAGGGCGTTCTTAAAGGTTATAACACCGATTACCAGGGGTTTATAAAGGCCCTTTGCGGATTCGACAAAGGGGATCTTGATTTCAATGTTGAAGCCAAGAGCGCCTTTGTGTTCGGAGCCGGTGGCGCGGCCAGGGCCGTTATCTACGGACTCGCTACTTTGGGCGCGAAGAAAATCGTTATAGCGGATATTGATACACGAAAAGCTGAAATACTGGCGGCCGCTTTTTCCGGGCAGCACTGGGGATGCTCATTGATAACCATCGCGCAGGACAAAGCGCAATACAATGATTTTATATCGAAGGCGGATCTAATCGTAAATGCTACCCCCTGCGGCGTGAAAGACGCCGACGAACAGCTTTTTGATTACAAGTACATCGACAGGAAACACTATATTTTTGATCTGGTCTATGCAAAAATGACCGCTATCGTAAAAGAGGCCAGAGCCCGCGGTGCAAAGGCATCCGGCGGCCTGAATATGCTTCTTTATCAGGCGGCGCGTTCCTTTGAGTACTGGACGGGTAAAGACGCGCCTTTGAGGGTCATGCGCGAAGCACTGCTGGAGAAAATCAAGGAATGACGGTAGTTCTCATATTTATCGCAGGAACGATTTTAGGCAGCTTTATGAATGTTTGCATTTACAGGCTGCCGAGAAAAGAATCGATTGTATTGCCCCGTTCGCATTGCCCGCTGTGCGGGACCACTATACACTGGTTTGACAATATACCCCTGCTGAGCTACCTTGCGTTAAGGGGGAAATGTCGTTCATGCGGCGGCAGGATTTCACCGCGATATGCCATAGTGGAAATTCTTTCCGGACTGATGTGCGTTTTATTTTTTTTACATTTCGGTTTTGCGCCAAAGTATTTCATTTTTGTTTATCTTGCGTGTGCTCTTATCGTAGTGTCCTTTGTGGATATCAGGATCCACGAAATACCGGATGAGATTACGCTTTCAGGGATAGCCCTGGGTTTGGTCCTGGCGGTTTTGTACCCGCCGCTGATGAACAGGACCGGTAATTTTGCCTCTTTCATGGATTCATTTCTCGGGGTAATTGCCGGCGGCGGCAGTATTTATGTTCTTGGCTACATAGGCGAGTTTATTTTTAAAAAAGAGGCAATGGGCGGCGGGGACGTCAAATTGCTCGCCATGATAGGCGCGTTCCTTGGATGGAAACTCGCCATCTTTACCTTTTTCCTGGCGCCTTTTTTTGGATCCATCGTGGGTATTACACTGAAGATAAAAGAGGGAAGGGACATTATTCCCTACGGACCGTATCTTTCGCTGGCGGCGGTGATCGCGATATTTTGGGGAGACGACATAATAAAGGCTTTATTTCTCGTTTAAATCAAAAATTTAGGATTTCAAATTTTAATTTGTTGCTTCTCATTCTGGATTTTTAATTACACATAAGAAAGGGGCACACAATGGATATACGCTGTTTGACCGCGGGGGAGTCGCATGGGAAAGCGCTCGTTTCGGTTATAGACGGGATGCCCGCCGGACTTAAACTCGATATCAGGTTCCTTAATGACGAGCTTGCAAGACGTATGAGGGGGTTTGGCCGCGGGGCCAGAATGCGCATAGAAAAAGATAAAGTCGAGATTCTTTCCGGTACAAGGAAGGGGAGAACCCTCGGAAGTCCCATAGCGCTTCTTATCAACAACAGGGATTTCAAAATAGAGACGCTTCCGTCGATAAGCCGTCCGAGGCCCGGTCACGCTGATCTGGCGGGCGCGATTAAGTTTGGCGAAAGCGACATAAGGAATATTCTGGAAAGGGCATCTGCGCGCGAGACCGCTTCAAGGGTTGCTGCGGGTGCCGTCTTTAAGATCCTTTTGGGAGAATTTGGCATAGAATTCATAAGCCATGTTATCTCGATCGGCCGCGTTGCTTCGGGAAGAAGCTTTTCGTTTAATAGGATAAAGAACACCGTTCGGAAATCACCCGTGAGATGCGTTGAGGAAGGTGCCTCCGGCCTTATGTGTCTTGAAATAGAAAAGGCAAAGCGTGAAGGCGATACCCTGGGCGGCACTTTTGAGGTAATCGCCAGGGGTGTGCCAGCCGGTTTGGGAAGTTACGTACAGTGGGACAGGCGTCTTGATGCCGCTTTGGCCGGGGCCGTTATGTCGATACCGGGAATAAAGGGCGTAGAAATAGGTTTGGGATTCGGCGCGGCCGGCAGACGCGGAAGCGCTGTGCATGATGAAATATTTTTCAAGGCGAAACCCGGGAAATTTTACAGGAAAACAAACGCCGCCGGCGGAATAGAAGGCGGCATTACAAACGGCGAGGATATCGTATTTCGCGCGGCCATAAAGCCGATCGCAACGCTTGTAAGAGCGCTTGATTCGGTTGACATAAAGAGCAAGAAAAAGGTCAAGGCCCAGGTGGAGAGGTCCGACGTATGCGTTGTACCTTCGGCCGCCGTCATAGCCGAAAGTGTCGCGGCCATAGAGGTGGGGCGCGTATTTCGGGAGAAGTTTGGCGGTGACTCTCTGACGGAGATGAAGCGGAATTACGAGGGATACATCAGGCAGATCAAGGGGATATGACGAATGTGCCGCGGAAAGGAAAAAGGCAGCCCGTTTAGGGCGATTGGACGGAAAAAGTGTCCGCTATTGCGCGGGCAAGCAAAGCAAGTGTTCGCCTGTAGTTGGTCATGACGAAAGTTTTGGCACTTAGTTATGCGTAATGTCGTACTGGTAGGGTTTATGGGGACGGGTAAGACAAGGCTCGCAAAAATATTGTCCGAAAAGCTGAACATGAAATACATAAGCACCGATGGGTTGATCGAAGAGAGGGAAAAAACAACCATAGCGGATATATTTTCGGCAAAGGGTGAGGCGTATTTTAGAAAAATAGAAAAGCAGGTTATCAAAGATGTTTCATGCGTGGAAAATGCCGTTATTGACACAGGCGGCGGGGCTGTTATGGATAGTGAAAATCTGAAAAACCTTAAGAAAAACGGCGTTGTTGTATGTCTTCGGACGGAGCCGCGAATCATTCTGGAGAGAACAAAAAAATATGCCCACAGGCCGCTTTTAAACGTTGCCGACCCGCTTGAGAAAATCAAAAAACTTTTGGAAATCAGAAAGCCTTTTTATGAGCAGGCCGATCATCACTTAAACACTTCCGCCATGTCCGCGGAAGAGGCAGCAATCGCGATACAAGGGATCATAAAAAATGCGTAAACAAACAAGCAAAAAACTTGAAAAAATTTATAATGAGTTTTCCGGCACCATAACTCAGTCGGACAGAAACTATCTGCGGTCCATTCGCGTTCTTATCAATCTTGCCGAAGAGAGAGAGCCCTACACGAGAAAACATTCAATAAGGGTTTCGAATTATGCCGTGATGCTGGCAAAATCTTTGGCTTTACCGAAAGAGGAAATACAGCGTATAAGGATCGCGGCGATGCTGCACGACATAGGCAAAATAGGCATAGATAGAAACATACTGCTTAAGAAAGGGCCGCTTAGCAAAAAGGAATACAATGCGGTCAAGCGGCACTCCGAATTCGGAGCGGAAATTCTTAGACCCCTCAAATTCTTTGACCCTATCGCCTCCATAATCAGGCATCACCACGAAAATTATGATGGTACCGGTTATCCGGACGGACTAAAGGGCGAAGATATTCCGCGTGCCTCGCGGATCATATCCATAGCCGATTCATACGATGCGCTTACGAGCAAGAGGACTTACCGCAATGCATATTCCGAGGAAGAAGCGAAAAAGATTATGCGGGGAGAGGCCGGCACAAGATTTGACACATTATTTCTGAAAAAGTTTATTGATTGTTTATGCCGGCAGGCAAAGACGGGTAAAAAATAGGAATGACGGTAAAAAATACGGTCAGAAAAATAGCAAGGGAAAGCGCCGAGTATCCGGAGGCTTTAAGGCACATATATAACGCGCCGGAAGAACTTTTTATTGACGGCAAAATTGTTTCTTCAGACTCGAACGCGGTCGCCATTGTCGGGACCAGGCGCGCCACTGAATACGGTTCTAAACAATGTGAGAGGCTTTCCTTTGATTTGGCCGTGCGGGGCATAACCGTTGTAAGCGGGATGGCCCTCGGCATTGATACCGCCGCGCACCGGGGCGCCATAAGGGCCGGCGGAAGGACGATAGCGGTTATGGGGAGCGGACACAGTAATATTTATCCGCCCGAAAACAGGGACCTTTATGACGAGATCGTAAAAAACGGAGCCGTTGTGTCTGAATTTCCACCCGAAACATTTCCGCTTAAGATGAATTTTCCCAAAAGAAACCGAATTATAAGCGGCATGTCCAAGGGCGTAGTCGTAATTGAAGCCCCGGAGAGAAGCGGCGCCCTGATAACGGCGAATTTCGCGCTTGAACAAGGGAGAGAAGTTTTTGCCATGCCGGGCAACGTAAGCTCCGCTAAATCTACGGGTACAAATCGTCTCATAAAGGCAGGGGCCAGGCTTGTTGAGGACGTTAATGACGTGCTCGAAGAGCTAAGATATGTCATGAAAGCCGAAGAAATCAAGGGCGATCAAAAGGGTCCGGTTTTTTTAAAACCCGATATCGGAAGGTCCATGTCCGCGAATGAGGCGAAAATATTCGAAGTTTTAGGCGATATTCCGAAATCGATCGATGAAATATCGAAAGTAATAGAAATTCCGGTAAACAAAGTTTCGGAAATCCTGCTCAGGCTCGAGCTTAAAAAGCTGATCAGGGCCCTGCCGGGCGAAAATTTTACAAAGGTGCCGTATGTCTAAAGGAAAATCCATTGTCATAGTCGAGTCACCCGCCAAGTCCAAAACTATCAATAAAATGCTCGGTTCGGGGTATTTGGTGCTTTCGAGTATGGGGCATATAATAGATCTGCCGAAAAATAAAATGGGAATTGACGTTGAAGGTGATTTTAAGCCGGAATATATCGTTATTCCCGAAAGAAGAAAATACCTTGCGAAGTTGAAAAAGGAAGCCAAGAACAGCGAGGCAATATATCTGGCCGCTGATCCTGACAGGGAGGGCGAGGCAATAAGCTGGCACCTTAAAAGAGAACTCGGCAAAAAGAAAAAAGTATACAGAGTGACCTTCGATGAAATTACTCAAACCGCGGTAAAAAAAGCCTTTCAGAACCCGAGGGGCATTGATAAGAATCTCGTAAGTGCCCAGCAGGCGCGCCGTATCCTGGACAGGATTGTCGGATACAGCCTGAGTCCGCTTCTTTGGAGAAAAATTACAAGGGGTTTGAGCGCCGGCAGAGTGCAATCCGTTGCTGTGAGGCTTGTCGTGGAGAAGGAGGCCGAGATAAGGAAATTCAAGGCTCAGGAATACTGGGAAATAGAGGCGCACTTGAGAAAAAAAGTTGATGAGCGGCGTAGTTTTACGGCCAAGTTGACCAAAATTGACGGCAAAGATTTCCGTATCCGAAGCGAAAAAGAGGCCCAATTTGCCCTGGACCGCATAAAAGAGAACGAATTTGTTGTATCAAGCATAAAGGAAGGTAAAAAAAGAAAGTCGCCCCAAGCGCCCTTTACGACTTCAAAAATGCAGCAGGATGCTTTCAATAAATTACGTTTCCCCGTAAATAAAACCATGCGCATAGCGCAGGCATTATATGAAGGCGTAGAACTGGAGCATAAGGAAAGCGTGGGCCTCATAACATACATGAGAACGGATTCCGTAAAGGTTTCGCATGACGCGCAGAAAGCCGCAAAAGACTATATACTGAAAAACTACGGCAGTAAATATTACCCCGCAAAACCAAATGTTTACAAGTCGCGCAAGAGCGCTCAAGAGGCACATGAGTGTATCAGACCGACGGTGCCTTTAAGAAGCCCGGAAGCGCTAAAAGATTTTCTGACCCCGGAACAGTTAAAATTGTATGAACTTGTGTGGAGAAGATTCATATCGAGCCAGATGGCACAGGCGCTGTATTCGCTGAGCACTGTTTTAATAGAAGCGGGCACTTACCTTTTCAAGACATCCGGGACAAGAGTGATTTTTGACGGCTTTACAGTTTTGTATGCTGCCTCTGAAACGCAGAAAGAAGGGGAAAGGCGTGCAGAACTGTGGAAGATCCCGATGCTGAAAGTCGGAGAGCGCCTGGACCTCTTAAAGCTTATGCCGTCCCAGCATTTTACAAAGCCGCCGGCGCGCTATTCCGATGCTACGCTTGTGAAGGCTTTGGAGGAAAACGGGATAGGCCGGCCCTCCACATATGCGCCGATCATTTATACGATCATAATGCGTAACTACGTGAAAAGGGTAAGAGGCTACCTTTCGCCCACGGAACTCGGAGAAATTACAAACACCCTTCTCGTAAAACACTTTCCTAAAATAATGGATGTGAAATTCACGGCGAAAATGGAAGAGGAGCTTGATGACATCGAGGAGGGCAAGATCGATTCCCTTATGGTGCTGAAAGGTTTTTACAGCCCTTTCATACACAGCGTGGATGTTGCAAAGAAAACCATGAAAAGCATAAAGAAAGAGGGCGTAAAAACAGATGAAATTTGCGAGTTATGCGGAAAGCCGATGATCATTAAATGGGGCAGACGCGGAAAGTTTTTAAGTTGTTCCGATTTTCCGAAATGCAAATTTGCCAAATCCATTACAACGGGCGTAAAATGCCCGAATCCCGGTTGTACCCGGGAACTTATAGAGAGACGTTCAAGACGCGGGTATTTTTACGGCTGTACGAAGTTTCCCGAGTGCAAGTATACCTCGAGGAATTTGCCGAAAGAAGATGGGACCCCGGAGGCGGCGTAGACGATTTTTTTACACGCTATTCCGGCCTGTTTCCGGACAGCGCTTTTTATTTTAGCGGATCCGCTCTTTCTGAAAAGGGGCCGGTTGGGGGTCTTGGCTGACGGGCAATATTGTGCGGTTTTGAACGAATAAACATGAAGCGGTATATTGGAAAATTCAAGGATTATCTGACGGTCGAGAAAAATTATTCCGCGCACACGGTTAAAAGTTATATATCCGACCTTTTTGAATTTTCCGATTTTTTACCAAAGACCGAAATAGCGAGCGTCGATTATCTGGTAGTTCGAAAGTTTCTGGGACACCTCCGCTCAAAAAATCTATCCCGGCGTTCGGTGGCAAGAAAAGTCTCATCCCTGCGGATGTTTTTCAGGTTTTTACAAAGGGATGGTTATATAAAAAACAACCCGGTTCTGAGCATATCCGCCCCTAAGCAGGACAGAAAATTGCCGGTATTTTTAGACGAAAAAACCGTCGAGAAGCTTATGGACGCCCCCGATTTAAAAAGCATATCCGGTACGCTGGATAAGGCAATTCTGGAAACGCTCTACAGCGCCGGCATAAGGGTGGGTGAACTTGTGGGCATTGATACCTCTGACGTGGATTTTATATCGGGCGTCGTGAAAGTGCTTGGCAAGGGCAGGAAAGAACGTCTTGCGCCTATTGGCGATAGGGCGGTAAACGCCATCAGGGGATATCTTGAATCCAGAAATAAAAAGTGGTCCGACAAAAAAGCCCTTTTTCTGAACAAGTTCGGCAAGCGGCTGGACCAGAGAAGCGTAAGGCGCACGGTTGACAAGTATATTAAACGATTGTGTATAAAGGAGCGCGTTTCTCCGCATACGTTGCGGCATTCTTTCGCGACGCATCTGTTGAACAGGGGTGCCGATTTAAGAAGCGTGCAGGAGCTCTTGGGGCACAAGAATCTTTCTACGACGCAGATCTATACACATGTTACAACAGAACGGCTTAAGTCGGTGTACGATAAGGCTCATCCCCGGGCGTAAAGATAGCCAGAGGGGACGTTTCGCTTTGCCCTAACTACTTATTGATGAGGAAGTTACAACACGTATTTTTACATATTGGCAGGGCGCGAAAAGGTGAAAATGTATTATAACCATGCGTATCTTGTTGCCGTGCAAAGAGTTAGAGCAAGGTGAAACGTCCCCATGACGATTTATGACGTATTCTTTGCCGTATTTGCCTTGGCATACTTACCCTATCTTGCCATAAAGGGTAAAGCGCACCGTGATTTTATGCAACGTTTCGGAAAATTGCCTCCTGAGATCCTAAAAATAAGCGCCCTGCGTCCGGTGTGGATACATGCCGTGAGCGTTGGCGAGGTTTTGGCCGTGAAAAATTTTGTAAAGAAATTTTCTGCCAGGTTTCCGGGAAAAAAAATTGTTCTTTCGACAACAACACAAACGGGAAATGCGGTGGCGAGGGGGATATTCGGGAACGAAATCCCGAAATTTTATTTTCCGGTGGATCTCGGTTTTGTGGTAAGGCGCGTGATAAACCTTATTAATCCGTCGGCGATGTTTATTATGGAAACAGAGATTTGGCCGAATCTTATCCTGGAGCTGTCAAAAAAACAGATACCAATTGCGCTTATAAACGGGCGCATTTCAGACAGGTCCTTTAAGGGATACAGAAGGGTAAAAATTTTTTTTAAAAATATACTGGAAAAGATCGATATTTTTTGCATGCAGACGGAAGCCGATGCCGACAACGTAAAGGCCCTCGGCGCTCCGGAGAACCGTGTTAAGGTCATGGGAAACATGAAATTCGATGTCGAAACCGACCTCGGACCTACAAGGGATGAGGTGATTTCGGATATCACAAGTCTGGAACGTCCGGGAAGCGAGCTTCTTGTGGCGGGTTCCACGCATGGCGGCGAGGAAGAGATGATCCTGCAGGTTTACGCGATCCTTACGAAGAGATTCCGGAATTTACGGCTCCTCATAGCGCCCCGCCATGTGGATCGTTCAGCCGTGATAAAAAAAATGGCCGTCGGAATGGGCTTTGAAGGGATACTCATGTCTGATTTTAGAAAATTAAAAAAGAGGGATATTCCCGCAAAAACAGTTCTTATACTTGATACCCTCGGAGATCTCAAGGCGGTTTTGGGCCGGGCAAATGTTGTTTTTATGGGGGGAAGCCTTGTCAAAAGGGGCGGTCACAACATAGTAGAGCCGGCGATGTTCGGGAAACCGATTGTTTTCGGACCCCATATGTTTAACTTCAGGAACATGGCGCAGCTTTTTCTGAAAGAGAAAGCTGCTTTGAAAGTTGCGGACAAAGCGGGATTGGCATCGACGCTTGAATCACTACTGCTGGATAGGGAAAAGGCCGATGCCATGGGGCAGAGGGCAAAAAAACTGTTGGAAAAACAAAAAGGCGCCGCGATTAGGAACGTCAATGGAATAGCGCATTTTATGGGGAGGGACCCGCAGCATGAAGGTTAAAGATGTGATGACAAGACGCGTTGTAACGGTTGGCCTTTCGGCGCCGCTGCGTGAAATTTACAGGATTCTTTGCGAAAAGAACATAGGGGGTGTGCCCGTTACCGATGATAAGGGCAGGCTTCTCGGAATGATTACAAAAACGGAGCTTATAGATGTTTTGATTCCCGACTACTTTGACATGATAGGAGATTTTCTTTTCATTGATGACCTCGGTGCGTTGGAGGAAAAACTTGAATTCATGCCTTCCCTTGAGCTTTTTATAGCGGAGGATCTAATGGTTGTGACCGTTATCAGTATAAGCGAAAACGCGTCTTTGATGAAAGCCCCTCTTCTGATGAGTAAGTACAACGTACGAAGATTGCCCGTTGTGAAGGATGACAATGAGCTTGTGGGCATTATTACGCGAATGGATGTGTGTAAGGCGCTTTTTAACAGAAAGGCCGCGCAGAAATGATAAATTGTGTTGTTGCGGTATTTATTTTTGCCGCGACATTTTATTTTATTTTTTCCGGAAAACTTAACAGGGCCATAGCAAGTTTCGTCGGCGCAATTACAATGGTTACATTTGGCGTGATAATGGGCTTCTACTCACAGGAGGAGGCCTTTCGTGCCATAGACTTTAACATGATAGGGCTTCTTGTAGGGATGATGGTTATTGTAAGCGTGTGTAAAAATACGGGTTTTTTCTCGTACATAGCCGTAAGGGCGGCAAAGGCCTCGCGCGGTTCACCGTTTCGCCTTATGATCATGATGGGCTGCATTTCGGCGTTTCTTTCGATGCTGCTGGATAATGTGACGACTATAATCCTTATCATCCCCATAACTATCCTTATATGCGACATTCTTGACATAACCCCGCTGCCAATCATTATGGCGGAGATAGTGCTGTCCAATATCGGCGGTGTCGGGACCATGATCGGGGACCCTCCCAACATGATGATTGCCTCGGCCAGCGGTTTTTCTTTCGACGATTTTATTGTGCACGTTCTACCGCTTGCCGTCGGGGCCATTGCGATTGCTCTGGGTACATTATCGGTGGTTTTTCGGAATGAACTTAAAAAATCGCCGCGAGACTTTACTCCCATACTGGCAATAAACGAAAAAGCCGCAATAAGAGACGAAAAGGCGCTGCGTAAGGTGGCTTTTGCGCTGGGAATTGTTTTGCTGCTTTTCTTTTTCCAGAAAAGCCATGATTTTCACCACGCCTTCATCGCGCTTTTAGGCGCGGGAGTAGTTCTTGTCATGGTAAGGCCGAACATAGAGGAAGTGTTGAAGGATATAGAATGGCCGATACTTGTTTTTTTCGGATCGCTTTTCATTTTGGTCGGCGGACTCGAAAAGACAGGACTCTTAAACATAATCGCCGAAAGGGTCGTTGCGCTCGCGTCGGTGAATTATAATCTTGCAAAGGTTTCGATTTTATGGGTATCGGCGGGATTTGCGTCCCTTGTGGATCGCATCCCGTTTACGACGGCCATGATACCAATAATAAAACACGTGGGCGAACTCGGATTCAATATTGATTCGTTGTGGTGGATTCTCGCCCTTGGCGTGGGATTCGGCGGAAACGGAACGCCTATCGGATCCATTGTCGGAGTGGTAGGTCTCTCCATGAGTGAGAGGACGCATACCCCGATTGACATAAGAATATGGCTCAAAACTGCGACCGTCGTTATGCTGGCCACGATAATTTTTATTACCCTGCTGATCGGAATTATATGAGAAAATGAAAAATCTAAAACACAAAATCCGATGAACCGATTGAAGCAGTATATACGGGATTTGATGTACGATAAGAAGCGGGGGGCTCTTTCGCAGGTTGTAAAATTGGGGCTTCTGGCCCTCTCTTACATATACGGGTTGGCGGTGCTTTTACATAATTTTTTTTCCAAAGTTAAACTATTAAAAAGCTACAAGTCCCGAACTGCCGTCATAAGCGTTGGCAATATAACGCTGGGCGGTACGGGTAAGACGCCTTTTGCAATAATGCTCGCTGAAAATTTTGCTCAAAAAAATAAAAAAACAGCGGTCCTTATCCGAGGCTACGGCAATGACGAGTGGAAGATGCTGAAGGAAAAACTGGGAAGATGCGGCGTAAAGGTTTTGGTGGGAAAAGACCGGGTCAGGTCCGCCCGGGAGGCCGAAAACAGCGGTATTTCCGTTGTGATTCTTGACGATGGCTTTCAGCACCGCCGTTTAAAACGAGATATCGACATCGTGCTTCTTGACTCGACCAATCCTTTCGGAAACGGACGACTTTTTCCCCGGGGAATTTTAAGGGAGCCGATGACGGCTTTAAAAAAGGCCGACATCATTGTTCTCACCAAGGCCGACAAGGGAAAAGAGAATATTGCGGGAATAGAACGGAGCCTGCGAAAAATCGCGCCCGGAAAATTAGTCTTGAAAGCCGAACATGCCCCCGGGCGCCTCTTTGACATACGCGAGAGGATCATCGAAGAGGCCTCTTACATAAGGGGCAAAACGGTGTGCATGCTCTCCGGGATTTGTGACGGGTCCTACTTCAAGTATACGGTTGAAAAGATAGGGGCGCACATTGAACTGGAATTTATTTTTCCGGATCATTATGCCTATGGGGCGGCTGACCTGGGCCGGGTTCTCGGGGAATGCAGAAGGAAGGGCATAGATATAATCATTACCAAGGAAAAAGACGCCGTGAAACTCAGAAAAATACCGATCGAAATATCCAAACCGCGGATACTTGCGCTTTCGGTGGAACTCGAATTAACCCGGGGGAAAGAAGAAATAGATGCGCTCCTTGCTTGATCTTGTGTGTGCGGGCCTGGTCAGGGGGCTTAACCTGATTTTTCATTTGCTTCCCATAGAATTTACACTGTGGCTTGCGAGGCGCTGCTCTATAATTGTATACTTTTTAAACCGACCAAGAAGAATCGTAGCCTACACAAATCTCAGGGCCGCTTTTTGTGCGGGTAAATCACCGGACGAACTTAGAAAACTCACAAAGAGGGTGTATCAGGGTCTTGCCCAGGTATTTCTTGAAATCGTTTCGCTTACGAAAGTAAACAAGAAGTATGTGGAGAAATACGTCGAGATAGTGGGCGCTGAAAATTTTTACAAAATCAAAGATCATCCAAATGGGATCATATTTCTGACGGCGCATTTCGGAAATTGGGAACTCTCCGGCGTAGTAAGCGCCCTCATGGGTTTTCCCCTTATTGTCCTTGCCAGGGAACAGAACATGAAAAGATTGGACAATCTCTTAAATAGGCTGCGCCGGTCAAAGGGTCTCGTTGTTGTCACAAAAGGGATCACGATAAAGTACATAGTAAAGGCACTGCATAGCGGCAAGATCATAGGGATGCTGGGTGACCAGAACGCGGGGAAAACCGGTCAACAGGTGGAGTTTTTCGGGAGGCCCGCTGCCACGGCGCCGGGAACGGTTAGGATAGCCGCAAAAACGGGTGCTTACGTACTGCCTGTTTTTACGGCACGCCTAAGGGGCCCTTATCACAGGTTGATGGTCGGGGAGCCGATCAGTATCAAGAAGAATGAAGATACGGTGCCGTATCTGGAAAAGTACAATAAGCTGCTGGAGAAATACATCACGATGTATCCGGATCAGTGGTTATGGCTGCACAAGAGGTGGAAGGCCTCTACCGTCAAAAAAGTCGTTGTATTGAGCGACGGAAAAGCGGGACATCTCAACCAGTCACTGGCCCTTTGCGACGAATTGAAACGATACAGGAGAAAGGCGAATTACCGCGATGAGGATACGAAGGTGGATGTTGTAGACGTTAAGTTTAAAAATAAACTCACAAAAGCCCTGCTTCAGATCCTGAGTGTTTTTTCCGGAAGACGCTGCCAGGGGTGTATGCGCTGCCTGCGGTTTTGTATGAGGAAGGATTCCTACGACGATCTCATGAAAAGATACGCCGATGTGGTCATAAGCTGCGGCTCCGCCGCGGCGGCCGTGAACAGATTTTTTTCCATGGAAAATAACGCAAAAAGCGCCGCTGTAATGAGGCCCGCAATGCCGGGATTGAACAAATTCGATATGGTAGTTTTGCCGTGCCACGATCGTATAACCGGACGCGCCGGCCGGCATGTGATAAGAACAGAGATAGTACCTAATCTAATAAATGAAGAGCGTATGAAGACGGCCTCGGACGAAATTTCAAAAATCACGCGCTTAAAAAGCTCACGGACCATCGGGGTACTGTTGGGCGGGAATAATTCAGATTTTGTCCTTACTTCCGCGATAACGAAAAAATTATTAAAAGAGATTCTCCGCGCATCGGAAAGCTCGGACGCGGATCTTTTATTTACGACTTCACGAAGAACTCCCGCGGAAGCGGCGGAATTAATAAAAACCGGGCTTTCATCATGCCGGCGCTGCAGACTTCTCGTAGTAGCCAATGAAAAAAATGTTCCGTACGCCGCTAGCGGCATTCTGGGTCTCAGCGATACCGTGGTCATTTCCTGCGAGAGCGCCTCCATGGTTTCAGAAGCCGTCCAGAGCGGCAAAACGGTTATTGTCTTCAGGCTGAAAAAGAAAAGAAAAAACAAATCAAAATTTGAAAAAATGCTGCGTGATTTAGAGAAGAAAGGATATATAACGGTCGTCGAGCCCGATAAAATTTCGAATGCAATATGTGAAAATTTAAGAAATCCAAAGAGGCGTACCGCACCGCGGGCCATGCACGATGTATATATGAATATGTGGCGGCTCGGCGTATGATCCGCCCATGCTTATACATGGGGAATGTGCGAAGGATACCGCGGGCGTAAGCCCGTAGAGGCACGATGAATGTATTACAGGTGATATCGAAATTAGACTCAAGCGATGCCGCCGAGGACGTCATAGCGTCCACGCGGTTCCTTGTGCTGAATGGCCACAAGGCCGTTGTGGCTTCCCAGAAAAGCGTATCCGTGAAAAAAATAGACGAAGTCGGCGCG
>Ga0180433_10004914_pt1 | contig 18497 bp, 15 predicted proteins | sample SS_ome_8_FD_132980 | JGI IMG/M metagenome (GOLD analysis project Ga0180433, IMG submission 132980) | Hypersaline lake sediment archaeal communities from the Salton Sea, California, USA - SS_1_D_1 metaG | ecosystem: Environmental > Aquatic > Non-marine Saline and Alkaline > Hypersaline >... | reverse complement strand
TGCCGAGGTTCTCAATCCTCGATTCCTTGAATTCTTCAACAAGAAGAATATGCGCTCACTATCTGCCGAGGAAGCCTCTCTGGTTGAAACCATGAAGTTTGCTGCACTGGCCCAGTTAACTCCGTTCTCCGCTATTGATGCCGAGGTTTTACAGGGGATATTTGCTGAGCAACCCAAACTGGGCAAGGCATACCGCAAGTTATCCAGCAAGTTTACACAGGGGTGGATAGCCGAACATGGCAAGTCTCCTACTGTTGATGACACACGGTCAATCCAAGCTATTGTGTACGCCCTGATAAACAGCGACATAATACCATTACAATAGTATTGACCACAAAACCAGAAAAATTGAAACCAGTGGTGTATAATACACTGAAGGGAAATAAAATGCCAGAACGTATTCCAATCTATAAAGCCGAACGAGAAGCTGGTTTGGCACAAGCAATCGCAGCACCCGAAAGTTGTGCTGTGTCTGTTTATAGTCCGGTCAGTCCTGATACGGACGAAATCTCTAAGGAAGCACTGGCTCTTATCGAGGAATCTTTAGGTCAATCAAGTGACAACTTTGACCTGTTTCCTGTCAACACTATCCTAGTGTCTACAGGTTGGAACAAGAATGACGACATATTTGCCCGCGAACATACGTGGGCAGCTAGGTATTCGCCAGAGGACAAGCCATTTAACCTGGGGCATGACCCCACCAAGATTATCGGCCATATTACTGGGCGAAGAGTAATCGACGCCAAGTATGGTCTTATCCCTGATGACACAGCAACCGAAGAATTGCCGGATAAGTTTCATATCCTCACTTCTGCTGTGATTTATCGTCATATCAGTGGTAGGGATAAGGAACTAACGGCTGAGATGGCAGAAATCATCGAAGGTATCCAACGCGGTGATTGGTATGTGTCAATGGAAGTGTTGTTTAACGATTTTGATTACGGGCTCACTGATGCTTTAGGGCAGCAGAGGGTTATAGCTAGGCGCGAAGAAACCGCTTTCTTGACTAAACACTTACGGCGTTACCAGGGTACTGGGCAATATCAAGCATACAGGATTGGTCGTGTCCTCAAGGGGATGACTTTCAGCGGGAAAGGTCTTGTTGAAGAACCCGCTAACCCTGAGAGTATCATTTTCAATGATGCCACATCCTTTGGTGGGTTGATGGCAAGTCTTGAAGATGAGAGAAAAATTTTGACAACTGTAGCTTTTTCTGGAGAGAATTCAATGAACGAAGAACTCCTCAAGGAGCAGATTGAGCAACTCAAGAAGGCAAATGCTGACTTGGAAAAGAGACTAGCTGAACTCGATGCGAAAGCCGTAAAAGAGAAGCTAGATGCTCTGCAAGCCACCATTGACGAGAAGGACGGCACGATTGCCGAACTGAACGAAAAACTTGAAGCGCAGACTGCTTCCGAGAAAGAACTAACCGAGGCCAAAGAAAAGGCCGAGGCTGCTACGGCTGAAGCAAACGAGAAACTCGAACAGGCACAAGCAGAACTCGACAAGATTGCTGCTGAAGCAAAGAAAACTGAGCGCGTGAGTGCCCTGGTCGATAAGGGCGTAGACAAGGCAGAGGCGGAAGCCATCGTTGCCGAGTTTGATTCCCTTGACGACGAGAAGTTCGAGAAGGTTGTAGCAATGCAAGCCGACTTGGTGGAAGCCAAGAACGGTTATATGGACGACGAGAAAAAGAAGAAGGAAGAGGAAGACAAAAAGAAGAAAGCCAAGGCTGATTCTGATTCCGAAACCGAAGAGTCGTCTGGAGAAGAGACTGACACAGAAGGCGAAGCGGCTGCCGAAGGCACCGACCTCGATGAGGCCGAAGCTGAAGAAGACGCAGACCTCTCTGCTGGCGGTGACACTGAGGAGGCACAACTCGAACAGTCGCGAGCCGACTTGTCGAACTTCCTTGGTAATGTCCTCAAAAAAGGCAGAAAGTAATAGGAGGTAGCACTAATGGCACTTAAAGGTGACCGATACGAAGCCATTACCGACATTAGCTTCTTCATGGACCAAGAAGCTGAGCGTGGTGGTGTTGTGTGTCTCAAGACTGCTGGCAGTGGTGCTGCTCTTGACCAAGCTGACGCTGAAGTTGAGTATGCGGCAGACCCATCTGGCTTAATGCCAGTTGGCCTCTTGCTATGCGATATGGTAGACAAAGACCTCACCAAGACACACCTGAATTTCCATAAAAACGAAATGCAGAAGGGCGGCAAGGTAGTCTTGCTTCTCGATGGTTGGGTCGTTACCAATGTTATTGATACTGGTGTTTCCGTTGCTGGCGGTGAGCGTGCGTATGTTCAAGCCAACGGCGAATTGACAAACACCATTGGCGCTGGTGGTAACGTGAAAGTTGGACGCTGGCTCTCATCCAAGGATGAGGACGGCTACGCCAAAATCTACGTTAAGTTGCCCAAGTAAAGGAGAGCAAACTAATGGCTGAGAATCAAATCATTGAAGCAACGCCAGAAATGATTGACCTTCTCAAGAAGAGTGGCAATGACAACGCAGAAGTTGCCATCGCTGCTGTTGCTGAGTTGGCTGTCGCTCTCACTGAGCCTTTGAGAGAAGGCATTATGTCGGGCGACATTACTGGCAATATCTACGAGAAAATCCGCTTGGCTCCAGGCGCGGCCTCAGAATTCCCATTGGACTTCGTGGCTCCTGGTACCGAAAAGGACTTCGTAGCGTACACTCTACCAAATCATGGTAGAATTCCTGAGCGCAACATCGAAGGTGACTATGTAATGGTCCCCACATACGATGTTGGTTGCTCAATCGACTGGATTTTGAAGTATGCTCGCGATGCACGTTGGGACATCGTTGGCCGCGCAATGCAGGTACTTCAAGCATCCTTCACAAAGAAAACCAACGACGACGCATGGCATACGCTATTGGCTGCTGCCGTTGACCGAAACATTTTGGTCTACGACTCGGCTGCTGCCGCTGGCCAGTTCACAAAGAGACTCGTTTCTCTTATGAAGACCGTCATGCGAAGAAATGGTGGTGGTAACAGCACCTCTATCAACCGTGGCAAACTGACCGACCTTTACGTGTCGCCAGAGGCTATGGAAGACATGAGGGATTGGGGTGTGGACCAAGTGGACGAGTTTACTCGCCGTGAAATCTTCACCGCCGCTGATGGCACCCTCAATCGTATCTTCAACGTAAACCTCCACGACCTTGACGAATTGGGTGTGGGTCAAGAGTACCAGAACTTCTTCTTGAATGAATTGGGTGGCGCTCTTGAGACTTCGGACGTAGAACTTGTGGTCGGTCTCGACCTCGAAAAATCGGACAGCTTCGTATGGCCAGTCCGAGAGGAAGTTCACATCCACGAAGACCCCGCCTTGCACCGTCAGCGACGTGCTGGTTTCTACGGCTGGGGTGAACACGGTTTTGGTGTTCTTGACAACCGTAGAGTCATGGTTGGCTCATTCTAAGCGAAGCGACGATTGTTCATCATAAATAGGGAGTTAGCGGCGGCAGCACGCTGTCGCTGCTCCCTCTTTTTTTTGACTTAGGAGATTCAACTATGGCGTGGTCTGACAATATGATTCCATTGTTCCGCGCCTATTCTGGTGATGCGGTCGCTCCGTACACTTATGATGATGCGCGGGTCATCGACTTGCTTATTTCTGCTGCACCTATGGTGTTGTTGGAGATAGACTTTGATAACGACTATGTAGTTGACATAGTTGGCAAAGATATTTCCCCCGACCCTACTGTAACAGGAGAGCAAGCGTTTGAAATTCTAGTTGCACTCAAGGCTGCTTGTATCGTAGCTTTCTCTGAGTATCGTACTGCTGCACAGCAAGGTATGATGGTTCGCGATGGCCCATCGGCTATTGACACGCGAGCCCGTATTGCTGGTCTCAAGGCTGTTGCCGATGAGAAATGTAAGGCGTATAAGGATGCTCGGACGGCTTATGCTTTGGGTGATGGAATGGCTGGTCTTGCCATTGTCGGGCCTCATTTAACAGACGAAAGTGAAGGGGCCGGTGGAGGTCCAGGCGGGAGATAACGATGGCTGATATAGCACAAGAAGTAAAATCTGGCGAAGCCCGCACAGAGGGTGAGGCTATCGTCAAAGTCGAACAGAATGGCGACTACCAAAAAACCGACGACCGTGGTGTAGGCGAACCAGTTCCCGTCAGTGCTATGAATGCACGATGGGGAGACCGATTCCAATGGACATAAAGGAGGATAATTATGCCTTGTCCTTCTGACTACATGCGAAAAATTAAAGACCCAGAGAAAATCTGGCAAGCTGGTATTGCCACTGGGCATGGTGGTGGAGATGGTCCGAATGTCATTTTTATCGACCATAGCAGAGCATACGAAGGTGATTGTCTTTTTGGATTGGAAGACCGTTTCCAGTTTCAAGATAACCAAGGTGGTGGCTACTCTTATTGTTTGTTTAATTTAGGTGATAATAGCAAGCCATACACTGAAGTCAATCTTACATCATGGGAAACTGTTGCCGCATTCTATTACCCAGGTAATTGGCGTTATAGGTTGCGTCAATTTATTTTGACAGTAGCTAGAGGTGGCGCTATTGGTACTGCCTATGCTAGATTATATGACTATACCAATAATCAAGTTATAGCTACCTCATCTTGGACAAGTGACGCTTTAACTGTGATTATCAACGAAGATGTTAATAATGTCCCAAATGAACCAGCAGTGTTAGAATTACAAGCGCGCAAAGCTATGGGTAGTTCTGTTTGGTTGTACTCAATGCAACTTAGATAAGGAAAGATTAACATGTCACAGACACTATACAAATATAGAATATGGTGCAGTGTAGACAACGAATGGAAATTTGTCTGGGCTGAAGAAGCTCCAACAACTTGTTCTGATGGACACACTGCTCATGCGATTGATGAAGACCAAACTGTTGTTGTGGATAAGGTCACAGAACAACATGTACAAATTGATGGTCCTAGAGACATGAGTAGTTATCCGTTCTGGCGTAGAAGTATATTGTGTGAGCCGGTTGCTGAACAAGATACATTGTTTCACTACAAGCCAGGAAAGACTGTTGGTTTATGTGGTGGTGGTTATCAGATTGTTGGGGCGGTTACTCCTGGTGACTACGTAGAACTGTCCATTACAGACCAAGATAATATCCTTGGTTATGGAGCGGGTTTTGAAGTCAAGAAATATGTATTTACAGAATACATTGCAGACGATGATTCTTGGGAATTCTACACGGATTCGGCTGATGAAATGCCCAACGGATTATACTTGACTTGTAAGTATCATTCGGCAGGCACAACCGTTCCCAAGGTAATGGCACGTTACAATTTCCGCGATATTCCAGCGAGCTAAACATGTCAGGTAAATTCCCAAGTCTTGGCGACTTTGACATTCCAACAGAACTCATTGACCTCCATGAGTGGGTGGCTGATGCGTTTATAGACGATGAGTTTGGGCACGCTTGTCAGCTTGTATATCCACAACAGGATAGCCAGTGTCCAAACTGTATTCGTGACCCCAAGACCAAACAATCAAGTGGCATCTACAACGGCACTGGACCATTTCCATTTGAGCCGCATACTGTATGTCCGTATTGTGGTGGCGCTGGCCGAGAAGTTGATAATCCGACTGACCCAATTCGTCTTCGTATTTACTGGGACCGAAAAAGCTGGATTGACATTGGGGTGCAGTTTGACGTAGCAGACAGCGTAGCCATGACGATTGGCTACATGGTAGACCTTCCAAAAGTAGAGAAGGCTGAATACATTATTTTGGAGAAGCCCGTTGAAGGCATTCGACGTTGGGCCGTAGAACGCCTGGGGGAGGCCGTGCCTTGGGGTTTCCATCACGACCGATACTTCCTACAGTATGTGAGGCGATTACGTGGCGGTTAGTGGACTTGGATTACAGGCGCAGCTTAAACTACGCACTAGACCATCAACACTACTCAGAGAGATAACGACGGCCATAGCAAGATAATTGAACCAGAAGTGGACGCACAATACCGCTTTGCATAGACTGTTGAACAACGGGGTGTCTCATCTCCTGTTACAGGGTATGCAGCAGTCGCCTGAGTATCAATCGTTGATAGCAGAAGATGGTAGGCTTCGTCAAGAATTGGGACTGCCAGTACCACAGGCAATGGTGGACCCTATTGTAGAGAAAGCAGCCAAGACTGTCAATGTGGTATTTACACCTTTCCGTTCACGCGGCAGAAAGGTTGTTGGAACTGCTCGTATTACAGCGCTGCCCAACAACTTTGAAGATTTGCTGGTGGCGGAACCCTCGGGTTCCTATGTGACAGAAGATGGCACCACAATACCGTGGCTGGACTGGATGCTGCGCCTGGGCGACCGTATCATTGTATTGCAACATGAGATTGAATACCGTCCCGGTCCATCCCGTACTGGCTCCTACGTCATGGTTCCTTCGGAAGACCGGGGCTGGCGTGTTCCACCCGAGTATTCTGGTACTGTGGGTAACAACTTCATTACGAGAAGCGCCGACGCCGTTGCTCCACAAATTGGGGAATTCGTAAGTCGCAAACTAGATGGGGTGTTATAATGGCACTGAGAGATTGGACACGATTCAAAGGTATCACAGCCATCGACCGTGACTGGATAAGTCAGAATGTCTTGTATGGTGTGATAGACTGGGCCAAATGGGCTCTGTTGAATATCGGTGGGTTTCAAAACATCAGCCTTGGTCATCCAGGGTTTCTCGGAGGCGACGGCTCGCAACTTCGCCCCGTTACCGACCCCAACTTTACTAACGGTCAAGTTTGGGAAGGCTTCCGGTCAGACTGGGTTTGGGAGACAGGAATTGATTGGCCCGTTCAACCCGTAGCAATCACTGGCGTCTGGGTCAACAATGTTTACTCCACTGACACTGGGGCCTATCCTCACTACATTGATTATCCTCGCGGTAGAGTAGTGTTCAATAGCCCGCTTGGTCCTTCCGATTTCGTACATGCAGAGTTTTCTCATCGCACATTAAATGTGGTCAAATCAGAGGAGCATTGGTTCCAAGAGTTGATGTATGATTCGTATAGGTATGACCGTGGAGATTACATCACCGCCGGTTCTGGTAACTGGGACCAATTAGCTCAAACCCGTAGGCAAATGCCAGTAGTTGGCGTGGAACTGGTGAACCGCAAGAAGTACGTGCCCTACCAAATTGGGGGTGGGCAGTATGTATGGCAGGACATTCTGTTCTATGTCTGTGCAGAAAATGCCGACGACGCACGGCAATATGCTGACATATTTGCCAACCAAAATGACATGACAATTTGGATACCCAATCGTGGTCTTATGAAAGAAGACCCAAGGTATCCCATTGACTTGGACTATCGAGGCGTCCCTCTCGCCAATCCAATGCAGTTCCCCGAAATCGTGGCTCCCACTGGCCAGGGCGGGTTCCAATGGCGAAAAGTGATGTTTCGAGACACCCATGAGGAAGACATGAAACCAGTGAATAACTGGTTGTATCGTCGCGTGGTACGCTCCTCGTTGGAGATTATCATGGAAAACATCTAAGTGGTGTATAATATAGTAGCCTAGCTTCCGTATAAAGATAGTGAAATAGGAGAAGAAAAAGTGGCTAATAACCGAATTTTCTACGCCTGCCAAAAAGCCGGTATTGCTCCTGCGGGTTCGTATGCCTTCCAAACCATTCGTGGTTTGCAGACTCTAGGCATCACGACAACCTTCAACCTGGAGCAAGTTTTCGAGATTGGTCAACTGGCCATCTATGAAAACATCGAAGGTATTCCCGACGTGGAAGTTACCACAGAGAAGGTTTTGGACGGCTATTCTCCTGTTTACCTACAAGCAACGCAGGGTTCACCTGACTCTACGTTGGTTGGTCGCTCGAATTCTATTTGCAACCTCGGTGTTGCTATCTACGCTGACACAGCACAGTCTGCCTATGGCGCTCCTCTACAGGAAGTCCACATGTCAGGTATGTATGTGTCCTCGATTGGATACAACTGTACGGTTGATGGAAATGCCACAGAAAGTGTAACCCTTGTTGGTAACAACAAAGTGTGGGTTGGTGTCGCAGGCGAAAGCAACGGCACGTTCACTGAAGTGGTTAACCCAGCCGGTGGTAGCATTCAGAACAACAACGACCAGCCAATGGCAATCAGCGGCTCAGGCGGTGTAAACCGTCGTGAAGACGTGTTGTTTGGTTCCGACCTAGTTCGCCACACCATCTTGCCGCCTGAAATTCCAGGCATTATAGACAAGGGTGGCGGAAGCGGTACCAACGAACTGGACAGTGGCCAATTTGGTACACACGTTCAGTCCATCAACATTACCGCTGACCTTGGCCGTGAAGAGTTGTTTGAGCTTGGTCGAAAGGGAACCTACCACAGATTTGTTACGTTCCCAGTTGAAGTCACAAGCGAAATTACCATTATCGGTACTAGTGGTGACCTCATCAGCGCAACTGAAGAGGGTATCTACCAAGTATCTGGTAGCGGTGTCGTTTGCGGTCGATACAACTTGGAAGACCAAGTAGTTATCTTGCGCTTGTGCGAAGGTCTACAGGTAGACTGTGGCGAAAAGAACAAGCTGTCAACAGTCGGTGTAACGGGCGGTGACGCTGGTGGTGGGAACGTGGAGATTACCTACACGTACACTACATTCAATGATATGGATGTACAACACCCACAAGACCCAGACACGAATACCCGTCGAGTCATGCCGTAAGATGCGGAAATAGGACGTGGGGGTTTCGCGGCCCCCGCGTCCATTTTTTACTGGTATTAGGACCAAGGTAAAGGAACCCAACGATGAACGAACAGGAACAATCCCCGTCTTCTGGACCAAAAGTCCCTCTCGATGTGGTCAATGCTGACCAACTGCCTCGTAGTGAACCTCTTAACTACGAACTCGTATGCTATCTCGTAGGAGATATGTATATTGAAAACGCTCTTTCCCGTCGTGCCCAGCGCGAACAATTCGAGGCAGTAACCTCTCAGCTTCAAGAACTCGCGGAGGGTCTACGTCAAGAGAACGACGCTTTGAAGAAAGAGTTGGCCAAACATGAAGGCATACGAGAAAGAACTCCACCTAGCCAGGATTCTGTCGGGCCGGGTGAAGACCAAAGTAGGTAAGGAAATCTTCTACGTTGCCCAGGCCACACCAGAACAGCGTGCCGAGGCGCACGAAATTTACCTGGAAATGATGCAGAGGACGCGGTTTGACGAGATGCTCACAGATGAGCAGATGTGTCAGCAGTTGTTGGACAACAATTTGTGGACGGCTGAGCAACAGAAGGCCCTAGACGATGGCCCCAAGGTTTTGGAGCAACTCAAGGTACAACTGTATCAGGCCCACCAGAAATTTAGAAGCAAACACGTTCGACTGATACGTAAGCAGTTGGACAAAACCCGCAAGGGTCTGAATAAGCTGTACAACATGCGTCACCAGAATGACGTTGGAACTTGTGAGGGTTTGGCTGAGATTGCCAAGGTGGAACACTTGGTATATTGTGGGGCATCAAACGTACCCACGAATCCACGCCTGCTTGACAACAGTGACGAACTCAAGAAGGTGGTAGCACAGTTCTTGGCGGCGCGCGTGCCGGAAATTGTGGTTCGAGAGATAGCGCGAACAGAACCCTGGCGCGGAATCTGGAGTGTAGGAAAGGCAGAGGGAAGCGTGCTAGGTACCCCGGCGATAATGGTTACTGAGGACCAGAAGACGCTAGTGGTTTGGTCTCGCATTTATGACAGTGTTTACGAAAGTATGGACTGTCCTGGCGAAACCATCATCAATGACGATGACATGCTGGACGGGTGGCTAACGGTACAACACAGGAAACGCGAAGCTGAACGTAAGAAGAAAGAGGGAGAGACCCACGCCAGCAAGGTTGGGAATGCACAGGAAGTGTTCATCCCGGCAGAGACTATCGAGGATGCGCAACGAATTGATGCGTTGAATTCACAGCAAGCGAAGCTGTTGAAGGCGCAGCGCTCCAAGGCATTAGAAGAGAAGGGTGTGTTGCCTGAACAATACATGCCCGACTCGCAGATTAAACTGCGACGACAGGCGTTGGCAGAAGCAAAGGCCGCTGCCCGCAAAAAGTAAGGAGTTAATTATGGAAGAAGGAAAGAGACCTTTATCACACACACAGTTGAAAGAACTGAGTGCGAAGGCAAAGGCTGCGAACCAACAGAAGTATCTGGAGAATTCGCGCAAGCGCCTTGATAAAATCATGTGTACAAAGATTCGTACATCATTCATCGGGTCTTTGGACGCATTTGAACAAGTGTTTGGTTTCCTCTGGGGTCATGGTAAAAAAGAAGAAGACAAGACCGAAGAGGAAAAACAAATGTTTCAGTTGTGGGCACAGGCCCGCACCGAGGTTCTGAACAACGGTAACAACCAGTTGCGCGGTGCCCGAAATGAAATCGCGAACCATACCGTAAGTTGGAATCGGTATCACATGGATTTGCCCGTGAAACCTAGAGAAGAGGAGAACGAAGATGGCAAAGAATAAGGATGTATTTACGGCTGTTATCGAAGGAAAGCAGCGAGAACTGGCGATTAAGCGTCCCGACCGCAAGATGGGCACACAGGCCCAGGTCGAGTACAACAAGGCGTTTAGCGCTGCCGTGAGGGCCGGGGCTCTGTTCCGCGAGAAGCTGGACCAGGAGGCTCGGGCTCAGGGAGTCTGGAGTGATGACCAGGAAGAGAAGTATCAGGAGTTGGTCAAGAAGGTCAATGAAACTGATATGCGCATCAAAAAGGGTGGTTTCAAACTGAGTGAGGCCCGCGAGCTTGCTATTGACATGCGCCGTTTTCGCGCTGAAATGCGAGAGATGCTTAGCGGCAGAACTCAGCTTGACGTAAACAGTGCCGAGGGGCAGGCGGAAAATGCCCGCTTCAATGCGCTTGTAGCCCTTTGTTTGGTGTATAATGATAGTGGTAAGCCTGTGTTTGACAGCCTAGACGACTACTTATCACATAGCACCGAAGATTATGCCTTTGAAGCAGCATCAAGGCTTGGGGCTATGATGTACGGTCTTGACAGTGATTACGAAGCTAACCTCCCAGAGAATAAGTTCCTGGTTGAATGGGGCTTTGCAGACGACAAGTTAAGACTTATCAATAAGGATGGCCACTTTATCTCGGCTGATGGTAAGCTGATTGATGAAGATGGTCGTTACGTCGATGAGCAAGGTAACTTTGTTGATGTTGATGGTAACCCGTTGGATGAAGATGGTGAATATCAGACAGAACAGCAACCGTTCCTTGATGACGACGGCAACCCGATTGTCAAAGACAAGCCCGCCGAAGAAGAACCCAAGGGCGAGCAGCCCAAATAATAGCGGATAGAGGCTACACTGTCGGTTAGTGCAACGTGCGAACGGTTTTCCGTTCCGTTACCTTACCGATGGTCTAGCCTCTTTTTCTATAGGTAGGCAAGATGGCACAGCAATTCAACATTGTGGCCCAACTTTCTTTGCGTGGGCCAACCAATATAGCACAAATACAGCGTCGAATCCAAGCTGGTCTCCGTAACATTCGCGCTAATGTTCAAGTCAACATTGGTCGTGGTGCGGCCCGAGGTTTACAACGAACTAATAGACAGTTGCGAGATATAGCTAATACGTTGGCTCTTGTAACTGGCAATGCCCAAAATGCTGCCGCTGCTTTGGCGAGCATGGGCGCTGCTTTGAATACAGCGGGTGCTGGGGGTCGTGGCGCAGCCCGTGGCGCACAACAAACTGCTGCCAGTATGAGAAATGTGACTGGCGCTACCGAAGAAGCCACGTTTACTATGCGTGAGTTTGGTCGTATCAGTGCTTTGGCTGTGCGTCGATTTCTTGCTTTCTCTATTCCTGCCGGTATCGTTGTCGGTCTTATCGTAAATATCCGACAAGGTGTCAAAGCTGCCATTGACTTTGAGCGCCAGTTGATTAAGGTTGCGCAGGTAACAGGCAAAACCACAGAATCATTAACAGGCTTAGTAGACGAAATCACTCGTTTATCGACCACTTTTGGTGTGGCATCTGCTGACTTGCTTAATGTGTCTCGTATCTTGGCCCAAACAGGTTTGTCAGCCAAGGATACTGAGATTGCTTTGGCCGCTCTGGCTAAATCAGACCTTGCTCCTACATTCGATAGCATCGAACAGACTGCCGAAGGTGCCATCGCCGCTATGCGTCAGTTCAGAATCGAAGCTGCCGACCTTGAAGCCGCTTTGGGTTCTATCAACGCTGTTGCTGGTCAGTTCGCTGTAGAATCTGGCGACATCACAAGCGCCTTACGCCGTACTGGTGGAGCATTCCAGGCAGCCGGTGGTCAAATCAATGAATTGATTGCCCTGTTCACATCAGTACGTGCCACGACCCGTGAATCTGCTGACTCGATTGCTACTGGTTTCCGCACTATCTTTACTCGTATTCAACGACCCAAAACTATTGAATTTTTGCGACAGCTTGGTATCAACCTACAAGACTTGGAAGGTCAGTTTGTTGGGCCATTTGAGGCTGTACGTCGGTTAAATCTTGCATTGCGAGACTTGAGCCCGCGTGATATTCGTTATTCACAGATTATCGAACAGTTGGGTGGTTTCCGTCAAGTGTCCAAGGTTATCCCATTGATTCAACAGTTCGATGAGGCCCAAAAAGCCTTGGCTGTTGCACAAGCCGGTACAACTTCTTTGACTGAGGCGGCAGCACAAGCACAAGAAACATTAGCAGTTCGAGTACAACAAGTTGGCGAACAATTTCAAGCTCTGTTTCGTCGTTTAGCTGGTAGTCGTACTTTCCAAGTTATTGCTCGGTCTGCTTTGAATTTAGCCGAAGGGTTTTCTAAAGTCCTTGCAACACTAGAACCTATTTTGCCATTATTGACTACGTTAGCTGGTTTGAGATTGGCAAGTGTGGGTGCGCAATTTGCTATTGGTTTTGCTGGTGGTCTTCGTAATGTAGGAGCGGCTGCTGCCGGTGTGGCTACCGCTGGACCGGGCACTCAAGCAGCACAACAACAACAACAACGTCAATCTACCGTTATAACCCAGAACACCACAGCTTTGGGAGACCTTACTAATGTAATTCGTACTGGCTTAATTCCCGCCATTCAACGACTGGAACAGCGTCTTATTCTTGGTGGTGTAGCACCACGTCCAGGTGCGCCACCAGTTATAGGCCCACCTGCTCGTCCAGCCCGAGGCGGTCGAGTACCCCGATTGGCTCGCGGTGGAATGGTGCCGGGAGTTGGTCATGGAGATACTGTGCCAGCTATGTTGGAGCCGGGTGAGTTTGTAATTCGCAAGGCTGCGGTTGAAACGATTGGTGCAGATAACTTAGCTACTGTTAACAAGGCTGTTGGTGGTCATATACAGCGATTACAGGGTGGTGGAAGAAGAACTGGTGGACGTAGAACAGCAGCAGACAGATTTGCTGATGAAGATGTATTATTGGTAGATGGTAAGAAGCTAAACTTTGGGGCTTTGTTTCTTAAGCCGTTTGATAATGCTGACGAATTTACTGCTGGCGTATTACCCAAATCTGCGATTCCTAAGAACAAGTTAAAGGGTAAAAGACAACAAGATGCCAGGGTAGCTGTTGGTGCCTATCAACAATTCTTTCCTGATAAAACTGGACGCAAAGCCTTTACCGATAAAGCGGGCAAAGGTATCACAAGTCTTATTAAAAGTCTAGTAGTGTTGTTGGCTCCTGAAGGTGGTCGTGGTGCATCTGGACGACTCAAAAAGAAACCAACTGAAAAAAGACTGTTGAATAGGATTGGTTTAGATTCTGTTAGTGGTGAATTGTTTGAAGGTGCTATTGCTGCGTATACTGGTGCATTTGCTGGTAGAACACAAGACATTTTTGACTTTCAAGACCTTGGTAAAAGCCAAGCCACATTGATGCAACGTCTGTTTACTGCGGGCGCATTACCACGTAGTTTGGACGCAAAAATACGAGCCACAAAAGAGGCCCGTGGTGATATTATTGCCAAGGCTCTGAAAGATGGTTCTGTTCCTTCTCCATCAGTTACAACCGTCAAGAATCTTCCTGCCCGTGAAAAGAAATTAGCTGTCCTATCTTTGTCACAACAGAGTCGAGGAAAGGCGGCTCCAACCAAACGGGGTTTTAAGAAAAAGGCTGGCGGTGGTGGTGTAACCGATACAGTTCCCGCCCTTCTCACCCCAGGCGAGTTTGTCATAAACAAACGTAGCGCAGATGCTATTGGTCTGCCTCGACTCCATGCAATGAATCGGGCTGACCGCAGTAGTGCCGGTGGTAAAATACAAGGCTTTGCAACAGGTGGTTTGGTACAGCGATTTCAAAGAGGTGGTGAGCCTAGAGGTGGTGGCATTCCTGGTGGTGGTATAGGTATTCTATTTGCCATCACAGCCATTACCAGTGTGGCACAAAGTATGGTTGATTTGGAGTCGGCCACTGGCAAAACCATACAAGCCATTACTCAACTCGCTCTCACAACAACATCTCTACAGTTATTATTTTCAGGACTAATTCCAGGCATACAAAGAATCGGGGGCCTTAGAGCCGACCAAGGGCCACGAATTGGTATAGGTAGAGCGGCTAGAAGTTTGTTTAGTAGTCGTGTAAGAGGAAGAGGTTTTCAGGCTTCTCGACGCTTTATCGGTGGTCAACGCCAAGGGCCTGATTTTAACAAGCGTCTGGGGCGTTTCAATAAAGCACTGGCTCAATCTGAAGCAGTTATGGGCGGTTTGACAATAGCTATTGCGGCAGCTTCGGCAGCTTTATTGGTATGGGGACAGAGTTTAGAGAAAAGTGCTTTGACTGCCGCAAAAGAAGCTGGCGCTCGCCGGGGTAGTTTGAAACAAGCAGAGGCAGAAATACGAGCAGCGGGACGAGTCAAGGGGGCCGGTATTGGTTTAGGTGCTGGTGCATTAGTTGGTTCATTATTTGGTCCCATTGGTACAGTTGTTGGTGCAGCGATTGGTGCTGGTGTGGGCGCTTTGGTTGGAGAGTTAAGAGCGAATACCAAAGCTGTTCGAGAAGCGGCTAGGGCTGGTAGATTTGAAGTTGTTAGTGAACGCTTAGAAGTTGCCCTTAAAGGTATAACTGAAGGTCGCAGAGGTATTCGTAGTGGTGCCCTGGCTGATGTACAAACTTCTATACGAGAGCAATCTGATTTGATGTTTAGGGCTATGGCCGATGGTTCTGAGAAACAAGCTAAAGAAATCGAGAACAATCTAAGGGGCCAACTTTCATCATTTGAAACATTACGACAAAAACTTGCTGAAAGTTCTAGCACTATTGGCGAGTTTGAAAAAGCTGCTGGTGGCGCTGGTAAGACACTGTTGTTTCAAATTGCACAGGCAACTGGGCGCAGTTTTTTTGATTTGCGCAAAGAAACCAGTGAACAAATTAAAGCAATCAATAGGCGTAGAGAAGCTGATGAACGGGCAGCAGCAGCAGCAGATAGATTAACTGATGCAGCACAATCTATGAATCTATTTGCTGCATCAATGGAAGAATTGGTTCAAGGTGTTAATGATGCCACCAATAGTATGCAGGTCTTTGCTGGGTTGGCTTTGGGTCGCGGAGCGGCTGCTCCTAAGTTCCAACCAGCACGTCAGGGATTTGGAGACATATTGACTGGTGGAGTTACCGAAGCACAATTTCCTCGATTTCAACGAGCCCTTACACAAGTGTTGGGCACAGGGCCAGCAGGACAAGAACAAGTTTCGCGTTTTGAGGATATTGCACGGCTCTCTAGGGACTTGCCAGATATTCTACGTCAAATTGGTAAGACCCCATTTACAAGCCGAGAAGATTTTGCAGATGCCTTGCGCACGGCACTACAAGAAAGGTTTGCCACAGCGGCCAACTTCAAGGAATTGTCACCTGAACAACGTGCTAGAGACCCAGGTGTGCTTCGTGCAGCCGGTCTTATCGAACAACTTGTAGCCAACATACGCAAAACTGAAGGTGGTGAGTCTGGCATCTTGGCCAAAACAGAAACACAAACTTTGAAGTTGCGCGAAGAAGCATTTCGTGGTGTTGCCACTGAAGAAGTGAAGTCTTTGGAGAAAATCCAAAAGGGACTCACGGCGGCAGTCAATCAGTTTGGGCAGTTGCAACAACAAATTTTCCGAGTGGAAAATCGTATACGAGACCTAAGAATTAGAGGTTTGCAACAATCACTACAAAGCGAACAGATATTGGCCAAAGCCCAAAAAAGACGAGTTTCTCTTAGTAGACAATTAGCCGTTATTCAGCGACAGCAACAGGTTCGTGTCGAGGGAACTGGTGTAGCTCCAGAGTTAGCTAGTGACGCTATTACTCTTGGTCAACGTATACAAGAAGTTAATCGAGAGATTGAACGTGTACAACAAGACCTTCTTGCGGCCAACACTAAAGAAGAAGTAGCTTCTACCCAACGCGAATATAATCGACTTGTCGAAACATCTAGCAGATTACGCAGCGCATTAGAAAATTTGGCAACCAGCACCGACGAATTAGCTGCTCAACAAGCAGAATTCCAACGGCTGGAAGCTGAGCGTCAACGCAAATTTGATTTTGTGGCTGATTATTTCTTTGGTAGTCGTGACCAGCAGCTTAATACTCTACGCACACTACAGGCGACCTTCCAGGCCGGTGCTGCAAATAGCATTGATTTTTTGTCTGATAAACAGAAGGCCAATATCTTTAGCTTCTTGAAGACTCTTGGCCCTGAAGAAAGACCGTTGGTTACCCAAGGCAGAACACGCGAGGAGTTCATTGCCGATGTTATTCTCGGTAGTCAACGAGAATTTGCCGCTACCCCAGATGCCGAATCTTTCAAACGACTGTTGACTGAGACCGTATTTAAGCCGACAGAACAGGAACGACTTATTCAAGCAATGCAAGAGAGCGTGCGCAAGCAAGAAGAAGCAATGGGCACTATGCTCGCTACGCTCGGTAGTAAGAATAATGAATTTATCAATGGTATGACCGCTGCTAATAAACAGTTGCTTGCTGGTTTTGAAAGCGACCGTGAAAGGTTGATGGGTGGACTTAGTGACTCATACAATAGATTCTTTAGTAGTTTTGAAGTAAGTCAGGCAAAGGCTTTGGCAGACCGAGCCCAAGCTAACAAAGAGGCTATTGTTGCAGAGCGAGACATCATACAAGAGAGAAAAGATGCTGCTACAGCATTAAGAAAACTTTTGGTTGAGCAAGGGGCACCAGCCGAAGAAATTGGTAATCTAAGGGATGCGGTTAGTTTGTTGCGTAATGTAGAAGAACTTCGTGGCAAACGAGAGCGAGTTACCGCAGGCTTTGGGGCTCCTCCAGGTCTCCAACGCGCCATAAAAGAAATCCGCGATAAAATTGCGCAAGCGATTATTAGAGGTGGCAGAAGACAAGACTTAGAGTCGTTGGTGCGCGCTGATGAAAAAGATAGATTTGCTACAATATCCCAAACTGAAAGAAAGAATTTAATTGCTGCTTTTACAAAGATACAGGAAGCTGGTGTAACCGTATTCCAAAATCTTGGTGCAGAAAGTCAGAAAATACTAGAAGAATCTGGAGAGCGTGGTGTTAGATTCTTCAGTGACAAACTGGCATTACTTGATATTGAAGAAGCTGGCGCTATTAGAAGCGGCATTCCCGAACGCCAATACAGCCCGTTGCGAGCCCTTGATGCTATTGCCGCTGGCATTGGAGACCCAACGACGCTTGCTAGTAAAGACTTAAATGCAGCAGCCGGTTCTATACGTGATATTGTTGAAGGCCAAAGAACCACAACGGAGGGCTTGTTTACAGATTTGAAAACGGAAGTCGAAGCACTAGGAATTGACTTTGGCACTTTTGACAAAATACTAGAAGCCGCTGCTTCCGAAGAGGCTAAGAGAAATCTCAAAACACTGGCCGATGTTAAGTTAGACCAGATTGCCCAATTCGATAGCAAACTCAATGATGTAAATATACGACTTAGCACAGCAGAATCAGAACTCACAAGATTAACTGATGCTCTCACGGAAGCCGAAAACGCTGCAAAGAAATTTGCTAATGTAGGCAGTGATGAGCCATTCCAACAATCACTTGAAGGTAGATTACGAGCCCTTGCAAGTGGTGGTGTTGCCTTTGCATCGCGTGGCTCCGATATTGTACCAGCCATGTTGACACCGGGCGAGTTCGTTGTTAACGCGGGGGCCACACGTCGTAACCTTTCTACATTACAGAGCATAAATCGTGGTGTAGACTATAAGGCTGGAGGCGGCTTGGTTCAATATATGCAGGAAGGTGGACAAACGGCAATAGTTGCCGCAGACCCCGCTGTTGGCAATGAAATGCTTCGCCTCTTGGCTCAGATTGCTCAAAATACTGCTACACAACCCGCTGGTTTTGCTGCTGGGGGCAGTGTGTTCAAACCGCGTGGTACCGATACGGTTCCAGCAATGTTGACACCGGGCGAGTTTGTTGTTAATCGGAAAGCTACGCGCCGCAATCTTTCTACATTGACAGCTATCAATAATGGACAGGCTGTGTATGCACAAGGAGGTGGTGTGATACC
>Ga0180433_10004912_pt1 | contig 18503 bp, 18 predicted proteins | sample SS_ome_8_FD_132980 | JGI IMG/M metagenome (GOLD analysis project Ga0180433, IMG submission 132980) | Hypersaline lake sediment archaeal communities from the Salton Sea, California, USA - SS_1_D_1 metaG | ecosystem: Environmental > Aquatic > Non-marine Saline and Alkaline > Hypersaline >... | reverse complement strand
TACGTAGGTGCCGGTATCGCGGTAGGATTCGGCGCGATAGGAGGCGGTATCGGGTGCGGTTTCCCCGCCGGCAGCGCGTGTGAAGGTGTTGCACGACGGCCGGAAGGGCAGAACGCGATCACGACAATAATGCTGATCGCGCAAGGGGTATCCCAGACCCCATCGGTCTTCGCGTTTGTTGTGGCGTTATTACTGGTGTTTCGTGCGTATGAGGGAGCGGACCCGATCACGATAGCGGCGTTGCTCGGCGCCGGTATAAGTGTCGGGATGGGCGCTATCGGGTGCGGTATCGGCAGCGGGTATGTCGGCGGGGACGCGTCGGCGGGCGTAGGTCGGTGGCCAGGAAGTCGCGGGGCGGTGCTGAGGACGATGCTTGTCGGCCAGGCGGTATCGCAGTCCACGAGCATATACGCGCTGCTTATTGCGATACTGATGATCTTTGTACGGTAACGGGCTGGAGTCAGCGTGCGATGGTGTACGAGAGGAGGGTGAAAGCGTGGAAATCACGGGAGCGGAACTGATACGGGCGGCGGCACTGCTGGGCGCGGGAATCGCGATGGGGTTCGGTGCGATCGGTCCGGGCGTCGGCGAGGGTTACGCGGCGGGCAGAGCGTGCGAAGGAGTAGCCCGGTCGCCTGAGAACGCCGGATTGTTGACGAGGACGATGCTTGTCGGTCAGGCGGTCTCAGAATCGACGGGGATCTACTCGCTCGTGATAGCGCTGCTGCTTATCTTCGTGGTGAGAAGCTGAGAAGCCGGGAACCGGCGACGATTCCGCCGGCGGATTGCGACGGGAAGATAGATCACCTGTGATCAAGATCAACATAACGGCGTTGTTCCAGCTTGTGAGCTTTCTTTTCCTGCTGTTTGTTCTGAAACGGCTGCTTTTCAGGCCTATTCTGGACATTCTCGATGAACGGAAACGGACGCTCGAACGGCAGGCGCGAGCCGCACGGGAATACCGGGCGGAGGCGCGCGAGAGGCGTGACGAGTACCAGCGCGAGATAGCCGCCGCTCGACGACAAGCGCTCCACATACAGGAGGAGGCTGAGGAGGAAGCGCTGGCGCTGCGCGCGAAAACGCTCAGCGAAAAACGTGCGCAGGCCGCGGCGGAGCTTGCGCGGGTGAAGGAACAGCTCGAGCACGAGATAGAGGATCAGGCCGCCGCGGTGCGGGCAGAGGTCGAACCGTTGGGCGCCCTTGTCGTCGAAAAGGTGCTCGGCCGGTAGTTTTGGTGAAGCTGTTGAAGGAGCCAGTGAAGATGGCGGGTTTCTGTGGGAGCGGACGGCTGTGCGGGGTGACACTGGTGCTGTGTCTTGCGGCGCTCTTCGCACTTGGGGTGAGCGAGATCGCTGCAGCCGAAGCAGGAGACGACGTATCGAGCGCTGGAGCCCAACCCGCGACCTCGCCGGTTCGCGCCTTCTTCAACTCGCCTCAATACAGATGGGGTATGACGTGGCTGAACTTTGGTATCATATGCTTTCTGTTCTATCGGTACGCGCGCAAACCGCTGCTGGGGTTCCTCGATAGGCGCGCACAGCAGGTTGCGGAGATGCTTGAACGGTCGACGAAAGCGAAGCAGGAAGCAGAGGCGGGCCTGCGCGATGCGACCCGCCAGCTGGCGGGGGTAGCGCATGAGAAGAGGCGAATCGTCGAGTTGGCGACCGAGGTGGGAGAGAAACAGCGTGTTACGATACGCGAAGACGCGCAACGCGCCGCCGACCGTGTGGAGGAGCAGCTCGCCGCCGATATAGAACGAGCGCGGTATCTGGCGAGGCAGCGTGTGGTCGAGCTGCTCGCGAGCGAGGCGGTCGATGAGGCGGAGCGTCGCATCGTCGGGACGATCACGCAGGAGGATCAGGCTGCGTTGATAGAGCGGTTCATCGAGCAGCTTGACAGGAGCATGGTGAGATGACGCGGACGTCTCTCAGCAAACGGTACGCGACGGCGCTCGCCAAGTGCGTTGAGGACGACGAGATCGAGGCGGTCGCCGGTGAGCTGGTGGGTCTGACGGAGCTATTCAGCGGCCATCCGACGGTGGTCCAGTTCGCGAGCAACAAAGCGGTTGACCGGGAGACGCGCCGGCGGTTTCTCGAATCGATACTGGAGCGCGTTGATCTGATGGCGGTGACGCGTCGGTTTGTGCTTGTTCTGGCCGATCGGGAGCGGGTTGACCTGCTCGAGCAGATCAGCGCGTCGTTCGGCGGGCTGGTAGACAAGCGGCTGAACAGAGCGGAAGCTGTGGTTACAACGGCAGTACCGCTGGGCGACGAGCAGAGAGAACGTCTGCAGTCGCGTCTGTCGGAGCTCACCGGGAAGACGATCCGGCTGCGGGAGCGCCAGGATCCGGCCATCATAGGCGGAGTAGTCGTTCAGCTTGGTACGAGAGCTATAGACGGGAGCGTGAAATCCACCCTTTCGAGGATGCGAGAGGAGCTTGTTGCGGAGGCGTGAGCACAGATGAAAGTAGACGCAACTGAGATCTCCGAAATACTGAAGCAGCAGATCAGCGAGTACGGCGCGGCGGTTGACCTGACGGAGACGGGCACGGTCATCGAAGCGGGTGACGGTATAGCGAGAATATATGGGCTGACCAAAGCGATGGCCGGGGAGCTGCTCGCGTTTCCGGGCGATATCATAGGGCTCGTCCTCAACCTTGAAGAGGATAACGTGGCGGCGGCGATCCTCGGCGATTACGAGAACATAAAGGAAGGGGATCAAGTGAAGTGCACCGGTCGGATCGCCGAGGTACCCGTCGGCGACGCCATGGTGGGTCGGGTTGTGAATGCGCTGGGCCAGCCGATTGACGGGAAAGGGGCCATCGTGACCAAGGAAACGCGACCGGTGGAACGGCTCGCGCCCGGCGTGATAGACAGGCGACCGGTCAAAGAACCGTTACAGACCGGTTTGAAAGCCATAGACTCGATGGTCCCGATAGGTCGAGGTCAGCGCGAGCTGATCATAGGGGACAGACAGACCGGTAAGACCGCGCTGGTGGTTGATACCATACTGAACCAGCGCGACGGTGACGTGAAATGCATTTACGTGGCGATCGGGCAGAAGCGGTCGACGGTTGCACAGGTGGTCAAGACGCTCGAGGAACACGACGCCTTAGCATACACGACGGTGGTTGCGGCGACAGCGAGCGAGCCGGCACCGTTGCTGTACCTTGCACCGTACGCGGGGTGTGCGATAGGGGAGTACTTCCGCGATAACGGCCAGCACGCGCTGGTGCTCTACGACGACCTGTCCAAACATGCGGTGGCGTACCGCCAACTGTCGCTGCTGGTGCGGCGCCCGCCGGGACGTGAAGCGTATCCCGGGGACGTGTTCTACCTGCACTCGCGTCTGCTCGAACGTGCGGCAAAGCTGAATGACGAACTGGGCGGGGGCTCGCTCACGGCGTTGCCGATCATCGAGACGCAGGCAGGCGATATCTCGGCGTACATACCGACGAACGTCATCAGCATAACCGACGGCCAGATATATCTCGAATCCGACCTCTTTTACAGCGGCATACGACCTGCCATCAATGCGGGGCTCAGCGTTTCACGTGTCGGAGGCGCAGCCCAGATCAAGGCGATGAAGAAGGTCGCCGGGACGTTGCGTCTGGAACTTGCGCAGTATCGTGAGCTGGCGGCGTTCTCCCAGTTCGGCAGCGAGCTGGACAAGGCGACGCAAGCGCAGCTTGCACGCGGTGAGCGGTTGACTGAGCTGCTCAAGCAAGATCAGTACCAACCGATGCCGGTTGATAAGCAAGTGCTCAGCATATACGCGGGGGTACACGGTTTTCTCGACGATATACCGGTGGACGCGATTCTGCGTTTTGAGAAGGAGTTCCACCGGTTTGTTGACGCGAAACATCCTGAGATCGGGAAGAAAATCGCCGAGACAAAGGACATTTCGGACGAGCTTGGCAAGAAGATCGATGGGGTACTGAAAGAGTTCAAGAAGGAGTTTTACGTCGAACCGGACCGACCGGTTGGAGCGAAAGAACCCGTTGAGAAGGACAAGGCTTCTGGGGAGAAAACGGCTGAGCGGGACGAGAAGGCCGTGAGGGGCAAGGAGCACGCTGAGGGGCTGAAAGGCGATGCCGACCATTCTTCGGGCGGATGAACGATGGCTACGTTACGCGAGATAAGAAGACGGATCGCCAGCGTGGAGAAGACGCAGCAGATAACGCGGGCGATGCACATGGTAGCTGCCGCCAAATTTCGGAAGAGCCAGGCAGCTATCCTGCTGGCACGACCGTACGCGCGCAAGATGGCGGAGGTGATCGGCTCGCTTGCGTCACGTGCGGAACTCGACCTTCACCCGCTGCTCGCCCGTCGTCTCGGGAAGAGGACGGAAGTAGCGATTGTCACGGCGGATAAGGGGTTGTGCGGCGGGTTCAACAGCAACATTCTCCGCGAAGCGTCGCGGTCGATCGGGCGTATGCGCAGCGAGGGCAAGCAGGTGAGTCTGACGCTGATCGGGAGGAGGTCTCGGGACTATTTTCGCAGGCGCATGGTGAAACCGCGTGCTGTGCATATCGATGTCTTCGAGGACGTCACGTACCATACGGCTTCTCTCATCGTGGATGACATTATACGGCTGTTCAGCGAGGGAGAGACGGACGAGCTCTATTTCATTTACAACGAGTTCAAGAGCGCAGTCCAGCAGGACGTCGTTATGGAACGGCTGCTGCCGTTTAAGCCGATGGAGAAGACGGGACGTCCGCTCATCGACTACCTGTACGAACCGTCCGAACCGGCGGTGCTCGACGACTTGCTGGTAAAGCATATCAAGGTGCAGGTGTACACGATACTGCTGGAGTCGAGCGCGAGCGAACATGCCGCGCGGATGACCGCTATGGATGCAGCGACGAACAATGCTGAGGATATGATAGAGTTCCTGACGTTACGGTACAACCGGGCGCGGCAGGAGACGATAACGAAGGAGCTGATAGACATCGTTGGAGGTGCCGAGGCGCTCCATTAAGCGGGCGCGATACCGGCTGCAGTGAGGGAACATTATGGAGCACGACCAGACCAAATCCGGCAGGGACAACGAGGGGAAAGTGGTACAGGTTATCGGACCGGTAGTTGACGTCCAGTTCCCCTCGGCGAACCTTCCTCCCATTTACAATGCAATACAGATCGATGCAGGCGGCACAGGCGGGGAAAGCGGCGGACCGCTCATTGTGGAGGTGGCTCAGCACCTTGGCGAGAACGCCGTCCGGTGCGTGGCGATGTCTTCGACGGCGGGTCTGGTGCGGGGCGTCCGTGCGGTGGACACCGGCGGCCCGATCACGGTGCCGGTAGGTCCCGGCACGCTCGGCAGGATAATCAACGTGGTGGGGGAACCGGTAGACGAGCTTGGTCCGATAGATGCAAAGGAACGGTATCCTATACATCGTCTGGCGCCGTCGCTGCAGGATATCGACACGAAAACCGAGATGTTCGAGACGGGGCTCAAGGTGGTGGATTTGCTCGAACCGTACGCTCGTGGCGGCAAGACGGGGCTGTTCGGTGGAGCCGGTGTCGGGAAGACCGTCCTGATCATGGAGCTGATACGCAATATCGCGACGGAACACGGCGGCTATTCGGTGTTCGCCGGTGTGGGCGAGCGCACGCGCGAAGGGAACGATCTGTGGCTCGAGATGAAAGAGTCCGGCGTGATCGAGAAGACGGCGCTGATCTACGGTCAGATGACGGAGCCGCCCGGGGCGCGCGCTCGCGTCGGGTTGACCGGTCTGACGGTTGCGGAATATTTTCGCGACGAGGAAGGGCAGGACGTGCTGTTGTTCATTGACAACATTTTCCGGTTCACACAGGCCGGGTCGGAAGTTTCGGCGCTGCTGGGTAGGATGCCGTCCGCGGTCGGGTACCAACCGACGCTTGCCACGGAAATGGGCGAGCTTCAGGAGCGTATCACAAGCACCAAGAGCGGATCGATCACATCGGTTCAAGCGATTTACGTCCCGGCGGACGACCTGACTGACCCGGCACCTGCGACGACGTTCGCGCATCTGGATGCGACGACGGTGCTGTCGCGGCAAATCGTTGAGCTCGGGATCTATCCCGCAGTTGACCCGCTGGATTCGACGTCGAGAATCCTCGATCCACGGATATTGGGCGACGAACACTACCGGGTAGCACGGTCGGTGCAGGAGATACTCCAGCGATACAAGGAGCTGCAGGATATCATCGCCATACTGGGTATCGACGAGCTGTCGGAAGACGACAAACTGATCGTTGCGCGTGCACGCAAGATCCAGCGGTTCCTGTCGCAACCGTTCTTTGTCGCGGAACAGTTTACCGGTATGGCGGGGAAATACGTGCATCTGGAAGACACGATACGCGGTTTCAAGGAGATTGTGGAAGGGAAGCACGACGAGCTGCCTTTGCAGGCGTTCTACATGGTCGGGACGATCGAGGAGGCGGTCGAGAAGGCGAAGACGATATCCGGCGACGAACCGACTGAGGCTGACAAGGAAGCCGAACCCACACCAGCCGGGCGGGAAACGCCACCGGCTCAACCGGAGTAGGGTGGGATGGCTGATGAGACCACAATTGAGATCGAGATTGTTGCGCCCGACAGGAGGCTTCGCACGGCAACGGTTGATTCCGTGACGATTCCGGGCATGGACGGCGATTTCAGCGTGCTGCCGGGGCACACCCCGTTCCTGTCGGCGTTGCGAAACGGTATCATGATCACGCGCTCGGCCGGGAGCGCCACGAACTATGCCATTAACGGCGGCTATGCCGAGGTGCGCGACAACAAGGTCACCATGCTGACGCAGACCGTCGAGGCGGAAGACGAAATTGATGTCGAGCGTGCACGACGCGCGCGCGAACGCGCGGAGCGAAGGTTGCGCGGCGAGGCTGAGCCGGGTGTGGACATCAGACGAGCAGAGCTGGCGTTACACCGGGCGCTCATACGTCTGCAAGCAACCGGGCACCACGAACCATAACACCTCCGTCAAGACCAGCGACCTCACCGAATCCCCCCCGAGTTTCATATCGAATGCGCAGTTGTCTTGACGGTAGGGTGGGGCGGTGGTAGAATCGCGATGCTTCAGTGCCGCCGGTAACGGAACACGCCAACTCAGCACACTAGGGGTACTTGAAGGGAGACGACCGGCCGGGGAGCGCACCGGATATCGCCTCCCGGTCGCAGGTGGAGATGTACGAAAAGTACGTTACATTAATTGTATTTGTGCTCGCTTACCTGCTGTTTGTCCTGGTGCCGCGACGGCGGCCGTTCATCGCGGGTGGTGCGGCGGCGCTGCTTATCTTTCTGGGCGTGGCGGCTCCTCGAGCAGCGTTCCTGGAGTATATCAACTGGAACGTTCTCGGCATTTTCTGGGGCAGCGCGGTGGTGGCCGAGCTGCTGATGGTATCGAAGATGCCGGCGTACGTCGCGGAACGTGTGGTCGGCCGTTGCCGGACGGTTGCGAGCGCGATCCTGGTGGTGTGTATTTTCACGTCGTTTTTGAGCGCGTTCGTGGAGAACGTTGCGGCGGTGTTCATTGTGGCGCCGATCGCGCTGGCGATGGCTGACAAGCTGAAGGTATCGCCGGTACCGTTTCTCGTGGCGTTGGCCATATCGTCAAACCTGCAAGGCACCGCGACGCTGATCGGCGATCCGCCGAGCATGATACTGGCGGGCGCGATGAGAATGACCTTCAACGATTTCTTTTTCTTCATGGGACGACCCGGCATCTTTTTCGCGGTACAGATAGGGGCGGTGGTCTCGTTTGGTGTCCTGTACCTCTTTTTCAGGCGGTACAGACAACCGGCGGAAGCGCTCGTGCAGGAAGAAGTCGAGACGTGGGTGCCGACATGGATGCTCATAACGATGATCATCGCGCTGGCGTGTTCGTCGTTTTTCGACCCTGAGTTCCGGTGGGCGGCGGGGACAATCTGCACCGTATACGGCGTCGGCGGTCTGCTGTGGCATTGGGCGAAGTTTCGTATCGGCACAGTGGCCATGTTCAAGGCGATTGACTGGAAGACGATGCTGTTTCTGGCGGGCGTTTTTATCATTGTTGAATGTCTGACGTCGGTCGGGTGGATAGACACGGTTGCAGCCGCTGTATCGCGTGCGGTGGGATCGCGGTATCTGGCGAGCTTCTGCGTTATTGTCGCGCTCTCGGTACTCTTTTCGGCATTCATAGACAACGTGCCGTACCTGATCGCCACGATCCCGCTGGTACAGCGAGTGGCAGCGGACACCGGCGCGGAACCGCACATGCTGTATACGCTGTTGTTCGGGCTGCTCATCGGGTCGTGTGTGGGAGGGAACATAACGCCTATAGGGGCGTCGGCGAACATCGTTGTTGCGGGCATGCTCGACCAGCGCGGCTATGCTGTGAGCTTCACCCAGTTCGGGAAGATAGGCCTTCCGTTTACCATAGCGGCGACGACGGCCGCCGCGATATTCATCTGGGTTGTGTGGGGCTGACCCCGCACGTACACCCTTTACCGAGCCCCTGTTTCTTGACGGGAGCGGACGGTTCGCCGTATACTCCTGAAGAGGTTGCGCCAATGAGAGCGTGCATATGCCGATGGAGACCAGGACAATGAACAAGAAAGACGTGATCGTCATAGGTGCGGGACCCGGCGGGCTGACGAGCGCGATGATTCTGGCCCACAGAGGGTTCAAAGTCACCGTATTTGAAAAAGCGGAGACCGTCGGCGGCAGAAATGCTGCTATCAGATTGGGCGATTATACCTTCGAGACAGGTCCCACGTTCCTCATGATGAACTTCATACTGGGAGAAATGTTCGAGGAAGCGGGGAGAAACGCTGAAGATTATCTTCAATTCACTGCGCTCGACCCGCTGTACAGGCTCAGGTTCGATGAAACCGATGTGTACATGTCGGCGGACAGGAAACGGTTGCAGGAGGAGCTGGCGACGAAGTTTTCGGCCGACGCGGCGTCGTTGGAGCGGTTTTTCGGCAGGGAACAGGCCCGGTTCGAGAACTTATTCCCGTGTCTTCAGAAGGACTATGCGAACCTCGCGTCTTTCCTTGACGTGAAGCTTCTGCGGGCCATACCGCATATATCGTTCGGACGCACAATGATAGATAATCTGCGCAAGTACTTCAGCAACGAGAGGATGCAACTGTCGTTCACGTTCCAGTCGAAGTACATCGGCATGTCGCCGTGGAGATGTCCATCACTCTTCATGCTTATCCCGTATGTGGAGCACACGTTTGGCATCTACCACGTCCTGGGCGGATTGAACCAGATATCGTTAGCTATGGCAAAGGTCGTAAGGGAAGAAGGAGGTGAGATCCACACAGGTACTCCGGTCCGGAGACTCATTCTCGATGGCAGGACGGTCAAGGGAGTCGAGCTGGAAGGAGGGGACAAGGTATACGCCGACGACGTTATTATCAACGCCGATTTCGCCTACGCGATGACCAATCTGGTGGAGCCGGGGAGTGTGCGCAAGTACAGTGCGGCAAACCTCGCGAGGAAGAGCTACTCCTGTTCGACGTTCATGCTGTACCTGGGCGTGGACAAACACTACGATCTTCCTCATCATAACATCGTTTTTGCGAAGGATTACCGGTCCAACGTAGACGATATCTTCGACAGGTCGATCCTCTCGGAAGACGTCTCCTTTTACGTCCAGAATGCCAGCGTCACGGATCCGTCGCTAGCGCCGGCCGGCAAATCGACCTTGTACATCCTGGTGCCGGTACCGAACAACAAGAGTCACGTCGATTGGGACACAGAGGGAGCGCCGTTCCGGGATAGAGTGCTCGATCAGGTCATGGCGAGGATGTCGATGACAGATCTGAGGGAACATATAGAGGTCGAGAAGATTATCACGCCGGCCAACTGGGAACGTGATTACAACATTTACCGTGGTGCTATCTTCAGTTTTGCACACAACTGGTCACAGCTGCTGTATTTTCGTCCGAGAAACAGGTATGAAGAGCTGAACCATTGCTATCTGGTGGGCGGCGGTACTCACCCCGGCACAGGGCTTCCGATAATCTACGAAGGAGCGCGGATATCGTCAAACTTGCTCTGCAAACAGTACGGTATCAGCTATAGACCGCCGTCTACATTGTCAGCTAAGCATCCTGTTGAGACGTAACAGTCCACGACACCGGCGACGAATCGAAAGGGAACGCGTACTGTGAGAAGAGTCATCGTGGCGGTATTGTTGACAGCGGTCTGTCTGACCGCGTCGACCGTTCGTTCGGCCTCTGACGGATTGCTCGGGAAGAAAGCGCCGTCGTTCAAGATCGTATCGGGTGACGGCAAGGAGCTGACGCTCGATAAGGTGAAAGGGAAGATCGTCGTCATCTTTTACGAAACGAGAGAAGTTGTGGAGAAAAATCGCGAGCTGAAAAGGTCGCTGGGCACGTTTTTCCGCCAGCAGGCTACCGGGACGCCTGATCTTCTCGTGTCTGTATCGGTAATAGACTGTTCGTCGGCGTTCTGGCCGCTGACACGGATATGGAAGAGCAAGCTTGTGGAGAACTCGAAACGGGAGCGGGTGACCATATATGGTGACTGGGACGGCCGCATGCGGGCTGACTACAATATGAAGGAGAACGACAGCAACATTGTCGTGCTGGACACTGCGGGGACGGTACGGTACTTCAAGTCGGGTAAGGTCGACGCCGCAGGCATCGATGAAATCGAGGATCTGTTGAAAGGGCTGATTCCGGAGCCGGAATCGGCGGGTGGCACCGCGGACGAGAAGCGGTGAGATCTTTTGAAGAGTTCACGCGAGCGGCGTGGTGCTTTGCGTGGGCCGGCATCTTGCCATGTCAGACGTAGCGCTGATTTACCCTTACTTCCGGACGCATGCCCGCAACGAGTTGCTGTTCCATCCGCTGGGCATCGCGCAATTGACTGCGCTGCTGCGTCGCGAGCGAGTGGACACGTTGGTGGTTGACTGTACGTTTCGTCAGCGCGAGGAGGTACTGGCCGATCTAGAGGCAGCGGCCCCACGAATTATCGGCATATATGTGATGGTGTCGATGTCGGAGAATGCGCGCGGTCTTGCCAGAGACGTGCGTCGCCGGCTGCCGGACGCGCTGCTGGTATGCGGTGGTCCGCTCCCGACCTTGACGCCGGACCGGTTCTGTCGCGAGTTCGATCTGGTATTTCGGGGAGAGGCGGTCGGCTCGTTTCCCCGTTTTTGCGCGGACTATATAGGCGGATCGTGGCGAAACGCAGATCGTTCGTGTTTTTGTGAAAATGCCGGCGCATATCCCGGGCTATACGGTCAACGCAGGGATGCGGACGCGCCATACCAATCGCAGCTAGAAACGTCGAGCGCGGCCAGGCTGAACATGCTGCCTATCGCCGACCGGAGCGACTACGATCATGCCGGTTATCATCGGTTCTGGGCTGATAAAGGTACCTTTTCGCTCGCTACGGTTATGACCACGTACGGGTGTCCGCACAACTGCGACTTCTGTTCGAGACCGGTGTTTGGGAACATGTTCCGCCGCCGGGATACCGATAAGGTCGTTGAAGAGATTCGGGACGTACAGGAGCGTGGTTATGAGGGCGTCTGGATCGCCGACGATTGTTTCACGCTGGATGTGGATCATATGCGCCGCTTCTGTCGGCGGATGATCCGGGAGGGTCTGGATCTCAAATGGACGTGCCTGTCGCGTGTGGACAAAATGATCGCCGCCGACGTCATTCTTATGCGGGACGCCGGTTGCGAGCGAGTCTACTTCGGCCTGGAATCCGCCAGCAACGAGATCCTGCGGGTCATGAACAAGAAGACAACCGTCGAAGCTGCGGAGGAGACGGTGCATCAGTTTTCGCGCAGCGGCATTAAGACAGCGGGGTTCTTCATTGTGGGGTACCCCGGAGAGACGTACGAGACCGTCGAGCGCACGTTCGCCTGGGCGCTGTCGCTGCCGCTGGACGAGATCTCGTTCACGGTGCCCTACCCGCTGCCGGGCACGGGGCTGTTTGAGCGTGTCGGTAAGATAGAGGAGGACGCCGACTGGCGGTGTGAGAACGAGAATCGGATCTTATACGAGTCGGAGTTTGACGAGGAGTACCTGAGAAAACGGATCGCGGACACCTATGCACAGTTCGAGTCGAATCGACGGGCGGTCGCGCGTTGAATGCATCCCGCCGGACGCTGTCATTGAGCTGTTCATCTCCGAGGAGATGAGCCTCGTGAGGCGGCCGGCGGCGGGCGAAGGGAAGACGAAGGACATAGCGAAAGGGCTGTTTCTGCGGTGCCGTGGCGAGATATTTGCCGGGGAATCGACGGGGTTCGGGTTGCCGATACTGAAAACTCGTAGCCGGACGTTTTTCCCGTCGCTTATCTCTGCCCGTTCCACCGATTCGACGACATGTGAGCTGGTATTCCAGTTGAATCGGGTGGAGATCGTGCACGTTTTCGGGAGGCGGATGCCGCGTTTTTCGTCGTGGATCGTGGAACCGCTTCTGCACGCGTATATAAAGGTCCCGAACTACCAGCAGTCGCTGCTGAAGCTTGGCGCGGCGCTGCGATCGCGTTTTCACATCCATGGCGATATGGTGCCGTGCACGAGTCAGGGACGGTGTTGTGTCCAGTATGAAATACGTGACGGGACATTAACGGTGAATGTTGACGCGAGCGACCTAACAGGCCGCGGGCAACTGATCGTTCTGAACGAGGCGAGCGGCATCCCGTTCGACACGCTGCGAATCGGCGACCGTATTCGGGAAGGCTCGAAAATCCCCGGCTGGACGACTGTTCCTTTCGGATCGGTCTTGGAAAATCCGTCGGCTGGATGCGGATTCTCGATCGCCGCTCCGGACGATACCACTGCATCTGCCTGGCGTCTCGCGTGCGGTCGAGAGGTGGCACGGAACCTGAATTGGGCGGGGTTCGCTTTGATGACGGATCGGGACCGGTTCGCGTACCGTGTGAGATTCCATCGCTTGAAGGAGCTACCAGCATGAGCAAGAAACACATCGTGGTCGTTGGGGCGGGCCCCGGCGGATTGGCGAGCGCGATGATACTGGCGCATCGTGGATTTCGGGTCACGGTGTTCGAGAAAGCGAAGGCGGTAGGCGGGAGAAGCGCCGCCGTCCGATTGGGCGGGTACGTGTTCGATCCGGGCCCCACGATTCTGATGATGACCTTTTTTCTCAAGGACGTGTTCCGGGAAGCGGGACGACGGATCGAGGATTACCTGCGGTTCAAGCGGATCGACCCGATCTACCGGATCAGGTTCGGCGACGTGACGCTCGATCCGACGTCAGACCCGGAGACGATGCGTGCCGCCGTGGAAAGCGCGTTTCCCGGCGACGGGAAGGGATACGACAGGTTCATGGAGGAAGAGAGGAAGCGGCTCGAGATGTTGTTCGTGAGCTTGCAGAAGGATTATAGCACCGTGTCGTCGTTCGCTGACACGGCGGTTCTTCGCGGTCTTCCTTACGTGGCGTTCGGCCGGTCGATGTTCGGGAACCTGGGGCGGTACTTCAATGACGACCGGCTGCGCCTGTCGCTGTCGTTTCAGGCGGAGTATATGGGCATGTCGCCGTGGACGTGCCCGACGGTGTTCACTATGATCCCTTACGGCGAGCTGGCCTATGGGGTCTATCACGTCATGGGAGGGATCAACCGGATAACCGATGCGATGGCGCAGGTTGTCCGGGAAGAGGGCGGCGAAATCCATACCGGCACGCCTGTCGCGAAGCTGCTGATCGACGGGCGGTCGGTTAAAGGTGTCGAGTTGCAGGATGGCACCAAGGTCGATGCTGACGATGTGGTGATAAACGCGGATTTCGCGTACGCGATGACCCGCCTTGTGGAACCCGGCATCTTGAGAAAATATAGCCCGGAGAAGCTGAAAAAGAAGAAATTCTCAAGTTCGGCCTTTGTGATGTGTTTAGGAGTGGATAAGATTTACGACGAACCGCATCATAACTGGCTGTTCGCCGAGGATTGGCGGTCGAGCATCGAGGACGTGTTTGAGCGACGGATATTGCCGACCGATGTCTGCGTGTATATCGAGAACCCGAGCGTGACGGATCCGTCGCTCGCGCCGGAAGGTAAGTCTGCCGTATATTTGCTCGTTTTCGTCCCGAACAACGGCAGCGGCATAGATTGGGCGCGGGAAAAAGATGCTTTCAGGGAGAAGGTGCTGGACAAGGTCGCCGACATGGCTTCCATGAAAGATCTGAGGGAGCATATCGAGCGCGAACGTGTCATAACGCCGTCGCAGTGGGAACGGGAGTACAACGTCTATCTCGGCGCAACGTTCAATCTTGCGCACACCATGTCGCAACTGCTGTATTTGCGGCCGAGGAACAAGTTCGAGGAGCTCGACCATTGTTATCTGGTAGGCGGCGGCACACACCCCGGTAGCGGGTTGCCGTCAATTTTCGCCTCGGCACGAATCTCGTCAAACCTTATCTGCGAGCAGTACGACGTCCCGTTCCCAGCGCCGACACCACTGTCGAGCAAGGAGAATGCTGAGGCGGAGTAGGGAGTATTTCGGGCTGATACAGCTTGCGCAAGAGCGGGTATAGCCGGGAGCAGTTGGTCAGAAAGGTAGCGGATCCGCAGCGGCGGATTCCGCCGACAGCGGTCTCGTGCCCTCAGGTGCGTTGATGGCTTGACGCCCGAAAGCGTCCACCCACTTGCCGAACGCGCTGAATTCATGGACATTCCATCCCTCGGCGGTAAAGAGTCCAGCAGGCGGGTATTGGGGCAAAAACCACTCATAAGACGCGTAGTATTGCTCTAACAACGACAGCTCGTCCTCCAGTGTGGCTCTGCGCGGTTCTCCCTGCCCCAGGAACAGAAGCAGGAGTCCAATATCGACCCTCCAAAGCAAGCGGAAGGATCCATGTGTTCGAATTCGAACCAGTCCATGGACACGTCCCGCGCGTGTGATCTGGATACCGTGACTTACCGCCTCAGCAAGCGCGGCGGATTCCAGCGCTAGTTTCGTGAACCCTGGCAGTTGAACTCGCCGCCCATCTTCCAGCAGCAGATCGTTTTCGTCCCAGCTCTCGACCTGTATCGGTGAATGCAGCGTTTGGTGAAGAATGCCCGGCGGCGGGATCCTGTACATAGGCAGGCGCGAAACATACCTTCCACCCAGCAGCAGGTCAAGAACAAGAAGGCCTGCCACCATCAGGACGATTCCCAGGGCTATTAAGAACCCGAGATGCCTGCGTATCGCCCGGGCGAACGCTCTGAATCCACGTGCGATTGAATTGCGAAGCGGGGCTAGGCGTTGGCGGAGCGCGCGGAAGGTGGGAAACAGGTCCGGTGGTGAAGTGGGTTGCGTCATGCCCAGTGCCTCCCAGGCACGTATCGTTCAGTTCGGTTGATGAGCAGAGACGGTGGCCCTGCGTCAACCGTGTTTCCGGGCTCTCTTATTGAACCATGTCCCCACAGCATTGTCAACAGATTTTCGGGATCGCTTGTTGACTCGAGTAGGATCGGCCTCTTGCCCAGCCGCCGAGACGGCGGCGCTACGTTTGTGACGGGGCGCCCGCGCTACCGACGGTTTACAGTGAATACCCAACGATTAGTGAAGGCGTGGTGAGGATCGGTGAGGATTCTCCGAACACTCGCCAGAGTCTTCCACGGACCTCAGGCGGATCTTTGGTTGGGTACAGAGAGAGGGATGATATGGGCAGGAACGGAGCGGGGCGGTTCTTGGATTTCTTCCGGCCGAAGCACAAAGCGACCGGCGGGACAATGCAGCTCATGGAACGGGTTGAAGGAGAACCGTCGAGTTTTCCGGAAGATCACACCCTGCTGTCCAGCACCTTCAGCAGCTTCATAAACCTGCCGAACAACACGCCGTTTTTCATGCTGAACGTGTATCGGTTCCTTCGCGACGCGATTCCTGACATCTCGGATGCCGTCTGGACGTGGAAGAGGCTGTGCCAGACGGGGTACGAGGTGGAGATTCTGGACGCGTCCTCCGAGCTCGCACGAGAGCGCGCCTGCAGGATGATCCGCGACCTGGACACGCGGGTGAACGCGGCCGGCGGCGGTATGGACGGGTTGCTGGACATTTTCTACACGTCGCTGTTCACCTACGGTGCGGCCGCGCTTGAGATCGTGCTGAGCCGGAGCCGCGAGTCGGTACACGATATCGTGCCGGTGGACGTCTGGACGGTGCGGTTCAAACGCGATCCGCGTACGGGCAAGGCGATTCCCTATCAGCTCCATGACGGGGAGGAGATAGCGATCAACCCGGAGCTGTTCTTCTACCTGGGCACGGACCGTGACGGTACGAACCCGTACGGCAGGTCCATGCTGCGGTCAATACCGTTCGTGGTGAAGATCCAGCAGCGTCTGCTGGAGGATATGGCGAAAGCGACGCGGAATGCCGGCTGGTCGAAGCTGCACGTGAAGTACAAGCCGGCCGAACGGTTTCGTGGCGAATCGGCGGAAGATTATCAGGCGAGAATCAGCAGCAATTTCGAGAAGCTGCGCGATTCGGTGAGCAAACTGAAGACTGACCAGAACCTGGTGACGTACGACAACGTCGAGGTGGACGTGATAACGGGCAACCAGCGTTCGTCGGTCTTCTACGAGAACCACAAGGCTATCGAGGAGCAGGTGATAACCGGGATGCATCTCATGCCGATCCTGGTCGGGAGAAATTATGGCACGACGGAGACATACGGCACGGCGCAGTACGAGATTATCAACAGGCAGGTCGCGAGCGTGAACCGGGCGGTGAAGCGGCTGCTCGAGCGGCTCTACAACTTCGAGCTGAGTTTCATGTGGGGGAGCGCCAGGGCAAAGGTGAAGATGAAGGCGAACAGGACGGTGGATCTGCTGCGCGAATCGGCGGCCGTCAAGAACGAGATAGAAAACGCCGTCCGGTTGAGAGACGAAGGGTTTCTCGACCAGAAGGGTGCGGCGGCACGGCTTGGGATAGACAATCCGGCAGTCGAAAACCCGAAGACAGAGGGCTCGACGGCGCAGCGAGACGAGCGTGCGTGCTCGATCCACGGTATCCGCGCGCCACACAACCGGATCCCGCGATTTCCGATGCCGCGCTGGTCGGAGGTGGACAAATCGAAGCTGCCTCGTGAGGCGTTCGCGTACGCCCCGACTGAGGACCGGCAGACCTGGAAACTCCCGCACCACTTTCTGCATGAGGGGAAGATGTACCTGCATCGGGGTGGGGTGATAGCGGCATGGGCGGCACTGAACGGCGCCCATACGGGCAGACCGATGGACGTGCCTTCGTATGTGCGCAGCCACCTGCTGGCGGCACGTCGGGCGCTTGGCCTCGAACAGCGTCAGGGTGCCGCTGAGATGACCATGGAGGTGAGATAAGGAATGGACATGGGTCCTTTTGAATTCTATACAGAAAGCCTGATCATTTCTGCGGTACGTGATGGATCCGGGTCGGATCAGAGTAGCGACCCGGAGTTGGTGAACGAGGTGAATAAGTTCACGCTCCGCCCGTTGAGTCGCGATGAATTCGCGGTGTTCACGATGGACCTGTGCAACAACCAGATCGACGCGCATTACAGCAGGTTCCCCGTGGAAGAGCTTGAATCGATCAACACCATGGTGCCCGGCAGACCGTTCATGGAACGGCATGACACGAAGGGGACGCTTCCGCGCGGGACCTTTTTCCGCTCGAGACTGCACGAGAAGCAGGACCGGGATTACGTATCCGTTCGTCCGGACGTGTACGTCCTGCACACGGATGATAACAAGGGTCTGATCACGAACATTGAGGGTGGGGTGTACCGAGCGACGTCTATAGGATTCTCTTTCATGCATCCGGAATGTTCGGTCTGTCATAAGGATATACGCGCGTGCGACCACATTCCCGGCAGGACGTACAACCACGAGCTGTGTCACTACGTCATGCGCGACGTGGTGTCGGTGCTGGAAGGGTCGGTGGTGTTCTCCGCGTCGCAGGGAACCGGTTTCGTCAACGCGCGCCAGACCGGGGCCAGACCGACCGTAAGCGAGGCTCTGAAAGCGGCACGCCAGGCGTATCATCGCCCGGTAGAGCTCGTGAGTTCCGTGCAGCGGCGCATCACAGATGTGCCGTGGTTGCACGTCGCAGAGGAGTGAATGGATGAGAAGGCGAACAAGGATAGGTGTTGTCGCAACCATGCTGGCGGTTCTGGGCGCGATGCTGCTCGGGATTGGCGCGAATCCACGGTACCTCGAGGAGCTGCGGATTGGTGGTGGCTACGGCGATCCGGTGGACGGCGGGGCCGATTTCGAGCATGACGGGGATATCCACACGGACGGTGAGGTGACGGCAGCGAGTTTCAACGGTGTTGACCCGTCGGATCTCGAACAGATCCACATACAGGACTCCGACGAGGGTCAGGACTTTCCGGGGACCGACCATACGGCGGATCAGGCGACCACTATCGAGGAGGAACTCGACGCGATCCGCCACATGCTGTCCGATCTGGGTGGGGAGACGAACTGGTACGACGAGGTACCGGTCAGCCTGAAAGCGGCGGAAGATTCTCTATCCAACACGGCGACAGGTCACGACCATGATGGGGTGGAC
>Ga0180433_10004911_pt1 | contig 18504 bp, 16 predicted proteins | sample SS_ome_8_FD_132980 | JGI IMG/M metagenome (GOLD analysis project Ga0180433, IMG submission 132980) | Hypersaline lake sediment archaeal communities from the Salton Sea, California, USA - SS_1_D_1 metaG | ecosystem: Environmental > Aquatic > Non-marine Saline and Alkaline > Hypersaline >... | reverse complement strand
TGTTATATGGATATCAGAAGCTATGGGAAGAAATATGAGGAGTTCTATCGAACGGTCCGTGGTATTAACAGTAATGTGTTCCGTGGGAGACCTTCAGAGGTCCGTAAGGATGGTGAAAAACTTGTCGTTGATATCTTTGACACAACAACAAGTAAGCTCTTTGAGATCTCTTCAGATATGGTCGTGTTGGTTCCTGCGATCGTTCCACGTGATGATGCAGATGATGTTGCTCGATTGCTTCGTATCTCTCAGAGTGATGATGGTTTCTTTTTGGAGGCTCATCCGAAGCTGCGTCCGATGGACACGGCAACTGGTGGTGTCTTCTTATCTGGTACTTGCCAAGGCCCTAAGGATATTCAGGATACGGTCGCTCAGGCAAGTGGTGCTGCATCTCGTGTGGTAAATATTCTATCTAAGGATACTTTAGAGGTTGAACCTTTAATCGCCTGTGTTGATGAGGATCTTTGTTCTGGTTGTGGTACCTGTGTGAGTGTGTGTGCATATCAGGCTATAGATCTTATTAAGATGGATGATGGTAAATCCCAGGCAAAGGTCAATGAGGCATTGTGTATGGGTTGTGGTGCATGTGCTGCATCTTGTCCATCTGGTGCGATGCAACAAAAAGGTTTCAAGGATAAACAACTCATCCCAATGATAGATGAGACATTATAACTATTAAAAGAAGGTTTTGAAAGGATACTAGTATCCTATCTTATACTTCTTTTATTTTTATTTCTTTTACTGGGTACATTAGATCTGTTCGTGGGGTGAATTCAATATGCGCCCTGGATCCGAAAAAATATTGAGGTGCATACAATGGGATACATGCAATATCATCCACTGCGATCTGTAATCCTTGTTGAATAAGTGTTTTTCTTTCTGTAGGATCAATGATGCCTGAGAGGTTTTCTCCTATCTCATCAATTTTCTTGTTAGAGTAATATCCACAGTTGAAGGATCCGATACCATTTGCGATATCAACAGTTCGGAGTATATAGTTAAATATCTCACCTCCATCTGATGAGCAGAGCCAGCCCATACCATAGAATGATGTGTTCTTTGTTTCAAGTTTATGCCAAAAATCTTTTTCCGGCATTGATTTTATTTGTACAGAAATATTTATCTTTTCCAATTGTATTTGTATGAAATTAGCCATATCAATACTATAATCAATTACATCAAATGTGATATTAAAACCGTTAGTATACCCTGCTTCATCCAAAAGTTTTTTTGATTCATCGATATCATAGGGCAATCGCTTTATCATTGGATTATATCCTAAAGTATATGGTGAAACATATTGTGTTGCTGGCATCATATCATAATATGCATTATCTTTAGTTAATTCGCTTATGTTTATTGCATGATACATGGCTTTTCTTACACGAACATCAGAGGTTGGATTGGTCATGTTAGGATATCCAACACTATTGTTTTCCCTAAAATCAAAACTAAGATAGGTTACTACCGGGGAATTGATCTTATGAAGGTTGATGTCTTTGATCGCGGATTCATTGTTGAGAGATTCAGCGGAAAGATCAGAGATATCAATATCATTTCTGAGAAGTGATATGGAACGGTTTTCCATAGCTGGAATTATCTTAAATGTAACATTTTTTATATCTACTCGTCCCCCCCAGTATTCATCAAATCTTGTTAAAAGAACATGATCATTTTCAACATAATCAATATATCTATAGGGGCCTGTACCTATTGGTTCGGTCTGAGTGGAATCCTCAAAGATATGTGGAATTATAAAAACATTGATCAACTCATAAAGTAGGACGGGATTTGGTTCATTAGTAAGAATGTCAATTGTATTGTTGTTAATGATATGAATAGTATATTCCCCATCAAATTCCCTTTCCAGTGAATATCGAACATCTTGAATATGCAATCGGGTACCATCATGAAATGAGACATTATCACGAATGAAAAACCTCCATGTTTTAGAATTGGGATTAGACCATGATTCGGCTAGACATGGCGTTATTTTGAAATCTTTATCTAAAGAAACTAGTGATTCATAGACATTAGAATTTACAGAGAGTGTAGAATGGGTTTGAATAGTATGACTTGGGTGAAATCCACCAAAATAGATAATGCCAATACAGATATTATCCGGTGTCTGTGATTCATCATAATGACCATTATCTTTAATACAACCTGAGATAAAGAGCAGAAAAAGTGAAAGTATAAGGATGATAATTGTATATTTCATCTGTTCTTTCTCAACAGATATTAATTATAAATACATATCCATTTATCAATATTAAAAACAAAAAAAAATTGTGATCTTAAAAAATTATTTGATTTAAGCAGGGGAAAATTATAAATGATAATTTTTTCTGTGTTACAAAAAAATGTTAAAAAGACGCAGCATCAAAACAAGGTTATTATTACCCACAATTATCATCCTTTTAATAATATTTCTTACAAGCTCATCTGTTATTATACTAAGAGAATCAGATTTTGCTAAAAACGAATTCAATGAGAACATTGTATCTTTTTCAAAATTATCATTAAACACCATTATTACAAATCATATTCTTTATTATGATTCAGGGTTCATAAAATATTCAGAGATAATCAGAGAACTTTTCAAATTGAATAACGACCTTACCGAAATAAAAATAATTACGAATGATGGGATAATACTTTTTGATTCAATTGAGATTGACACGGGCAAATATAACATGGAATCAGAGGGCATTCGAACTGTTGACGAAGGATTAGCAAAGACATTAAAAGAAGAACCACCTCAGATGATTCTTATCAATAATAGTAAAACAAGTAGTATCGACATCATTCAACCATATTTTAATGAATGGGGAATGCATGAATACTCAGTTATCTTTACATACACATTATCGAATTTCTATCAGACACAAGCAACAATTATCCTCTCGGTCTTAATTCTATCAATATTGTTTTTTGTAGTATCATTTCTAATGATCTTCGTACTATTTGAAAGAACGATTAATAAGTCAATTAAACAGCTTATAAAAGGGGCAAAGGAAATCGAGAAAGGGATCGTTGGGACTCAGATAGATATTGATTCAAATGATGAATTTGGTGAATTAGCTGATGCTTTTAACTCAATGAGTAAAAGTGTTTATGAATCACAACATAAGTTAGAAGATAATATTAAACAAAAAGAGAGATTCATCATTCAATTAGGCCATGATCTTAGGACGCCATTAGGACCAATAATGAACATGCTTCCACTCCTTGAATCAAATGGATCTGAAGAGAAAAGAAAGATCATAAATATCATTAATCGTAATTTTAATTATATCAATAATCTTGTTAGTAAAACAATTGAATTTTCAAAGCTTAATCATCCAAAGTTACTAATAAAGAGAGAACAATTGAATCTGAGAAATGAAATTGAAAAGATCATCAGATACAAGACAACAACAGTAGAAAAAACACTAATAATCAACAACAAGATACCTGATAATATCGAAGTCTATGCTGACAGGATTAATTTTGAAGAGTTGATAACTAACCTCATAGAAAACTCATTGAAATACAGCTATGACACAGTGAAGATAGAAATTAATGCATTAGATGCCCCATCTGAAGTTGAGATATGGATAAAAGATAATGGAATTGGCTTAGATATGGATCAGATAGATTTTGTCTTTGATGAGTTTTACAAGGTTGATTCTTCACGTCATGATATTGAAAGTAGCGGACTAGGTTTATCGATCTGCAAACGGATTGTTGAGAGGCATAATGGTAGGATTTGGATAACAAGTGAGGGCATTGGCAAAGGAATAACCGTTCATTTTACTCTAAAAAAACGATTAAATCATTAAAACAAATATAAAAATATGTTTAGAAATTTTTCAATATGCATTTATTTCAATGGAGAAACTTATTTAAACATTCTATTGTAATAGTTCATTGAAATGAGAAGTAAGACTATTAAGATCATGCTTGTTGATGATGAAGAGGATTATATTTTTTCTTTAAAAACAATGTTTGAAAAGAAATTTGACAACCAATATAAGGTCATTACAGCTAAGAATGGCATGGAATGTTTAGAGAAATTAAGGAACAATGAGATTCCTGATATTATCCTTCTTGATATCATGATGCCTGGAATGGATGGCTGGCAAGTATTTGATATACTCAAAGGAACACCCGTATGGAAAGAGATCCCAGTTATTTTTTTAACCGCTCGAACTGATGGTTTTGCAGAGGAAGCCGGAGAGGTCATAGCAGATGATTACATCAAAAAACCTGTTCAGATAGGAGAATTAAAAGAAAGAATTGACACGGTTCTCATGAGATACGAAAAGTAGGATTTCTTTTAAATTGAATAAACATTGAGGAAGAATAGCTAATATATTAGGGAAGATAATTTTTTGCATACATTTTTTCCACATAGAGATAATCATGGTTAGCAAAATCATCAGTGTATTCATATCTAATTTTTTCAAGTAATGAATAAAAATGCTCAAAGTTGGTTGAAAACAATGTCAATTCAATATCTGGGCCACCAATGCTTTTGTAGATTTCTCGGATAAATGATATATGACTTAGTCTTTGAATTATCTTATCTCTATGTTCATAGTTACGCAATGAAAAGTTAACGATAAATATCTTATATCCAAGTTTATTTGCATTGATATTTATCGAATATTTTATGATGACCCCACTTTTTGTAAAATATTTCATCTTGTTCAATACTGTAGGCGATGTAACATCGACCTGTTTTGCGATCTCAATCGTTGGTATTCTTGCATTTTTTGATAAAATACTTAGTATCCTATATTCAACATCGCTTAATATAACTGGATTCTGAGTGCTCATTAGCTGATATGGTGTTTTTTCTGAACATCTTTGTTCATTGTTCTTTATGAATGGTTTATCATATTCATAGGTAGTGTATAATTGAGATATATACATATTCTTGAAGTAGTATCTGAATCGTTTTAGTGTTTCTTCATAGAATTGAATGTACTCATCCATGTTGTCTATGAGAATCGTGATCATAATGTCGTAATTTCCTTTTAATATTGCAATATTCCAGATATTTTTGTGTTCTAAGAAATATGATAGTATATCATGTTCAACGACGGGAGATGTATATTGAAACCGAATATACCATCTGTAGAGCGAATAACCTAATTTATATACATCAAGAACTGCATTGAAGTTCTCTATTGATCTATTGTTAATCATTTTCTTTAATCGGTATTCAACAACGCTCTTGTTGAGGTTTGTTTTTTTGGATATACTTGAAAGAGATTGTCTTGAATTTAAAAATAAATGATATAATATTTTATGATCAACAGAATCTAAATCACTCATAATATGTTAATTATTTTTCGGATATTTAAATTAATGTACTAAGGCCCTTATAGATTAATATTGAAGAATGAATCTATCCAATTTTAAGTGAAATAAAGAGATATTATTCGAGACATATAAAATAAAAATATTTATTAAAATTTTTTATTAATGCTTGAAATCGATCACCGTTAGTTTTATGCAGAATTTTCGTTATAGACAGTATAATAAAAAATGGGAGTTGATAGAAAAATGAAGAAAACAATGTATATTTTAATCATGCTAATGCTTGTTAATACAGTTCCATCTCATTTTAGTTTAGCAGATCAAATCACAGGAGATAGAATTAACTTGATCGATGATTTAGATGAATCTAAAATTCTTGAAGATGAGATAATCATCAAACTTAAAAGTTCAATATCAACAGATGAAATCGTAAAAAAAATTGAAAAAAATTATCCAATTAATAATGTTGAATACCTTTTTCAAAATGCTAAGGGAACAACACTACATAATATTCTGAAAATCAAATTTAATGATAATAATAACATCCCATCGATTATTTGCGCATTTGAAAATAATCCTCATGTTGAATATATTGAGCCGAATTATGTATGTTGCCATCACTCGATAATTCCAAAGTCATATACAGATTTTAAAAATGATATGGAAACAGTAGGCACATCATTAATACCTAATGATCCTCTTTTTAGTAAGCAATGGGCACTACATAATGAAGGTCAAACGGGAGGAAAGGTTGACTCTGATATTGATGCAATTGAAGCTTGGGATCTAATTGAGGGAAATCCTGAGATAGCAATAGCAATCATTGACACAGGTATTGATATGACCCATCCGGATCTTATGGGTAATATATGGGTGAACGAAGATGAGATACCTGATAATGGATTAGATGATGATGAAAACGGATATATCGATGATTACAATGGATATGATTTCACAAATGAGGACGATACTCTATATCCTCTTGATCATAACGGCCATGGAACAGTTATGTCGGGTGTAATTGCAGCAATCGCAAATAATGAGATAGGGATCTCAGGGGTGACTTGGAATTGTAAGATCATGCCCGTAAAGGTATTTGATGCAAATTGGATATCAAATGGAAATAGTGTGTTTGATGGAATAAAATATGCAGCAGATAATGGTGCTAAGGTGATCTGTATGGCATTTGGTTATGCCACCTCCACATCGATATTAAAGGACACTATTGATTACGCATACAGTAAAGGATGTGTTCTGGTTTGTTCTGCAGGTAACTTTGGTAACTCAAGAAAAACGTATCCTGCGGCATATGATAATGTCCTTGCAGTTGCAGGAACTGATCATTCTGATAATCGAATGGAAGGATTTTATGAGTTCAATGGTGTTTGGGTGAACTCTAGTTATGGTGACTGGGTTGATATCGCTGCTCCAGGAGAGGATATTTATACGACCTCTCCAACATATCATGTCACACTTTGTGATAGTTGGGGGTATAAATTAAATTATGATATCCTCTCCGGTACAACCCTTGCTGCACCAGTTGTTGCTGGTGTCGCCGCCTTAGTATTTTCAAAAAATCCTGATTATTCACCCTTGGAGGTTTCTTCTATAATTAAAGCAAATTGTGATGCATATACTTCAGAATATGATCTTGGTTGTGGACGGGTTAATGCCTATAATGCTTTGATGGAGATAAATAATGAGCCTGAAAAACCAGCAACGCTCTCTGGCCCAACATCCGGTAAAGCTGGTGAATATTATGAATACTCAGTTTCAACCATCGATCTTGATGGCGATAAAGTATTCTATCTTTTTGATTGGGGAGATGGAACAGAAATAGAGATTGTTGGCCTTTATGAATCAGAAGAAACATGTGTAGCTTCCCATAACTGGTCTGAGAAAGGAAATTATGAGATAATGGTGAAGGCAAGGGATGAGTACGGTCTTGAAAGTGACTGGTCTGACCCTTTAGAAATCTCAATGCCTCGATATAAAAGCTCTATAAGTATATTTGAGGAAATCCAGAAAAAACTCTTAACTCTTTTTCCTTTTTTTGATAGTTTTATTTGAATAGTTGAAGTACAACATTAATTCAATTTTATCCAAGTAGAAAATTACAATAAATAATATTGTTAGGAAAAAGTGAGATATGATCATGAGGCAAGATACAAATAATAGAGTATATGTCTTATTATATCTTATTTCCATTGAGGAGTTATATTCATTATCAATGTTCATTTTGTACGTAGCATTGCTTTCATTGCAATAGGATTTGCAAATGTATCAATTTACCGAGTTAACAAGGATAAATGGGTGTATCTAAAATGAATAATATAGGTAAGAGTGGACTCGCAATTGGCATCGTTGGAGGTCTTGGTCTTGGAATATTATTGGGAAGTGGATTTCCGGGACAGATAATTACGTTCTCCGGAGCAGGGCTTATCGTCATATTTCTCATAGTAACGATAGGTATGTCACTTAAAAAAAAAATTATAAAATGAGGTGAACCTATTTTTGGGTCACGTCATATTCTCAATTCTTTCTACCAATAGCCAGTCATCCATGTTGCCATAATTATTCTTATCTATCCTAAATGGCTCAATTTCTTCAACATTATTTATCCCTATAAGGACAATATATCGTTTACCCGCCCATCTTTTGAACTGTTTATCTGTCAATTAAAGCTGCTTTTGATATTTCTTTACAAGATATATAGATTCTTCTACACTCATTTTATCAGAGTTGAAAACAGAGCAAACTATCGCCTTTGCACGTATGATGACCTCAGAATTATTATTATTAATTAAAAATATATAATATCTCCTTTATTGACTCGGTCATATGGCATTTTTCTACCATCTGCACCTCGTATGGTCATGGTTATCATACCAGATAAGATCATATCAAGTTCTTTTGTCACTGCATCAAGATAAACAACATGATCCATAAGATCCCTTAAAAAAACATAAAAGGAAAAAAGAGAATGATCTCTTTTTATTATTTTTTCCTTGATTCAACGTTTATCTCTTCATCGATATTAGCGATTTTTTTTGCCAACTCGATATAATGGTTCATATCTGACTTAGCATTGATCAAAAGCTTTGCACCATCTGGAGAGCCACCACCATGCATACATCCAGGAACACCCGCTCCAATGGTCAACCATTCAATGAAACGAGCGATCTTTGCCCTTGTCTCCCCAGAGCAATTCGCTTTTAGATATTTTTTAAGAAGCTCACCGTATCGTGGGTCATTAAGATCTGTGCATGATGGTACACAGCCAGTCTCCGCAATCCCTCCAGCGATATCCTGAGCGATCCGTTTTGTCTCATAGGGCAATGTTGCCACATGAACCTTATTGACATTTGAAAGAAGTGTATCTGGTATCCAAACACCGCTGGGATGTTTCTTCCCAAGAGCACTTGCTGCAACACCCATTCCAAACGTGGTCTCATTATTGATCATCATCTGGATCATTTTCTCCCTGAAAACCTTCTCAGAAAGCCCATTAGCTCGCGCCATAAGCGCAGAGGCACCGATCATAACATCTCCTTGACCTGCGACACAACCACCAATAGCTGCTCTATATGGTGCAACAAAGTTCATCACTGCCTTTATCGCATAAGGATATTCCTTGCACATGAACACTCGTTCATTTGGAACAAACACATCATCGAACAGAAGATAAGCTTGAGTAATCCCACCATGATCAACGGGGATATCAAAGCCGCCCTCTGCCTCCCGTGTATCTGATGGACGACGGGTCTCGATAATGGTAAGATTCTTTGAATCTCGTGGGATAGCAAAACTTACCGCATAATCCTTGTCTTCCTCACGATAACTCGTTCCAGGCATGATGAATATCTCATTTGCAGCAGCAACACCACAGATCATGACCTTAGCCCCTCTTACCGTAATCCCTTTACTATCGGTTTTAACGATATGAAGGCTCATATCCGGATCAGCTTGTTGAGATGGTGATTTCGTTCGATCACCTTTTGGATCTGTGAGAGCCCCAGAGAGAGCAATATCATTTTCTTGAGCTTTTTTTAACCAGTTCTTTAATCGGGTGTGATATTCTGTGCCATATTCCTTATCTATATCATAGGTTGCAGCATACATTGCGTTTAACGCATTGAATCCGGCACAACGACCACCTGTACAGGTTCCTGTAAGATTGAACATCAGTCGTTTCATCCGAACATTTGATATCATATCATCAGCATTTTGAAGAATTGAAAGATATCGTACGACCGGTTTTTTTGTTAGATGAGATGTCGTGGTAAGAATATCAGCATATTCCTCTTTCAATGCCGCAGCATAGATCTGAGCATGCCCTTCAACGGTTCTTTTTGTAGCAGGATTCGTGGTCACATCCTTGATGAGTTCGCCAAACTTGTAGATATTTGGCTTCATCATTTGAAGGGATTTTTTATATTCTTCTGGTGTTTTCATTTTTTATTCCTCTTTGAAACTAAATTCCCATTCGCACCAGAGATCATCTGGATGGTCATCCGGCGGGCAGATAGTACAGTTCACTATGATATCTTTGTTGAATTCCTTAGCAAATGCTTTAAGAAACCCCCAGCGAACAGGTTTACAACCAAATTCCCCTAGTCCTTTTTGTATTCGTGTGTTCTGTACACGACATTTTATATTACGGAGGATGGCTTTATCTTTTTCCATCTCTATTTCCTTATCTTCAAGGTCCAATGCCCAGCCGGAGTATTGTAATGCTTTCATCATCGATGCGATATCATCACCATGGATGTCAAAGAGCTCTTTGATACGTCTGGCCTCTATCTTTCCCATGATCTCCCAGACGAATCGGTCGATCTCTGTTGCCTCTTCGGTTCCGAACTTTTTTTCAATACCCATATAATATAATCCATCAACCGCCCACATGTCCCGTAAATGCATGAAAACAAAATCAGCGAGTTTCTCCTTTGGAATGGATTCAATTATCTTTCTATCGTTTTCTCGTTTCATATATAATCACCATAAAAAAGGAAAAAATATAGAGATCTCAAAACAAACATGGGTTATCCCATCTTTGCTTTGATTGCCTCTGTAAGTTTTGGAAGGATCTTATAAAGATCTCCAACGATACCATAATCTGCAGATTTGAATATCAATGCATCTGCATCCTTATTGATTGCCACAACGATCCCTGAATCACGCATACCTGCAATATGTTGGATCTGACCGGAGATACCTGCTGCAATGTAGAGTTTTGGTTTTACCTTATGACCAGAAAGACCGATCCAATGTTCCTCAGGGAGCCATTTGAGATCTGCTGCAATAGGACGACTACAGCCAATGGTCTTTCCCTTCAACACATCAGCAAGATCGTTGACAAGTTTTAGATCCTCCTTGTTCTTAAGGCCCCGGCCACAGGATACAATGATCTCAGCATCCTCAACATTGACCCCCGCGCTTTGAAGCTCAGCAACACTGGCAATGGTCGATGTTGATGTTTCAAAGGATGCCTTCATTTGTTCAATATCACCTTTATGCTTGTCATCCTTCGGCAATGGATCAAATACCTTTGAAGGGACAGTTATGACTGAAAGATCCGAATTGAATTGTTCTACTGATATTGCATTGCCACTATATACCACACGTTCTGTAGTCACCTTTCCATCTTTCATATAGACATTTGTCGCATCAATGACACATCCCGCATTTAGTTTACCAGCGAGACGAGAGGCAAGTTCTTTTCCATTCTTATCTGATCCTACAAGAACAACCTTTGTTTTTGTATCATTTATGATATGTTCTATGATATCAGTATATTCTTCAGCCTTGTATTGTTCAAGGTCTGAATCAACATGTATGATCTTATCGGCACCATATGCGATATAGTCCTTTGCAAGGGATTCATCCTGTTTCCCGATGATAACTGCTATTGACTTTGTCTTAAGCTCTTTAGCTAGATCTGATGCCTTATGTAAGAGTTCAATAGTAAGGTTCTTTGATTCTGAGTAAACAAGTATCATAGTATCACCTCAACACTCCATCCTTAGCAAGACTATCAACAAGTTTCTGTATGTTATCATCACTATCATCTTCATAGATAACGTTCTTACGATCGGTTGATACCCCTTGTAGATCAATAGTATGCACCTTTGATTCAACGGTTATATCAAGTGAATCAATTGTCCAATCCTGTATTGGTTTACTTGCTGATGCAAGGATCTGCATGAGACTTGGAAGTCGTGGCTCATTGATCTCTTTAGTGACTGATACAAGGACAGGATAGGATGATTCCATAGTGACGACCATATCACCAAGATTACGTTCAGCATTTATCTTATCCTTTTCAGCATTTATCTTCTGTGCATAGGTAATCTGAGGTATGTTCAGTATCCCTGCGACCCTGGGACCAACCTGACCAGAGAACATATCTGTTGATGCCTCTCCACAGAGTATAAGATCATATCCATCAACCTTTTGTATAGCACCAGCTAAGATGGTTGTTAACATTGCATAATCCATGTTCTCAGGTGGGTTAATTAGTATTCCTTCATCTGCACCCATCGCAAGAAGCTCTTTCATCCTCTCTTTCGCATCGGCTTCGCCAACGGTAAGAACGGTGATCTTTCCGCCATTTGCATCCTTGATCTTGATTGCTTCTTCAACTGCGTTTTTATCGATCTCGTTTACTTTTTTACTAAGACCTGAAAGAATTGGTTTATTAGTCGAGCTGTCGATCTTCATCTCTGAGATATCGACAACCTGTTTTGCACATACGATTATGTTCATAGGTTTCTGTCTCCCAATTTCTTCTCTTTTTCTTGTTCTCGTAGAACCTTTCTTTTGATTTTGCCACTTTGAGTCTTTGGAAGCTCCTCTACAAATTCTATCTCTCTAGGATATTTGTAGGGGGCTGAGACCTTTCTTGTATGATCCTGTAATATATTGACCATCTCTTCACTTGCATTGGTCTTATCATGTAAAATAACAAATGCCTTTACAATGACACCTCGCATCTCATCTGGACTTGCTACCACTGCTGCCTCAAGTACATCTGGATGAGATACTAGGGCTGATTCAACTTCAAATGGTGATATACGATATCCAGCTGCCATGATTAGGTCATCATCCCGTCCACTGAACCAGAAATATCCATCATCATCCTTATAGAGGACATCGCCAGTCAAGAACCATTCTCCTTTGAAACTTGCCCTTGTTTTTTCAGGTTTATTCCAATATTCCTTAAGGAGTCCTGGATCGGTCTTATGAACTGCTAGCATCCCCGGTTTCCCCGTAGGTAGTGGTGTTCCATTCTTATCAATGACATCGCATTTTTTCCCAGGTTGCGGGCGGCCGCAGGACCCAGGTTTTATAGACATATCTCTCATATTGGATAGATAGACCATAACCTCAGTCATCCCTATGCCATCATAGATATCAAGGTTAAATCGTTGTTTCCATTCCTTGATGACCTCAGGGTTCAATGGTTCACCCGCAGAGATACAATGACGTAGACTTGAAAGATCATATGTCTTCTCCGCATCCTTAATTGTTACAAACATTCGATAACAGGTTGGAACACTTGCAAGATTGGTTATTTTATATTTTTCAATGAAATGATACCACTTATCCGGGTTGAAACGGCCATCATAGACAAAGGTGGTTATCCCATGTCTCCATACATATAAAAACCCGTTTCCCAGCGGAAATATCCATGACAGATCTCCCGTATGACCAATGATATCATCTTTTTTACCATTCTGCCAGTAAAGCACGCTTGGATCGTTTCCTATTACCCATCGATGAAGATGTACAGCACCTTTTGGATTTCCAGTTGTACCAGAAGTATAACAAAAAAAAGCCATATCATCCTTTTTTGTCTTCTCTAGAACAAGGTCTTCAGATGCCCCCTTCATCCTATCAGTATAGGAGATTTCATCTTCCCCTGGGTCATCAACGATAATGACATGTTTCAGACTGGGACAATCCTTCCGTATCTTTCGTACTTCATCAGCAAATCGAGCAGTGGTGATAACTGCTTTTGATTCACTATCATTTATTCGATATTCGATTTCATGACCACGGAACATAACACTTGATGGGATAGGTACTGCACCTATCTTGACCCCACCAATGAAACTGATCTGAAACGCTGGGATATTAGGAAGTCTAATGAGAAAACGATCCCCTTTTTTGAAACCAAGATCACGAAGGATGTTTCCAAACTTGTTGGATAGCTTTTTCACCTCTAAAAAAGTGTAAATCTCGCTATCACCCGTCTCATTCTCCCAGAGAAGAGCAATCTTATTCTTATTTTTTCCCTCCGCGTGTTTATCTACACAGTCATATCCAATGTTATAATACTCTGGGATATCCCATTTCCAATTAGCTGCCTCTTTCTTATAATTAAACGCCCCCATATGCCTCACCTAAATAAATGAAAGAGAAATGAAGGTTGATTACCGTAAAAGACTACCGGCAATGACCATCTTTTGAACCTCAGAGGTCCCTTCATATATCTCTGTTATCTTAGCATCTCTGAACAATCGCTCAATGGTATATTCCTTTGTATAGCCATATCCACCATGGATCTGTACTCCTTTGATGACACAGTCCATCGCGGTCTCCGATGCAAAGAGCTTTGCCATTGCAGCTTCCTTTCCATATCGTTCACCAATATCTTTCTTGTATGCTGCATTTAATGTTAGGAATCGGGATGCCTCAACCCTTGTTGCCATATCTGCTATCATCCATTGGATAGCTTGGAATTTAGCAATAGGTTTACCAAATTGTTGACGTTGTTTGGCATATTCAACGCTTTCATCAAGTGCTGCTTGCGCGATTCCCACAGCTTGACATGCAATACCAATCCGGCCACCATCAAGAGTACTTAATGCAATCTTGAAACCATCTCCTTCTTTTCCAAGAAGATTTTCCTTTGGTACCTCCATATCTTCAAAGATAAGCTCACTTGTCTTTGAAGCATTGATACCAAGTTTTTCAAAGATACTTCCAACTTTGTATCCCTTGAAATCACTTTCTACGATGAATGCACTGATCCCTTTTGAACCAGCTTCTTTATCAGTGACCGCAAATACAATGATGATACCTGCTTCAGGTCCACTTGTAATGAATGTCTTATCACCATTTACAATGTATTTATCTCCCTTGAGCACAGCTGTTGTCTGCATTGCTCCAAGATCCGAACCTGCATTTGGCTCAGTACCTGCGAATGCGCCTATCTTTTCTCCTTTTGCAAGGATCGGTAGATATTTCTTTTTTTGTTCATCTGTACCATATTTTATAATTGGCCATGCTGCAAGTGAATTGTGAACAGATGATACAACGCCTGTTGATGCACATTTTCGTGATATCTCCTCAATAGCGATTGCATAGCTAATAGTGTCAAGACCAGCCCCCCCATATTCAGTAGGTATAATGATACCAAGAAGTCCAAGTTTCGCCATTTTCTGCAGTGTCTTTGTTGGATACTCTGCTTTTTCATCGAGTTCCGCTGCAATCGGTGCAACCTCTTTTTCTGCGAATTCCCGGACCATTTTTTGTATCATTTTTTGTTGATCATTAAGTTCCAGTTTCATGGAGGTTCGAATAAAGTTTTTGAACATAAAGCTTTCTATGTTATATTCGACGATTTAAGGAAAGAAATATAACAAACGAACTGTTTCATACATGTGGGAGATTTCTTTGAAAAAAGGATACATCCATGTCTATACAGGCAATGGAAAGGGAAAAACAACTGCAGCTCTCGGCCTTGGGTTAAGAGCGGCAGGCGCAGGATTTAAAGTCCATATGTTTCAGTTCATGAAAGGACGACGATACAGTGAGATCGATGGACTGGAAGAGGTCAATAATTTTTCAGTATCACAACATGGTCGTGATGAGTTTGTTAACAAGGAGAATCCTGAGGATATAGATATTAAAATGGCTCAAGAAGGTTTCTCAAAGGCAAAAGAAATGATAAAAGAAAACAAACATGATATGATAATCCTTGATGAGATTAATGTTGCAGTAGATTTCAAGTTAATTGAGCTTGAAGAAGTTGTGGATCTAGTTAGAGAAAAACCTGAAAAACTTGAACTTGTTCTTACAGGACGTTATGCTGATCCTAAACTTGTGAAAATAGCTGATTATGTTTCAGAGGTCCTTGAGATAAAACATCCTTATCAAGAAGGTATATTAGGACGAAAGGGAGTTGATTTCTAGCTTGGGAGACATACTGTATGTTTGACAAAAAGGAACTTGAACAAATAAAGAAAGAGAAAGAAGAATGGATGAAAGAATACTATGATCCTCTTATTGCAAAGCATCCTGAACGAAAGAAACGATTTGAGAATCTATCCAACACTGAGATCAAACAGCTTTATACACCTGAAGATATCGCTCATCTTGATTTTTTTAAGGATATTGGTTTTCCTGGTAATCATCCATTTTTACGTGGTGTGCATGCAACGATGCATCGTGGACGATTATGGACCATGCGTCAGTTTGCAGGATTTGGTTCTGCTGAAGAGACCAATCAACGGTACAAATATCTTCTTGATCATGGTGAAACAGGTCTTAGCGTAGCATTTGATTATCCTACCTTATATGGTTATGATACCGATCATCCAATGTCCCGTGGTGAATTTGGAAAATGTGGTGTCGCCATCAGTAGTCTTAAAGATATGGAGATCCTTTTTGATGGTATACCTATCGATAAGATAACCACTTCCATGACGATCAATGGACCCGCTCCAATTGTATGGGCATTCTATATCGCAAATGCTGAGAATAGAGGAATATCTAAAGATGCAATAGGCGGCACTATTCAAAATGATATTCTAAAGGAATATATCGCTCAGAAAAGCTATATCTTCCCACCTGAACCCTCCATGCGTCTCATCGTTGATACATTTGAATATGGTTCCAAATATGTCCCCCGATGGAACACGATAAGTATATCAGGATATCATATCAGGGAGGCAGGTTCAACCGCTGTTCAAGAACTTGCATTTACCGTTGGTGACGGGATCGAATATGTAAAATGGGCAATGGAACGCGGATTGAACATCGATGATTTTGCTCCACGGTTAAGCTTTTTTTTCAATGCACATAATGATTTTTTTGAGGAAATCGCAAAATATCGTGCTGCTAGAAGGATCTGGGCAAAAGAATTGAAAAAACTAGGTGCAAAGAAACCTAGAAGTATGCTCATGCGTTTTCATACCCAGACCGCTGGTTGTTCCTTGACCGCTCAACAACCAGAGATAAACATCGTCCGAGTGACCATTCAAGCATTGGCAGCTATTCTTGGTGGAACACAGTCATTACATACCAATTCAATGGATGAGGCACTTGCACTCCCATCTGAAAAAGCAGTTCGTATTGCTCTAAGAACTCAACAGATCATTGCTGAGGAAAGTGGTGTAACGGATACAATTGATCCGCTTGGTGGCAGTTATTATGTTGAATGGTTGACCAATGAGATGGAAGAGCAAACATATCGTTACTGGGATCGAGTTGAAAAACTTGGAGGTGTGCTCTCAGCCATCGAAAAGGGATTTTATCAGAGGGAGATAGCTGCAGCTGCTTATAAATATCAGAAAGAAATTGATACTAACAAACGCATCATTGTAGGGGTTAATGATTATAAAACTGAAGAAACAGTTGATATACCTATCCTTAAGATGGATGAAAAGGGTGAGGAACGTCAGATCAAACGGTTAAACAAACTTAAGAAAGACAGGAACAATCAAAAGGTACAACGTAATCTGGACGTGTTAAGAAAAATTGCTGAAGGTAATGGTAATATGATGCCTGCAATCCTTGATTGTGTTCATAGTTATGCGACCCTTGGTGAAACCTGTCAAGTGTTGCGAGATGTTTTTGGTGAATATGAGGAACCTGCGATTTATTGAGGTGAGCAAAAATGGTGGAAAGAAAGATACGAGTCCTTGTAGCAAAACCTGGTCTTGATGGTCATGATCGGGGTGCAAAGATCGTTGCCCGAGCTCTTCGTGATGCTGGGATGGAGGTTATTTATACAGGTCTTCATCAGACTGCTGATATGATCGTTGAAGCAGCGATTCAGGAAGATGTTGATGTGGTCGGTCTGAGTCTGCTCTCTGGAGCGCATATGACCCTTTTTGTCGATGTTGCAAAACTATTGAAAAAGAAGGGGTTAGGTGAAGTGTTGATCATCGGTGGTGGCATCATACCTGAAGAAGATGTGCCAAAGCTTCAGAAAGAGGGTATTTCCGCAGTATTTGGACCAGGTACCCCCACGGAAAAGATCGTTGAATATATAGAGCAGAATGTGAAACGATGAATGAGATTGTCCAAAAGGTCCTGAAGGGCGATCAGAGAAGTATCGCCCGATTGATCACATTAGCTGAGAACAATGATGATATTGCTACAAAGGCTATGCGAGATATCCATCCTCATACTGGTCATGCTCAGGTCATTGGAATAACAGGGGTGATGGGATCAGGGAAAAGCACCCTTATCTGTGAACTGACCCGTTTATATCGTAAACAGGGAAAAACCGTTGGTATCATCGCTATTGATCCAACAAGTCCTTTCAGCGGTGGCGCTCTTCTTGGCGATAGGGTCCGGATGATGGAACTTGCAATGGATGAAGGTGTTTTTATACGTAGTATGGGCACTCGTGGGATGCTTGGTGGTCTTACCAGTGCCGTGTATGATGTTGTTGAGATTCTTGACGCCTGCGGGAAGGATGTTGTCATCGTTGAGACCGTTGGTGTTGGTCAGGCAGAGGTCGATATCATTAAGATAGCTGATACCACTCTTGTCGTTGTCATCCCTGGTCTTGGTGATAGTATCCAGACACTGAAAGCTGGTGTTATGGAAATAGCAGATATCTATGTTGTCAATAAGGCTGATCGGTCAGGTGTTGAACAAACCATCGCTGAGGTTGAAAGCCTTGTGGACATTACGTGTTCGGGGAAAGATAGGAAAACACCTGTTCTTCCAACGATTGCAAAACAAAGTAAGGGAATCGATGTATTGCTCCAGGGGATCGATGACCATAGAACGTATTTAGAAAAGACACATATCTTTGAGAAACAAAGAAGACTTCGGTATGAGGCTGAGCTTGTTGAGATCATTCGGAAACAATTGATGAGCTTTATCTTTGATGAGAGCACGGTCAAGGAAAGGATCGATGATCTTCTTGATCAAATAGAACGAAAAGAAATC
>Ga0180433_10004910_pt1 | contig 18507 bp, 12 predicted proteins | sample SS_ome_8_FD_132980 | JGI IMG/M metagenome (GOLD analysis project Ga0180433, IMG submission 132980) | Hypersaline lake sediment archaeal communities from the Salton Sea, California, USA - SS_1_D_1 metaG | ecosystem: Environmental > Aquatic > Non-marine Saline and Alkaline > Hypersaline >... | reverse complement strand
CCTATGGCATTGACTTCGAGGTGAGCAAGAGATTCAGAAACGGATCGAATATTATTGCCCAGTACTCATTCAAGGACGCGAGGGGCAACAGCGTTAGTGACAAAGAAGCCCTGCACTATGGCGACATGCCGGAGATCGATCCTAGGAACGACTGGATGTGGGGCCCTTTGCCGGGAACGATTCCACATATCTTAAAGCTTTTCGGCACGTATAGGACTCCGGTTGGGCTGAACATCGGAGGCGTTTTCTACTGGCAATCCGGGATTGTCTATACCGAATCCTATATGCAGAAGGACGACTACATGAACTGGCCGCTGAACAACCAGTGGACGGAGCTGGTCCAGAGCGGGCAGGAGCGCGGTCCGTCATGGTACAATGTCGATCTCAAGCTCAGCTATCCGATCAGATGGCGCGGGACCAGCCTCGAGCTGTTCTTGGACGTCTACAACCTGACCGACAACCAAGCTGGCTGGTTCGCTGAGCCGTCCAGAAACAATGCCCAATGGGATTACCAGCAGATCAACAGGGTTCTGAGTCCCCGGAGGATATACTTAGGCGCGAGATTCCGATTCTAGTTTTAGATCTCAATCCGGGTTCCCGATAAGAACCGGGAGTACAGGCTCAGAAGTCTTTACCTGATCAATCCGAATAGAAGGGGATTGACAAGGTCAGTGAATGGGCAAAATATTATATCCAAATTCTAGAGATTTTCTATGAGCCAATTGTGTGGAAATCCAGAGAGCGGCAATTTGCTTTGCGACAACTCAACGATCTCATGCTAATGATTGGGTATTGATGGCTTGCCCTCCTTAAAAGGGGAAGGTTAGGCATAGAAAACAACGTTTTTCCGGTCTAGGCGTTTCTCACTTGTTTCCGAGTCTGTTTCGGGTCAGAGGATACTGCCAACATCATTGTCATAAGCCTGGCCGCATCATATGATTGCAGAGTCTATCCCTGAATAAACCTAAAGAGAAGGGAAGAATAATAGGCTATCTTTCTATTCAGAATCGTTATTTGCAGCATTAAAGGTAGAAATGATGAGATTTTCTGAGTCAAAAATCCAGTGAACTTCCTTCAAATACTGTTCCACGCCCCTCTTGTCTTTTTCTTTGAATAATTTGAGAATCTCTTTATGTTGATTGTTATTTCGTTGCAATATCTTGAAAAGGATGTCTTCCTTTTGGTGTTGATAATAGGCCTTTTTCATAAAGCGCTTCTTAAGCGAGGCGATGAGTTTACCGAGTTCGACGTTGGCGCTCGCAGCAATGTATTTGCCATGAAAGGTTCGTTGGGTTTCAAAATATTGATGGATATTCCTGTCTTTGATAGCTGAATCCATTTTTATGATTAATTTTTGCATCGATTCCAAATCGCTTTCTGTAAGTCTGTCCACGGCATCGTAAGCTGCAAGTCCTTCCAGGCTGCCGAGTATTTTGTATATTTCTTCTATTTGCTTTTGATTGATTTCCCTAACGATGAATCCCCTTCTTTGAAGCCTCTTAATGTAACCTTCATTTTCGAGCTGAACCAGCGCCTCTCTTATCGGTGTCCGGCTTACGTTCAGGTCTTTACAAATTTGATTTTCATTAAGTTTTTCATTAGGCCGAAGGCTTCCTGAGTTGATTTTTTTATAAAGATATTCATAGACAAGTTCCTTGAGGGACCTATATTTCAACATATTATACCTCCCAAATTCGGTATATTATCAATAGACAGGAGTTCTCCAGTCATCGTGATCTGAGTCGACACCTCGGACGAGATTCATGTAGCTTTGTTTTATCTCTTTTGTACGTGAACCCACATTCCCATCAGAGATTTTGTGCCTGTCGACGGCAATAATCGGCACAACTTCTGTGGCTGAGCCGCAATAAAAGACCTCTTCGGCCACATAAAGTTCCGATCGATCAATTTCTCGTTCGATCGTCTGGAGTCCGTGTTTCTCGAAGAAGAGCCTGATGAGCGTATCCCGGGTTATGCCTTCCAGGATATTGCTCGTCACCGGCGGTGTTATAGGGGTGCCGTTCCTGATGATAAAGATATTTGATCCAGCTCCCTCTGAAACCTTGCCGTTTTCATTCAAAATAATGACGTTATCATATCCGTCAAGATGCACCTGTATCCCCGCCAGTCGGCTGTTCTGATAATTTCCAGAGCACTTAATTCTAGGCGGGGTAGAGTTGTCTGAGATTCTTCGCCACGAACTGACGGCACAGTTCAGCCCCTCTATCGATTTTTCGGATATTCGGCCCATGGGTAATGCGGCAATGGCAGCTCCTACGGGGTTCATGGAGATCATCGAACCGTCATCCGAGAGAACGAAAACCATTATCCGGATATGGATGTCTTGACGAAACTCATTTTTCTTGATCACGCCGACAATGTGCTGCTTGAATTCATCAAAAGAATAGGGCGGTTCCATCCAAGTCATCTCCATCGAATGGAATAAACGCCTGATATGGTCGTCAAGGCGGAAAAGATAGAGTTGTTCTTTTGAATCCACCCAGTACCCGCGCACGCCCTCGTAAACTGTGGCGCCGTATTTGGCTGCGGGAGTGAGCACGTGAATTTTCGCGTCTTCATAGGGTACATACCGCCCATTCAAAAAAATGTATTTTGCTTTGGTATCCGGCAAATGCAATCTCCTTATATATTATTTAAAATGCCTAATGAATACAACATGATTCCTTGTAATATAGCTTTTTCAGAATTCTCTGTGTTAGCCGTGTGGAACTTCGTTTTAAAAAAAATTGGGAATTCAATGTCCGTTCCAAAAAAGTCCATTCAACCGATAATTGGTAAATTCTTTTTTGAGTTTCATAGATATCGAAACACAACGGTGTTCTTTTATTATCAGTCCTTCTTTAAATTTTTATGCACACAGTATTAAATATACACTTAGTTGTCAATAAATTTGACTTGACACAATTCCTTGATTCATATAAAACTATGTTGTATATAAAATACATTATACAAAAAAAATATTCCATATTCAACGGAGTGTCTTCATGGGACTGACAATTGCAGAAAAAATCCTCTCCAGGGCTTCTGGAACAAAAGCGAAAGCCGGAGATATTGTAATTGCAAACCTTGACCTGGTTATAGCCCATGACGGCTTGGATTCGGTCTATAATATTTTGAAGAGGGAGAATGAAAAGGTATGGGACGCTTCGAAAATATTCTCTTCTCTCGATCATAATGTCCCGCCCCAAAACGAACGGGTAGCGGCACGGCTCAAGCACATGCGGGAGATTGTGAGGGAACTGAATATCCAACATTACTACGGCGAGAATACCGGTATTGCCAACCAAATCGCAGCTGAAAAAGGCTTCATTCGCCCGGGATTATTAATTGCTGGAATCGATTCCCATGTCGTAACCTATGGAGCCTTCGCGGCAGCCAGCACAAGTTTTGGCTTTACGGAAATTGCCTTCATATTCGCCAGAGGTGAAATCTGGTTTAAAGTGCCCTCGACCATTAAGTTTGACCTGCGAGGGAGTCTGCAGGAGAGGGTGATGTCCAAGGATATCATTCTCCATATTGCCGGTTGCCACGGCATGAATATCGGTAATTATAGGTCTCTCGAATTCTCGGGTGAGGGTGCAGAAAGTTTGTCCATGGATGGCCGAATGGCTGTCAGCAATATGTCCATAGAGCTGGGGGCAAAGTTTGGCCTGTTTGAAGCAGATGAAAAAACAGTGCGCTATCTCAAAGAGCACGGAGTGGAGGATGTGCAGGAGTTCCGGTCAGACACGGATTCGGAATACGAAGCCGTTTTTCCGATCGATATTCAGCACCTGGAACCTCAATTGGCCCTGCCGCATTCCGTTGAGAACGTCCAATCTGTATCCTTATGCGAAGGTATCCCGATTGATCAGGCATTTCTGGGGACATGCAGCAACGGGAGGTTGGAAGATCTAAGAATTGCTGCAGATATCGTGAAGGGAAAAAGGGTTGACCGGTTTACGCGGTTTTTGGTGATTCCGGCGTCCTGGGAGATTTATCTGCAAGCCCTGCGGGAAGGAATCATTGAAACTTTGATTCAGGCCGGTGCCATTATCGCCAATGTGGGATGTGGACCGTGCATGGGATTGCATACGGGTATACTGGCTGCTGGAGAGAAGTGCATCTCTACTTCCAACCGAAATTTTCAGGGACGGATGGGAAGTTACGATGCTGAAATTTACCTGGCTTCTCCAGCCACGGTGGCTGCCTCCGCTCTTCGCGGAAAAATCACTGATCCCAGAAATCTTTGAGGAATGAGGACAGATGAAAAAACGATTTAAAGGGAAGGTCTGGAGATTCAATGACAACATTAACACGGATGTCATTACACCGGGAAAATACGAAAACCTTCCTATGCCGGAAATGAGTCTTCATTGTCTCGAACCTGTTAACCCGGATTTTGCGGGCCGTGTTGCTGAAGATGATATCCTGGTAGCGGGAGAAAATTTTGGCTGCGGATCGGCGAGAGAGATTGCCCCCCAGGCATTGAGATATCTCAAAATTGGAGCCGTGATAGCCAAAAGCTTTTCCAGGACTTTTTTTCGCAACTCTATTGCTATCGGGCTCCCGGTCCTCATCAGCGAAAAAGCGGCAGCACTTGCATCGGCTGGGGATAAGCTTGAGGTTGATCTTGAGCATTCCATAGTCATCAATATCAATTCAGGGGTGAACATTCCTGTGGAGCCGCTGGGTGAGCTTCTGTACGGAATTTTGATGAAAGGGGGAATATTTTCCTCTTTTCGGAATATATGATTCGTGGAATACAGATCCAGGTTTGAAGACGAGATGCCACAAATCAAGGGAGAGGATTAGATGAACATAACCGAAAAAATTCTGGCCAAAGCGGCAGGCAAAATGTCCGTCAAACCCGGTGATATCATAGAGGCCAAAGTGGATATGGCTATGAGCCACGAAAAAGCCGGGCCTGGCTTTTTCGACAATTTTGAAAAACTGAACCTGAGTATATGGGATAAGGATAAGGTTATCGTTGTCGGGGACCACGCCGTTCCGCCGAGCAACATTTATTCCGCCGACTGCATATTAAAAACACGAAAATTCGTTCGCGAGCATGAAATCGAAAACTACTACATGGGAAAAGGCATATGTCACCAGATCATGCCGGAAGAAGGATTCATCCGTCCGGGGGCAGTCATAGTCGGGGCGGATTCACACACCGTGACCCAGGGAGCTTTTGGGGCTTTCGCTACAGCGGTCGGTTCTACGGAAATGGCTGGGCTTTTTGCCAAAGGGTCACTCTGGTTTCGTGTGCCTGAGGCCCTTAAGTTCGATCTCAGCGGCCCCCTGCCGGAACTTATTTATGGGAAGGATCTGATTTTGAAAATTTTTGGTTTTTTAGGCATCGATGGGGCGACCTACAAGACCATGGAATTTGTGGGATCAGCCGTCGATGAGTTGAGCATCGACAGCAGAATGGCGCTTTGCAACATGGTTGTGGATGCTGGGGCCAAAAACGGGATTATCAATCCCGACGAAAAGACCTATGACTATTTGGAAGGAAAAGTGGACCTTCCAGACGAGGTGTTGATAAGCGATTCCGACGCATCATATGCCAAGATATTTGATCTCGATATTTCGAACCTCGAACCCCAAGTTGCCTGTCCTCACAGCATGGATAATGTCGAGAATGTCGGTGAGGTTAAGGGAGTTAGAATAGATCAGGCATTTATAGGGACCTGTACCGGAGGTCGTATGGAGGATTTGCGGGTGGCGGCACAATTTTTACGAAATCATAAAGTTCATCCGAATGTTATGCTTGTCATCACTCCTGCCTCAAACCGCATCCTAAAAACGGCACTCAAAGAAGGACTCATCGAGACCTTTATCGATGCAGGCGCTATGATCACAAATCCCAACTGCGGCGCCTGCGGAGGAGGGGGCATGGGTGTTCTCGGGAAAAATGAAGTATGCATCAGCACGTCTTCCCGGAACAATAGAGGGCGTATGGGTCATGTCGACAGTCAAATATATCTGGGATCGGCGGCCACTGTTGCCGCTTCAGCTGTTCGTGGAGAAATTGTCGATCCCCGGGAAATGGAGTGTACACTCTAAATAAGGATAGGAGCCATGATTATACAAGAGAAGGTTTTGGCCAAGCTGGGAGATAACATCGCTACGGAAATGATAACAGCATCGGCCTATGTCACATCCTCTGAACCTGAAGAGCTGGGAAAGATTGCCTGCAAAGGCATAGACCCCGATTTCGTCAATAAGATGAGACCCGGAGGAATTTTGGTCGCCGGGAAAAACTTCGGATGCTCTTCGAGCCGGGAGTGGGCACCGGTGGCACTTAAAGCTGCTGGTGTCAAGCTCATATTGGCTGAGTTTTTTGCCAGAATATTCTACCGAAATGCTATCAATATAGGGCTTCCTATCGTCGAATGTGCAGGGATATCGAAGAAGCTGTCGGTGGGAGATGAAGTTAAGATGGATTTGGCAAAAGGGGAAGTGGAGATTATCAAGAATGGAGAGAAACTTCCCACAACGCCCATGCCGCCGTTTTTGATCGAACGCATAAACAAAGGAGGATTGATTCCTCAACTTGAGGAAGAATTCCGCCGCTCCTAAAAGCGGCTGTTTTTCGTGATCAGCAAGTTATTTTGAATGAGGGTAGGATGAAAGAAGAGCTCAAATTACGAAGACGAAATTTTTTACATAGTATGGAAGAGAGAGGGCTAAAGGCCGTATTGATTTATGCCAGCATGCTGAGGAAAGAAAATCTCCGCTACCTGACTAATTTCAATCCTTTAGAGCCTGGGACTTTAGCACTCTATACCGCTTCGAGGAAAAGCGTTTTAATGACGCCCATAAACACAGAAGCGCTCAGAGCCCAAGAAACAGCGTGGACTGATGAGATTGTCTCTTTTGATGGGGATATCTCGAGCGCCGTATCGACTCTAAAAAAATTCAATATCAAAGGCAAACTGGGAATAGTGGGCTGGGAATATGTGCCGATGGAATGGATAAACGAAATAATGAGCTTTATTCCTCATATTGAGCTCGTTGACGCAACGGGTCTTGTGCATCGGCTGAGAATGATCAAATCGGCATCCGAGGTTCAAAAAATAACCAAAGCCGCACAAATTGCAGATGCGGCTTTTGACTACCTTGTTTCAAACATGAAGCCTGGAATGCGTGAGTACGAACTCATCGCCCTTACGGAATACAAGATCCGCCAATCCTTCGGTGAGGACAATTTCCAGTTGTTGGCATCGAGTCAGGGCGAATCCCGAGCCATGCATCCGGCGACAAACAAAACCATAAATCCCGGTGATCTCTTCTTGACGGAAATTTCTCCCCAATTCGAGGGCTATTACGCCCAAGTGTGCAGGACAGTGGTGGTTGGAGAGGTCTCCAAAGATAGGCAGAAAGCATATGACATCCTGTACAGAGCTCAACAGAAGGGAATCGAAGAAGTCCGGCCCGGAATGACGGCTTCGGACTTGGCCAAGGTCCAAAATGACGTTTTCCGGGAAGATGGCTATGCTGAATTTGTCTCAGAAAAATACACACGCGGCAGGGGCCATGGCATCGGACTCTATATAGACGAGGAGCCTCTACTTGCTGAGGGAAATGATTGTCCCCTGGAAGAAGGAATGGTGGTTATGATTCATCCCAACACCTACCTTCCTCTATCAGGATATATCGTCATAGGCGATCCTGTTTCGATTACCAAGGACGGCGGAAAGCGTTTGAACCATTCGGAGCGGAAATTGATTTCCGTATAAAAAATATAAAGGCGACAAGACCATGAAAAGAGGATTGATTCAATGGAACAAAAAAGAAGTACCTATGGAGGAATTCGAATCCAGGATTGAAAAAACAAAGAGTTTGATGGAGTCTCAAGGAGTTGACATTCTTGCCATTTACGGGGATGCTTGTCAATCGAATAACCTCTCTTACCTGACGAATTTTTTTCCATATGCGGATACAGGAATTTTCGTTCTGCCCATGAATAAGACGCCGAAAATTTTCACAACGCACGCTTACCGCAACATGCCATGGTTCAACACCATCACATGGGTGCAAGATATTGTTTGTACCGATGACATCGGCACCGAGAGTGCCATGTACTTGAAGACTTTCGATTTGACCGGGAAAAAAATAGGAATCCTAAATACATGCTCTTTTCCCTTTCCCATTTATTCGATTCTTAAAGAAGAAATTTCGAGTGATTTTATTGATCTCACGAAGGGTTTTGAAAAAATCCGGATGGTCAAGACAAGTGTTGAAAAGGAATTTACTAAAAAGGCCGCGCGTATTGCCGGATTGAGTTTGGACAGAGTCAAAAAAACATACCGTCAGGGAGTCTCGGGCTATGACTTGGCAGCAGAGGTCGAACTTGTCTCAAGAAAGAATGGGGCCGAAGATGTCCTGTGTCTCATACAGCCGGATAATTCGCCTTCCGGTCTTTCTCTTCCCACCTCGGATCCTATCGCGACGATGTGCTCTGTGGAGATCAGCGTGGAATTTCAAGGCTGTTGGGCGAAGTTGGGCAGAACGCTCATATCAGACGATGCTCCTCAGGAATACAGAGATCAGCTGGGGGAATTTGTCCGAAGTTATCAGAATTCAGTGAGGCACCTTCGGGTGGGCAACTCTTTTTTCTCGTGGCTGAAGGAGTTGCGGGCTCAATACGAAGCAACCGGGTTGGGTGAAAATCTTGATGTTTATTTTGATCCTGGTTTGGAGCCCTATTGGGGGATTCATCGAATAATGGACGATGTCTTCCAAAATGATATGGTCTTTTATTCTAAAGTGCTGTTGAGAGTGTCCGATACACTTCAGTTGGTTCTGTCCGACACCTTTATGCTGAAAAACTCTGCCATTTCTCTTGCCGTGGATTTCGAATGAGTAAGGATTATACTTAAATCTGTAGATATTCCTTGATAGTAAACACAGGCCCTAAAAAGAAAATGAAGCGGAGAAGATGATCAAAAGGAAATTATTGTCAGCATCACTGATATTATTTTTTGTCTGTTCAGCTGCTAGGGCACAATTAAAGGACTATCAAAATGACGCCTTAGAAATCACCGACAAAGTCGAAGAATTCGTGATGAGTCACTGCATATGCGGTACTGATTTGGAAATTGTAAGGAAGATCATTGAAATCATTCACGATGAACATTATTTTGTGAGGATCGATAGGAAGAGAATGGAGAGATGGGTAACCGCACCTCAGGAAGCACAGGAGTTTAAAGGTCAATTGGAATGGCTTGAGAGTGCCTTGGATCAACTAAACAGGCTTAGAATGATTTGGCCCCTTTCCCAGACGCAAGAACTCGAACGAAAGGAGCTTGAAAAAGAGATATTTTATGGCAAACATGATCTCCAGGCTTATGAGAATGTATTCAGAAAAAAAGATATATATGCTAGAGATATTCCCTTTGCTGTCAGTGGGGCAGAGGCTGTTGAATTCGGCATTAGCGACGGCTGTACGACAGCAGCCAAAACGTTTATTGTTTTAGCTAAGGCAGCGGGTATCGATGACATTAGATTTGTGTGCACGGGATGCACATCCAATTATAACGATGCTTGCCCGGTTCATGGCCAAACCAGAAATCAAGAGGTTACCATAAACGGCCACTTTTTTGCTCTTGTCAAAATAGATGGAAAATGGGCCCTCGTTAACTGCACATATTTCAATCTTCAAGCTGTCAATGAACAGGCCTGCTATGAAATTTTCTTCAGCTTGGAGGGGATGGATTTTTCTCCTGAAAATCTCAAACTCAGAATATTGAAGATACCCAGCTTCCAGAAAGAGGAAATATGCCAGAAGCGATTATACGTCATCGCGGTCGGTGCTGACTGTAACGATGATCTGGATGTTGAAAACTACGAGGCTTTGATGAATTTATCTGTCAGTGGAAACCGGGACTGTTCAACCTGCCGCCATATCAGCTTCTAAAACGGTCCTTATCCCCGTTTATCTCTGATTTTCCAGCTTTCACGTATTGTCGTTCAAAAAAGGAGTCTTATTCCCAGCCTTAATGATAAACCAGAGAGATCGATCTCCAATTTCCTTGAATTATCGGCTCCAGACACTTCCGGCTGGTTCTCAGACAATAATAAATTGGAATAGGATTTTTGGAAATCTGGATCGTATGCTTCGTAATACCAAAGGATCCCGGATCGGCTCTCCCTCAATCCTTCGGAATTAAAAGAAGATTCCTCTCCTTCCCAGTTTCTCAACTTAACATAGCGGCCGCCGGCATCGAGAAAAATGGCCACGCTGTCGGCTAGCCTCATTTCTATGCCCAGTCCCGCATGATACCCGATTCCCTTGTCCTCGACGGTGCCAATGGCCTGGGATGATGAAGAAAAATCAAGTATTTCCTCGGCCATGTCAAAAGAGTAATTCATTTTGCCGATGTAGTACCCGATACCGCCATTCAAAAAGAAGCTTATTCCCGAAGATAGGGGGATGAAATAAAAACCGTCGAGTTTGATGGGAATGGCACGAATATTGAGCTCCATATCTGAATCCAACCTGAATAACGATCCAAAACTCAACATCGTAGAACTATCTTTCTGACTTTGTATGTATCCCAATCCGAGCCCGATACCGATTTTACGGGTCAGCATCATCATGATCTCCCCTTCAAGGTCAATGCCTCCGGAAAGCTTTTCCAGCCGGCCTTCTCTAGACATTCCCAAATTCAATGATATGTCTTCGAATAACCTATCATGAGAAGTAATGACAGAGTCAAGATCGTGGAAAGAGATCATGGTGTAGCCACCCTTGACCTTCAAGCTGAATTTCGATTGCGCCGGACTATTGGCTGTCAGAAGTATAAATATTCCAAAAGAAGCGATAAGAGCAATGCCAATTTTTTTCATATCTCCTCCGTATCTTCTCTTTGGACTCCCAGCTGCAAAGCAATGCCCTCACTCTATGAATTCTGATTGATTTCCATAATGTCATTCGAACACCTTAATTTTTTCGATGGAAAATTGCGGGGAAACATCGTAGCTGCGCAACATAGTATTCAAACTGGAGATGTCCACCTCGATAAATGTATTTATCTTATCAGCCAGTTTTTTTAAGTCCTGTGCATTGTCATGTATCTTCTGAAGCAATCTTTTCGAAGGAGGCCCTGAATACCTGCCCAGATTTTTGCCGGGCAAAACAAGATCCGCCCTTATTGAGTCGCTGACGCCCGGCCAGCCCAATTTGGGATCGCCGAATAGCTCCAGCTGCATATCACGTATTTCATTGACAATATCATCGGTTTTCTTGAAGAGAGATTTGGGCTTCTGGGGCAATTTCTGGAGAGCATTTTCAAGGGCAGAGGCTTGTTTCGCCAAATTATCCACGGTACGACAAACGTGGTGGAGAAGAGGATATAGCGTATAGAGGAAATAGAGAGTGTCATGGTGAACCTTTCTCTCTTGCCAAGAAATATCAAGTCGGGGATCTCCAAGCACTTTTATTTCTTCACGCATTGTTCTTCCCGCAGCATGCAAAACAGCCATGTATTTGCCAGGGAGCACTTCAGGCGCTTGCGTTCTGAAATAACGGCCGAATTCTCCTTGGGTTGCTTGGGGCGGGGGCGAATATCTCAGGTCCCAGGTTATTCGGTTGATCCCTTCTTCTCCTGGAGCTTCGAGTTCCCTCAATGTGTTGCCCTCTCTATCTTCGATGACGATTTTGACTCCGTCCTGAGCCGTATCTTTGAGATAGTAGCTGATAATCGCCCCATAGGGCGGGTTGGGAACAATAAAAAATCTATGTCCGATGATGCCCTTGTGATCGAAAAGATTATAGCTCGTTGCATCCCGGATTTTAAACAGATAGCTTGACGAGTTCAAAATACTTTCTGTCAATTGTTCCAGCGGAGTGATGTCGTCCAAAACCCAGATACTTCTGCCGTGAGTGCCGAAAATCAAGTCATTTGTTTCCGGATGGATGGCAATGTCATCGACAGGAATTATGGGCAGATTGCTCTTCATTTTTATCCATTTTCTGCCTCTATTGATAGAGACATAGGCTCCGCGCTCTGTTCCTGCAAACAGAAGGTCAGGGTTTTCGGGATGTTCTCTCACAACGTTGACTGTGCCTCCTTCAGGCAGGTTGGATGATATAGACATCCAACTCGTTCCGAAATCCTCGGTGAAATAGATATAGGCTTTGAAATTATCGTCCCGGTGGCCGTCGAAAGTTGCATAGGCCGTCCCTTTTTCATGTGTGGAAGCGACAATACGACTGACATATGTGTTCGGTGGCAGGTCTGGAATGTTATCCGAGAGATTCTTCCATGTCGTCCCTCCGTCCATGGAGACCTGAATATTTCCGTCATCGGTTCCCACATAAAGAACTCCTTTTTGGAGGGGGGATTCGGAGATTGCGGTAATTGTGCCGTAGAAAGTTATCCCGTCGTTTCGAGAAAGGGTATCCTTTCCGGAAAGCACTCCCATCAGAGTTAGCTTATCACGGTCTATTTGCTTGGTAAGGTCGGCTGAAGCTTTCCATGTTTCTCCTCTGTTTCTGGATGTAAAGAGTTTGTTTCCTCCTAGATATATGGTTTGCGGGTCGTGCGGAGAAATTTCAATAGGGCTGTTCCAGTTAAACCTGAATGTCTCATGCTCATTCTCGGGCTCAGGTCGGATCGGTTTGCCTTCCCCTGTCTTCAGGTCAAAGCGAAAGATATTGCCGCGTTGGAATACCGTATAGACGGTTGTTGGGTCCTTTGGATCAATGCGGACACCGAGTCCGTCGCCTCCTGTAATTTTAAACCAGTCTGCATTGATGATACCCAGACTATGCCACGTTGCACTGGGCCCACCCCAGATATCGTTGTCCTGGAGTCCTCCATAGACAAAATACGGGTTTCGTGTGTCATAATCGATTCCGTAAACCTGTCCAATTGGAATGGTGTTGATAAAATCCCAAGTCTGACCGCCGTCATAGGAAAAATAAATTCCTCCATCTGATCCGACGATCATGTGATTGGAATCAGCAGGGTTGATCCACATGGCATGATGGTCACCGTGAATCCTTCTCAATGAATGTGCGGAACGGTATGTTTCGGCCTTAAAGGTTTTACCCCCGTCCTCGGATATGTACATGGCATCGCCAAGAACCCATACCTTTTGTTCATCGTTAGGATCGATGCGTATTTTGCTATAGTACATGGGTCTCGGATTGATGTCCGACTTTTTTTCCCAAGAACGACCTTTGTCATCAGAACGAAAAACCCCTCCGTCTTTATGCTCAACAACAGCATAGACAATGTCAGGGTTTCGGTGGCAAACGGCCACTCCGATACGTCCGACATTCCCTGACGGCAGGCCGTTTTCCAGACGCTGCCATGTGTTTCCACCGTCAGAAGTTTTATACAGGCCGCTGCCCGGGCCGCCGCCGTTAAATCCCCATCCGCGTCTCCGTCTTTGGTAGGCCGCGGCGTACAAAATGGATGGATTTTCGGGATCCATGGCCACATCGACAAAACCTGTATTTTCATCGATAAATCGCGTATTCACCCAAGTTTGTCCTCCATCCGTCGTCCTGAACAAACCCCTTTCTTTGTTGGGTCCCCAAAGGTGTCCCAGAGCCGCCACATACACAATGTCTGAGTTGGAGGGGTGGATGACTATCCGACCGATATGATGCGTGTCCCGCAAGCCCATGTTTTTCCAGGTATGCCCTCCATCCGTGGATTTGAAAACCCCATCCCCCCACGAGGAACTCTGACGGTTGTTGGGCTCTCCGGTGCCGACCCAGACAATATCGGGATCAGAATTGGCGATGGTCACGTCTCCGATGGAACTGGTAGTCTGATTATCGAAGATGGGTTTCCATGTCACTCCATTATTGGATGTCTTCCATAGTCCTCCCGAGGCCGTCGCCACATAAATGATATAAGGGTTGCTTTCAACCACAGCCACATCGTCTATTCTGCCGCCGGGATTAGCCGGCCCGATACATCTCCACTGGAGCTTGTCGAACACAGAGGATACGAGAAAAGCGCCTTGTTCTTCTTTGGGCTCTGCGGCGCCCAGGATAAAAACTAAGCTCAAGCATATGAAGAAAATGACAAAACTCATCAAAACAACTGCCTTTTTCATCACTTTTCCTCCCTTACCTTATGACTTGGGATGACCAGCAGCCCCTCTTCGCACAATAATCGATTGAATTCGGGAATATCTTCCTCCAGTACCTTTTTGAGCGCAACAAGTTGGTTTTCAAGTTTATCCGAGAGTACTTCATAATTTTCATAGCACTGGCGTGTCGGTTTGGCATCTGATCCGGCGACGGCACTCTGAATATTTGCCAATCTGGCGTTCAGCTTGAGAGTAGGGGCATAATAGGTGAAAGGTGCGTAGTGGTCATAGGACAAATCAGAGAAGATGGTGAAATTCATGGCCGGATTTTCCCGAATATTCGTGGCGACGAGTTTGTTCAAAATTTCAGCCAATTTTTCTTTGAGAAGCAAGGCTTTGCTCAAAATGATCCTTACATTATTTCTATCTCTCATCTGACTTATCGTGACCCCTAGAGCTTGGTGAATATCCAGAATTTGATTGGCTGCCTCATGAACTGCACTCAATTTGCCTCTGATCTTGATCAGGAAATTGAATTGCTCCTTTAAATCTTGTCGGGTTGCCGAGATCCGGCGATCTTTTTTTATCTGAAAGGACTGTGTTATGATCTGCTTGCCGGCCACGGATAACCTTACATAATAGGTTCCGGGTGCAGCGATCGGGCCTCGAATGCCTCCGTTGAAAAATAAGGTGGAGCTCCCGCCTTTGATGTCTCTTGCATCCGGGTAGCGCATATCCCATTCAAACCGGTTCATGCCATTCTCCGCAGAGATCTCTTCCTTCGCGTGTTTCTCATGCGAAAAAAACTTGATCGTCGCTTTATCATGGTCCAGAAATTCAAGAGCTATTTTTTCTTCAGGGACGCCGTTTAGATAATAATGGACAACCACGCCGGAAGGGGGATTTTGACCGATAGGGGCTCCTCGATAACCGGCTAATCCGCGCATCCGGTACGAATCTCTCGGTTTGAAAAGATGTATCTTCGACGAAAAAATGTCTTCTTCAATTTGATGCAGCAGGGTTACATCATCGAGAATCCAAAATGATCGGCCGTGAGTGGCAGCAACTAGATCGTCATTCTTGACCACCAGGTCATGCACAGGCACAACGGGTAAGTTGAGCTGAAGAGGCTGCCAGTTTTCACCCCCATCAAAGGAAACATAGACGCCTGTTTCTGTTCCTGCATAGAGCAATCCTTTTCTTTGAGGATCCTCACGGACAACCCGTACGAAGGCATCTTCAGCTATGCCTTTGGTTATGGCCTCCCAGCTTTTTCCGAGGTCTTTTGTTTTGTAGATATAGGGATGGTTATCATCCAGGTCGAAACGATTGACAGCCAGATAGGCTGTAGCAGAATCATGGGAAGACGCTTCGATCATGCTCACCCGGCTCCACAGCGGCATTGTTTTCGGAGTCACGTTCTGCCATTCTTGTCCGGCGTTTTTTGTGAGATGAACGAGGCCGTCGTCTGAACCAGTCCATATCAGGCCTTTTTGAAGCGGTGATTCGCAAACAGCGAAGATGGTACAGTAAATTTGGCTCATCACCCCATGTTTCTGCTTGCTTTTGTCATTGGTGGTCAGGTCCGGACTGATCGCTTCCCAGCTCCGGCCTTCATCTGTTGATCTGAAAAGCACATTCGCCGCTGCATACAGGATGTCGGGATCATGAGGAGAGAAAAGAATTGGAAAAGTCCAGTTGAATCGGTATTTTATTTCTGCGGCTGTGAGGCCCATAGGCTTTTCGGGCCATATGGAGATATCCCTGACTTCTTTTGTGCTGTGATCATAGCGGGTGAAATATCCCCACATCGCTCCTCCGTACGATATGGAGGGATTTTCCGGATGTACTGCGATATGGCCGCTCTCGCCGCCTGCCACCGGATACATATCTGGCGCCACCATCTTGCCTGTCATGCGGCTGGGGATGGAAATCGTGGTGTTATCCTGTTGTGCACCGTATACCCGGTAGGGAACTTGATTATCTGTGGTCACATGATACATTTGAGCGGTCGGCTGGTTATCCAACCGGGTCCAGGATTTCCCGCCGTTAAAAGTAATATTCGCACCCCCATCATTCCCGTTGATCATTCTCAGGTTATCCTTCGGATCGATCCAGAGGTCGTGGTTGTCCCTGTGAAGAGGTTGGGGGATAGAGCGGAAAGTGATTCCGCCGTCCACCGATTTGAGAAACGGTGTGGTGAGGACGTAAACCGTATCCGGTTCTAAGGTGTCCGCATAAATGTGAGTGTAGTAGCTATGTCGGACCCTGAGGGGCGAGTCATTGTTGACCAATCTCCATGTGCGGCCTCCGTCATCAGAGCGGAAAAGTCCTCCGTCATCGGCCTCGATGAGCGCCCAAATCCTGTCGGGATCGACTGGAGAAATAGCGACACCGGTTCTTCCCTTTTGCCTTTTGGGCAGGCCGTTTTTCAGCTCTACCCAAGTCTCGCCTCCATCCGTTGTTTTGTACAGGCCACTGCCATCTCCTTTGCTGAAAATGCCCCAGGGTGTCATTTTCATCTGCCACATTGCGGCAAAAAGGATAAGGGGGTTTTTGGCATCCATGGCCAAATCCACCGCACCGGTGTGGGTGTTGATGTGGAGTATGCGTTTCCAGTTTTTTCCTCCATCTTTTGAACGAAAAACGCCGGTTTCGCTGCTCGGCCCATATATATGCCCGAGGGACGCGGCATAGACAACATCGGGATTCATAGGATGCACTCTGATACGAGCAATGTGCCGTGTATCCTTCAATCCCATATGTGTCCATGTTGTGCCTGCATCTTTTGATTTATACACCCCGTCTCCGCAGGAGATATCGTTCCGGATAGATGTTTCTCCCATGCCCGCATAGATGATATCGGGATTGGATTCCGACACGGCCAGGGCTCCCACAGAACCGGTTTTAAAATAGCCGTCGGATATAGGCTTCCAAGTCAACCCGGCATCTTCGGTTTTCCAAACTCCCCCTCCGGTTGCTCCGAAATAAAAGACCAAAGGCTGGCCGGATACACCTGTAACAGCGGTGACCCTCCCCCCTCGGAAGGGGCCGATGCATCTCCATCTCATGGTTTTGAATAGGCTTTTTTCATATCCTGTTGAAATCTCTGAACTTTGCTGGCCTGGAAAAAGAAAAGAGCTAATAAAAAGTAGGATCATTAGGGGGGATACAGATCTTCGGACAAAATTCATAGCAGCTCCCTTTTTTGCCTTAGGCATTGACATAATATTTGAAGGATGTATATAGTATTATGTATACAAATATATGTCAAATGAAGATATCAGATATATCCAGGTTTTATGGAGTTTCTTTATAAAAAGGACCCGGCACAAGGCGTGAAAGAATTCGTATTTCTGAGTTAAAAAAAGTACTTGACAATATGTTCATAATGGCTTAGTATCTGCATATTGAATACAATATACAGTATAAAGAATGCTAATTTATATTTGTTTGATGGGGGTAAAATCAAACACAGTAAGCCCAGTGCATGTTCTTTCTCTCATGAGAGTATTTATATGCCCTGTCGCTTGTTATCTTGGCTAATGTCGAGTTAATCCGGAAAGCAAAAGAAAATAAAGATCAAGAAAGGAGGTCTATGCGTCTCAATTGAAAAAGAATACAAATTGGAAAAGGATGAGGAGATAAGTTTTTTTTAGGAGGAAAGAATGAAAAACACTAACAGGATCGAACACTCTATAAGCAGTGCCATTTTTTTGGTGGTCATGTGCCTCTTGTTGGCGGGCAACAGTTTCTCTCAAGCGACATCAGTTACCATAGAGGGAGTTGTCACTGATCAAGAGGGAGGTGTGTTGCCCGGCGCGACGGTTAATGTGAGGAATGTGGAAACCGGACACATGGTTGGCACTGTAGTTCGGCCAAACGGCTCTTACATTGTTTCAGGGCTCCAACCGGGAAAATATGAAATCGAAGTTAACATGGATGGGTTCGCCCCCGAGAAAAGACAGGGATTGACATTTTATGTCGGTTCCAGATTGAAGATTGATTTCAAACTCACCCTGGCAACATTAGAAGAAGAAGTGGTGGTTACAGCCGAAGCGCCTATGGTCGAAGTGAGCAAGTCAGAGATAAGCAATGTCGTCGATCGTCAAAAAATCGATGATGTGCCGATTTCCCTGTCTGACAGCAGTTTTGAGGGATGGAGCTATCTGTCCATAACTACAGCGGGTGTCCAAAACGATGGCAGGGATCAGGTTGGAAATGCACAGGGAAGAGGATACGGAGAATTGGTCGTCGACGGTGTGTCCTATGAAAGGGTAGCCACCGGAAGGGCCAGAGCGGGGATCCCTGCTGACGCCATTCAAGAGTTCAGGGTGATCACGAACCAATTTCAAGCGGAATATGGAAATTCAAGCGATCTGTTGAGAAGCGCCATCACACGATCCGGAACGAATGATTTCCAAGGGAGAATCTCATACTTCT
>Ga0180433_10004909_pt1 | contig 18508 bp, 14 predicted proteins | sample SS_ome_8_FD_132980 | JGI IMG/M metagenome (GOLD analysis project Ga0180433, IMG submission 132980) | Hypersaline lake sediment archaeal communities from the Salton Sea, California, USA - SS_1_D_1 metaG | ecosystem: Environmental > Aquatic > Non-marine Saline and Alkaline > Hypersaline >... | reverse complement strand
GAAAAAGAAGCAGAAGAACAAGGAGTTACAGGAGAAAAACACACAAATTCGCAAACAAAACCATCAGATAACAAAACAGCATCATCAGATTGAGATGGAAAAGGAAAAGTCTGAAAAACTTCTTCTGAACATACTGCCTGCCACGGTAGCTTCTGACCTTAAGGAAAAAGGTGAATCCATGCCTGAGATTTTCGAAAATGTCACAGTCTATTTCTCTGATGTGGTAGGTTTCACAAAAATGTCCGCACAACTCGACCCGGGATTTCTTATTAATGAGCTGAGTGAGATGTTCACTGCCTTTGATTATATTATTGAGGCCAATCAATGTGAAAGGATCAAAACCATTGGCGACGCATATCTTGCAGTATGCGGAATGCCTGATGAAAATAAAGATCATGCTGTAAATATGATAAATGCTGCTCTCGACATTCTGAAATACCTCAACAAAAGGAACCAGTTCAAGGATGTGCAATGGCAGATCAGGATAGGTATTCATACCGGAAAAGTTGTAGGTGGCGTTGTAGGTGTAAAAAAATATATATATGATGTTTTTGGTGACACAATAAATACTGCCTCACGTATGGAATCTAATTCAGAGCCAATGAAGGTCAATATCTCCGAATACACATACAATATTGTAAAAGACTATTTCAGGTTCACGGAACGTCCTGCGTTAAAAGTGAAAGGCAAAGGTGAAATGAAAATGTATTTTGTGGAAAGAAAAGACAATTAACAGATATTGACTGCCCTGCCTGGCTGAAGACATATACTTGCGTGAAGGCTATACCTTTGTTAATGCCGGAAAACATTTTATTAATACGCAATAAATTTTATATTCGTAAATAAATCAGAATACCGCATATATGAATATGAAAGCAATAATTGTTGATGATGAGATAAAATCAATAAAATCGCTGCAACTAATTATTAATGAGTACTGCCCTCAGGTACAAATAGCAGGTACTGCCATTTCGGCTGTAGAAGGGATAGCCCTTGTCAATAAAGAAAAACCGGATGTTATTTTTCTGGATGTCGAAATGCCCGGCGGCAATGGTTTTGATATGCTCGAAGGAATACAGGATAAGGACTTTGAAGTGATCTTTACCACTGCATATAATCATTACGCTATTCAGGCGATAAAAGCAAGCGCCATTGACTATATCCTTAAACCTATTGATATAGAAGAGCTTGTAAAAGCAATAAAAAAAGTCGAGGAATCGATTGAAAACCGTGAAGACAGGCATAAAAAATATGATATCCTGATGGATAATATCAGGAATCCTTCTCATGGCAAGCTCGCCATTCCTACAAGCAGCGGCATTGAATATATAGATATAAAAGAAATTATTTATATAGAAGCGGAAAGAAGTTATTGCACAATATTTTTTCCTGGGAAAAAGAAGCTTATGGTATCAAAAAGCCTGTCTGACATTGAGGACCTGCTAAAGGAGAAAGCATTCTTCAGGGTGCACAAGTCTTATCTTGTTAATCTTGAACATGTTAAGAAATATGTTAAGTTAAAGGGGCATGTTGAGATGACAGACGGATCGCAGGTACTGGTTTCACGTAGGAAAAAAGATGAATTTGAGAATGTAATGAACAAATATATTAAATAATAAAAATATGATGATATGGCAAATGAGAAAATGATAGAGGAATATTTAAAGCATGAATCAGAGAGGAATGCTGAAGGGATCCCGGCTCTTCCATTAGATCCCGGGCAAACAAAAGATCTTTGTGAGTTATTGAAATCTCCGCCATCAGGTTTATCTGCCGACAGGCATGACAGTGAGGATTTTTTATTAAACCTGTTCAGGAACCGCATTTCACCGGGTGTGGATCCTTCAGCAGAAGTAAAGGCTGACTTTTTAGGTGACATCATACACGACAGGGTTTCATGCCCCCTGATCAGTAAAGATCAGGCTGTTGAGATCCTGGGGACAATGCTCGGCGGTTATAATGTAAAATATCTTATTGAAGCATTGAGTATTTCCGGTCTGGCTGACAATGCTGTTCGTGCTTTAAGTCATACGACACTGGTTTATGAAGCTTTTGATGATATACTTGAACTTTCAAAAACAAACGAAGCTGCAAAGCAGGTAATACGATCATGGGCTGATGCTGAATGGTTCACTTCGAGGCAGGAAATAGAGGAGGAAATAAAGGTAAAGATATTCAAGGTTGATGGCGAGATTAACACTGATGATTTCTCACCTGCCGGAGATGCGTGGAGCAGACCAGACATCCCTTTGCATGCACTTGCTATGGGTAAGACGAGGTTTCCGGGCGGGATCGACACAATAGCAGAATGGCGGGAGCAGGGACACAGGATAGCCTTCGCAGGAGACGTTGTTGGCACCGGATCATCACGAAAATCAGCATGCAACAGCCTTTTATGGCATATAGGTGAAGACATACCTGCTGTTCCGAACAAACGTCGTGGCGGCATTATCCTTGGAAGCGTTATTGCACCTATATTCTTCAATACTGCGGAAGACTCCGGGGGATTGCCCATAATAGCAGATGTTACAGGTCTTAACATGGGTGATGAGATCATAATTAACACCAAAAAGTGTGAAATTCTTTCAGGTCAGGATGTGATCGTAAAATTCAATATCAACCCCAACACCTTGCGTGACGAGTTTCACGCTGGTGGACGCATACCATTGATCATTGGACGTTCATTAACGGAAAAAGCGCGTAAAGCTTTAGGAATGGGTGAATCGGAAATATTCATCAAGCCCGTTAATCCTGAGCCAAAGGAAGGGCAAGGTTATTCACAGGCTCAGAAGATAGTAGGGAAAGCCTGCGGTTTACCAGGGGTATTGCCCGGTACAGCGTGTGAACCAAAAATGACAACCGTGTTATCACAGGATACTACAGGGCCAATGACTGCTGATGAGCTCAAGGAGCTTGCCTGTCTGAAATTCCAGGCGCCCCTGTTCATGCAGTCATTTTGCCATACATGTGCATATCCCAAACCGGCAGATGTAAAAATGCACCAGACATTACCTCAATTTATCATTGATCGGAAAGGGGTACCTCTGAATCCGGGTGACGGCGTTTGTCATAGCTGGATCAACAGGATGCTTATCCCTGACACTATAGGGACCGGCGGTGATTCACATACCCGTTTTCCTATGGGTGTCTCATTTCCTGCCGGATCAGGGCTTGTAGCTTTTGCAGGAGCATTGGGATTTATGCCCCTGGATATGCCCGAATCAGTGCTGGTGAGGTTTAAAGGCAAATTTAATCCCGGGATAACACTCCGCGATGCTGTTAATGCGATCCCTTATATGGCAATTAAACAAGGACTGCTTACAGTACCTAAAAAAAATAAAATAAATGTATTCAACGGTCGTATCCTTGAGATCGAAGGACTGCCTGACCTGACTGTTGAACAGGGTTTTGAATTAACTGATTCCGCTGCTGAAAGAAGCGCTGCTGCAGGATGTATAAAACTGTCCGAAGGAAGCATAAAAAAATTCTTAAGGTCAAATGTCGCACTTCTTAAAAAAATGATAGCAGATGGTTATAAAGACGCTGAGACATTACAAAACAGGATCAATGACATCGAATCATGGCTAAACGATCCTCAACTGATTACTGCTGACAGCAATGCAGAGTATGCAGCAACCATTGAAATAGACCTGTCAGAGATCACTGAACCGATCCTTGCCTGTCCTAACGATCCTGATGATGTAAAACTGCTGTCAGAGGTACAGGGCACACGAATACACGATGTGTTTATCGGGTCATGCATGGTAAATATCGGGCACTTCCGTGCTGCAGGTAAAATATGGGAAGGTCATAAAGCTAATCCGGACACCAGAACCTATATCTGTCCGCCTACACGAATGGATCAGTCTAAGCTGAAAGGAGAAGCCTTATTTATGAAATTCAACTCTATAAATGCACGCATAGAGGCTCCGGGATGTTCACTATGCATGGGCAACCAGCTAAGGGTGCCTGCAGGCTCCAATGTTTTCTCAACATCAACGCGTAATTTCGACGACCGTATGGGCGATGGAGCACAGGTCTTTCTCGGATCTGCCGAGCTGGGTGCTGTTATCGCTCTGACAGGAAAGTTGCCTTCACCGGATGAATATCTTAAGATATACGGTGAAAAGGTGGCTCCGTATGAAAAAGAAGTATATGATTATCTCCAGTTCGATGAGCTGGGGGATTTTGATAATATCTATAAAAGAAGAGACCTGTAGATTTAAGATTAACGATTTTAGATTTATATCCTACGATTTAGAACTTGGAACTTGGGACTTGGAACTTGGAACTTGGGATTTTCAAAATAGTATATTTTGATGGTGCATAACATTGATCATATCAGGGCTGTTTACCAAAAGATCGTAACAAAGACCGATCGTATCAAGGATGAGCTATCACGACCTCTCACCCTGACGGAAAAGATACTGCACTCTCACCTGTACGATGATATTATTATAAAGACCTTTATGAGGGGGGACAGGGATTTCACATACAAACCTGACAGGTTAGCTATGCAGGATGCTACGGCCCAAATGGCATTGTTACAATTTATGCAAACAGGAAAAGACAGGGTATCGGTCCCAACGACATTGCATTGTGATCATCTGATAGAAATAAATGAAAAAGCAGGCAACGATATCAGCAAAGCTATTGCAAACAACAGTGAAGTGTATGATTTTCTTGAATCTGCCTGTGAAAAGTATGGAATTGGGTTCTGGGCTCCCGGTTCCGGTCTCATACACCAGGTGATCCTTGAGAAATATGCTTTTCCCGGGGGTATGATATTAGGAACAGACTCTCATACTGTTAATGCAGGGGGATTAGGAATGGTTGCCATTGGTGTGGGAGGACTCGATGCGGTCAGTGTGATGGCAGGGATCCCATGGGAACTGAGATATCCGAAAATTATCGGTATTAATCTGAAAGGCAGGCTTTCCGGGTGGACATCACCAAAAGATATTATCCTGAAAATAGCAGGGATCCTCACTGTCAGAGGTGGCACAGGATATATTCTCGAGTTTTTCGGTGAAGGGTCGAAAACTATCTCCTGTGCCGGAAAAGCAACGATATGCAATATGAGCGCCGAGATTGGTGCAACCGCATGTTTGTTCAGTTATGACGCCAGAATGGAAGAATACCTTATTGCCACGGGAAGGGAAGATATTGCGGAAGAAGCAGGGGAAATAGCAAAATATCTTACAGGCGACCCGGATGTATATGATAACCCGGAAATGCATTTCGACCAGATCATAGATATTGACCTGTCTCAACTCGAGCCCCAGATAAACGGGCCCTACACTCCTGACAGGGCTTTTCGCTTATCTGATTTTGCTGAAGCTGTAAAAAAATACGATTTTCCGGAAGATATTGATGTATGCCTTATCGGCTCATGCATTAATTCGTCTTACGAAGACCTGGTAAAAGCAGCCTCAATAGCAAAACAGGCCTTGCGTAAAAACCTCAGGGCAAAATCGGTATTCACTATCACTCCCGGATCGGAACAATTACGAATTACAGCAGAAAGAGACGGGATACTTGATATTCTGAAGGATGTCGGAGGGATTATCCTGCCAATTGCCTGCGGACCTTGTATCGGACAGTGGGCAAGGCAGGGAGCAGATAAAAATGAAAAAAATACGATCTTAACCTCATTTAACCGTAATTATGCAGGACGCAATGATGGTAATCCCAACACACATGCCTTTATTGCATCTCCGGAAATAGTGACTGCAATGGCTATTGCAGGTAAGCTGACTTTTAATCCGGTAAAAGACCATCTCCTAAACAATGATGGTAAAAAAGTACATTTTGATGAGCCAAAAGGCGATGTATTACCTGAAAAAGAATTTTTTTTGACAAAGAAAGGCTATAAACCTCCCTCAGATACCGGGAGAAATATTTCTTTATCTATAGATCCTGAATCTGACCGGTTGCAGTTATTTCAACCATTCCCGGTATGGGACGGAAATGACTTCACAGGATTGAACCTGCTGATAAAAATCAGGGGAAAATGTACTACGGATCATATTTCCATGTCCGGACAATGGCTGAAATACAGGGGACATCTGGATAAGATCTCTGACAATTTCCTTAAAGGTGCCGTAAATTATTTTAATAACCAGACCAATTATGTCAGGAACCAGCTTTCAGGGAATTATATATCCGTACCTGATGCTGCTAAATTATATAAAGAATATGGTTCAGGATCAATTATCATTGCTGAAGATAATTATGGAGAAGGCTCATCCCTTGAACATGCAGCCATGGAACCACGCCATCTCGGAGTAAAAGCTATTCTGGCAAAATCCTATGCCCGCATCCATGAATTAAACCTGAAAAAACAGGGGATCCTGGCATTAACATTTAAACACAAATCTGATTATGATAAGATCCTCGAAAATGACACTTTAAGTATTACAGGCATTAAAGACATGGATTCCGGAATGCTGCTTAAAGTGATCATCAATCATGATGACGGCACTACGGAGCAAATACCTGTCAGTCATTCATATAATACCCGTCAGACAGAATGGTTTAAAGCAGGCAGCGCACTCACTTATATCAGAAATAAGATACAGGAATAATTGTTAATACCTGTCTGTTACATATTTTTTCGTTCATTTTTTATCACTTAGCCTTTACTGATCCCTGTAATTAAAAAAAATCATGCTTTATTATATTAAGTATAGTATTAATAAAACAAAAACATTATATTAGCGATCCCTGAAAAAAAAGCTATAATTTTTATGGATGTATATTGAATTAAATAATGTATAATACTAAACTTTAAAAAATGAAAAAAGCAACGATTACGTGGACGCATACAGACGAAGCACCGGCCCTGGCCACAAAAGCATTTCTTCCCATTTTAGAAGCCTACACCAAAGGATCAGACATTGATATCGACATAGCCGATATCTCTCTTGCAGGAAGGATCATCGCCAATTTCCCGGAGAATCTTACCGAAGAGCAAAAAGTGCCTGATTGGTTAACAATATTGGGTGATCTCACAAAAGAATCTGAGGCGAATATTATTAAACTTCCCAATATCAGCGCATCAATACCACAGCTCAAGGCTGCTATCAAAGAGTTGCGCGAACATGGTTATGACATTCCCGAATATCCTGAAGAACCACGGAATGATGAAGAGAAAGCGCTACAGAAAAAATTTTCTGTGGCTTTGGGCTCTGCTGTTAACCCGGTCCTGCGCCAGGGAAATTCCGACCGCCGGGCAGCAAAATCCGTTAAAAAATTTGCACAATTAAATCCTCATAGAATGATGAAGGACTGGCCTGAATCGGGATCCAGGGCTCAGGTTGTCCATATGTCGGAAAAGGACTTTTATGAGACCGAGAATTCCACCACAATGGATAAAGAATGTGATGTCAGGATCGAGTTCGAGGACCGTGACGGTAATGTAACGACTTTAAAGGATAATCTGCACCTGCTAAAAGACGAAGTAATAGATACGGCAGTAATGAATGTAGGTGCACTGAGGGATTTCTATTCTAAGTCTATACAATTAGCAAAAGAAGAAGGTGTCCTTTTATCTTTGCACCTGAAAGCGACCATGATGAAGATATCCGATCCTATAATGTTTGGTCACTGTGTTTCGGTCTATTATAAAGAAGCACTGGACAAGCATGCGGACACGCTTAAAGAGATCGGGGCCAATGTGAACAACGGACTGGCAGATGTACTGGCAAAACTCGACAGGCTCCCTGCTGATAAAAAAGCTGAGATCGAGGCGGACATTAATGCAGTCTATGAATCCCAGCCGGATCTGGCAATGGTGGACTCACGAAATGGAATAACAAACCTGCATGTCCCTAACAATATAATTGTTGATGCTTCGATGCCCAATGTAGTGCGGGATGGAGGCAAGATGTGGAACAAAAATGACGAGCTGCAGGATTGTATCGCTATGATCCCGGATCGCAGTTATGCAACATTTTATAAAGAGATCCTGGAAAATGCAAAAGCTAACGGGCAGTTCGATCCTTCCACTATGGGCAATGTCTCAAATGTAGGCTTAATGGCAATGGGTGCGGAAGAATATGGCTCACATGACAAGACTTTTGAAGCTGCTGCTGAAGGAATAATCCGGGTTGTGGATGAGGGGAACAACGTTCTTTTACAACAAACTGTAGAAAAAGGCGATATTTTCAGAATGTGTCAGGCTAAAGATATTGCTATCCGCGATTGGGTTAAACTGGCTGTTAGTCGTGCAAGGGCAACTGGTTCCCCGGCTATTTTCTGGTTAGATGAGAACAGGGGACACGATGTTGAGATCATCAAAAAAGTGAATCAGTACCTGCCCGAACATGATACATCCGGTCTTGACATCCGGATCATGAAGCCTCAGGATGCCATGAAATTCTCGCTTGAGAGGATCCGCAGAGGAGAGGATACGATCTCTGTGTCAGGCAATGTGATCAGAGATTATCTCACAGACCTTTTCCCGATCCTGGAGCTGGGTACCAGTGCGAGAATGCTGTCCATCGTTCCTCTGCTTAATGGTGGCGGACTATTTGAAACAGGAGCAGGAGGCTCTGCGCCCAAACATGTACAGCAACTTTTAAAAGAAGGTCACACCCGATGGGATTCACTGGGTGAATACTGCGCCCTTGTTCCATCCCTGGAGATGATCTACGAAAACACAGGCAACGAAAAAGCTGCTGTCTTTGCAGAAACACTCGATAAAGCTATTGCCAAATATCTGGAAAACGGCAGGCTTCCTTCCCGTAAAGTTAATGAAACAGATAACAGGGGTAGCTCCTTCTATCTGGCATTATACTGGGCACAAACTCTGGCTTCTCAGGATAAAGACAATGATATCAGGGAACGGTTCATCCCTGTTGCCAGTGCTTTGGAAGAGAATGAAGCAAAAATAGCACAAGATCTGATCGATTGTCAGGGTGCCCCGGTTGATATCGGTGGATACTATCATTTCGATGATGAACTGGCATCAAAAATTATGCGTCCAAGTGCAACGCTTAATGCAATTATCGATGCCATGTAAACATAATAAAAAAACCCACCCGGGCCCGGGTGGGTTTTTTTATTCTTGCTTTTATCCAACCTAATATTTTGGTACATGTTCATCCATAAATGACTGCACCGTTTTATTCCAATTCTTAAACAGCCCATCACGCTCATCAAACAGCTTCTGATTTGTCTCATTGAATTTATCTGCTCCATTATTTAATTCTGTTACTGACTCATTATATTTATCTATGTCTTCCTGGGTCCGATCGGATTCACGCTTTGCTTCAAATGCTGCTTTCATCTTTTCAAATTTCTCATTCAACAGGTAAAAATCAATCATCCCCGGAACCTTATCTGTAGCCTCCTTATTAAGGAACTCCAGCATCTTCCTGCATGATGCGATCACTGTCTTGTCTCCTCTGTATCCACTCATTGTGTCCAGTTTCGCCAATCCTTCCTCAGTGCAGCTTATCAAGGCATTCTTATTCTGCTCCAGCGCATTAACATCCCTCTTTTCAAGTGCTTCAAGCAGATAACCCTCCTGTTTATAGCTTTTATAAAAGACCAGGTAAACAACATTATAGTATCTGATCACCTCTTTGGCTTTCTGCATCTTCTGACCGATCCTGGACTTACCCTCCACCAGATTTATATTATATCTTTCAGCAAAAACCTCCTGCTGTTCAATAAGCATTTTATTTGCATGCTCAAGCTTGTCATTAGCCAGATCCTGTGCCATCAGATAAGCTTCCATCATATCATAGGATTGTTCAGCTATCTCCTCCATATCAACGATCTTTGCGTAATCCTCGTTTAGGATATCATAACTCAGCCTCAGAAAAGAAACAACAGAATCACGAAGTTCACCACTATCTTCATAAGCACGCATCCGCCTGATGTTACGCTGTGCCTCCATATTGGTCTGCATAAGATTCTTTCGGCGCTTTTCAACTTTTCGTGCACTTTTCCCATGAGCAACAGCACAAACATAACTCCAGGTATCCTTAACTATCTCTTTGTACTCATTTTCAATACTTGTCATATATTCATAAGCTCCCGGAGAAGTCTGAGCATTTAACTTTTCAGGATATCCCATGATCATATATAATGCGATCATGGATGCCGGAATAATTCTTTTAATAAACTTCATCATTGACAGATTAATGTGAGATATCAAAATTAATAAAATCGAACAATATGCGGTATGCTTCTTCAATATATATGTCTTCTCTTATCTTGTTTTTCAATATATCATTGATCTCTTTTCCGTATTCATCGATCTGCATTATCTCCCTGTCATATTCATTATTAATAACTTCATAATCATTAGATCTTTTTGTTGTTTTTTCTTCCAGCTTTTCCCAAATTCTGTAACCGTTTATTTCCTCCTTCATATATGTTTCCAGATCAAGCGGCACCCTGTGTTCCCCTGCAGCTATGATATCAGACAAAGAATCATTGAGTTGTTTTATTTCCCTGAACCGGTCATCAGAATCCAGTCTGTTTTTGCTCATTCCTGCCAGCGTACTTACCGGGAGTTCCTTCAGGGGAGTATAATATACCTTTTTTGATATCGTATCTGAGGTAAATGCGAACGGTGAGGACGCTTCCCTGTATCCATAGGTATCCTGTATATACGGTAGCTCAATATCTGGTGTTACACCGCTGAGCTGGTGTGTCTTACATGTGATCCTGTACAGTTTCTCTGTTGTGATCTTTACATAACCCTCCTTTGTTTCGCTTGAAGTAAAATAATAATTATCAGAATTCACAAGTGTATCAAGGGGCAGAACTACCTGCCCTGTTGCTTTACCATAAGTATGGCTGCCAACAATAACAGCCCTGTTATAGTCCTGTAGCGCTGCTGCCAGTATCTCCGAGGCAGATGCGCTCAGACCATTAACAAGCACAATAAGAGGACCATTATATATTGTTCCCCGGTTCCTGTCCTTGAAGGTCATGAGCTTTTTCTTCCTGTTCCTGAGAATGCATAATGGCCCCTCATCAATAAATATCCCTGCCAGGTCGAAAGCTTCCATCATTGATCCGCCTCCATTATATCTCAGGTCAATAATAAGACCTTCAATACCTTCCCGCTTCAGCTTAATGATCTCTTTTCCCATATCATTTGCACAACCCAATGCTTTCTGATTTTCCCACTCTGTGTAAAATCCCGGAAGAGAGATATATCCTACATTTTTTTCACCTTTCAGTATAAAACTTTTAACAATATTCTCATCCTGCCTGATCTTTTCCTTTACCAGCTTAACAGACTTCTTCCTGCCATTGGCTTTTCTTACGGTCAGTACTATACGCCGTGAAGTTCTCGTTTCCAGGATATCCGTCAGCTCATACAGATCATACCCGGTAAGATCAATAGTATCCCCATCCTGCCACTCTATACTCATTAAAATATCCCCCTTATGCAGCTCATTGGATTTCCATGCAGGTCCCCCAGGCACAAGACGGGAAATACAAATATCGCCGTTCTCATTTTCTTCAATATGGATACCAAACGAATAACCCTCCCTTGACAATGATTCTTCCAGTGATTGCTTATCTGAAAATGAAAAATACATTGTGTGAGGATCATAGCATGTTGCTACAGTGTTCAGAAAATGGTATGAAATACGCTCATTAAGTACTTCATTATTATTTATCAAATATCTGATCCTCTGTTTTTCTTTATCAGCCACTTCTTTTCTTATTTCCGGCTCTTTCTGAAGCAGGTTATCAAAATTATCTGCGCCGGACACAGAATCATTATATGCATAAGTGAACAGCTTTTGTAAATTCCTGTATTTAAGCCATCTTCGCCAGTGATCAGCAAGGTCGAACTCATCAGAGGGCGCATTGATAAATGAACTGTCGGAAAAGGAAAGGTATTCCTTTTTGGTATAATCAAACGGTGTATCAAGTATTACACTTATAATAGTATCTGCCAGGATAAGCCTGTTCTTATATATCTCTGAAAATTTTTCAATAAATGCATACAGATCATTATTGATCGCATTATCAAGTGTGAATTTTTGCTTTTTAAGGCTTTTTATATCCTCTCCGGTAAAAAACAGGCAATAGGGATCCATAGTACGAATAAACCTTTGAAATATCTGTTCATAGAGTTCATCATCCGGCTGCCTGGGTTTATAATGATTATCATTGAGCATTTTCACCATCATAGCATTTTTTTTGGAAACACTGCTTTCTGTTTGGGCAGTAAGGTACAGTGGAATAAGAAAAACAAAGAATAAAAAAAACAGGTATATAATAGTTCTGCTCAAAACTTAAGAAGATTAAATAAAAATTAAAAATAGTAAATAAAAGAAGAATTTATAAAAATTTCTGAAGAATGGTTATGTACAGTGTGAGTTTGAGTGTGAGAGCGAAGAAAAACAGAGTGATCGTTCATCGCTCTCGCTCTTCACTCTCACTCTGTTTTGTGGAGCATATCGGACTCGAACCGATCACCTTTAGACTGCCAGTCTAACGCTCTAGCCAGATGAGCTAATGCCCCGTTATTATATTTGCGAATATAGTTTTTTTGAATTAAAAGATAAAATATTGCAGCATTTAGTAAAACTCCCCGTCTTTATCATACATAATCAGTATTTTAACAATTATCTGGCAATTGACCTGCTGCAGGTCTGATATAAGACCTGTAATGCAGGCAATTGTGCAAAGCAACAGACAGGTAACAGTATTTTTAAAAAAAAGGAAGTGCGGTGCATGGAGACCCCGATACACTGCGCTATCGGGGTTCCTGCCTGCCGGCAGGCAGGTGTTCGACTTACAATTTATACTTCGCTTTCAGCTCGTATAAATTGAGTCTCACTAAAAAAGGCATAGTTTTTGTTTTCAAAAATATAAACAAACATTTATGAATTAAAAACTATGCCCGATGGAAACAAAAAAAACAAACAAAGCAAATTTAGAAAAAAAACGTGTATTTTTTCTACAAATAGGATTAATTTTTGCACTGGCAGTGGTCTTAACGGCTTTTGAATGGACTACAGCAGAGCAAAGATTGAGTGATCTGGGACGTGTGGATTTTGGTGACAACTATGAAACTGATATAGTGGTCACAAAACCGAAGCCTAAACCAAAACCCAAACCACCAAAAGTTTTTGAATCATTTGTACTTACTGATGATGATGAACTTATTGAAGATGAACTTATTGTTGATGATATGGAATGGGATGAAAATGATGTATTCTTCATTGAAAATAATGTAGTACTTGAAAAGGAAGTAGAGGACAATGATATACACTGGGAATGGGAGCTTGATACAAGGGCTCTTTTTCCGGGTGGTGCAATTGCTCTTGAAAAATACATAAAAGATAATGCACATTATCCTTCTTTACCTCATGAAGAAGGTATAGAAGGAACTGTCTATATTTACTTTGTGGTTAATAAAAAAGGGAAAGTTGAAAATGTACGGATAGAAAGAGGTGTTGACTATTATCTTGACAAAGAAGCACAAAGAGTCATTAAGAGTCTTCCTGACTGGAGCCCGGCCATAATGAAAGGCAAAATTGTCAACCAGGCATTTATTTATCCTATACACTTTAAATTAATAGATTAACAACATATTTTAAATATTTAATATAATTTAGCAATCAATTAAACAAGCAACATCATGGAAATAAAGAAGAGTCGTAAGGCAGACCTGGAAAAGAAGAAAGCGATCTTTCTGGAGATAGGTTTTATAATTGTACTGGGAATTACTCTCATCGCTTTTGAATGGACCAGTTCCGAAGGAGGCACAATTGATCTTGGAACGGTTAATTTCGAGGCAGAAGAGGAAATGATCCCTGTTACCAGGCAGGAAGAAGTCAAGCCACCTCCCCCGCCGCCTCCGCAGGTAACGGAAATACTGAATATTGTGGAAGACGATGTGGAGATCGAGGAAGAGCTGGAAATAGAAGATATGGAAGCTGACGAACAGATGGAAGTGGAAATTGTGGAAGTTGTTGAGGAAGTTGAGGAGGAAGAGGAGGTTTTCAATTTTTATCTGCTGGAAGACAAGCCTGAATTTCCGGGGGGTGAAGCAGGATTGTATAAATGGATAGCCCAGAATACTAATTATCCCGAGATAGCGAAAGACAATGGTATTGCCGGACGCGTATTCATAAGCTTTGTAATTGACAAGGACGGTAAAGTAACTGAAGTAAAACTACTAAGGGGTGTTGATCCGTACCTTGACAAGGAAGCTATCAGGGTAGTGAAATCCATGCCTGCATGGAAACCCGGGAAACAAAGAGGGAAAAACGTGAAAGTCTCTTTCCAGGTACCGATAAATTTTATACTAAAATAGTATCAAAGTATATTAAACGTATATTAAAGCTCATTTGATATTTTGATAGTTTTAATATTAATTATTACTTTTGAATAATTAAAAAACTATTAAAAATGGAATCAAAAAAATCACCACATGCCGATCTGGAAAAGAAAAGAGGCATGTTTCTCGAATTAGGGCTGATCATTGTGCTGGGAATAGTATTGATAGCTTTTGAATGGAGCAGTTCTGAAGGTGGCACAATTGATCTTGGAACGGTTAATTTTGAAGCTGAAGAGGAAATGATCCCTGTTACAAGACAGGAAGAAGTCAAACCACCTCCACCGCCACCTCCGCAGGTTACCGAGATACTGAATATTGTGGAAGATGACGTGGAGATCGAGGAAGAGCTGGAGATAGAAGATATGGAAGCTGACGAACAGATGGAAGTGGAGATTGTGGAAGTTGTTGAAGAAGTTGAAGAAGAAGATGAGATATTCAATTTCTATGTGCTTGAAGATAAACCGACATTCCCACTTGGCGGAGAAGCAGGGCTTCTAAAGTGGATAGCAGAAAACACTAAATATCCCGAAATAGCCAAAGAAAACGGAATATCCGGAAGGGTGTTCGTAGGTTTTGTAATTGACAAACAGGGCAAGGTTACAGATGTGAATGTACTCAGAGGTGTTGACCCATACCTTGATAAGGAAGCTGTCAGGGTAGTGAAATCCATGCCCAACTGGAAACCAGGAAAACAGCGAGGGAAACCGGTGAAAGTGCAGTTTCAGGTGCCTATCAATTTTAAACTAAGATAAAACGCATTACGCCCTGATACAACATCAGGGCTTTTTTTATGTTCATTTTTACCTTATCTTTGATACCTGCCAAAAATAATTAGTGTATTTACCTTATGATGTTTCTGTGAAATTGTTTTGGTAATTTGAATTTGGGATTTTATTATTACTTGGAATTTGAGACTTGGGATTTAAAATTTTGAACTTGTTTTTCTATGACTAAATCAATATTATACCTGCTTATCCTGTCATTATTATTATCAGGATGTGTTCTTTCAAGAAGTTATCTAAAAAAAGGCATGTATGACCGCGCAGTCTATCAGGCAGTGAAAAAACTGAGGAAAAAACCATCCTCAAAAAATAATATTCTTGTCCTGGAAAAAGCTTATCCCCTGGCAAATGAAAGAAACACGGACAGGATAAAGTACCTGAAACAGGACGGCAGCCCGGATGTGTGGGATGAGGTATTCGAACACTATAACAGGCTTAAGGAACGCCAAAACCTGGTAAAAACAGTTACACCCCTGAACCTGGAAGGCAGGACAATAAATTTCAAGGTTGTTGATTATGACCAGGAAATAATCGCAGCAAAAGAAAAAGCTGCCGAGTATTTTTATGTCCATGCACAAAAACTGCTGAAGAACGACGACAAGGAATCCGCAAGACAGGCATATAGTGAACTTATGAATGTCAAATCTTATTACAATGATTACAAAGACCTTGACTCCTACATCAAAGAAGCAAAATACAAAGGCACAAGCAGGGTGTTTGTATCTATAAAAAATAAAACAGGGATTAAACTGCCCCCTGAATTCACAAATAACCTTCTTTCTTTCGGTGTAACTGAATTTAATTCCGCATGGGTTGAATACTACCTGGAACAAAAGGAAACAAGGGAAAAATATGATTATAATATCGCCGTTAATCTTAAGATCATTGATGTTTCTCCGGAGCGGATAAAAGACGAAGAAACAATTGAATCCAAAGAGGTTGAGGACGGCTGGGAGTATGTGCTTGATGAAAATGGCAATGTGATGCAGGATTCGGTTGGCAATGATATCAAAATACCTAAATACAAAACTATTACATGCAAGCTTATCAAATCCATCCTTACAAAAGCAGCACATATCGAAGGCAATGTCGAATATATTGATCTTATTTCAGGTCAGTCATTGAAAACATTACCAATAGCTGCAGACCACCTGTTCAGGCATGTCTCCGCACAGGCTCATGGCGATCTGGATGCATTGTCTGAAGAAAGTAAGAAACTGCTTGATTTAAAACCTGTACCATTCCCGCCCAATCCCATAATGATAAACAATGCAGGGGAAACACTAAAAAACATTATCCATAATGTATTGAGGGATAACAGAAGATATCTGCGATGAAGGAAACAGCGGTACTGATCGGGATCATTAACGGGCAGCAGGATGAGAAGCAGGTAACGGAATTCCTTAATGAGCTGGCTTTTCTCGCTGAGACAGCAGGCGCCGTACCTGTAAAAAGATTCACACAAAAGCTTGACATTCCTAATCCAAAGACCTTTGTCGGCAAAGGAAAGCTTGACGAGATAACGGGGTTTGTAAAAAGCAATAATTCTGATATGGTCATTTTTGATGATGACCTCTCTCCCACCCAGTTGAGGAATATTGAAAAGGCTCTTGAATGTAAGGTGCTTGACAGGACAAATCTTATCCTTGATATCTTTGCGAGCCGTGCAAAGACTGCTTATGCCAAGACACAGGTTGAGCTGGCTCAGTACCAATACCTTCTGCCGCGCCTGACACGTATGTGGACGCACCTTGAGAGGCAGCGGGGGGGAATCGGACTGAGAGGTCCGGGTGAAACCGAGATAGAAACGGACAGGCGTATCATACGTGACAGGATAGCAAAGCTGAAAGTACAGCTAAAAAAGATAGACAAGCAGATGATCACCCAGAGGAAAAACAGGGGCAAGATGGTGAGGGTGGCGCTTGTGGGATATACCAATGTCGGAAAATCCACGCTTATGAACCTTTTAAGCAAAACAAAGATCTTTGCGGAAAATAAGCTGTTCGCAACTCTCGATACCACCGTAAGAAAAGTGGTAATAGGCAATCTTCCTTTTTTACTGAGTGATACCGTGGGATTTATCCGTAAGCTGCCTCACCATCTTGTGGAATCTTTCAAATCCACTCTTGACGAAGTGCGTGAAGCCGATATCCTGCTCCATCTCGTTGATATCTCCCATCCCAATTTCGAAGAGCAGATAAATATTGTAAACTCCACATTACAGGATATCGGGGCTGCAGAAAAGCCGGCATTTCTGACCTTTAACAAGATAGATGCATACTCTTTCATTAAAAAGGATGATGACGACCTGACGCCAAAGACAAAAGAGAACCTCTCTCTTGAGGAGATGCAGAACACCTGGATAGCAAAAGAAAATCATCCGTGCCTGTTCATCTCAGCAAAAGAAAAGCAGAATATAGATCTGCTTAAAGAGATGTTATATAAAAAAGTAAAGGATATCCACATCAAAAGATATCCTTATGATGATTTTTTGTATTGATCACCATACTATATAATAAAAACACTGTCTTTGCGATACCGACTTGTCAGGGAGAAGCAACCTCAATCATTAAATCCGGAACCATTATCAAAAAAATTTAGTATTTTTGTAATTATGGCACAATTAATTCTTAAAATAAAAGACAGCAGTAAGTTATCTTTTTTACTTCAGCTTATCAAGCAATTTGATTTTGTTGAAGTGGAAAAAATAAAAAAGAAAAAGACTTCAGCCAAATATGATTTCTTCAGTTCTGCCGGTTTATGGGCAAAAAGGGAGATAAATGCAAAAGAACTCAGAAAACGGGCATGGGACAGAACAAAATAGTACTTTGCGATACCGATGTGATAATTGAGTTTTACAGGAACAATCCTGAGATAATTTCAGAACTTAAAAAAATCGGACAGGATAATATTGCCTTAAATACTGTTACAGCTGGTGAGCTCATTTAAGGTGCATTAAACAAAAAAGAGCTTAATCAGATCAATAAGGATCTTAAAAATTTAACTATTCTTGAGATTGATAAAAAGACCTGTGACATATTCATAGATATCATGAATAAATATGCTCTAAGCCACAAATTGGCTTTGCCTGATGGGTTTATTGCCGCCTCGGCTCTTGCAAACGGGATTGAATTATACACAATGAATCTTAAAGATTTCAGATTTATTGAAGGTTTAAAACTTTATAAAAAATAACATTAATTATTATCCGCTTCTATTAGCTTATTCAATAATGATCCTTTCTGCTGTTTTTCTTTCACTTTTTGAAATTTGCTAACCTACCTTATACATAGACTAGGCAATCTTTTTTAACTCAGCCAGTTGATTTTCCAGAAACAGGATTCGTTTTTTCTTAAATACTTCTTGGTTTTGCTCAAATAATTTAATGTTAAATGCT
>Ga0180433_10004908_pt1 | contig 18510 bp, 16 predicted proteins | sample SS_ome_8_FD_132980 | JGI IMG/M metagenome (GOLD analysis project Ga0180433, IMG submission 132980) | Hypersaline lake sediment archaeal communities from the Salton Sea, California, USA - SS_1_D_1 metaG | ecosystem: Environmental > Aquatic > Non-marine Saline and Alkaline > Hypersaline >... | reverse complement strand
ACCTTACGTACTGACATTTCCAACACCATCTCCACTTGGTCTCCCTTTTTCCAAAGGCGTCGAATGACAGCATATCCTTTTTCCAGTTTAAAAGGATATTGTTTTCCGTTGACATTCAAAGATATCGGTGAGGAAAGCCTGGATTGATAGCGGTAAAGTCCTCCTGGCAAGGGATGGTTTCCGGTCCAGCCCGGAATACGAATTTTAAGGCCGCAGGGCAAAGGATGTTCTGGTTCTACCTTGAGGAGAATCCTTCCTTCCCAGGGATACCTGGTTTTTTGAATAATCTCTATATCGCCGGATTCCAATCTGATCTCAGCTCTGCTGTCCACGAACAGGTTGACATAAATATTATTGAGGTCCTGGGCATAAATATACTCACCCAATTGAGGCAGAAATCGGACTACATTTGGTGGGCAGCAGGGAACATTAATCCAGGCAAAGCGGTCATAGTTCCCTAAGGATTTTAATACATTCTGATAAAAAAACCTGTTGCCTGAGAGAGAGACTCCCACCAGGATTCCATTATAAATGAGTCTCTCCAGCATATCGATATACCGAGATTCACCATAAAGGCGATAGAGCCGAGCGTTCCAGAGAGCATATCCGATAGCAGCACATGTTTCACACCAGCAGTTCAAATTGGGAAGTTGGTAGGGATCCCCGAATTTTTCATGAAAACGAATCGATCCGATTCCACCGGTCAAAAAAGTCTTGTATTCCACAGTATCCCACCATATCCTGTCTCCGGCCCGAAGAAAACCTTGATGTCCGGCATAAGCAGCAATATCAGCCATGGCCGTATACATATAAGTGGCTCTGACTGCATGTCCCACAGCTTTGCTTTGTTCAGTCACAGGAAGATGATCTTGGGCATATTTTCCATGAGAGACCAAACTGTCTTTCCTTCCCCTTTGGTTGAGAAAAAATTCAGCTAGCTTTAAATACTGTATTTCCCCGGTGATCTCAAACAGCTTTATCAAACCAACCTCGATTTCCTGATGATTAGGTGCATACATCCTTTTCCCAGGACCATAAATGTTATTCAGTTGGTCTGCCAGTCTTACCCCTAAATCCAGAACGGCTTGGTGGCCAGTAGCACGATGATAAGCTACCGCTGCTTCCAGAAAGTGCCCGATGGAATACAGTCTTTGGTCCCAGAGCGTCTTGTCTGGATTTTCCTTCAGCAGTCGGTCTTCCCATTCGAAAATAATATCATTGATCAACAGGTCCATCTTCTTTCGGAGTTCCGGATCCATTTGATTGATCAGCATATAAGCAGCGCCCTCCAGGCATTTATAAACTATTGTGTTATTGACATTCCCTTTTTCCATAGCTTTATTCAGGACATAAGGCAGTGAAACTCGCCGGTTGATTTCCAGTCGAGGGACCCAAAAATCACTGGTTACTGATACATCTTCAAGGGGCACCAGAGATATAGGATATTTACTTATTTCTTTGCTTGAAAGGCCTATCCTCAGGACCAAAAACGCGATAAGGACCAAGGCAATCCACTTACTAATTTTATAAATCAGTAGACTAAATCGTTTTTTATTCATTTTTAATCCTTATTTTTTCGTATATCAGAGATATGCACCTGGTATTGTTCTTGTTGGTTTACAGGCAAAATCACTCGTTTTTCCTCAGGAGATATGATTTCCATAATCTTTTTACCATTCAAAGAGGCTTGGTATATTCCTTTAGGAATCCCTATGAGCAACAATTCTGTCTGATGAGGTCTGATTCCTCGATTTTCCAACACAAAGTGGATATCCCGCAGAGAAGAATCTCTCATAAAAGAATCCAAAACCCAATAACCGAATATCACCAGCAGAAGAATAACAGCGAGGTTTTTCAAATACAGGCAAAGCTTATTTCTAAAAGCTAACCTACAGATATTATCTTTTAAATCAATCAATATCCCCTCCTGTAAGACGTTAACAAATACATTTAATTTGACCTTTATATCATACTCATGTCAAGTCCATTTTTTATCAAAGCTTTCTGCCTTTTTGGTTGTCTCTTATTTCATAGAAGAATATAAAAGAAAATCTAAACAAATTAGAAAGAAATTGAAATGGTAGGGTTTGATCATGCCAGGAACAATTTTTATTGACTTGATATGTTTTTTTTCTGTAATATTGCTAACCTGGGTTGTTCACAAGTCGAGATTGCTGCAGAGGCTAGATAAGAGCGTAAATGTTGGTCCTTCCATGCAATCGTCTTGTAATAATGAATATGATATGAGAGCGAATTGCCTTTGAAAAAAATGATGATTTAAGAAAACATTGTTATATTATTAGGAACAATTCAGGTTAATTAAGAGGTTGAAGGGAGAAATATGATGGAAAAGGCACAAAACTCCATAGAAAAGGTAAAAAAGTTACTCAAAGACTCATCACCTTTACGATTTACTGTTTTGGGTATGGTCAGTGTTTTGATGTTTGGGACCTACTGGTTTCAAGACTGCCTGGGACCTTTAAAGGGTTTATTTGAAAGTCAACTGGGATTCTCCAGCTCTGAGTTTGGACTGCTGATGAGTTCCACCACCTGGGCCAATCTGGCTTTGATGATCATTGTGGGTGGTATTGCCTTAGACCGCTGGGGCATCCGCAAAACCGGTACGGTCCTGGCTGTCATAGCTACAGTGGGTGCTTTTACCGTTTCCCTGGGAAGTTTGGGGGTTTTTGGCAAAAGTGAAAGCGCTATGCTGATTTCCATGATCGCGGGCCGGATTTTGTTCGGGATCGGATTGGAGACCACCTGTGTCCTGATACAGAGAATCATTGTCAAATGGTTTATGGGTAAAGAATTGGCCTTTGCCATGGGGCTCAATGTGGTGGTGGGCCGTTTGGGAAGTTTCTTTGCCATTTCTTTTGGACTGGATATCGCTGCCGGCAGGGTTAGCAACGCTCTTTTTGCTGCGGCTTCAGTGGTAGGAGTTGGCCTTCTGTTATTCCTGGCCTATCTCATGTTTGATGTGAAGCTGGACAGGCAGATGAAAGTGAGTGCCAAGGCGTCTCCTGAAGACAAATTTAGATTCAAGGATTTTGTTAAATTAATAACCAACCGTTCTTTCATTTATATTGCTCTGCTGTGTGTGGCTTTTTATTCCGCTGTTTTTCCATTTCTGCAGTACGCTCCTGATCTTCTGGTCAACAAATTCGGATTGACTTTTTCCATGCCGGATATGAGCGGGATGACTTTCTGGCAGAAAATTCTGACTTATCTGAATAACGGACCCAAGGTCAGCGGACTTATTCCTTTAGGCACCATTATTTTCACTCCTATTTTCGGTCGATTGGTTGACAAAAAAGGAAAAGCAGCTTCTCTTATGATAATAGGTTCTCTGCTTCTTATCTACGCTCATATAACATTATCCCTCTTGAACAGTGTTATTCTGGGGTATACTGGTTTATTCGCACTGGGAATCGCCTTTTCCTTGGTACCTGCAGCTATGTGGCCTTCAGTCGCCAAAATAGTGGCTGAAAACCGGCTGGGAACCGCTTATGCTGCTATGTTTACGGTCCAAAATTATGGATTGTCAGCCTTTTACTGGGGCATCGGCAAGGTCTTGGATATGACCAACCCCAAAGTGGTTCAAGCCATCCAATCCATGAGGGACAAGCTCTTTGCCCAAGGATTCTCCAGGGCTGAAGTCGCAGAAAAAATCGAAAGTATGCGGGCTACAGGAGAAATTCCCACCTATAACTACACTATCCCTATTCTCATGCTGGTCGGACTGGGGATTATATCCATCTTCCTTGCTTTTCTTTTGAAACGTTCTGACAGGGACCAGGGTTATGGATTGGAGCTTCCCTCAGGAGAAAAACAACAAGGAACCCCGGGTGAATGACTGGCTGAAACAAAGAGTCAAGCTGGGACGAACAGATGTTTTTTCCGGAAGACTGGGGTTGGGCTCTTCCTACACCCTTTCATGCAAAGCCATTGAAGATGCCTTTAAAGCAGGATGTAATTTTTTCTATTGGGGAGCCATACGTACTCCATTTATGGCAAAAGCTGTCCGGAGAATACTCCGCAGAGAGCCAAGAAAAGACCTCATCATCGCGGTCCAGTCCTTCATCCGTCCCTTTGGAATGGAATGGAGCCTCAAGCGCGGACTGTGGGTTCTGGGGATCGATTTTGCTGATATTTTTGTGCTTGGATTGTATCATAAGTATCCATCTCCCCGTTTGATGGAAAGAACTGAGAAGCTGAGAAAGCAAGGACTTTTTCGGTATCTGGGGATCTCGAGCCATGATCGAGAACTTTTAGCCATGTTATCGCTGGACCCGCGTTTTGACATTTTGATGGTCCGTTACAATGCAGCTCATCGGGGAGCTGAAAAAGATCTATTCCCTTATCTGCCTCCAGAAAGACCAGGGATCATAGGATTTACCGCCACTGATCATATGAGGCTTTCCAGATCCAGAAAAATTCCTAAACATGAAAGGCGTCCCTCAGCAGGAGACTGCTATCGGTTTGTCCTTTCCAATGCTCACATTGACATGACGATCACTTCTCCCTGGAATCGCAAACAGATGAAAGAAAACCTGGTAGAGACCAGCAAAGGACCTATGAGCAGTAAAGAGCTGGAATGGATGCAACGGATAGGAGATGCTGTTTACAGGCCTTCATAGAGGCATAATGGATCCAATGAAAGTTAATTGTATGACGTTTTCTAGAAAGTCAGAATTTTCCAATCTTCCTGGATCAGTTTTGATAAGGGTTCCCCATAATAAATGACCTTGACTCCTAATTTCTCCAGCAAAAGAGATACTTTGTAATGATCTGAGCACCATTTGCAAGCATACAATTCCACTCCCACTTCATCCAGTTTTTTTATCCAATCCTGGATTTCTTTATCTCGACTTACCAAGAGAGCGGAAGGACCCCAGATGATCAGCTTAATATTTTCCAGCCAGCCTCTGTTTTTTGCATTGTAGGCATAAAGAAACACCATTTTTTTGGCCACTTCAGGATCTCCGCTGGTCCAAACAATGGCCACACTGTCAATGGATTTTTCATCCTTTGATATTGCAGCTTCACCCAGAGTGGAAAAAATCACAGATGAGCAAAAAATAAACAGGGCAGTTATCCATATGATTTTTTTCATTTTCCCTCCTCTCATTCAAGCTAACATTATTGGATTCATTTATCAAATCTTCTCATTTTCTCATTTATACAGATATACCAGGAAAAGAATAGGGATTGACATCAAATCCTTCCGATGATAAGAATAACATACATAAAATCAAGAAGGGGAGGGCATATGCCTCAACTCAAACAATGGGAAAAAAAATTAATCAAAAACTGGATAGTATATCCGGGTTTTGACTTGGAACTTGTAGCAACAGGTTTGGATTTACCGGTCAACATCGCTTTTGTTCCTGTACATAAAAAGGATCCCCAATCTCCTCTTTTTTATTTGACTGAGCTGTACGGTCAGGTCAAAGCGGTGAGCCGAGAGGGAACCGTACACACCTATGCGGAAGGATTATTGAATTACAAACCCACTCCTGAAATTCCAGGACACGGTGAGTCCGGACTTACCGGTATTTGTGTGGACCCTCCTACCAGTGATTTGTTTCTCTCCATGCTCTATAAAGAAAAGGATCAGATAAGAGGCAAGGTAGTTCGTGCGTCCAGTAATGACGGACTAGAAATGGATTCCATGAAGGTGGTTATGGATGACATCCCTTCCACAACCCGAGCCCATCAAATACAGGCGGTGACCATTGGATTTGACAGAAAACTCTATGTGAATGTGGCAGATGGAGGGGAATGGAAAAAGGCTCAGGATGATCAAGACCTAAGAGGGAAAATTTTGAGGATGGAAAAAGACGGTTCGATTCCCTGGGACAATCCCAATCCTGATAGCACTATCTATGCCAAAGGCTTCCGTAATCCCTTTGGAGCTTCCTGGAGACAAAGCGATCAGTGTCTGTATATTGCAGGAAATGGTCCGGATGTGGATGACCGGCTGGCCAAAGTCGAGCCCCTTGAAAATTATGGTTGGCCCGGAACCATGAGAAAAAATTCTCTTTTCTGGTGGCACTACACCCAGGCCCCCACAGCTTTGGATTTTATGCAGAAGGGCCAGTTTCCTCCTCAGTTTCATGACCATTTGTTTGTGGCTCTGTTTGGTGCAGCTTATGCTGAGGGATTGGGAGATAAAGGGAAAAAAATCGTTAAGCTCCAGTTAAATGAAGATTCCACCGCAGTGAAATCCTATGATGATTTTGTGGTTTACCGGGGAAAAGGAGCAGCCAGCCCTTGCGGCCTGGCTTTTGGCCCAGATGGACTTTATTTTACAGATCTTCATGGAGAAACTATAGAGGGAGAAAAAACCGGGGGCAATGTTTACCGGGTCAAACCCAACAAAGAAGCTCTGGAAGAGATGAAGGGCCATTCAGATCAATACGGTGAAATCTGGTCTGAGTCCTAAAGCATCTATTCAATCCATGACCTGAGGATTTTTCCTGATCAGTGGTACTATGATAAAAGGAAACATAAGGGTGGTCACAAAAGCCATCACCACAAGCGAAGAGTAGAGATTCAAAGGAATGAGTTGAGCTCTAAAAGCAATCAGCGCAATGGCCATCTCTAAAGCCCCTCTTGAATTCATAGCCCATCCGGTGAGATAAAGCTGCTTCCAGTTGAAATCCATAAAAGGCTTAAGAATAAATACTCCCAAAAATTTACCCATAACAGAAATGACCAGGACAGCTATGAGAATAAAAGGACTTAAAGCTAAAGATTCAAAACCAAAATGAATTCCGATGGATACGAAAAAGAAAGGGATGATCAACCAGTTGAACATATTTTCTGCTGTTTTTATGATGATATTTTCTCTGCTGAATATTCGTTGAACCACCAACCCCACAAAAAACGAAATGATGGAACCTGCCACCAGCAGCTCTTCTCTGGTGTCAGCTTGTTTGATAAAATAAGTGATCAGGATAAATAGAGAAAGCCCGATGGTATCGTCAATCAGACCCGCTCCGATCAGAGCTGCTCCCAGTTTTGTTTTTAATTTCTTAAGCTCCATGAGGACTTTGGCTCTGGTTGCTTCAGCGCTTATACTCATGCATATTCCTAAAATTAGGGAGACTTGGGGAGAAAAACCTAGCAGACAAAAAGTTGCGTAACCCACTCCAATGGGGACCAGAGCTGCAGACACAGCAATCAAAGCAGCGTCTTTCTTTTCTTTATAAAGGAGTCTCCAGGAGCTCTCAAGTCCGGCTAAAAACATAAGACAAAGCAGCCCAGCATCCCCCAAATTGAATATCAGTTTGTTGGCTGGTCCTAACAGTGTTTTCTCAAGGAAAGGAAGACCAAACAGAACTCCAACCAGGATCAGGATCACCACAGTAGGAATCTTTAATTTGCGGGCTCCCAGGACAGCGAGGTTGGAAATAATCAATATGGATAAAAGAGGCAAAACAAAATTCAGTATCATAACCATTCAAATCCTTTACTTTCCATTACTGCTGTTTTCCGGACTGCTCAACTAATTGAGACAAAGCCCCTTGCAGTTGTTCGAGAGCCGCTGAGGCTTCCTGAAAGCGCTTTTCACCCAGTAGTCTCAGATAATCATTGAAAGCTTGATCCGCATCTTGTATCAACTGATTCATGGGTAAGACTTCGGCAGAAGGGACTTCTTCTGTGATCGCCTGTTCCGGAATGGATTTATCAAACAACCCCTGCAGAGCTTTGTCAAATGTTTCTGCATAACTCAGGGTGTCTCCGTGCATCACCGCCACCAGCCGGAGTTCAGGATAAGCAGCGGTTTCAGCTTGGAGGTATATGGGTTCCACATAGATGAGGGTTTGTCCTACGGGAATGGCTAAAACATTGCCCCGAATTACATTAGAACCCCGCTGGTCCCAGAGACTCAGCTGGCCGGAAAGAAATCGATCTTGATCGATTTTGGTTTCTACCTGCTGAGGCCCCAGCATTCGTTTTTCTTTAGGAAACTTGTAGGCCAGAAATCGTCCATAATTTTCCGGATCGCACATTCCTGCGATCCAACCGATCAGAACCTGGCGGTTTTTAGGGGTAAAAGGCAGGATCAGAACAAATTGAGGCTCGTCTTCATCCGGAAGTTCCCACATGACATAGTAAGGTTCCACGGGCTGAACCTGGCCATAGTACTTTTCAGTGGCTCTGATCCAAAGGTCTTCTTGATTGTAAAAAACAGTGGAATCCGTCATGTGATATTTGGAATAGACTCTCCCTTGAATCAGAAGCATGTCCGAAGGATAGCGGATGTGGTGGAGCAGAGATTCGGGCATCTCTGACTGCTTTTTAAACATTTTAGGGAAAATCCGGCTCCAGACTTTTATGATGGGATCTTCTGGATCGAAAACATAAAAGTCAACAGAGCCATTGTAAGCATCCACCACCACTTTAACCGCATTGCTGATGTAGTTGACACCGTCAAGCTGGGGCGCGACCTGAGTGGTAAGAGAACGGGTTACATCTCCTCTTTTGTAATTGATAACTTCCAGGGAGGAAAAAGGCTCACTATATGGAAAATAATCGGAGCTGGTGTATGCATCAATGATCCAGTAAAGTTTTCCTTGGGCCAATACCACGTAAGGATCATTATCAAAATGAAGAAATGGAGCCAGGGTTTGGATCCGTTCTCGGATCTGGCGGTGGAACAGAATTCGGCTTTCAGCTTTGGGATAGCTGGAGAGAAAGAATTTGGTTCCGTCGAACTTCCATCCGAATAAAAATTTTCGCCAGATATTGGAAATTTCCACTCCTCCGGTGCCTTCATAATGGGTGTAGACGTTTTGCTCTCCGCTGGGATAATCAAACTCTTCCTCTCTGCTGTTAGCCACCACATGAGAAGAAGCCAGCTCTCCATAGTAAATCTGGGGGACCTCAACTTCGAGAGCGGGATATTCGCTTTTAGGAGGAATGTCTTTAACCAAAAGATGGGGAAGACCGTCAGGAGTGAATTCATTCACAGTAGTCAGGGTGATCCCATTACCGTGGGTGTATTTGAACCGCTTGTTCACAAATGTCTGGCTTTGGAGAGGAAGATTGGACAATTCCATTTCCCGAGCTGAGACCATCACCTGTCTATACTGGTCAGCAAAAGTGTAACGGTCGATATCCACATCCTTGAATTCATAGTACAGACGGATTTCTTGGAACTGCTTGTACACCGCATCCAGCGCTCTCCAGTCCCAAAGGCGAATGTTTTTGAATATACTCTGATTTTGTTCCACGATCTCCGGTGTAAAATTTTCTGCAGCCGGGTATTCTTTTTCTTCCATTTGATCCAGTCTAAATCCCTTCCGGGTGTAATTGATATTGTTTTCAATATAGGGTTTCTCAAAAGTGATTTCATTGGGTTCGACTCGAAGCCACTGATACATTCCGGGAATAACCGTTAGAACAAGAAACCAAGCCAATAAAAGCAGGATCCCGGCTCCAGCCAAATCATAAATAGGGGACTTTTGATAGGAATACCGGCTGGCAAAAAAAAGACGTCCTATCCGATTTCTAAATGCAGGCCATAATAAACCTATGCCTAAGATTAGGGTCAGCGCTATGGCTACAGCATACCCGGGAAGTCGAATGTTTACATCGGTCCAACCTGCTCCTGTGACAGCGCCCCATTCTGAATACATCAGATGAAAGCGGCTCAAATACTTTCCAAAGGCCAAAATCAATAGAACGACAGATCCATCTATGAATAAATTATTGATAGCGGCTCTATTGGCTTCAGAATCCAGGCTGAGAACCTGAAAATCCACCTGGTTTTGTCTGAATCCCAAGAAAGCCGCAGAAAAGACAGCTCCCAGTGCCAGGAGTGATAGCAGAAGAAGAAGAACATAAATCCGGTCTAGGAACGGCAGACTAAAAAGGTAAAAAGCAGCACTTTTCCCAAGAATGGGATCTTTCACTTCTGTACCCACACGGAACCAGAACCGAAGAACCACTTCCCAGTTGGACAGGGCCCATACAGCCCCGATGAAGGAACCCAAAATGCGGGATCCGTGTTTGATTAAAATCCTTTCCTTGGGAATTTTGATGGTGAGCAGCCAGACAATCACTCCTCCTACTAAAATTCCTGCTGCAGCCACAGCGGTTTGACTCAATACTACTATCCAGAATCTCTGGTTATATCCCAGGGCTTCGAACCACAACATTTCTCCCCAGAAATACATAAACCAAAAGAAGAATACTGTAAAAAGAGCCAGGATCACACCAAAAAGGATGCGTCTGTTTTGTTTTTTTTGGGCTCCTTTATATATAAGCCAACCGGATAAGGCGATCAAAACCAAGATGATAATAGTATACATTTTACATTCCCCCTAAAATTTTTTTTGTTTGAATCTGATCTAGAATGATTTCTCTGTGACATTCTTCCATAAAACCCTATATTGTTAATGATACAATAAAAATTAAGACAGAATCAATCCAATAGACTTTGAACTATAACTTGACCTTTGGAACAAGCCAAAATAATATGAAAACAAAAAAAGAGATTAACCTGGATTATTCACAAGACGAGGTTGCTGTAAATGCAGGAAAAGGTGAAATGTGAAAGGTGAAATGTGAAAGGTGAAAAGTGAAATGAAAAAAGTGAAATGTTAGTGAAAATATGGCCATTTTTTATGAATAAGTCAGGTTAATTAGGAGGTGACAAATTGGATAATAAAGAATTGGTTGTCATGTTAAACAGAGACCTGGGGGATGAGCATGCGGCTGTAGTGCGCTATCTCATCCACAGTTATTTGGAAGGGGAGGATAGCCCTTTAGGTGCCAGTCTTCTTTCCCGGGCAAGAGAAGAGATGTGGCATATGCATTGGTTAGGAAAGATCATCGCTCAAAAGGGAGGAGAACCAGACATGACTGCAGCCGAGTATCCTCATGATCCAAGCAATCGGTCCACTATATTTCAGTCCTACGTGGAGTATGAAAAGAAATTGATACCTCACTACAACCAGGAGGCAGATAAAATCGACGATCCTCACATTGAACGGGTTCTGCGAAGAGAAGCGTGGGAATCTGAAATGCATGCGGCTAAGTTCCAGAGAATTCTGGATAAACTTTCTCCAGAGGAAGCTGAGGGATTACCTGGGGGAGAAAGTGAACTTCCCGGAGAATTTTTGAATAAGCTTCAGAAGGCTGTAGCCAAAAAATACACCCAGATGATCCAGCATATCAGAGATTCCTGGGTTTTTCAGAAACAAGGGATGGAAGCATGGCAGATCATGGATTTTTCTATGACCCAGATGAAACAGCTCGCTCATTTGGCTGAAGATGTGGCTGAAAATGGAATGACCCCTAGGTTTGAGTTGGGAGAGATTGAGAAAAATACTTCCATTGGCTTGGCTTTGGAAAAAGCTGTTCAGCATTTGAGAGAATCCCGAAACCGGCATCTTCAGTTTGCAGAAGATTCTGAAGCTCAGAAACACAAAGGCTTCATGATCAACCTGGATCTGACCTTAAAACAGGAAAAGTATGAACAGGAAGAAGTACAGGACTGGATTTCAAAAAAAGGGAAAAATAGAGAATAGTCATTCTGTTCGTCAATAAAGAAAAGTATATTTGTTTTTTTAAGGAGGGGATATGGATAAAAGCCATAAGAAAAAATCTTTTTCCAGGAGGGAATTTCTGGGCAAATGTTCAGCATGTGCGGCAGGATTTACGGCCTTGTCTTCCTTAAATAGGAGCGCCTTTAAAAATCCCTCGAACATCAAATCTTTTACCCATAAAAAAATGGAAAGAACAAAAATCCGGCTGGTGATGGCTCATCCATCTTCTAAAGAACCATGCTGGCCCAATATAGGATATGACTTTGAGGGGAATAAAATCCAATTTCTCAGAAGAATCCAGAAGAACTGTCCGGATATGGATTTTCTTCCTGTCACAGCACGCAAAGATGAAGACGCCAAAAACATACTTCAATCAGGAAATAAAGTTGATGGATACATAGTATATCTTTCAGGATGTCTCTGGGGAAATGTTCCTGAGATTATTGCTTCTTCTGGAAAGCCCACTTTGCTTGTAGACAATCTATTTGCTGGATCAGGAAAATTTCTTACAGGGTATGCTAAGATTAAGAGACAAGGTCTGCCTGTGGTGGGGATTTCATCATCCTTGTTTGATGATGTGGTTCAAGCTGTGCGCTGTTTGGATAGTATTAAAAAATTGAGTGCTTCCACTATTCTGGTAGTAGGGGGAAAACCGGATAATTCCATTCAGGAATGTTTGGGAACGCAAATAATAGGAGTGGATTTTCCTGAGATCAATCAAGCATACAAAGAAGCTGAACCAAAGGAGGCAAAAAAATGGGCGGACTGCTGGATAAGGGAAGCAGAAAAAGTGATAGAGCCTTCCCGGAGTGAGATAGAAAAGTCTGCCCTTATGTACCTCGCTATGCTGGAGCTTTTAGAAAGATATCATGCTCAGGCTATCACTATAAATTGTCTGGGCGGATTTTATGGCGGTCATCTTCCCGCTTACCCCTGTCTGGGCTTTATGCAGCTTGATAATGATGGTCAGGTGGGAGCCTGTGAGGCAGACCAGAGATCCACCATAACCAAACTTTTAATGAATTATCAGGTGGGACGTCCTGGATTTATTTCAGATCCTGTCATTGATACAGCCAAGAATCAAATTATCTATGCTCACTGCGTGGCTCCAACTAAGGTTTTCGGGCCGGAAGGGAGGTCCTATCCCTATCACATACGCAGCCATTCTGAAGACAGAAAAGGTGCCTGCGATAGGTCACTGATGCCCCTTGAAGAAATGACTACCACCCTAATGTTTGATGCCAGAAAAAAGCAGGTAATCATGCATCAGGGTAAAACTGTGGAAAATATAAATTTAGACCGAGCCTGCCGTAATAAGCTGGCTGTGGAGGTCAAAGGAGATGTGTACAAACTCTTTGATTACTGGGATAAATGGGGATGGCACAGAGTCACTTTTTTTGGCGATTTTAAAAGACAGGTCATAGATACAGCCACACTTCTGGGATTTGAGGTTGTATTTGAAGCGTGATTGTTTCAAGGTAGATTACAACAGGTTCAGGATTATGGGATAATTTTCTGTACTTTTTGAAATTGACTTACCAGAGAGAAACGATTTACTATGACCTCAATGAGAGCAGAATCTGAAGATGTCATAAACTCTTTCAGATAAGGATGCTTTTTAGCATACATATCCACTAAGTATTTTTGTTTGGAGGTTTCCCTGGCTCTTCCATAAACAGTCACTGCTTCTGCAGTTTGAAAATCTTCAGCCTCATTCGACCGGTTATCTATAAGAAGAGAAACTTCAGGATTTTCCATAAGGTTATTGAATTTATGAGTGGATCGCTTTGTAACAAAAATAATTTTTTTCAAATCTTTGGTTGCCGCAAAACCAATGAGACTGGTATGAGGTTGACCCTTGTGATGAGTGGCAAGAACAGCTAGAGGCTGGTCTGAGAACAATGTTCTTATTTCTTTTATGCCCTTCTCTTTTTGGTTCAAATTTTTCTCCTAGAAAATTTTTGACTTTAAAGCCTTATAGAACAATGAAAATAATATGAAGTTTTCATTTCTACTTTACGAATTCTGAAGAAGAAATGAAAGTAAATTATGTTATGGGTTTTTCTGATTCAAATATTTATATTGACGTCGCGATTTATATATGATAAAAATCCCTGAAAAAAATTGAAGCTGGATACCAAAAAAAATAAAGAGAATTTAATTCTTGTCAATGCTTTCTATACCAACAGCATTCTTCTAAAAGGGCTTATCAGTTATTTAAATACGTATTTCAATGTATATTTTATTGATCTTCCCGGTTTTGCCAAACATTCACCTCCTCTAGAGGAGATTTCTATAAGGATGTATTCAGAATATGTGACCCGGAAAATTAACCAATTTGATTTGAACCATTACATAGTAGCAGGAATATCTTTCGGATTTTTAATCGTGAACAATATTTATCTTGATGGAAAATGTAAGGGAGTCGTGGCTATTTTTCCTTATCTTGACAAACATTCCTTGAAGCTAGAAACGAGAAAAAAAGCGTTTTATAACTTCGCATCTCATTTTTTTGTTGGTTTCAATATTTCCAGAAATGTATGGGAAAGTAAGTTGTTCCAAAATATGGCTTATTTTTACAGTTCATATCCTGAGGACCGGATCACGGTTATACTGGAACATATGGACGGTAAAACTTTTTTTGAAACAGCAAAAATAATACTCAACCATAAAGATGCATTATGCTTCCAGAAACTTCCCTATGCCTTGATCGTTAATGAAAAAGATAAGACCATCAATTATGATTATTCGTTAAAGATTTTTAAAAGCAATGTAGAAGAACTTCTTATTGTTCATTCGGAAGCGGATCACTATCCAGAAGACGTAAAAGAATCATACTTTCAAAAAGCATTCCCTGAGGATGATATCGATCGGATTAAGGCTTTTTTTAACAGCAAGTATATGTCTTGATTTTTTTCTTTTCAAGATAGATGAAATCTTTTTAAAAAATCATTAGGCTGAATGAAAAATAGAAAGTTCATTTTTAGTATTACCCTGATTATTGGCATCAGCTTGTTTGGTTTTCTGATTTTCAAAATAGGTCCCATTAATATCCTGGAAAACATACAAAAGCTTGCCTGGATAAATTTCTTAGCACTTTTTTTCCTCAGGTTCCTCTACTGGATCTACCGGACTTTTCTCTGGAATCAGATATGCTGTTCCTATCACGAATCTTATTCTTTTCTGAATCTCTTTTCCTCCAGGATGGCAGGGCATGCAGTGAGTTACTTGACTCCAGCCTCTTATCTGGGGGGAGAAGTATTCCGGACTTTATCGGTTTCCAGCCTAAACAAAAGAAAAGTCCTTGCTTCTGTTATTATTGATAAGACCATTGAGATTATAACAGCTTTAACATTAGCCCTCATCGGTGTGTTGATGGTTGTTTTTCAGATTTCATTACCACTGAAATTTAAATATTATTCTGTCATAGGTATTTTCTTCATTATCCTTGTAGCAGGACTTTTGTTTTATAAACAAAGAGAGGGAATTTTAACCTGGGGAGTCTATCTTCTGAAAAGAATAAAACTCAAATTTTCATTTATTGAGAAACGAAGACAGAAGATCAGAGAGATCGATGACTATGTTTTGGATTTTTATCGAAAAAATAAGATGAGATTTTTTAAAGTGTTTGCACTTTATTTGATCCTGCATTTGTATTGGGTTTTTGAGATTTATCTAACCATGATTTTTATCAGTGGAGAAGGAGTAGATATTTTCAAATGCTTTTTGATTGTCATTCTCGGGACATTCATTTTTTTCCTGCCCAATATACCTGGATCCCTAGGGACGTATGAAGCCACATATATAGGACTTTTTGTACTGATGGGATTCAGCGCTGAGTTAGGGATATCCGTCACCATAATCAGAAGAGTCTTCGCCTTATTTTGGGCAGGATTCGGTCTTTTGGTCATCGGAAGCAAGAAGTTGCGGCAGGAAATATTTGATTGAGTTTATATACGAAGGTGGTATTAATAAACAAAAAATTTATCAGATCCCAAAAATACAAAGGAGCTTATCATGAATGATGAAGAAAAGAACAAATGTAAAAATGTGGGAGGAAGCGCCAGCTTGATGGGTCCCATCTGGTTTATAGGATGGTTGTTTACTATCGGATTTGCCAACCTGACTTTCTGGAAGGCTGTTTTGGCTTTGATTATATGGCCTTTTTATCTAGGGAATGCCGTGTGAATGTAGTTCTCTTTCTTTCCTTTTTTGTGATTTTTAAGAATAAAATTATCCTGAACTATTCATAAAAAAATGGCGATGTTTTCATTATTAATTTTATTTCAGCGATAAACAAGATTTTTTCAAAAACAATGTCTTGAACATTTTTCCTGTCCGTCATTTTTATTTTAATCGCCATTTTTTTCCTTTCAAGCCAGCCGATTTCCCTGCATCTACTTCGTTACGAGGCAATCGAAGTGAAGGACCACGTCTTCATGCCCCGTGCCTTGTATCTGCAGAAACCTCGACTCGTGAATAATTCAGGTTATTTAGCTTTAAGTTTTTTTAATAGGGATTTCCATTATATCAAAGCAACAACAACGATTACTCCAATAAGAGCAAAAACAATCACTACTACAGTAAGTATGTCTTGCGAAGTCAAATCCCCGGCACCGGCATCAGAGGCAGTAATGACATCATGTGAAGTGAGATCTTGAGGTGTGGCGGTTGCTGTGCCTACTTGTACGGCAAACAGTACCAGTAAGATTCCGATTAATACTTTGGAATATTTTTTCATTTTTTGCATTCCTCCTATTACTTTTTATGAGATTCTATATATTCATTTCTTACCATTAAATAGTGTTTTCTTATAAATCCAACATCTGGAGCTATTTCCAGTGATTGGCTCAGGATTTCCATAGATTCTCTCAGCTTCCCCATTTTATAATACGCCAAGCCTAATACGTCAAGAGAAAATGCATTTTTTTTATCCATAGAAACAGCTTTTTCTGCATACTCCAGGGCTTTTTGTTTCTCGTCTAATCTGATATATATCATAGCTGTGCTGTAGACAGGATAAGGTTCAGATGGTTTTTCATAGGAGGCTGATTCCCACATTTTCAAGGAATTTTCATAATCCTCTTTTCTGTAATATGAAGTAGCCATGTTTATGTAAGTAAGATATTTGGATTCTATTTGGAGAGATTCGAATTTCTTATCATTTGGAACCACAACCAGTGTCCAATTATTTTTATTGACATTATCTCCCCAGTGCCAAAGGTCATTAAAAGTATCGTATTCAGCCGCAAATTTTTTCCCTAACAGGGGATCATGGAAGATAACCTGCTGGCTGTTTTCATCAAAACCTATGATCACTCGATAGTGTCCTTTGTTGATTTGTTTGACCGGTTTATGGAGAACAATCAATGGAATGTCTTTTTTTATCAATTCTTTCAATGTTTGAATATCTCCATTAAAAGAATAACTCATCAACCCCATTGTTCTTGGGTAAAAAACCATTTCAGAGTTATAAGCGATTTCTCCTTTGAAACCGTGCATTCCTTTAGCGATTTTGCTCTGTGTCTGTATGTTGTCCGTCCAATAACTCAATACCATTGCCATAGCTGCAGGTCCACAGTAATTTTTCTTTTTCCATTTTTGAAAGGGGACTTCTTTTATGAGATGTCCTTTTTCAGGCTCTGTTTTTTTGTATTTTGAGATTTGCTTGGCCCATATAGGGGAGAGAAGAAAAAGAATTGAAATGATTGCAACAAAGAGCTTTTGGTTTTTCATGTATTTTTTCGTTAAACACATAATATAAATATCCCAATACCCTTGTCAAGAAACTTAGTGATGTAGAATCAATCTCTTTTATTAGCCTGACCTATTCATAAAAAAATGGCTGTGAATAATTCAGGTTAGTAATTTCTAACTATGCTTGACATATCCGTTCCATCAATTTATCCTTCTTGAGGACTTTATGGATTAAAATGTGGTTTGGACTCCATGGGTTTTGAAACAGACAGTGAGAAAGCTATAAAAGTCAATCCCGTCTGGATATGGCTTCCCCCCGCCCTTTTTGTTTTTTTAGCAGGAGTGATTTTTTTAACCAGTTCCAATACAGAAATTTTTCTTTATATCAATCAAATTTCAAGCTTAACAGGGGATAAGTTATGGGCTGTTCTTACTTTTTTTTCAGATGGGTTGGTATCTTTTGTGATATTACTCCCTTTTATTTTTCGAAAGCCCCGTTTGATTTGGGCGGTATTCGTGGCTGCTGTTTTATTCACAGTATTGGGACAAGGAATCAAACATATAACTCAGATTCCGCGCCCTCCTCAAGTTCTTGCTTCAGACCGGTTCCATTTGATAGGTCCAGACTGGGGCCATAATTCTTTCCCGTCAGGTCACGCTTCTATGATATTCAATCTGGCAGGAGTTTTTTCTTTGACAGTCTTAAAAAATTGGATTCGTTTTCTGCTCATTGGAGTGGCTTTAATCATAGCTGTTTCTCGCGTGGTGGTGGGAGTACACTGGCCTATTGATATATTGGCAGGGGCGGCTATGGGATGGATCACTGTTTGGATAGGGCTTGTGGTATCAAAAAAAACAGCCTGGGCCTGGAAAGGAATAGGCCAAAAGATTATGGGGGCGGTTCTTATTTTTGGGTGTGTACTCCTTTTTTTTGTGGATTACACCGGACATCAAAACATCATGTTCTTCCAGCGAATAATCGCGCTTATTTTTCTGATTATGGGGGGACATGAATACGCCCGGGTATACAGCTGGAAAGGCCTTTTTCAGACCGTACGCTCGAGCGGAACAAGGGACTAAATTCTGTCACTACCTTGCCTTCCTATTTTTGAACAGCTCAACTAACCTGACCTATTCATAAAAAAATGGCGATGCATTAATTGATGCATTAATTATTAATTTATTTTTAGCGATATACAATATTTTTTTTGGAACTGTGACTTGAACATTTTTTCTGTTCATATTTTTT
>Ga0180433_10004907_pt1 | contig 18514 bp, 29 predicted proteins | sample SS_ome_8_FD_132980 | JGI IMG/M metagenome (GOLD analysis project Ga0180433, IMG submission 132980) | Hypersaline lake sediment archaeal communities from the Salton Sea, California, USA - SS_1_D_1 metaG | ecosystem: Environmental > Aquatic > Non-marine Saline and Alkaline > Hypersaline >... | reverse complement strand
TCAAATCCACCTGGCATTACAATTGCATCCAAAGATTTAAGTTCGGAATCTACATTTTTGGATGTAAGTTTTTCAGCTTCAATAATTGTAATTTTTGGATCTCGATTGCAGTCATGAGATGCTGATTTAATAGCTTCGATGACACTGATGTAAGGATCGTTTTGCCCTACATATTTTGCAATAAGACCAACCTTAATTTCGGATTTTTTCTTTTCAATTAAAGATATTAATTTTTTCCATTCTGATAGATTGGATTTCTTCCATTTTTTGATTCCGAAATACTTTTGAATTTTTTCGTTTAAACCTTGTTTTTGAAGATCGGTAAACAACTTGTAAATAGGACTAGATGTTTGAGCTTGGAATATCAATTCTTTATCGACGCCGCACATTGTAGACAATTTATTAATAGTTTTATCATTGACCTTTTTGTCTGTTCTCAAAAATAGGCAGTTTGCATCAAGCCCATATCTTTTTAGAAGTGCGATACTATGTTGTGTCGGTTTTGTTTTTATTTCATTTGCCCATTCGAGATATGGAACAAGGCTAAGGTGGCAATGCATTAATCGATTGCTTGGAAATTGCATTCTGAATTGTCTCACCGATTCTAAAAATATTTCGCCTTCCATGTCTCCGACTGTGCCACCGATTTCAACAAGAACGAAATCTGCTTTTGTGAGTAGTGCGAATCTCAAAAGTCTTTTTTTGATGGCGTCGACAACATGAGGAACAAGTTGGATATCGCGTCCAAGGAATTTTCCCTCTCGTTCTCCATCTATGATTTCTTTATAAATTTGGCCAGATGAAACTGAAGATATGCGGCTTAGATGTGTTCCCAAAATTCTTTCATAATGACCAAGATCTAGATCTGTTTCTGCTCCGTCATCGGTGACAAAAACTTCTCCGTGAACGAGTGGTGATATGGTTCCAGGATCTACATTGAGATAAGGATCCCATTTTACAACGCTGGCAGAATATCCAGAGTTTTTGAGAAGAGTTCCGATTGATGAGGTAAGAACTCCTTTGCCTATTGAGGAACAAACACCACCGGTTACGATGATGAATTTTGTTCCCTTCTTTTTTACTTCCGAAATTAGAGATTCGATTTGTTTTTCCATAGCTCACTTTTCAATATATATATAACAATTTAAACAAACGTGATTCTATTAAAAATGTTTGGAGTTATCAACTCATTGAGCGAAACACTAGCGGGAAAGACAAAAACGAAAGGCTTTAAATGCTTTTTCGGAATTTTTTGATTTTATGATAGCGTTTGTTAATTTCAATAAAGTTAGAAAAAGTTAATCGTTAAATTTATATTATTGGAGCGGTTATTTTATGAAAATATCAGTAAAAAAACTTAAAGGATTTTTACTATTTTTGTTTCTTTTTTCAATTTTGGGTCAAGCAAATTTGTTTAGTATGTTGAGGTCTATGAGGCCTATCCATACTTTGTATACAGAAGATTGGATTGATTCAGTGTCATTTAGCCCAGATGGAAGTTTATTGGCCAGTGGGTCTGCTAATGGAGAAGTGTATTTATGGGATTTTGAAGAAGAAATATTGATACGAATATTAAAAGGGCATACGTCTTGTGTTGTTTCAATGTCATTTAGCCCAGATGGAAATTTATTGGCAAGTGGATCTTCGGATAAAACAGTAAAGTTATGGAGTCCTAGAAATGGTGAATTGATACAAACATTAGAATGGAATACAGATAGGGTTTGCGCCGTAGAATTTAGTTCAGATGGAAGTTTATTGGCGATCGGGTATTTGGATGAAACAGTTAAGTTATGGAATCCTAGAACTGGAGAATTAATACGGACTTTAGAGGGTCATACGGGTTGGGTGAACTCAGTGTTATTTAACCAAGATGGAAGTTTATTGGTTAATGAATTTTCGGATAAAACAGTTGATCTCTTTGGTCCCAGAGATGGTGAATTGATACAAACATTAAAAGGGCATAAAGATTGGGTTAGTTCAGTGTCATTTAGCCCAGATGGAAGTTTATTGGCTAGCGGGTCTTTGGATGGAACAGTTAAGTTATGGGATGTGTCTGGTTTGAAGTATGGGTCGGATTAAGGGGATGACTAGATGCCTACGTGTTAGTATTTTATATAAAATTGTAAGCAGGTTGGTTTTTCCAGCCTGCCATTTTTTTGTGCCTAATTATTTCAAAAAACTTTGCTTCTTTAATTTTGCTTGAAAAAAACAACATAAAATGTAGAATATAACTCATCCTTGCTCGCCAGCAGGTTGGTTTTCCAGCCTGTTTTTCTATTTTTTACTGTTCTGGTTTTAGGATCTAAGGTAAAAATCATTTTTTGGGCTAGGCGGGATTTTTGTTTTCAGTAAATTTTTAAATTTTAATTTTGGGTTAGGCTATGCCAACTATTAGTCAGCTTGCAAAGACAAGCCGTAAAAAAATCGAAAATAAGACAAAGTCGCCAGCTTTAAACGATTGCCCTCAAAGGCGTGGGGTTTGTGTTCGTGTTTACACGGCTACTCCAAAAAAGCCTAACTCGGCTCTTCGAAAAGTTGCCAGGGTAAAATTGACCACTGGAAAAGAAGTAACTGCTTACATTCCTGGTGAGGGTCATAATCTTCAAGAGCACTCAGTCGTTTTGGTTCGTGGCGGAAGAGTTAAAGACTTACCAGGTGTTCGATATCACATAGTTCGTGGAACTCTCGATGCTGGTGGAGTCGATGGAAGAGGTCAGTCTAGGTCGTTGTATGGTGTTAAGAGAAAGAAATAATTGAGGCTAAAAGATGTCAAGGCGTAAATCTGTAGGATTAAAACGTGAAATTGGAGTCGATGAAAGATTCAAGTCTGCTTTAGTTCAGAAGTTGATCAATGTAGTTATGTGGCGTGGCAAAAAGAATATTGCAAGGAAAATTGTTTACGATGCTTTTGATATCATAGCCAAAAAACATGGCAACGATGAAAAAAAGACTTATGCGGCTTTCGAAAAAGCAATCAATAGAATTAAGCCTGCAGTTGAAGTTAAATCAAGAAGAGTTGGTGGTGGTGTATACCAAATTCCTGTAGAGGTAAGGCCTGAAAGAGCGATGGCATTGGCATTCAGGTGGTTGATTAGTTCTTCTGCGTCTCGTCCAGATAAGACTATGGGTGAAAGAATGGCCAGAGAGCTTTTGGATGCTCTTGAGGGTCATGGAAATGCTGTTAAAAAAAGAAACGATGTTCATAGAATGGCGGAAGCTAACCGTGCATTTTCGCATTATGCTTGGTAGGGGTAGGTTCAAATGAGTAAGAAATATAAATTAGATAAATATCGCAATATTGGAATTATGGCCCATATTGATGCGGGCAAGACAACTGTAACTGAGCGTATACTTTTTTATACCGGTGTTTCACATAAAATTGGTGAGGTTCATGAGGGTGAAGCTGTCATGGACTGGATGGCCCAAGAGCAGGAGCGTGGAATAACAATTACTTCTGCTGCGACAACCTGTTTTTGGAAAGATCATCATATTAATATAATTGATACTCCGGGCCACGTGGATTTCACAATAGAAGTTGAAAGATCTTTGAGGGTTTTGGATGGCACAGTAGCTGTTTTTTGTGGTGTTGGAGGGGTTGAGCCTCAGTCTGAAACGGTATGGCGTCAAGCTGACAAATATAAAGTTCCTAGAATGGCTTTCGTAAACAAGCTTGATCGAATTGGTGCCGACTACTTTAGTGTTGTTGAGGAGGTTGGTGAAAAATTAAATGGCAATCCTTTGGCAATGCAAATTCCTGTTGGCCAATCAGAAAATTTTTATGGAATCATTGATGTTTTAACAAAAAAAATGGCCACTTTCGATGAAGATTCCAAGGGCACAAAAGTTGAGTGGGTAGATGTGCCTGCTGAATATGCAGATAAAGTTGAAGAAATGCATGAGGCTGTTATTGAAAAAGCTTGCGATTTTGATGATGATCTTGCTGAAAAATATTTGGAAGGCAAAGAAGTTTCCGTTGATGAGATTAAGGCTGCGTTAAGAAAGGGTGTGATCTCTCAAAAAGTTACTCCTGTATTTTGTGGTACGGCTTTCAAGAACAAGGGTGTGCAGCTTTTGTTGGATGCCGTTGTTGATTATATGCCTTCTCCTTTAGACGTTCCTCCTGTTGAGGGTGTTAGGCCTGGAACAGAAGATAAAGAGTCTAGAGAGGCAAGAGATGATGCTCCTTTTAGTGCTCTTGTTTCAAAAATAGCAGTCGATCCTTTTGTTGGGTCTTTGGTTTTTGCTCGAATTTATTCTGGAACGCTTGATGCTGGATCATATGTTTACAATGCCTCCAAGGATAAAAAAGAGAGAGTCAGTAGGTTATTAAAAATTCATTCAAATAAGAGAGAAGAAATTAAAACTGCTCATGCTGGAGATGTTGTTGGGGTAGTTGGAATTAAAGATGTTACGACCGGTGATACTTTATGTGATGAAAAGAAGCCAATTCTTTTAGAGTCTATCGAGTTTCCTGAGCCTGTTATTAACGTTGCTATTGAGCCTCAAGGTAAAGGTGAGTATGAGAAGATGGCGATCTCTCTTAGGAAGTTGATGCAGGAGGATCCGTCCTTTAGGTTTACTTTTAATGAAGAAACTGGCCAGGCGATTATTTCTGGAATGGGTGAGCTTCACCTTGAGATTATTGTTGATAGGCTTCTTCGCGAACATAAAGTTGAAGCAAAAGTTGGTAAGCCTCAGGTTGCTTATAAAGAAACTTTCCGTAAGAAAATTGATTCCGAAGGTAAGTTTATTCGTCAGTCCGGAGGTCATGGTCAGTATGGTCACGTTTGGTTGACCCTTGAGCCTAAGGGCAGAGGCGAAGGATTTGAATTTGAAAATAAAATTACCGGTGGAACAATACCAAGGGAATTTATTCCTGGAATCGAAAAAGGTATTAAGGAGGCGATGACCGCTGGTGTTATTGCTGGATATCAGGTTGTTGACGTCAAGGCTGCAGTTTTCGATGGTTCCTTTCACGATGTTGACTCATCTGAATTGGCATTTAAAATCGCATCGTCTATGGCGTTCAAAGATGGTATGAGAAAGGCAAGTCCTGTTCTTTTGGAGCCTATAATGGAAGTTGAAGTTGTTACGCCAGAAGAACACATGGGTGACGTTATGGGGGATTTGAGCTCAAGAAGAGGTAGGATATTGGGCATGAAGGAGCGTAAGGGAGTTCAGGTTATTGATTCTGAGGTTCCTCTTGGAGAAATGTTTGGATATGCAACTAGCCTGCGGTCCATGACGAAGGGGCGTGCTAGCTATACAATGCAGTTCAAGGCTTATAAGGAAGTTCCTGATAATGTTCAGGAGACATTACTTAATAAAAATAAAGAATAGAAAGGTTAGACTATGGCAAAAGGTGTTTTTGAAAGAACTAAGCCGCACGTCAATGTTGGTACAATCGGCCACGTGGACCATGGTAAAACAACATTAACTGCGGCAATTACAAAAGTTTTGGCAGATAAAGGTGGTGCAAACTTTAAAGCTTTCGATCAAATCGATAATGCACCAGAAGAAAAAGAGCGTGGAATTACTATTGCGGCTTCTCACGTTGAATATGAAACAGCAAATCGTCACTATGCCCACGTAGACTGTCCTGGTCACGCTGACTATGTTAAAAATATGATTACTGGTGCGGCTCAGATGGACGGAGCGATCTTGGTTGTTTCTGCTGCTGACGGACCAATGCCTCAAACGAGAGAACACATTCTTTTGGCGAGACAGGTTGGCGTTCCAGCAATAGTAGTTTTCTTAAATAAAGTTGATACTGTTGATGAACCAGAAATGGTTGAATTGGTTGAGGAAGAAATTAGAGAACTTCTTTCAAAGTATGGTTTCCCTGGTGATGAGATTCCTATTGTTAAGGGCTCTGCTCTTAAGGCTTTGGAAGGTGATACTTCTGAAATTGGAAGCCAAGCTATAGATAAATTGATGGAACAGATTGATTCTTATGTTCCAACTCCGGTTAGAGATACAGATAAGCCTTTCTTGATGCCGATCGAAGATGTTTTCTCAATCTCAGGTCGAGGAACAGTTGTTACCGGTCGTATTGAGCAAGGGAAAGTAAAAATTGGTGACGAAGTTGAAATTGTAGGTTTTAGAGATACTCAAAAGACAATTGTTACCGGTGTTGAAATGTTTAACAAAGAGATGAAGTCTGGTGAAGCTGGTGATAACGTTGGTTTGTTGCTTCGTGGAACCAAGAAAGAAGATGTTGAAAGAGGTCAGGTTATTTGTAAGCCTGGTTCTATAACTCCTCACAAGAAATTTAAGAGTAAAGTCCTTGTGTTGAAAAAAGAAGAAGGCGGAAGACATAGCCCATTCTTTACAGGCTATAGACCTCAGTTTTACTTCAGAACAACTGACGTTACAGGTTCTATCGCATTGCCTGAAGGTCGCGAGATGGTTATGCCTGGTGACACAGCTGAATTTACAGTTGAGCTTGTAAGTAAAGTTGCTATGGACAAAGGACTTAAGTTCGCTATCCGTGAAGGTGGAAGAACTATAGGTGCTGGTGTTGTAGAAGAGATAATCGAATAATTATAAGTGAATAGCTGTTAGGTTATTTCGAATGAAAAAGCAGAAAATACGGTTGATATTAAGATCATACGATCACAGATTGTTGGATGGCGCTGTAAAGCAGATTATTTTGACGACAAGAAGAACAGGTTCTAGTATTTTAGGGCCTGTTCCTCTGCCAAACAAAAATAAGTGTTTTACGGTTTTGAGATCTCCTCACGTTGATAAAAAATCTCGTGAGCAGTTTAGCTTAAGCACGCATAAGAGAATATTGGATATAGTTTCTCCGTCAGAGCAAACTATGGATGCTTTGATGAAGCTCAATATTTCTGCTGGTGTTGATGTTGAAATCAGATAATTTGTGTGATTTGTTGCTAGCGGTTTCGATCGCGTTGAAAGCATAGTTTTTGTTAATAATTGCTTTGTGTGAATGTAGTTTAGAGAGAATAAAATGTTACAAGAGATTCTTGGTAAAAAAATAGGAATGACTCAAATTTTTGATGATCAAAAGAATGTTATTCCGGTTACGGCAATTAATGTTGGTGGTTGGTTTGTTGTTCAAATCAAAAATCAAGAAGTTGACGGGTATGTGGCTCTTCAGCTTGGAAGGCCTAGGAAGAAATATTCTGCGAAAAATTTCGAGGATTCTTGGTTAAAAAATAAGAAGAAATTTTTTGAGCATGTTCATGAAATTTGTGTTGGTGAAGATGTTGCCAAGAATTTTAAATTAGGTCAGGAAATTAAGGCATCAGACTCTTCTCTTGTCGAGAAGGATATGGTTGGTGTTTCTGGTACTAGCCGTGGTTTGGGTTTCCAGGGTGTTGTTAAAAGACATGGTTTCTCTGGTGGTCCATCTGGTCACGGTTCTAACTGCCACAGAATTCCAGGATCTATTGGCAACATGTGTTCTCAGGGTAATGTTATTAAAGGTAAAAAATTGCCTGGACATTGCGGTTTTAGAAGAGTAACTATTAAGAATTTAAGAGTTGTTAAAGTCGACCCTGAGGTTGGTTGTTTGTTTGTTTCAGGTTCTGTGCCTGGTAAAAAAGATACTCTTTTATCAATTTATAAAGCAGGTTAATCATGGCGAATATAAAAGTTTACGAAAGTACAGGATCCGAAAAAGAGCAAATAGATTTTAAGGTTGATATGCCTCATGAATTGCTTTGTTGCCCAGAGGATTTTGCTCGCTCAGTTAGGGCGGTAAGACAAAGTCAAAGACAGGGAACCGTTGGTTGCAAGGGAAGGGGAGAAATTTCTCTTTCTAATAAAAAGCCTTGGAAGCAAAAGGGAACAGGTAGGGCAAGGGCTGGAAGTGCCAGGTCGCCATTATGGAGAAAAGGTGGCGTAATTTTTGGGCCTCAGCCTAGAACAAGATCTTTGAAGGTTAACAAAAGCAACAAGAAGTCTGTCTTCTTCAGCTTGTTTAACGAGATGATGAAAAATGGATTGGTTTATTGTATAGATCACGATTTCAGTAAAAAAGAATCCCCTAAAACAAAAGAAGCTTTCGATATTTTGAAAAAACTAAATCTTAATGGTAGAATGGGGGTCCTCTTTTTAAATTATGACGATGCTCTTAGCCATGCATCATTCAGAAATATTCCTAAGTTAAAAGTTTTTTCGTTTGATCAGCCAAATGCATATGATCTAGGCTGTGTTGGCTACTGGATGTTTTTTAAAAAAGATTATGATTCCTTTAGAGAAATGGTTGAAAAATGGATTTAGGTACTTACTCGATTATAAAAAGTGTTTTTCTGACTAATAAAAGTTCGAATTTGTATGATCAGCTTGGTCAAATTACATTTGAAGTTCACAAGGATGCGAACAAGATAATGGTCAAGCAGGCTATTGAAAAAATTTGGAATGTAAAGGTTGATAAAGTCAGAGTTATAAATATTAAAGGAAAAGCTAAGAGTTTTGGCAGAAGGCCTTTTGTTGCTCAAGGAATTCGCAAGGCAATAGTTACTTTGAAAAAAGGTCACAAAATAGATCTTGGCGGTCAGTTTGAAACTATGGGACATCACCACCATGCAAACGGTGGGCAACCGCAAAATACTTCTGTAGGAAAGTGATATGGCAATTGTAACTAGAAAACCTAGAAACTCATCTCTTAGAACTCAAACATTTGTTTCCTCTCGGGACTTAACAAAAAAAGAGCCGGAGAAAAGCTTAACATCGCCTTTGAGAAAAAATGGTGGACGAAATGTGTACGGTAGAATAACCGTAAGGCATAGGGGTGGTGGAGCTAAAAAACTTTATAGATTGATAGACATTAAAAGATCGCAGAAAGATGTTGCTGGTAAAGTAGCAGCTCTTGAATATGATCCAAATCGTAACGTTCCAGTTGCATTAGTTGAATATAAAAACGGAGCGAAAAGTTACGTTTTGAGCCCAGAGGGTTTGTCGGTTGGAGATAAGATTATTTCTAGCGCTAAAGCTGAGGCTTCAGTTGGAAATAGTTTGCCTTTGAGAAATATTCCTATTGGATTTTTTGTTCACAACGTTGAACTAAAGCCAGGGCAAGGTGGCAAATTTGCAAGAAGTGCTGGTACATCAGTTCAATTTGTTGCGAAAGAAGATGACTTAGCAATATTGAAGATGCCATCAGGTGAAGTGCGAAAAATCGGATTGGATAACTGGGCTACTGTAGGAACATTGTCTAATGCTGATTATAAAAATATTTCTTTTGGTAAAGCTGGAAGAAGAAGAAATATGGGTTGGAGGTCATCTGTAAGAGGTATGGCTATGAACCCAATAGATCACCCGCACGGAGGTGGTGAGGGTAGGTCTAAGTCAGGTTCTCATCCTGTTACTCCTTGGGGTAAATGTTGTAAGGGTATGAGAACTAGAAAAAGAAAGAGTGCATTAATAATTAAGAGAAGAAAATAAGGATTTAAATAGTGGCTAGATCGGTTAAAAAAGGGCCTTATGTTGACCCTTCATTACAAAAGAAAGTTAAAGAAGTTGTTGAGTCTGGTAAAAGACAAACAATAAAGACTTGGAGCAGGAGAAGTCTTGTTACTCCTGAGATGGTTAATTTGACTATGGCTGTTCATGATGGAAGAAAATTTATTTCGGTATTTATTACTGAAAATATGGTTGGTCACTATTTAGGAGAATTTGCTCCTACCAGATTATTTAGAATGCATAGTGGTCAGAGACAAGCTGGCAAGAGTGGTCCTGGCGGGGCTGCAGCTAAATAATCGATTTGTTGTTATAGAATTGAAAGAGCTAATAGGTTTTAACGAAGGTTTAAGTCATGCAGGCTATTGCGAAAAGTAAATATGTAAGGATTTCTCCTTTTAAATTACGTCCGATTATTAACGTGATTAGGGGTAAATCTTTTGCTGATTCAAAGTCATTTTTAAAGGTTCATTCAACAAAGAGAGTTGTACCTATAATTAAGGTTCTTGATTCTGCGTATGCAAATGCTAAGGATTTATCATCAGGACAAATATCTCCTGAAAGCATTTTTGTTAAAAAGATTTTTGTTGATCAGGGTCCAACTATTGAATATGCCAAGCCTGCAGCTATGGGAAGAGCGGCGGTTCAGAGAAAGAGACTAAGTAACATTACAGTTGTTTTGGAAACGAAAGAAAAATAAAAGAGGTGTCTTGTGGGACAAAAGGTTCATCCGCTAGGTTTTAGATTAGGAATTTTTGAAGATTGGAACGTTCATTGGTTTGCAAAGAAAGATTTTGGAAAGTTCCTTATAGAAGATTTAAAGATAAGAAAGTTTTTGCAAAATCATTTGAGCAAATCTGATACTGCGCGAGTAGTTTTAGATAAAGCTGGCGACAATATAAAAATTGTAATTTTTTCTTCAAGGCCTGGAATTGTTATTGGGAAAAAAGGTCACGGAATTGATGAACTTAAAAAAGCTCTTTTTAGGGAATTTGGAAAAAATGTAGAGGTTTCTGTTCAGGAAGAGCGAAATTTCGACACAAATGCTTATTTAGTTGCTAGATCAATAGCCGATCAACTTGAGAAAAGAGTTAGTTTTAAAAGAGCGATGAAAAAGGCTGGGCAATCTTCATTAAGGTCTGGAGCAAAAGGAATAAAGATTTGTTGTGCTGGTCGTTTAGGTGGGGCAGAGATTGCTCGTTCCGAATGGTTGAGATTGGGTTCGATTCCTTTGCATACGCTAAGGTCTAATGTTGATTATGCTTTGGCAGAAGCAAAAACTACATACGGAATTATTGGTGTGAAAGTTTGGATTTGCAGAGGTGAATACAGTGAAAAATAGAGAGGCTTCCTCATGTTAATGCCGAAAAAAACAAAATATAGAAAAGTTCAAAAGGGGAGAGTAAAGGGAAGAGCGAAGGGCGCTACAACTCTCGCGTTTGGAGATTATGGATTAGTTGCTGTTGAGCCTGGCAGAGTTTCAGCAAGACAAATTGAGGCTGTTCGAGTAACAATCAGCAGAAAGTTAAAAAAGGGCGGGGATATGTTTTTAAGACTTTTCCCAGATAAACCTGTTACAAAAAAGCCCGCAGAAACTCGAATGGGTAAAGGTAAGGGAAGCCCGGAACTTTGGGTTGCGGTTGTTAAAAGAGGAAGAATTTTATTTGAGGTTAAGGGTGTAGAAGCAGATTACGCAAAGAAAATTTTAAGAGCGGCAGCATATAAGCTTCCTATTAAGGCTAAGTTTATAACAAAAGAAACTGCTCCTGCTCAAAGTTGAAATTTGGGAGGTCAAAGTGGAAAAAAAAGAACTAAATGTCATGGACGCAAAAAGCCTTGAAAAAAAGGTAGATTCGTTGAAAAAAGATTTATTTAATTTAAAATTAAACTCTAAGTCTTCGCATGTTAAAGATCATTCTCAATACAGGAAGCTCAGAGTTCAAATTGCAAGAGCTTTAACCTATTTAAATCAGAAAAAGAAAGAAATTTAACAAAGGTACTTTTTAATGAAAAATGATGCTGTTGTGACAAACGATATTAAGAAAACTAGAAGTCTTGAGGGAGAAGTTGTTTCCAACAAGATGGACAAGACTGTAGTTGTAAAAGTTTATAGAAGATTTGTTCACCCTTTTATGGGAAAAGTTGTTCAAAGAGCTAAGACTTACAAAGTTCATGATGAGAATAAGGTTGCTAAGGTTGGTGACTGGGTTGAGGTTTCCGAGTGCAGACCTTTATCTAAAACAAAGCACATGATTTTGAATAAAATTTTAAAGGAAGCGAATTAATTTTAGGAAATTGAGATGGTTCAAAAACAGACGCTATTGGAAGTTGCAGATAATTCAGGGGCAAAAAAATTAATGGTATTCGAGCTTAAGGGTGGAACAAGAAGACGTTTTGCTCGAGTTGGAGATATTGTTAAAGCTTCCATAAAAAAATCTATTCCTGCAGGAACAGTCAAAAAAGGTGACGTTGTAAATGCTGTCATAGTTAGAACAAGAAAAGAGTTTAAAAGGGCTGATGGTAGTTATATAAGATTTAGTGATAACGCTGCAGTTGTTTTGGATAAAGATTTGCAACCTGTTGGCACAAGAATATTCGGTCCAATAGCAAGAGAAATTAGGGCAAAAGGTTTTTCTAAAATTATATCTTTAGCTCCCGAAGTTTTGTAACAAGGATTTATGATGTTAAGCAGAATAAGAAAAAACGATAATGTGATTGTGATTTCTGGAAGAGATAAAGGTAAACAAGGAACTATTATTACTGTTAATCCTAAAAAAGGAAAAGTTCTTGTTAAAGGTGTTGGAGTTGTTACAAAACATGTTAAAGCAAAGAAGCAAGGCGAAAAAAGCCGTATCGTAAAAGAAGAAGGACCGATGAATCTTAGTAAGATTATGCCTGTATGTCCTTCATGTAAAAAGCCTTGTAGGGTAAGTACAAAAGTTTTGGATGACGGTAAAAAAGTTCGTAGTTGCAGCAGATGCAAAGAATCTTTTTAGTTTTTGGAAGTTAATACGATGAAAGAACGCGCAAGACTTGAAGAGTTATATATAAAAGAATTAAAAGGCAAGCTGAAAGATGATCTTGGCCTTAAAAATATCATGGACGTGCCCAAAGTTTCCAAGGTGGTTTTAAATATTGGTGTTAAAGGTGGTGCTGCTGATAGTAAGGCATTAAATGCTGCACAAACTATTTTGAGCAACATTGCTGGGCAAGCTGCAGTTAAAACAAAAGCAAGAAAAGCTATTGCAGGTTTTAAGTTAAGAGAAGGTATGCCAATCGGCTTAATGGTTACTCTTCGTGGTAAAAGGATGTATGAATTCTTAGATAAGTTCATTAACTTGTCGTTACCTGGTGTAAGAGACTTTCGTGGTATTGGTGCAAATTTTGATAAAACCGGCAACTATAACTTAGGTGTAAAAGATTGGTTTATTTTCCCTGAAGTAGATTACGATAAAGTTGATAAATCTTTTGGTATGAACATTTCTATCCACACAACAGCTAAGGACGATAAAATGGCGCGTGCTTTATTGGATAGTCTTAATATGCCGTTTGTTAAGGAATAATTTTTTATGGCAAGAAAAGCATTAATAGAAAAAGCAAATAAAGAACCTAAATTTTCTACAAGAAAAAGAAATCGTTGTAATGACTGTGGAAGACCTAGAGGTTTTTTGAGAATGTTTAATTTGTGTAGGTTATGTTTTAGAAAATATGCTTTAAGTGGTTTGATCCCAGGCATCAGAAAAGCTAGTTGGTAATTTTAAGGGTATGAAATATGTCAATTGATACTATAGGAAATTTTTTAACTGCAATACGTAATGCTCTTTTGACTTCAAAGAGATCTGTTCAAGTTCCTTTTTCAAAAATGAATAAGGCTATAGCTGATGTCCTTAAAGAAGAGGGATATATAAGAGACTTTAAAAAAATTGATAATGATAGAAGCAGAAGCTTTATGTCTATTAGTTTGAAGTATGTAAAAGGTGAGTCTGTTATTCACGAGTTAAAAAGAGTTAGTGTGCCTAGTCGAAGAAATTATGAAGGTGCAAAGAAAATAACTTCTGTTATCGGTGGATTGGGAGTTTCGATTTTAACGACAAGCTCTGGTGTTATTACCGATAGAGAGGCGAGGAAGCGCGGTATTGGCGGCGAGGTAATTTGTCACGTTTGGTAAGAAGTTTAGGAATGATAAAATGTCAAAAATAGGAAGAAAGCCAATAGATTTTTCTAGCGTTCAAGTAGATGTTAAAGGTAAAGACATTGTTATTGTCGGCCCTAACAATATTAAGCTTGAGCATAAATTGCCTGAGCAAGTTGATGCTGCTTTGGAAGATAAACAATTAATTCTTTCGATATCAAAAAATACAAAAGCTAACAGGATGTTGTGGGGATTGCATAGAGCTCTTTTGAAAAATAAAATTTTTGGATTGGAAAAAGGATTTGAAAGATCTCTTAAAATTGTTGGTCTTGGATATAAGGCACAGCTTTCAGGGAAAAAGCTAGTGTTTTCATTAGGCTACAGTCACAAAGTTGATTACGAGTTACCAGAAGGTGTCACAGTTGAAGTTGATAAACCTGGTCAAAACTTAAAATTCAAATCAAAAAATAAAGAGCTACTTGGCCACGTATGTGATTCCATTAAAAATTTTAAGATGCCTGAACCTTATAAGGGAACCGGCATAATGTATTCAGATGAAGTGATTATTAGAAAAGCAGGCAAAACTGGAGCTTCTGCGTAATTAGAGGATTTAAAGTGAGTGCTGAAAAGAGATTAAAAAAACAAAGAGAAAGAAGAAAACTCAGAGTGAGAGGTAAATTGCTCAGCAAGGGTGAGAAGCCAAGGGTTTCTGTGTTTAGAAGTTTGAATCACATTTATGTACAGATTGTAGACGATTCTACACAAAACACTTTGGTAAGTGCATCTTCTTTGTCTGTTAAAGATTCTAAGAGTGATAAATCTTCTATTGCAAAAAAAGTTGGTCTTGAGCTTGGTAAATTAGCTAAAGAAAAATCCATAAATAATGTTTTCTTCGATAGAGGTCAATATTGTTATCATGGTCGCGTTAAAGCTTTAGCTGAAGGCTTAAGAGAAGGCGGTTTAAAGTTTTAAGGAATAAATTAGGTATTACATGGAAGCAGGAAAAAACAAAAAAGAAATAACAAAAACTACGGAAGAAAATAAGCTTGTCGAAACTGTTATAAACGTTCGTCGTGTTGTAAAGGTTATTAAAGGTGGTAGAAGATTTGCTTTTTCTGCTTTAGTAGTTGCTGGAGATTCCGCTGGTAGGGTTGGGGTTGCTTTAGGAAAAAGTAGAGATGTCTCATCTGCGATTGCCAAGGCATTAAAAAGAGCAAGAAAAGATATGTTCGAGGTGCCTCTTTATAAAACTACAGTGCCTTTTACCGTTACAGGTCGACATGGGGCAAGTAAAGTTTTGATACGTTCAGCTTCTAAAGGTACAGGTGTAATCGCTGGTGGTGCAGTTAGATCTGTCATTGAGGCATTGGGTGTAAAAGATGTTTTGACAAAATCTATTGGTGCTGGAAATCCACAAAACGCTGTTAAGGCGACAATTGATGCACTTAAGAAAATGAGATCAGCTTCTCACATTGCAAGTTTACGAGGAAAATCTCTTAAAGAAATTTTTGGTGAAAAAAATGTTAACGTTGCATGAATTAATGATATTAAAAAAGAAAAAGAAGAGAGTTGGTAGAGGCGGTAGCCGTGGAGGTACTTCTTGTAGAGGTCACAAAGGTCAAAGAGCAAGGTCTGGTGGTAAATCTGGAATTAGAGCATCCTTTGAGGGTGGACAAATGCCTTTGAGTAGAAGGTTGCCAAGAAGAGGTTTTACCAATGTTTTCAAGAAAAATTTTGTCTTGGTAAGTCTACACGATTTAGATATACATTTTAGCGACAATGATATTGTCGATAGAAATTCTTTAATTGAAAAAGGTCTTATCTCTCGTCGAGATAAAGCTTTGGTGAAAGTTTTATCAAATGGCGATTTAAATAAAAAGTTGACTGTGAATGCAGATGCTTTTAGCAAGTCTGCTATAGACAATATAGTTAAAGGCGGTGGTAAGGCACAAATATCTGAAGGGATAAAGAGCAGTGGTGATTCTAAAGAACTTTAAAAATATTTTTCTAGTTTCAGAGCTTAGAAAAAAGATTTTTTTCACTCTTGGTGTTTTTGCAATTTATCGTTTAGGGACACATATTCCTATTCCTGGCATAAACACTCAGGTTTTTGGAAAGCTTTTTGGAACAGGTGCTTTTAGTGGTTTTTTGACTCACTTGGATCTTTTTGCAGGAGGTGCATTAAAAAGATTTGCAATTTTTGCACTAGGAATGGGCCCATACATTAATGCATCAATTATGTTTCAATTATTGATGGTCATGATTCCATCATTAGAAGCTTTAGCAAAAGAAGGTGAGCAAGGAAGAAAAGTTATAAATCAGTACACTCGTTACTTAACTTTTGGATTAAGTATTCTTTATGGATTTGGTACTGCTGTTGCTGTTGAGAGGGTTCCTGGAATTGTTCTTTCTCCGGGCTGGGGATTTAGGCTGACAACAACCATTATTTTGTCTGTTGGTGCGTTGTTCATAATGTGGCTTGGTGAACAAATTAATGCTCATGGAATTGGAAATGGTAGTTCGATGATAATTTTTGCATCAATTATTTCGTTGATGCCTGGAGCCATACTTAAGATCCTTGAAAAAATACGTTTAGGTGGAGCAGAAGATTTTTTATGGACCGCTATTTTGATTGCTCTTTCTTTATTGGCTGTTGGATTTGTAATCTTCATGGAGCGAGGAGAAAGATGGATTCCTATCCAATATGCAAGACGAGTTATGGGACAAAAAGTTTATGGTGGACAAAGTTCATATATACCTTTGAAATTAAATAGTGCTGGTGTTGTGCCAGTTATTTTTGCAAGTGCTTTGATGTCTGCGCCGGTTATGATTGTTGCGATGATAGCATCTTGGGTGCCTGCTTTTAAAGTTGTGGAAGAATGGCTTAGATATGGAACAGTATTGAACCATGTTATGATTGCTGGTTTGATAATGTTCTTTTCTTTCTTTTACACTGCAATAATTTTTAATCCTGTTGAGCTTGCAGACAACATAAGAAAGTCAGGTGGATTTGTTCCTGGAATTAGGCCCGGTAAAAGAACGGCAGATTTCTTTGATTATGTTTTAACTAGAATAGGTTTTCCAGGATCCTTATATTTGGCCTTGTTAGCAATTTTGCCAGGAATAATTTATGGATTTTTGCCTTATCTACCAACAATGTTTGATGGAATAAGTCTTTTGATTGTTATTGGTGTGGCGATGGATACATCTTCTCAAATTGAAGCTCAATTAATTGAAAGACGATACGAGGGATTTTTGTCTAGCGGCAAATTAAAAGGAAGATTTGGTAGGTAATTTTTGATGATAGTCCTGAAGAACAAAGTTGAAATTGATAAAATGCGAGTTGCGGGACAGGCTTTGGCGAGTATAATGAAGGACGTTTCATCTTTGATATCTCCTGGGGTAATAACTTCGGAAATAGATAATTTCATTGAATCTTCAATGATAAAAGCAGATTTGGTTCCGGTTTGCAAAGGTTACTGTGGGTACAAGCATGCTAGTTGCATATCTTTGAATGATACTGTCATTCATGGTATACCTTCGGATCAAATTATTTTAAAATCCGGAGATTTTGTTAAGATAGATGTTGTTGGTTCCTACAAGGGTTATTGTGCAGATTTAACCCGGTATTTTTTTGTAGGCGAACCAAGAAAAAATGCTTTGAAATTAGCAGAGGTTGCCCAAAGGGCTTTGGATGTTGCAATTGCTTCAATAAAGCCGGGAATGCATCTTTCAGATATTTCTTCTATAATACAGAATGAAGTTGAATCTGCTGGATTTGGGGTTGTTCGAAATTTTGCAGGACATGGCATAGGGAAATCTCTTCATGAAGATCCTGAGGTTCCTAATTTTGGTAAGCCTGGAAGAGGCCCAATTTTGGAACCGGGTGTGACGTTAGCCATTGAACCTATGATCACAGAACGTGACTATGCAGTAAAAGTAATGGATGATGGTTGGACAGTTAAGACTGTTGATGGTGGGTTGGCGGCACATGTTGAAGATACGGTTGTAGTTTTAGAAGATGGTGTTGAAGTTTTAACGAGACTTAATTAGTAGTTGATATGAGTAAAATTAAAAAAGATGTTATTTCGATAATGGGTGTGGTTGAAAAGGCTCTACCAAATGCCATGTTTCAGGTTAAACTGGAGGGTGGTCATACGATTTTGGCTCATGTATCCGGCAAAATGAGAATGCACTATGTTAAGTTGTTGCCCGGTGATAAGGTTTCGGTTGAACTTTCGCCGTACGATTTGAGTAAAGGTCGAATAGTTTATAGACACAAACGTTGATTGAAATTTTAAGAGAAGATTATGAAAGTACGTACATCAGTTAAAAAAATATGTAGTGATTGTAAGATCATACGCCGAAAAGGTATTGTTCGAATAATCTGTAAAAAAAATCCAAGACATAAACAACGTCAAGGATAATACTTTGCGACATTGGGAAGGTTTAAATGGCTCGTATTGAAGGTGTTTATTTACCAAATAACAAGAGAATAGAAATAGGATTAACATATGTTTTTGGAATAGGTTTAGTTACCTCTAAAAGCATTTTAAAAAAAGCTAAAGTTAGTCCAGATAAGCGAGTAAAAGATTTATCTCACGAAGATATTGCTGCTATACAAAATCAAATTATGGCTCAAAAAGTTAAAACTGAAGGTGACTTGAGAAAAGAGCTAACTTTGAATATTAAGCGTCTTCAAGAGATTTCTTCATATAGAGGTTTGCGTCATAAGAGGTCTTTACCTGTTAGAGGTCAAAGAACAAAGACAAACGCAAGAACTCGTAAAGGGCCAAGAAAGGCCGGAAGTGTTGTTGCTAAAAAGAAAATAGCTCCAAAAAAATAAAGTAAAAACAAATAGGTTGATAAGTGTCTTACAAGAAAAAAAGTAAAAAGAAACAGATTAAAAATGTAGAAACGGTCGTTGCAAATATTAGATCGACTTTTAACAAT
>Ga0180433_10004906_pt1 | contig 18517 bp, 15 predicted proteins | sample SS_ome_8_FD_132980 | JGI IMG/M metagenome (GOLD analysis project Ga0180433, IMG submission 132980) | Hypersaline lake sediment archaeal communities from the Salton Sea, California, USA - SS_1_D_1 metaG | ecosystem: Environmental > Aquatic > Non-marine Saline and Alkaline > Hypersaline >... | reverse complement strand
TAGCTATGGGGAGATGGATTTTGGGAAGAAAGGCATACAATACATACATTACCCGGAAGTGAATACAGAAGCAAAATTAGTTCTCAAGTCAAATTTTTATAAGGAGTCATTGCGAAGAAAGATCTACCAAAAATTAGGTTTTATGATTTCACGATATTCAAAAGAAAACGTAAAGAGTAATCTGACGTTTGTCAATTCACAGTGGACAAAAGAAGTTGTAGATAAACTTTATGAAATAGAGTCTAGAGTTGTATATCCACCTGTTCAGGATGATTTTGAAAAAATTGACTGGAACGACAAAAAGGATGGTTTTGTTTTTATTGGAAGAATTTCTCCAGACAAAAGACCGCTTGAAATGATTAAAGTTTTAAAGAAAATTAGAGAACAGGGATATGATATTCATATTCACATTTTGGGCAACGAAGGATTAGATAAGAGCTATGTTGAAAGGGTGAAACAAGAAGGCAAGAAAAATGAATGGGTGCTTTATGAAGGGAAAGTTTCTAGAGCGAAATTGCGAAATATTGTATCTCATCATAAATATGGAGTAAGCGGAAAAAAATATGAGCATTTTGGTATTGCAATAGCGGAAATGATTAATGCTGGTTGTATCGGTTTCGTTAATGATAATGGGGGGCAGATTGAAATTATAGGAAAAAATGAGGATTTAATTTTTCATTCTGATGAGGATTTAGTAAACAAAATTATTAGAGTTTTAAATGATAAGAGTTTTCAAGATGCACTTCAGGAAGGATTGTTAATCCAGAGAAAAAAATATACCAATGAGGATTTTATGAATGATATAAGAAGGATTGTTAGACATTTTTTAAAGGAATAATATGGTTAACGTTTTAGGAATCGGCTTGGATTATTTAATGCTGCTGGATGATAAGGTTAGAGGCGATGTCCGGGAAAGACAGCTGGAATATGCCAAAAGGCTTGAATCTCTTACCTTAATAGTCTATTCGCCTAAAGAATTAGGGCTTAAAAATCAAAAATGGGCGGATAATCTATGGATTTATCCGACTAATTCGAAAAATAAAATGGCATTTATTTTAGATGCCTTAAAGATTGCCAAAAAAATCTGCCGGGCAAGAAAAAGAGATGTAATTACCACTGAAGACCCCTTCACTACAGGTTTTGTTGGGTATTTATTAAAGCGGAAATTCAAGATTCCTTTGAATGTTCAGATGCATATAGATTTTTATGATAACCCATATTGGATTGAGGATGAAAAAATTAACCGGGTTTTTAATAAAATGGGGAAGTGGCTGGTAAAAAGGGCCGATACTTTACGCATGGGAACTAGCAGAGAGAAGAAAAAATTAGAAAATATAGGCATCCCGGTTGAAAAACTATATGTTATCCCGGTTGATTCAAAACCCGGGAACTTTGGCCGGGTCAGCGGAGAACAAATAAGGAATAAATATTGTAAAAATAAATTTAACAAGATGATTCTTTTTGTGGGTCGTTTTACCCGACAGAAAGACATTCCTACCTTGTTAAGAACTTTTTCTTTAGTGATGAAGAACTTACCGGCAACCTTATTAGTGCTTGTAGGAACCGGTAAAGAAGAAAACAATCTTAAAACGTTGGTAGATGCTTTAAATCTAACTCAAAATACAATTTTTGCAGGTGCCATACCTCATAATTTAATTCCGGAATATTTAGCTGCTTCTGACGTTTTTGTTGTTCCTTCCATTTTTGAAGGTACCTGTATAGCTTTGGCCGAAGCGGCAATGTCAGGGAAGCCGATTGTTTCAACTGATGTTGCCGGGGTTGATGATTTAATGATTAATGGAAAAACCGGGTATATAGTTCGGCAGAGAGATTATCGCGAAATGGCAGAAAAAATAATGTATCTCTTAAATAATCCTCAGAAAGCAAAAAATCTAGGTGAATTGGCAAGAAATTATGTGGAGAGACAATTTGATGAAAACAAAGATATCGATGGTTTAATTAATCTCTGGGAGCATACAGCAGAAATAAAAGTGAAAAAATAAAATGAAAGTAGGCATAAAAATACTAAGAAATATTTTCTCAATGTGGTCATATTATATTCTTGCTATGTTAATAGGCTTTTTCTTAATGCCTTTTATGATTTTACGTCTTGGTCAGGAACTTTATGGCATGTGGATGCTTGCTTTATCCCTTATCGGCTATATGTTTTTGCTTGACTTCGGTTTAGCTCACTCAGCTACAAAATATATCGCAGAATATAAAACGTTCAATGACCAAACAAAACTAAATAGAATGATGAGTACTTTCTTCTTCAGCTATATTCTTCTTGGTTTATTGATCATTATGATAGCGGGATTTTTGGCTATTTTTTTTGACAGTTTTTTTAATGTTAATGTTGGGAGCCTTTCGATACTAGATTTAAAACTATGCGTTTTTATTCTTGGGTTAAGTTTAGCTTTAACATTTTGTTTTACACCTTTTACTGGTTTAATTAAGGGTTGGCAAAGATATGATTTAACTAGCTTAGCAGAATTTGTTGTCCTTATTACTAAAACAGGCTTAATAGTATTGGCGTTGATTTTAGGCTTTGATTTGGTAGCGTTAGCACTGGTTACACTAATTAGTACTTTACTTGGACAGTTATGCCGCTTAGTATTTGCCCGGAAGCTAAACCCGAATATGAAAATTAGCATTCACCTTTTTGATAAACTAATGCTCAAAAAGATTTTTAACTACAGTATTTTTTCATTTATTATATCCAGCTCTTCGCTGGTGTTATTTAACCTCGGGCAAGTGATAATAGGAGTTTTTTTATCCCCGGTTATGGTTACTTTCTATGTGGTCGGTGCACGCCTTCCTTTGCTAATAAGGCCTTTTGTATCTGCGATAACTGGTGTTTTAGTTCCTACGGTAAGCGATTTTAATGCAAAAAAAAACAGGCAGAGGATTGAACAATTATTGATTTCCGGAACTAAATATTCGTTAATTGTAGTTTTCCCTGTTGCCATATTTCTCATAGCATTTAGGCAACCCTTTATCGAATTATGGATAGGGAAAGGATATGAATTGAGTATGAAAGTTTTGGCAATTCTATTTTTTACCCAGATTATTTATCTTTCCCAGAATGCCGCTAATTCAATTCTTTTCGGGTTAGGAAAATTAAAATTTAAAGCGATTTTATCGGTATCGGAAATTGCCGTTTGTATCATCCTTAGCATCGTTCTAGTAAAACGATATGGAGTTATTGGTGTTGCTTTGGCTCTTGCTATCCCTCTATCTATTACTAACCTCTTAATATTTCCCAAATATATCTGCCGGGTTATCAAAACCCCATTTTTTAATTACATTAAATCGACTGTTTTAATTCTTTTGCCGATTACATTAGTTTATATTTTTGGGATTTTTTATTTAAGGAAATTTTTGGTCCCCAATTCATTGATTTTATTAGGATTAGAATTTGCGATATGCGTTCTTTTTTACCTGGTGGCTGCTTACTGTTGCGGCCTTAAAAAATGGGAAAGAGAAAGCTTCATAGGCTATGCAAAAATTTTTCTCCGGGCTGGTGATTCAAGGAAAAAAGAATATGCAAAATTGTAGCCCCCAAATTAGTGAATGTATTGAAAAGATAGGCGATTATATAATTGAGAAAATGCCAAAGGGTGTTTTAGAATCAATCGTTTTAATCGGCAGTTTCTCTAAAGATGAAGGAAGTGTTTATCTTAATAAGGAAAATAAGCTGATTGCTTTAAGCGATATCGAATTTATTATTATCTTAAAAAACAATGCTGATTACCGCCGGCTAAAGAATAAAGCGGTTCAGCTGAGCATGGATATATCGCAGGCAATGCGTGAAAAGGGAATTGATATTGAGATAGATTTGGGGTTCAGTTTAAACGGATTTTTAAAGAGGATGGAGCCGTGCGCTTTCACTTACGAATTAAAAAATTACGGAAAGGTGATATGGGGAAATCAGGGGATTTTAGAAATAATCCCTGATTACCAAAAAGAAAAGGTAAAAAAAGAAGAATCAATAAAGGTTATCTTTAACCGGGGCATAGAGCAGTTAAAAGAGGTGTTCGGGGATAGAAAAGACGATATGAAAACTCAGACCTACCAGATTTGCAAGGGCTATAGCAATCTTGCTTCTACTCTTTTAATGGCCAGCGGCAAATATGAGCCGCAATATAGGAAAATGGCGGCCGGTTTGGAACAAATCGATATTAACCGATTTAACGGGTTAAAAGAAAAAATAAATAAATGGCTTGATTTTAAGTTAAATCCAAAAGAAGATTTATTGTTTAAAAACCGTGAAGAAGTTTTAGATGAGTGGGAAAGATTAAGGCGCTATTATAAAGAGATTTGGTTAGATATATCGGTATCAAAGTATCAGAGTGTCAAAGTGCCAGAGATAGAAAAGTTGGCAAAAATCTATTTTAAAAAAGAAGAGTTGAAGGGTAAAATTAAAGGATGGGGTAAGTTGCTTTTGTGCCAGAATGGTTATGGTAATGTTGCTTTATTACGGGCATTGAGATTGATTTTAAATGGCTCCCCTAAGTTGTTAGCGTGGCTATCTGGGATGGTAGTTTATATAGAATATAATGTCCATAGTCCACCCCGAAGGATGAACCTACGGGGCAAGCAGTCCACAGTCCACAGAAGTAATAAAGAAGGGAGAAATTTTGTAAAAAAATATGTGCCTGTAATTCCAAAAGAATTTAGAAAAAAGGATTTAAGCTGGGAGGATTTAAGAAAGATTGTTGTATATAACTGGGAGAGATTTGCTAAAAAATAACAAATGGCTGCTGGCTGATGGCTGCTGGCGGTTGGTTGCTGGGTGAGGATAGGAAGAAATGAAAAAGGTAAGTATATTTATTTTAATTGATGCCTTGGGATGGACATATATTAAAAACCGTCCGTTTTTAAATAATATCGCTAAAACTAAAAGGCCGGTCAAAAGTTTATTCGGTTATTCCAGCGCCATATTACCGTCTATTCTAACCGGTAAATATCCGGATGAGCATAAGCACTGGTCATTATTTTACCATAACCCGGAAGATTCATTATTTAAATGGGTTAAAACTATCAGCTGGTTTCCAAAGAGATGGCTCAATAGCCGATTAGGCAGAAAAATCGTAGAAGTAATAAGCCAAAAAAAGGCCGGATATACCGGTTATTTTGAAACCTATCTTATCCCGGTTGAATTACTACCGCATTTTGATATCTGTGAAAAGAAAAGCATATATAAACCGGGCGGATTTATTGATTGTCAATCTATCTTTGATATCTGGCAGGAAAAGGGCATTAAATATACCTGTTTAACCTATCCGAATAGCGATAAAGAGATTTTTCAGCTTGCCCGGGATAAAATTAAAAATGAAGATACCGCTGTTTATTTTCTTTACTTTGCCGATTTAGACGCATTTTTGCATAAACATTGCCAGAATAAAGAATGGGTCAATGAAAAGCTTGACTGGTATGAGAGGGAAATAGGAGAGTTAGTGCAGATAGCTGCTGGCTGCTGGCCGCTGGTAGATTTGTATATTTTTTCTGACCACGGCATGACCCCGACTGAGAAAACTTTTGATTTAAAGGGTGAAATAGATAAATTGGGGCTTAAAGTTCATCAGGATTATTTGGCAATCTATGATTCCACTATGGCCCGTTTTTGGTTTTTTAATGATAGGGCTAAATCACAAATTACCGGGATGCTTAATGGGAATAAAAACGGCAGAGTGTTAACCGATAAAGAATTAAAAGAGTGGCGGGTTTATTTCCCTGATAAACGATATGGAGAAATAATATATCTCATGAATTCCGGGTCTTTGATAAACCCCAGTTTTATGGGGAACACCCCTCCCCGGGGAATGCACGGCTTCAGTCCGGAAACAGATACAGCCGATGGGGTTTTGGTTAGTAATGTAGATATCACCGCGGATATAAAGGATGTAACGGGATTTTTTAAACTTATGGAAGGTGTTGGCGGCTACTAACTGGTTGATGGTAGCTGGTTACTGGTTGATGGTAGTTAGTAGAAAGGGAATTATGATAAAGAGCTATAAAGATTTAGAGATATGGCAAATAGGAATGGTATTAACTAAGGAAATTTATAAAATAACGAGACAATTACCAAACGAAGAGAGATTTATGGGCTATCAGCGCAAATGAGAAGGTCGGCGGTTTCTATCCCGTCAAATATCGCGGAAGGCTATCAACGACAACATCAAAAGGAATTTCGACAGTTTCTTTATCACGCATTGGGTTCATTATCGGAATTAGAAACTCAATTGTCGATAGTAGAGGAAGTTCATAGAATTCAAGTTTCAGAAGATATGCTAAGGCAAATAGATTTGTTAGGTAAAAAAATCAAAACACTCATTAAATTAGCAGCTAAAGATAGTACCCGGCAGCAAAAAACAAGCAGCCAGCGACCAGTACAAGATGAGTAAAAAGATAAAGATAGTATATTTTTTGAATACTGAAGTTCGGGGCGGAGCGGAGGAACATCTTCTAAATTTATTAAAGTATTTAGACAGAGGAAAATTCGCGCCGGTTTTAGTCTGTCCTCCGAAGTTAATTGAATTATTAAATGATGATTTAGGCAGTTTGAAAATTCGCTTTAAAGGGATAAAACTAAAAAGATGGCGGGACTTTAGCAAAATCAGGGAGTTTACCAATTTTTTAAAAGAAGAAAAACCGGATATTGTTCATTCACATATGTTCTACGCCAGTATGTTTGGCAGCACCCTGGCTAAGCGGGCTGGGGTGGCGGTAACGATAGAAACAGCTCATATCCATGAAAGATGGCGGAAAGGAGTTAAAGCCTGGTACGCCATAGATAGATTTTTTTCGCGTTTTGTTGATAAATATATCGCAGTTTCTCAAGCGGTAGAGGATTACTTGTCAACAGATAAAAAGATTGAGCCGGGAAAAATTAAGGTTATCCATAATGGTATAGATTTAGAAAAGTTTAATCCGGATAGAAATTATGATTCTAATAATTTCAGAAAAATATTTTCTTTAGGAGATTATCCGGTAATTACGATTATCGGAAGGTTAAATTTCCAAAAAGGGCATATTTATTTTCTGCAAGCGGCCGCTCAAGTTTTAGAAGAAATTCCTGTGGCGAAATTCTTAATTGTCGGCAAAGGAGAATTAGAGGAAGAATTAAAAAATAAGGCCAAAGAGCTGAAGATAGAGAAAAATGTTATTTTTGCCGGGTTTCAGAAAAATATCCCTTTGGTCATAGCCAGCAGTGATATTGTCGTTTTGCCGTCACTTTTTGAGGGATTACCCTTAGTGCCCATTGAAGCCCAAGCGATGGTTAAACCGGTAATTGTTACTGATGTAGATGGCAGCCCGGAAGTGGTAAAAAACAGGGAGTCCGGCATGGTAATACCGCCAAGGAATATCAAAGTTTTAAGCCAGGCGATGCTCTATTTATTAAAGAATGAAAATATAGCTAAGGAATACGGAGAAGCCGGCCGTAAATTTGTCAAAACCAATTTCTCCATAGAGAAACAAGTTCAATTAACCCAGGAGTTTTACTTAAATCTTTTAAACTATGATTAGCCAGAAAATGTCTATTTTTCTTATCATTCTTGGCGTTATTTACGGCATTGCCATTCTTTTTATTGAATCAAAGATGGTTTTAATGACCATTATCGGAATTCCTTTGATTGCCTTAATTTTAATTAAACCGATTATTGGTTTTGTTCTTTTGATTTTTTCTGTCCCTTTAGCAACATTACCCAGCATTTTTCCGAGCTTTGTGTTTACCTTTACCAATGTTACCGTTGCCAAACTCATGGGTGGATTAGCGACGCTTTCAGTTTTTATCCACAATATTATTCAAAAAAGATATATTAAATTTTTTAAATCTTCCCAGGGGATTTTCTTCTTACTGCTTTGCGGTTATGTCGTTTTTTCCGGATTAACCCAGTCAGGAGCAGCTACTCGCGAATGTTTTACCAAATACGCTTCTTTTTTAATGTTTTTTTACTTAACCATTTCTTTGATTAATTCTGAGGGCCGTTTTAAATTAGTCCTTTGGACAGCTGTTTCGGCTATGACCTTAATCTCGATTATGGCAATTCTGCAGCACACAAAATTAGGTACAGATGTAAGAGCCGGAGCGATGTTTTATGGCCCGAACTATTTTGGGATATCGCTACTTCTTATTATACCTATTGCCTTTTATAATTTTTTTAACAGCGAAAATATGTTTGGTAAAAGCTTATCCATTGTGTCTTTTGCGATTTTATGCTTAGCTTTAGCTTTTACACAATCCAGAGGGGCAATGATTGGTTTTGTTTTTGTTATAATGATGCTTTTCTGGATGCCTAAGCGTAAAATTGCAAGTGTTTTTTTAATTTTAGTGATGTTAGGAATAGGGACGGCAGCATTTCCTAAAACATTCTGGAGAAGGGTAGAAATGACCAGGATTTCTGGTGAAATTCAGCATGAAGGTGCTGTTTCTACCACGAGACGCTGGCAATTAGCGCAAGCCGGCTTAAAAATAATAGTTGACAGACCTATATTCGGAGTCGGTATAGGTAATTTTTTCTGGGAATCAAGAGAGTATATGCCGATATTTCCGGGGTTGGCTCACAATATGTATATTGAGGTAGCGGCAGAGTTAGGTTTAATTGGGTTTGTGTTGTTTATGGGTATAATAATTTATACCTTCAAAGATTTAAAGATGATTTTGAAAAGAGCCAAAGGAAAAAATGATTTACAGTTTTATTATTATGCTAAGAGTTTACTTGTAGGTTTAACAGGATTTTTAATTTCCGCTTTATTTTTACACGCCGAATATGAGAAATTCTTCTGGCTGGTAATATTTTTAACAGTATGTCTGAAGCGGATACAGGTTGAACAGTATCAACGTGTCAAGGTGTCAGAGAGTCAATGGTAAAAGGAGAAGAACTATGAAAGTGTCAGAGCGCCATTTAGAAGTATCAAAATGCCAGAGTGTCAAAGTGTCAAGGAGTGCAACGACGTTAAAAAGGGGGGTAATATTACTTATATCGTTATTATTCCTTCAGACCGAAGTAATGGCTTTCGGTTTTGATAAGTACGGTGGTTGGGAAGGGATAAAAGGGGAAAAAACAGGGTTCTTTCATACGCAAAAGATTGATAATAGATGGTGGCTGGTTACCCCGGAAGGGAATGCTTTTTTCTCTTTAGGGATGTATTGCGTCCGTATCAGCGGAATCCCGGAGACCGAAACAGGCAAAAGGGCATATCGGGATAATTGCCTGGCAAGATATGGTAGTGAAGCAGAATGGACCGAGGTATCGTTGAATCGTCTCAAAGAATGGGGCTTTAATACCATCGGTGATTGGTCTTCTTATAGTATTATCAGCTCAAAACGAATGCCCTATGTAATCGGTTTGGAAGCGGGGAAAGCTGGTAAAAATGTCATACCCGAAGGGGCTTACGGATTTTTCCCGGATGTTTTTGATGAGGAATACAAAAAAGCGGTAGAGAAAAAAATAGAAGAAAAGCTAAATGCCTATTCCGGGATTACAGAAGATCCCTATCTTTTAGGTTATTTTACCAGTGATGAGCCTTCCTGGTATGGGAGTAAAGGCCGGAGAGGGGCATTAGTGGATGATTTTATCGCTTTGCCGGATACGGCTCCCGGTAAAAAGGCCTGGGTAGAATTTAGTAAAAATAAAAGAGGGAAAGAAAGACAAGAATTAAAATTAGAATTTTTAGAAAAAATAGCGGAAAAATTTTCTGAAGTCCACGCTATTACCCTTAGAAAATTTGATAAGAATCACCTGATTTTAGGTTCTCGTCCTTCAAGAACCTACCCGGAGGTTCTTTCCGGTATTGGCAAATACACAGATGTTTTTGGCCTCAGTTTTTATGGATTAAATAAGGGAGATTCAATTGACGCGGAATTTGACAAGAAAATTGACGAACTATATAAATATGGGAAAAAGCCGATTATGCTTGGGGTCTTAATTACGGCTAAAGACACCGGCTTGCCTTTTGGTATGGTAAAAACTCAGGAGGACAGGGGATTCAGCTATTGGAATTATTTAAAGAAGACTGCCGGCAATCCAAATGTAATCGGGCTACATTGGTTTCAATATTTTGACCCGCCAAGAAAATGTTATGACCAACGGGCGGCTAACTGGGGGGTGGTTAATGACAATGATGTGCCTTATAAGGATGCGGTGGAAATAATTACCTTAGCAAATAAACGAATTTATAAATATGTTTCGGGTAAAGAGACCGCTGGATTTGTATTAAAAGCCACAGGGAAAAAAGAAATTGTCAATATAAGAGAAGTAAAAAAATCAATAAAGATTCAAAATCCGGGATTTGAGTCCAAGGTAGGCTGGAAATTTCAAATCTGGAAGGGAAACGGAAAGGTTGTTCCGGATTCTACTATAAAGCACAGGGGCAATTCAGCAGTTAAGATTATAGGCGGTTCCGGAAGCGGCTGGGAGTCAGTCGGTGTAGCCATCCAATCTGCTCCCGGAATTAAATTACTCAAAGGGGTTAATTACCGGCTTTCCGGTTGGATAAAGACTAAAGATGTGGAAAATAAAGCCTTTATCAGGATTAAATTCAAGCAGAATGACGAAGAAACGGTTTATTTTGAAACACCGGGTATTTACGGGACAAACGAATGGCAGAAAGATATGATTGTTTTTTCGCCAAAATATTCGGGAAAGGTTGAATATTTAAATGTTCAGCTTATAGGGCAGGGAACGGCCTGGTTCGATGACCTAAATTTAGAGGTGAATGAATAGATGAAAATACTGTTTGTAACTACCGGTTTACCTTATCCGCCTGATTCCGGGGTAAGAATACCGACATACAATTTTATGAGGGAGCTTTCCAAAAGGCACGAGATTTATTTGTTTTCGCTTATTCACAGTGAAGACGAGCAAGATTATATTGAAAATTTAAAGCCAATATGCAGGCAAATATACATATCCAAGCTAAAATTGCCCGGTATATCGGAAAAAAATAGATTGAAAGATATTTTTAAGCTCTTTTCTAAATTACCGCTATCAATTAAAAGGAGAGAATCAAAGCAAGCTAAAGGCAAATTGATAAAAATAATTAGGGAAAATAAATTTGATATAGTTCAGATTGAACAAACGGCTATGGCTGAATACGGAAATTTAGTAAAAAATATCCCCGTTGTGCTTAATACCAGGGATATTGTCAATCAGATGATAAAAAGACAATCCATAAATACTAAAAACTTTATAAAAAGAAAAATTTTGTACCACGAGTATAAAAAAATGCTGATTTACGAAATAAATGTCTATAAGCATTTTGCTGGAATTTTGACGATTTCAGAAAAAGATAAAGGTTTTTTTGTTAGTAACGGCGCGCCAGAAGAGAAAGTCAAAGTTATCCCTAACGGGGTAGATGAAGATTATTACAATTTTTTAGAGAAATCTTCCGAAAGTGCTGTTATATACACCGGTAATATGAATTATTACGCAAACTATGATGCGGTACAGTATTTTTGCCAGGATATCTTCCCGCATATTTTAAAGCAGAAAAAAGTAAAATTCATCATTGTTGGCAAAGAGGGAAAAATTAAAGAGTTCACCAAAAATGAAATTAATGTAAAAACTACCGATTATGTGGATGATATTCGGCCATATTTTCAGAAAGCTTCCATTTTAGTTGTCCCTTTAAGAATTGGGAGCGGGGTTAGGAATAAAATATTGGAAGCAATGGCGATGGGGCGGCCGGTAGTTTCAACTTCAGTCGGCTGTGAAGGTTTAGATGTTACAGATGGAGAAAATATTATTATTGCTGATAAACCGGAGGATTTTGCCCATAAGGTTATTTCGTTATTAGAAAGCCCGGAATTACAGAAGAAATTAATCCGGGCCGGAAGAAAACTCGTAGAGGAAAAATATAGTTGGGAAAATGTTTGCAAGAAATTAGAAAACGTCTATGAAAAGCTAAAAGAAAGAGCATAAATGATTAAATTTATTTTTTGGTTTAATTTTGGGTTAATTGTTTATATTTATTTTGGCTATCCGCTAACAATAGCTATTCTGGCGAAAATGACTAAGAAGGCGCCTATAAATAGAGCAGACATTACTCCATTAGTGAGTTTACTTATACCTGCATATAACGAAGAGAAGGTTATCAAAGATAAGTTGGAAAACAGCCTTTCTTTGGATTACCCCAAGGCTAAATTAGAAATTATCGTTATCTCCGATTGTTCGAACGATAAGACAGATGAAATTGTAGGGGAGTTTAGAAGGAGTGGAATTAAATTAATCAGGCAGGATAAAAGACAAGGTAAAATTGCCGCTTTGAATAGAGCAGTGCCTGAGGCAAAAGGAGAAATAATTGTTTTTACGGATGCTAATTCAATGTATAAAAAAGATGCGGTAAAAAAGCTGGTGCGCAATTTTAACGATGAAAGAGTGGGATGTGTCTGCGGGGAGCTGAAATATACAACCCAGGGGGTTATAGCTTCGTCAGCAGAGGCAGGGGAAAGTTTATACTGGAGGTATGAGAGGTTTATTAAAATCCAGGAAAGCCGGCTTCATTCACTTTTAATTGCCAACGGCTCTATCTATGCTATCAGAAAAGAGTTTTTTTTACCTATTGATGAAGCCCTGGCTGATGATTTTGCCAATCCGATGAGAATAGCCAGGAAAGGATTAAGCGTAATTTATGAGCCGGAGGCAGTAACGGTTGAGAAAGCAAGTAACTTATTGAAAGAGCAATTCAGGCAAAAGGTAAGGATAATGACTCAAGGATATAAGGCATCTTTCGGGTTAAAAAAAGAGATATTTTCTTCCGGTTTTTTGCGGATTTTTGAGTTTTTCTTTCATAAATTTCTGAGATGGTTTGTTCCATTTTTCTTAATTATTATTTTTATTTCCAACTTATTTTTATTGGTTCAATCTTTTTATAAGATAATTTTTATTTCCCAGTTTATCTTTTATGGTTTAGCTCTATTTGGGCATCTTTTTATGCGGCAACAAAACCTGGCAAAGGTTTTTTATGTGCCAACTTATTTCTGTATGGTTAATCTGGCTTCTTTAATTGGAGTTTTAAATTTTTTTACAAGCACACAGCGAGTAACATGGGCGAAATCAAAGTCTACTAGGTAATTTAATAATGCAAAAGAATATTGTCTAAACTAAATATGTTTCGATTTGAAATCTAAAAACAAGATGACTTGGGGATAACTGAAAAATCCGCTAGTGACCATGGATGTAAAACATAACATTTTGTATATTGAAGGGTCGGATGTCTATGGAGGCTCAGCACAAAGTCTCTACGACATTCTAAATTATCTAGATAAAACAAAGTTCAATCCTATCGTATTTTATCGAATTGACGCGCAAAGTTTTTTTAGATTAAAACAGTCAAATTATGAAATACTTCTTTTAAAAACGCCATTTCTGTATTATTGTCGATTTCTAAAAAACTCAATTAGTAAACACCCATACAAGTATCTTAAAAAAATTCTGACAAGATTTTCAAAGGGAATAGAAATAGTTCTTGATAGAATCCCTGCTTTACTCATTTTGTTTGTTTTTATCAAAAAAAGGAAAATAGGACTAGTCCATCTCAATAACCAACCGTACTATTACCCCGGAATCATAGCTGCATCCATCGCGGGAATTCCATGTATTTCACATATTAGGGGGTATGGAAAATTATCCATTTTCACTAAGGGATTTAGCAAATTTATAAAAATTTTTATTCCGGTGTCAAGCGCAATTAAACAACACTATAAAAAAATGGGAATTTCTGGTGAAAAACAAATAGTTATTTATGATGGAGTTAAAGAATGTAGTTTGGCTAATTGCCGGCAAGATAATAACATCAAGCACGAATTCAATATTCAAGATGGAAATTACGTGATAGGTCACGTTGGGCGTATTGTGTGGCATAAAGGACAATCATATCTTCTTGAAGCAGCGCCACAGATACTTGAAAGAATTCCAAATGCTTACTTTATATTTGTTGGTGGTATTAATGCAGATGTGAAAGAAGATCTTCTTTACAAGGTAAAACTCGATGTGTTGTTAAAGAAGTTGCATTTGGGAGAAAAAGTAATTTTCACAGGATACCGTTCTGATACAAGAAAAATATTCACTTGTTTTGATCTTTTTGTCTTTCCGTCGCTAATGGAAGCAGGTGGAGTAGCACTCTTAGAAGCGATGAGTGCTGGATTGCCTATTGTTACAGTAAACGAAGGGGGGCCAGCAGAAATAATCGAAGATGGAGTTAGTGGGTTGTTAGTTCCACCAAGAGATAGCACAGCAATAGCTAAAGCCGTTATCAGAATATTCAAACATAAGAAATTTGGGCGCTTCTTATCGCATAATGCTACCTTGAGGGTTCAAAAAGAATTTTGTGTAAAAAAGATGGTGAAAAGCATAGAGGAAATATATGACAGATTTGTTTAAAAGGTAAGAATTTTAAAAAATGATTAATATTCTAGAAATAAGTTTTGATGGTTTGGCAAAAAGCGATTATAATCGACGAAAACTACAAAAGCAGCGTAGAAAAGAATGTGCAAAATTTTTAGGGAAGTATAAATTAATTTTATACTCACGAAACAAAAAACAGGTAAATTATGCTGAAAAAGAGGCTGGAAATTTAGAAGTTTTTCACATCGCAAACAACAATCTATCACTTACCTTCGAAGTATATAGAACAGCAGTAAATATAATGAAGGCAAACCATATCGATATTATAAGCACAACAGATCCTTTTGCTTGTGGCTTTGTAGGTTGCTTATTAAAAATTCGATTCAAAGTTCCTTTAAACGTACAGTTGCATTTTGACTATTTCAGCAAGTACTATTGGATAGATAGATGGCAAATGAAAAAGTTTTTTGGTTTCTGGTTAGCAAAAATGGTTATCGGATGCAGCAATACTATTAGGGTTGTGTCAGTATTGCAAAAAAGGAGATTAGAAAAAATAATCGGTAAACGAAAACTTATTGAAGTGGTTCCCACACCAGTGGATTTAGAGTCTATGAATCCGTTTCAATTGAATGCAGATTTATGCGCTAAATATCGAACGTCAAATCAAACAAAATTGCTTCTTTATGTAGGAAGACTTGAGGAAATTAAAGATTTGGCTGGGTTATTAAAAGCTTTTCAGTTAGTACAAGAAGCGTATGATGATGTTAATCTTTTGATTATTGGAATAGGTAGTGAAGAGGCAAAATTGAAAAAGATATCTATAGATTTAGACATAGATAGAAAGGTTTTGTTTTTAGGTTCGGTAAACCATAGCGAGATATTCTCTTACTATCATGGAGCTGATATTTTCGTTATTAGTTCCAAAGCGGAAGGTAGATCTACTGTCTTAACAGAGGCGGCGTTATCGAAGAAATCAATAGTTGCTACAAAATTTTTAGGGGCACAGGAACTTATTGTTAATGGTCAAACAGGATTTGTAGTTGATGTGGGTGATTATAAAGCGTTTGCAGAGAAAGTATTAATATTACTCAATAATCCAGAAATGATGAGAGAGTTTGGCGAAAAAGCTTATGAACATGTTTCAAAGAAAATAGAAAAAATAAATGATATTAAAATATTAGTCCATTTGTGGGAAGAAACCGTTAAAACTGTGGCAGGTTATTGAGATATTCAGGAGGTGGGGATGATACGCTCATTTATGTTGAAAATCAAAAATAAGAACAACAAGTTTTATGCTTTTTTAAACAAATCGGGAAAGAATTTAGTTAATTTTAGCATTCCTTGCATTAAACCCTTCCATAAATTAATATGGTGGATAAGATTTGTTTTAATTGCTTGGTGGAGGTGGTTTTTAAAATCTTTTTACTATACCCCTCTTTTTAAATCCATGTGTTACAAGACAGGGAAAAATTTGAACTTAATCGGCGGGATGCCTTATGTCAATGAAAATTTAAAAATCGTAATTGGGGATAATGTCACAATTTACGGCGATGCGGGTTTCCAGGGATACAAGGTGTTTAAAAATCCAATTTTAGAAATTGGCAATAATACTTTTATCGGGCCAGCGGTAAGAATTGGCATCGGCAAGGAAGTTAAAATCGGTAATCACTGCTTAATAGCGGCCAGGGTATTCATAGCAGACCATGATGGGCATCATTCAGACTGGAAGAAGAGAAGAGAAAATGTCCCTGTAGAAAAAGGAGATATAAAGCCGATTATTATTGAAGATGATGTTTGGGTTGGGGAAGGTGCTTTTATCTGTAAAGGAGTAAAAATTGGCCAAGGAGCTATTATTGGAGCAAGAGCAGTGGTTACTAAAGACATCTTGCCTTTTACTGTGGTAGGTGGCAATCCGGCAAAATTTATTAAAAACATTGAAAAAGAAAATTATGTTGAATAAAGGCATTTTTTACAAGATATCCACAATTACCATTTTTCTTATCGTATCCTTTCTGCTTTTACTTCCCGTAGAAGCGGAGGTTAGCCAAGTTGGTTTTTATCCGGCTAAGGTTAAGGACATATCCGACCGGGCGTATGAGAAGGCGGTAATTGAGCTTATAGATAACGCTCAGGAGTCAATCGTGATATCAATGTATGTATTAAGATTGGGGGATTTTGATAAACATCCAATAAACCGCTTAATGAAAGACTTAGACGAGGCTTTGGAAAGGGGCGTCAGGGTTGTTCTCTATCTCAATACAAACCTACGCGTAGATGGGCATTATATTACTAATATCGGCGAAGGGAAGGGATTTGAAATTTTGCGGCAAAAGGGAGCCAAAATTTATCTGACTACCCCGAGCTATAGACTTCATGATAAAATGATTATCGTTGACCGCCGATATGTAGTTATTGGCAGCACTAATTGGACGGTAAGTTCTTTAACCCGCAATTTTGAATCATCGGTTTTAATAGATTCACCATTGCTGGCTGAAAAGCGCCTGGAGCGGATGAAAACGATTCATCTTAAGGGTGAGGATGTAAGGGGGCCGCCTCAGATTAGTGTAATGAAGCTATATTCGCTTCCGGAGCTGATTAAACTGCCAAAAGCACTAATGAATGAAAAAAAGTATTTTCCAAGAATGCTAAGCAAACAGGATAACCGGGCAATGGACCTTTATTTGCTGCTTCTGGCCGAAGCGAAAAGAAGAAAGTCAAAGGAATTCTATATTTCCCTGGAAGATACGGCAATTAATTTAAATATGCCTGAGAATTGGACTAAAGCTGCCTTAAGAAGGCAGGTTATAAAATCACTGAGAAAACTTAAACACCGCTATAAACTTATAGATGTTCAATTCAAATACGCCCGGGCGGCAAAAATAAAACTGCTTGATATTTCGGATGGGGAGGCTTTTGGACTTGGCCGCCAGTTTTTTGAGCCGTCATTTCTGGCTAAACATCCCCAAAATGCCAAATTTGTTCTTTTAATCAAGGCTTACTTAAAAGAGGAAGGCAAAGATATGGCTGATTTTAGCCAGTCTGAATTATCAAGAATGTTCAAGGTCAGCCGGATGGCTATTGGAGATGGAATAGAATGGCTCTTGGCTGATAGCTCATAGCTCTTGGCTGACCCTTCGACCTTGCTCAGGGTAGGTGGCTCGAATTGGCTCATGGCTGGTAGCTCTTGGCTCATAGAAAGAGAAGAGGGATAAAATGCTTACGGCAACAATAGTTTTTAGTTATTCCGGGTAAGAAGCTTTCGGCAATTTCTAATGCGATTGTTCATTTTAATAGAAATCCGCATATAAGGAAAGAAATGGGTTAAATGCCCAGCGGAAGGTGGAGATAAGTTTTACAATGGAAAAAGAGATTAAACAGTAGGAAGAGCTTTTTGATAATATCTGAGAGCTAAAATAAGAAAATGAGAAAGGAAATTAAAGCAAGCATTTTGGTAAATTTAATATTGTTGATGATTGTGTTTTTACTCGGCGTTTATGTTGGAAGAGCAAGAGGTATACCTTTCGTTGAAAGATGTGGAAATAAATGGGCGATTGGAATTTTTTTGGGAAATTTTCCATTTGGGGGTGTTTCTCAAAAAGATATACGAACACCAGTTTTAGAAGCGAGAGATGTGAAGGACGTAAAAGCAGATTTTGTGGCAGATCCTTTTATGCTTAAAGATAGCTCGAGTTGGTATATGTTTTTTGAAGTGATGAATAATAAATCTAAACAAGGCGATATAGGAATGGCAAGCAGCCATGATGGGTTGAAATGGGATTATAGACAAATAGTGTTGGATGAACCATTTCACTTGTCATATCCCTATGTTTTTAAATGGGGAAAGCAATACTATATGATTCCAGAAAGTTATCAAGCAAATGCTGTTCGTCTATATAAAGCAAGTAGATTTCCCACGGAATGGGTTTATATGACTGATTTAATCCGCGGGAAATATGTCGATTCATCAATTTTTCATTTTAGAAATAAATGGTGGTTATTTACTGGGAAAAATAACGATACATTGCATTTTTTCTATGCGGATGATTTAGCGGAACCCTGGCGGGAACACCCGGAGAGTCCCGTTATAATGGGAAGTGCCAATATTGCTAGGCCTGGCGGAAGAGTATTAGTTTTAGATGGACGAGTTTTTAGATTTACGCAAGACG
>Ga0180433_10004905_pt1 | contig 18524 bp, 15 predicted proteins | sample SS_ome_8_FD_132980 | JGI IMG/M metagenome (GOLD analysis project Ga0180433, IMG submission 132980) | Hypersaline lake sediment archaeal communities from the Salton Sea, California, USA - SS_1_D_1 metaG | ecosystem: Environmental > Aquatic > Non-marine Saline and Alkaline > Hypersaline >... | reverse complement strand
TAATTATTTGATTAATTATTCTAATAAGATTCAATACGTTTTTTTAGATAACTGTGGTGGGGGAATGATTTGTGCTGAAACAGATCCTGTTTGTATTTCAGAATATAATAAGACTGTTGCTTTTTTAGAATCTAATTTTACTAAGATTTTTGATGAGACTCACGGTAATTGTTTTTATCGGGTTTATGAAAATTGATTATTTTTTAATCAAGTCCCCTATTGTAAGCGCTCCGCCTGTGTTTTTTGTTTTAGGCATTTTTACTTTCTCTTCTTCTCTTTGTTCTACTAGTTTTATCTGAAGTATTTTTTCTAGTTTTTTTGCTGTGGGAATTGATGGTTTGAAGTTTCCTGTTTCTATTTTATGCAAAAGCGACTCTTTTTCATTTATTTTTTTTGCAAACTCTTTTTGGGTCATTCCTGTTTTGTTTCTTGCGTCTCTTATTTTTTTTGCATAATCTTCTACAACTGCTTCTATTAGCTCTACTTCTGGCTCTTTTTGTTCTTGTTTGATTTGGTTTACAAATTTTGGTTTTTTTAATTTTACTTTTGGCTTCGGTTTTCTTACTGTTTTGCCGTGTGATGCGCATCCTGCGCATACTTTCATCACTACGCCTTCTATGATTGCAGTATATGGTTCTGTTTCTTTTCCGCACATTTCGCAGTTCATTTTTTCCACCTTTATTGTTTGTTTATTATTTCTATTGTTTTTAAATATTTTGTTGTAATTAAGTTTTTGTAAATATAGAGTTGAGGTGCAGGATTTTTGTTGTATTTATATACACATACACAAAAATAAAGTGTAACTTCTGATTAGTGATGGCGCTTAATTTTAAAGAGGTGCTGTATATAATACTGCATATGGCAGTAAAAGAGGTAAATAAGGCCAAGTTAGCGGATGCTTTAAAGTTTAAAGAGCAGGATTTAAAGCAGGCTTTATTATTGGCAGGCTGGCCTCAAAGTTTGATTGATGAGTATATGCTTAAAAATCAGCGTAAGTTTCATAAGCTGGAGATTAGGCCGGAATCTGCTTTAGTGATGCTTAATTCTATTTCAAAAAGATTTAATAAAAATATTATTCTTGACGATTTGTCTTTACAGATTGTTCCAGGAGAATTATTTGGTATTATTGGTTTAAGTGGTGCAGGCAAGACTACTTTATTGAATTTGCTGGTAGGGTTTTCAAAGCCAGATTCTGGCAGCGTGAGCTTGAAGCTTCCTGACGGCAGTATAACATCTATTGATAAAGATTCAAGTCTTGTTAAAGCTATGTTTGGGTTTGCTGCGCAGACTCCGTCTTTTTATTCTAAATTGACTGTTAAAGAGAATTTAGAGCACTTTGGCGCGCTGTATGGTATTACTGAAGCAGAGCTTATTCCTAAGATTAAAGAGCTTTTGAGTTTTGTGGAGCTTCAAAACTCTGAGAATGTTATTGCAAGTAATCTTTCTGGCGGCATGCAAAAAAGATTGGATATTGCTTGTGCTTTGATTCACGAGCCAAAATTATTGATTCTTGACGAGCCTACTGCAGATTTAGATCCATTGTTAAGAAAGCAGATGTGGTCTTTGATTAAAAAAATAAATAAAACAGGCACTACAGTTATTGTCGCGTCTCATTTTGTTGACGAGATTGAAGAAAACTGTCAAAGAATTGCGGTTTTAGGAAATAAAAAGATATATCAGATAGGAACACCAGAGCAGTTAATTACTGCTTATGCTAAGAATTATGAAATAGAGCTTATTACTGAAAATAAAGATTATGCTTTAATGTCTAAGTCTTTGAAAAGGCTTAAGAGCGTTAACGAATTTGTTGAAAACGAAGACAGTTTGGTGATTTATACAGATTATCCAGATCGTTTGCTTGCGTGGCTTGCCAAATACTGTCAGAGTAATAAAGAGCAAATTAAGAAATTAAACCTTGCAAGGCCGTCTTTGGCAGAGGTTTTTGAATCCATAGTTTCAAAATGAAATTTAAGCATAGCTCATTAAAGGATTTAACAATTTTAATAAAGAAGAATATCAAGCTTCTTGTTCGTGCAAAGAGTTCTGCATTGATTGTCATACTTGGCCCGTTATTGGTGATTTTTCTTGCAGGTATTGCATTTGATAACACTAATCTTTATGCGGTTAAGGTTGGAACTTTTGCAGAGAATTATAATGATCTTTCTAATTCATTTATTGATAAGCTTAGTGAAAAGCAGTTTAAGGTTATACGGTATCCTGACGCGCCTTCTTGTAATAATGCCATAGAGATAGGTGAAGTTAATACCTGCATGGTTTTTCCTTCTGATTTCGAGCTTGCCAAGAATGGGGCTAATGCTATAACTTTTTATGTGGATTATTCAAAGATTAATTTGGTGTGGACTATATTAAATACCATGACTGAGAGTATCTCTGAGCGTTCTTTAGAGCTCAGTAAAAATCTTACCACTATTCTAGTGGATGCTTTAGAAACTTCTACTAAAGATATCGTGTCTAAAAAACCTGCACTTGTCCAATTGACTACAGCTAATGACGAGTCTGGCAGAAGAATAACTGATGTTAGTGTAAGGCTTGAAGAAATGGCTTTGGATTTTGATCCTGATGAATTCGGGACTTCTGACTTGATGAGTTCTAAAAAGAAAGTGCAGCATTGGGTTGATAATTCTTTGAGTGTTGGCAGGGATTCTCTTAAAAAAGCACAAAATTCTGTTGATGCTTTGAGTAATCTTGTTCCTGGCAGTTCTTTAAGTGATGCTGCTAAAGAGAATCTTTTAGAGGATTTAAAAAAACGTGTTTCTGATATGAAGTCTTTGCAGGACAGATTAGACACTACAGAGTCTTTGGTTGAGCAGGAAAGTGCGGAGTTTGATGAGCAGATTAATGCTTTGATTGGTAAGCTGACTCAAACCAAGACAAATCTGGATCAGGCTTCTGTCGACGCAGACACTTCTCTTGACGAGCTGGGGAATGTCAGAGAATTGCTGGATGCAAGCTTGAAAAATCTTTTGAATTTGCAGAGGACTTTTAATAATATAGAAAAAATGGTTAATTCTATTGAAGTCAAGGATCCTTCTGCTGTTGCTCAGCCTATTGTTACAAATATTAAGCCGATTACTTCTGAGAAAAGTTATCTTAATTATATAACGCCTATTTTAATTGCCTTGATTTTGGCCTTTACCGCCTTGCTTTTAGCGCCTACTTTGATTCTGCTTGAAAAAGGTTCTGCTGCTTATTTCCGTAATTACATGATGCCTGTCAAGGATTTAATTTTTATCTGTGCAACATTCTTTAGCTGTTTTATTGTTGTCATGGTTCAGCTTGTTTTGATATTGGCTATTGCCGCGATTGTGTTTAGTACGCAGATTTTTTCTGGTATGGGCAGTACTTTGACCGTTCTTATTTTGCTTGCTGCTACTTTTACTTTTATTGGCATGATCATTGGTTATTTGTTTAATTCTGAAGAAACTGCTATGCTTGCAGGAATATCTGTAGGTAGTGCAATGCTTTTCTTGTCAGATATTATTATTCCTATTGAAAGCATGCCTGCTTTCATGTATTCTATTGCTCAGTATAACCCGCTTGTTCTTGGCGGAACATTGCTTAGGAGCACTATGTTGTATAATGCTTCGTTCTGGGATATTGGCGCCAAACTCCTTGTGCTGCTCTTTTACTGCCTACTTTTCGGCGCAGGAGCATATGGTGCATTTTATCTGGCAAAAGATAAGAGTTTTTCAAAGCTGCTTCGCAAGGTTATTAACAAGAAATCTGCTAAACGGCTTTCTGTAAAGGATTTTAATAAGACTGGTGTGAAAAAGAAAAACAAATAGTTTTTTAAATGCTCTTCTGGTTATCCTATTTATGGTAGATTTAAAGAGCCTTAGGAAAAAGAATATAGAATTGACTAAAAAATCAATTAAAGAATCTGTTTCAAAAGATTTGCTTATTGTGCAGGCGGTTAATTCTATAGAAGAATTGACTACTGTAGCAAATATGCTTATTAATCGTTTAAGAGAATGGTATGGTTATTATAATCCTGAATTTGTTAAGTTTGAAAAAGATAACGAGAAGTTAATAAAAGATATTACCCAAATTTCTAAACAAAAAGATAGCATGGGTGCAGATCTTGATAAGCCAGACTTGCAGATTATTCTCGATTTAGCAAAGCAAATTAATTCATTATACAAATTCAAAGAAGAATTAACCCAGTATCTGGAAAAAACAATGATAGAAGTATGTCCTAATCTTAATGCAGTAGCAGGAAGTTTTATTGGTGCAAAGCTTTTGTCTTATGCTGGCTCTTTGAAGAATCTTTCAGAGATGACCTCTTCAACAGTCCAGCTTTTGGGAGCAGAGAAAGCTTTGTTCAGATACCTGCATGGCCAGGGCAAGAGTCCTAAGCACGGCATTCTTATTAATCATGAATTGGTTTTGCGTGCAAAAATAAAAGATAAGGGCAAGATTGCCCGAGTTATTGCAGATAAGATTGCTATCGCTTCTAAAGTGGATTATTTCAAGGGAGAGTTTGTAGGAGATGCGCTTAGAAAAAACCTTGAAAAGAGATTTAAGAATGATTAAAGAAACCAGTTTCAGAAATATTTTTGAGATGAAAAAAGGCAGGAAAAAGCTTTTGCTTACAAAGAATCTTGTTAAAGGTGTTTCTGTTTATGGTGAAAAGCTGATTACAGCTAATGATGTTGAATACAGGGAGTGGAAGCCAGAGCACAGCAAGCTTGCCGCGGCTATTGTGAAAGGAATAAAGCAGATTAATCTTAAGCCAGATACTGTTGTGTTATATCTGGGAGCTTCTACCGGAACTACTGTAAGTCATGTGAGTGATATTGTAGGAAAGGGCGGGTTTGTTTTTGCTCTTGATTCAGCCCCGCGAGTTGTGCGTGATCTCGTTTTTGTATCTGAAAACAGGCTTAACATAGCGCCTATTCTTGCAGACGCGAATCAGCCAGAGAAGTATAAAGACAGAATTACAAAGGTTGATTGGCTTTATCAGGATATTGCGCAAAAGCATCAAGTTGAAATCTTTCTGAAAAACATATCTGCATTTCTAAAGCCAGGCCATTTTGCACTGCTTGCTGTCAAGGCAAGAAGCATTGATGTTACAAAAGAGCCTTCTATTATCTTTGACCAAGTTAAGAAACAGCTTGAAAAACACGTAATTATCGCAGACAAAGTTTTGTTAAACCCTTATCAAAAGGATCACTGTCTATTTATCTGCAAGAAGAAATGATATTGCAGGCATAGCGCTTTACGAAGTTTGCAGATATATCTGCTATATACCATAAATCTGTGATACAAGCAGTATCAAAACCTTAACAAAGTGTGCTATTCATACAATAATCAGATAGTTTTATATATTATCTCTCGTTAATTTTTATCATGGTATTTAAAATTTTCAACACAATGAGCAGGACAAAAGAAGAGTTTAAGCCTCTTAAAGATAAAGAAGTTACTATGTATATTTGCGGTCCTACTGTGTATGATTATCCGCATATTGGCAATTACAGGGCATATGTTTTTGGTGATTTGCTTGCCAGATATCTTAAATATCTGGGTTACAAAATTAAATTTGTTCAAAATTTGACCGATGTAGATGATAAGACTATCAAGAATTCTCAGAAAGAAGGTGTTTCATTAAAGGAATATACTGAGAAATATATCAAGGCATTTTTTGAGGATTTAAAGACATTGAATATCTTGCCTGCAGATGTTTATCCTAAAGCAACAGAGCACATTCCTGAGATGGTTGCAATGGTTAAGACTTTGATGGATAAAGGTCTTGCGTATAAGAGCAAAGATGGATGTATCTATTATTCAATTTCTAAGTTTAAGGATTATGGAAAGCTGGCTCACTTAAATCCAGAGCAGCTTAAAGAAGGCGCTTCTGGTAGGGTGTTATCAGATGAATATGATAAAGAAAGTGCTCGTGATTTTGCGTTGTGGAAAGCATGGACTCCAGAAGACGGCGATGTTTTTTGGGAGACCGAGCTTGGCAAAGGCAGGCCTGGCTGGCACATAGAATGTTCTGCTATGAGCATGAAGTATCTTGGAGAAACTTTTGATATTCATGGTGGTGGTGTTGACTTGATTTTTCCGCATCATCAGAATGAGATTGCTCAAGCAGAGGGCGCTACTGGAAAATTGTTTGTTAAGTATTGGGTGCATAATGAGTGGCTTCTTGTTGAAGGCCAGAAGATGAGCAAGTCTCTTGGTAATTTTTATACTTTAAGAGACATTCTTGACAAAGGTTATCATCCGCTTGCCATTAGATATCTTTTGATGAGTACGCACTATCGTCAGCAGTTGAACTTTACTTTCAAGGGTCTTGAGGCTGCTAAAAGTTCTTTGCAGAGAATTTGGGATTTTATGCAAAAGCTGGATGAAGTCAACGGAAAAGGTGACGCAGAACTTGTTGATAAGGCAATCAATAAAGCGAAAAAAGATTTTGATGATGCATTGAATGATGATTTAGAAATTTCTAAGGCACTTGCTGCTGTTTTTGAGTTTATAAAAGAGATTAATATTGCGATAAATACTTTAAATAAAGATGACGCTGCTAAAATAAAGGAGTTCATGACAGATTTAGATAAGGTTCTTGGTTTTATTGTTGTTAAAAAAGAAAAAATCTCAGAAGACATCCAAAAATTAGTGGATGAGCGTGAAGCAGCTAGAAAAGCAAAAGATTTCAAGAAAGCAGATGAGATTAGAGACAAGTTAAAAGATATGGGTATTGTTCTTGAGGACACTCCTCAGGGTGTGCGATGGAAAAAGGCATGAATTTTTTTCTTGATAGGTATAAGAAGCTTGGCCAGACAGTTTCTAGGATAAACTTGCAGCCTGCAATAAGAATAAACACACTGAAAATCTCAGAAGCAGAGTTAATCAGCCGGCTAAAGAAGCTTGGTGTAAAACTGGAGTTCATTCCTTTTGCAAAGCACGGCTATTACTGTGCATCAAAATTTTCTTTAGGAGCTATAACAGAGTATTTGCGCGGTTATTTTTATTTGCAAGAAGCAGCTGCGCAGATCCCTGTACAAGTTCTTGACCCAAAATCTGGAGAAACTGTGCTTGATTGCTGTGCTTCTCCTGGCGGAAAAACAACTCAGATTGCTCAGTATATGAAAAATAAAGGAATTTTAATTGCTTTAGAAAAAAAGAGGCATCGGATGATTTCTTTAAAGACAAATCTTGAGCGTTGCGGCGTAAGTAATTGTGTTGCTTATTTTATGGATGCAAATAAGGTGTCTTCTCTTAATATAGAATTTGATAAAATCTTGTTAGATGCTCCTTGCTCTGGTAATTTCATAACAGACCAAGCTTGGTTCAATAAAAGAGATCTGGAAGGCATCAGGAGAGCTGCAGAAATACAAAAAAGTTTGATTGAAAAATCACTTGCAGTGTTAAAAAAAGGAGGAATTCTGGTTTACTCTACTTGTTCTCTAGAGCCAGAAGAAAACGAACTTAATATGCAGTGGATGCTTAAGAATTTCAAGGTTAAGATAGAAAAAATCAATCTAAAAACCGGCGATACAGGGCTGATAAATGTTTTCAATAAAAAATTAAACAAATCAATTGCGAATTGTGTGAGATTCTGGCCTAATAAAACAAATACAGAGGGATTTTTCATTGCAAAAATCAAGAAACTATGATTAAGCTGATACAAAAATTTACAAAAGAAAAAATTATCGACTTAAATAATGTAATCCAGTTAGGTAGGGAATTTTATTTAGTAGAGCCTAAACTTAAAAATATTTACAAAAAAATAAACAAGCAGTCAGCATACATCGGAACATTTCTTGGACAGAATGAAAAGCCAAGCCTTTATTTGTTAGATTTGCTGGCAAAACACGCTAAGAAAAAAGTGATTGTGACTGAAAAAGGCGAATGGCTTTTTATTTGCAAGCGCGATTTGTTTTCAAAAGGCATTAAAGATACAGAAGGCAATCCGCAAATCAATGATTTTGTTCTTGTGATGAACCAAAACAAGGAATGTATTGGTTATGGTCAAATGATTGCAGATTTGTCTGCGAGAAAAACAGTTATTAAGCGACTTTTTGATATTGGCGATTTTTTAAGAAGAGAAAAATAATAAGTTTAATTAATTGAGTTATATTAGAATTCTACATCAATCTTTATTTCAGGCGTAGCTTCTGTCTTTGCTTGCCCAAATTCCACTACTTGCGCTTTTGTTACTGCTTTAAGATCGTCTAGCGCGCATTCCATGCTTTTCTGGAGTTTTTTGTCGCATTCTATGATCAGCTTTGTCATGTCTGCTCCAAGTGATTTCTTATTCTGTGTCTTCTCTCTTCTAACAGCAGTGATTATTTCTATCATTGCGTCGCCTGCTTCTTCTACTTTATCATCAATTAGTTTTTTGTCAAACTCTGGCCATTTAGAGATATGTATGCTTTTGTCTTTTTCTGTTTTCTTGAAAAAGTCTTGATAAATTTCTTCTGTTATGAACGGCATTATTGGAGCAAGCATCTTGTTCACAGCAAGCAGAGTATTATATAGTGCATACTGTGCACTCTCTCTTGCTTTTTTGCCTCTTTTGTCTGGATTGTATAGTCTGTCTTTGACAATCTCTAAGTAATTGTCGCATAGTGTCTGCCAGAATAATTTTTCAACATCTAGTTTTGTTCTTGAGTATTCATATTTCATGAACGCCTCTGTTGAGCTTTTGATTATTTTGTTTAATTTTGATAGCATCCATTTGTCAAAGAATTCTAGCTCTTTTGGAGCCTTGCCCGTGTAGTCTTCTAGATGCATGAATGCGAATTTGTTTGCATTCCATAGTTTTGTTATTGTTTTCATGCCTGTTACAACATCTTTTTCTTGATATGGTAAATCCTCTCCCAGCTTGGTTCCTGCTGCCATGAATCTTAAAGCATCTGCGCAGTATTTTTCTATTACATCTGTTGGTTCTATTACATTTCCTTTGGATTTGCTCATTTTTTTGCCTTTTGGGTCGAGCAGCCAGCCGGATATCATTACGTCTTTGAATGGGTTTTTCTTGTAATGCATGTTTGATTTGACTACTGTGTTAAATAGCCAGAATGTGATTATATCATGTGCTTGCGGCCGAAGGTTCAGGGGATACAGTTTTTTCTGTATTTCTTCAGGCATTAATTCTATTGCAAGTCTTGGCGTTAGAGATGATGTTGCCCAGGTATCTAAGACATCTTTTTCTGGTATAAATTTGCTTGTTCCGCATTTAGGGCATTTTGTAACAGGCGGCTTGTCTTTTAGCGGGTCTACTGGCAGGTCTTCTTTTTTTGCGAGTATTGGTTCATCGCATGCTTGGCAGTACCATACTGGAAACGGAATTCCAAAGTATCTCTGCCGTGATATCAGCCAGTCCCATTGCAGTCCTTCTACCCAGTTGTTATATCTTGATACAAAGTGTTTTGGATACCAATTAAGTTTTTCTCCCCATTTAAGCATGTCTTTTTTTAAATCTAGATATTTGATAAACCATTGTTTTGATTTTACATATTCTATTTCTGTTCCGCATCTTTCATGAACATTTACTGCGTGTGTTATTGGTTTTTGATTAATCAAAAGGCCTTCTTTTTTCAAATCATCTATTATTGCTTTTCTTGCTTCTTTTATTTCCATTCCCTCGTATTTTTCTGCCAGTTCAGACATTTTTCCGTCTTTTGTTATTGCTTCTCTTATCTCAAGGTTGTGTGCTTTTTGCCATTCCATGTCTGTTTGGTCTCCGAATGTACAGCACATCACTATGCCTGTTCCTTTTTCAGGGTCTGCTCTTTCATCTGGAAATATTGGAACTTCTAGGTCGAATAATGGAACTTTTGCTAGTTTTCCTTTTAGCGGCTGGTATCTTTCATCGTTTGGATGGTAGAATACTGCTACGCAGGCTGGCAGAAGTTCTGGTCTTGTTGTTGCGATTATTAGTTCTTTTCCGTCTACTTTGAATACTATGTCATTGAATGTAGAGGGTGTTTCTTTGTCGACGCATTCTACTTGGCTTATTCCTGTTTCGCATTCAGGGCACCACATTGCAGGAGCATCTTTTCTGTATTCCCTGCCCAAATCATATAATTCTATAAAACTTCTTTGTGATATTTTTTGGCAGTGTTTGTCTATTGTTGTGTAGAATATGTTAAAGTCGCAGCTCAGGCCTAGATTTTTCATGTCTTTTATGTATGCAGGTATTAAATTCTTTTTTAGTTCGTCAAGGCATATTTTTACAAATTCTTCTCTGGACATGTCTCTTGCTTTGACTTTTCTTGTTTTTTCTATTAGTCTTTCTGTTGCAACGCCGTTGTTGTCTGTTCCAAAAGGATAAAAAACATTTTTGCCTAGCATTCTCTGGAATCTTATTACAAAATCTTGTTGTGAATATGAGAAAGCATGTCCTATGTGGACTTTTCCTGAGACTGTCGGAGGCGGCGTGTCTACTGAATATATTTCAGCTTTGGATTTTTTGTCAAAAGCATATGTTTTTTCTTTTTCCCAATATTCAGACCATTTTTTTTCTGATTCTTTTGGGTCATATTTTTTAGGTGTTGTCATTTTAGCCAAAATATTGTTTTGCTTCTGTTTTTTCTTCTTCAAGCCAGGCTTTTGCTTGTTTTTTAAGGTATTTGTTCATTTCTGGCTTTACTTCTTTTATGTAGAATTGGTATGTTTTTTTGATTTCTTTTAGTCTTGCTTCTCTGCTGTCAAACATTGCTGCATGCACTTCATGTATTGCAGATAATATTTTTTTGTATAATGCGAATAAGTGTTTTTTCTCTTCTTCTGTATGGAACTTAGATTCTATTGCGTCTGCCATTCTTCCTGGCTGAAAAATTATTTCTATGTGGCTGCAGCTTTGCCCTAGCTTGTCCATTAGCACGTTTAGCACGCCGGGTATTACTGGTGCTTGAAGTCGGCATTCAACTCTTCTTCAAATTCTTCTATTTTAGGCAGTCCTGTTTTGTCTTTTATCTTGTTGTATTGTTGTATTCCTTCTTCTCTTTGTTCTTTCATGGTATGATTAGCTGATAACAGAGGCTTTATATAAGTTTCGGGTTAAATATATAAAATCGTTAATCTTACCCTGCAAAATGAGTCCTTGGATTAAAAAATACGCTCCAGTTAAAGTATGTGATATTCCGCAGGCTAATTCAGAGAAGATTAAGCAGTTTGTTCAGAATTTTAAGCAGGAAAAAAAGAATTCTGTTTTTTTGTATGGCCCGCCGGGTTCTTGCAAGTCTTGCGCAGTTCATGCGTTGGCTAAAGAATTAAATATAGAGATTGTTGAGATTAACGCGTCTGATGTTCGTAATGCTAATCAAATTAATGAAAAGATTGGTAATGCTCTTAAGCAGCAATCTTTATTTTTTAAGGGCAAAATAGTTCTTGTTGATGAGGTTGATGGAGTGTCTGGAACAAAAGATAGGGGAGGTGTTCCTGCTCTTGTTAAGTTAATTGAAAAAAGTGTTTTTCCTGTTGTTTTGACTGCTAATGATCCTTGGAACAAAAAGTTCAATAAGCTGCGCTCTTGTTCTGTAATGGTTGAGTTTGATTCTCCTGCTCCTGCAGGTATTGCAAAAGTGTTAAAACATATTTGTGAAAAAGAAAAGATTATTTTTGATGAGGGTTCTTTGATGACTCTTGCAAGGCGTTCAGGCGGGGATTTGAGGGCCGCGATTAATGATTTGCAGTCTCTTACTCAAGGAACTAAGAAACTGACAAAAGATGTTATTGAAGGGTTAGGCGAGCGTAACAGGCAGGATACTGTTAATAATGCTCTTATTAAGATATTCAAAAGTTCTGATCCATTGATTGCAATTAATGCTTTTGATTCTGTTAATATGAATCTTGATGAGGCTTTTTTATGGGTCGAATATAATTGTCCTAGGGAGTATAAGAAGCCGGAAGATATTGCTCGTGCTTTTGATGCGTTGAGCAAAGCAGATATCTACAAAGGAAGAATAAGAAGAAGACAGCACTGGCGTTTTCTTGTTTATGTCAATGCCTTGATTTCTGCAGGTGTTGCTGTTGCTAAAGACGCGAAATATTCTGAAATGGTTAAATATATGCAGACTACTAGGCTTTTGAAATTGTGGCAGGCTAAGATGAAGTATGGTCAAAGAAAAGCGATTGTTTCTAAGATTGCTGAAAAGACTCATTGCAGTTCTAAGCGTGCTATGGATGTTTCTCTTCCTTTTATTCAGCAGATTTTCAAGAATAATTCTACTGCTGCGGTGCAACTTGCAGATGAGCTTGAATTAGACGAAAAAGAGATTGATTGGTTGAAAAAGTAAGTTTATTATATTGCTTATTCTTTTTTATGTTTGAGGTGATATTTTGCCAAGATATGTTGCTTATCCATACGGGTTTCGAAGAAGAAGGTGGTTTACTTGGTTAGTTCTGCTTTTGATTGTTTTAGTTGTTCTTTGGTATTTGCATAACGCGGGATATATCAGTTTGCCTTTTTTATAAAGGGTTCGAGTTGAAAAAGTAAATTATATAAATACTGGATTCATTCCTTTTGATTATGTTATCTATTGATGAAATGTTTAAATTCTGTAAAAAGAAAGGCTTTGTTTTTCCTAATTCTGAGATTTATGGAGGTCTCGCAGGCTTTTTTGATTTCGGGCCGTTAGGTGTAGAGATTATTAATAATATCAAACAGTCTTGGTGGAGTGTTTTTGTTCAAAGCAGGGATGATGTTGTTGGTATTGACGGCAGCATTATCGCAAATCCTAAAGTTTGGCAGGCATCAGGGCATGTGGATGGTTTTGAGGATGTTCTTGTAGAGTGCAAGAAATGTCATGAAAGATTTAGGGCAGATTTATTGATTGAGGATGTTCTTAAGATTCAAGCTGACGGATTGAAAGCTCCTGCGATTGATAAATTGATTGAAGAGAATAATATTAAGTGTCAAAAGTGTAAAGGCGAATTAGATAAAGCATCTAGGTTTAATTTGATGTTTAATACTCATTTAGGTCCTAAGGCCAGTGAAGATTCTGTTGCTTATTTGCGTCCTGAGACTGCTCAGCTTATTTTTGCTAATTTTCGTTCTGTTACAGATGTTTCTAGGTTAAAATTACCGTTTGGTATTGCTCAGGTTGGTAAGGCTTTCAGGAATGAGATTTCTCCAAGGAATTTCTTGTTTCGCTGTAGGGAGTTTGAACAGATGGAGATTGAGTATTTTATAAGGCCTAAGCAAAAGTGTTCTTTTGTAAAAAGTGTTGAAGATTATAAGATTCTTATTTATTCTGCTAATATGCAGGAGAATAAATCTAAGCCTTCTGAGATGTCTATGAAAGAGGCTTTAAGCAAGAAAGTCATTAAGTCTGACTGGCATGCTTATTGGCTTGCTTCGTGTCATAAGTGGTTTATTGATTTGGGTGTTAATCCTAAGAATCTGCGTGCAAGACAGCACAAAAAAGATGAGCTTGCTCACTATAGTTCTGATTGCTGGGATTTAGAGTATCATTTTCCTTTTGGCTGGAAAGAATTAGAAGGAATTGCAGACAGGTCTGATTTTGATTTGCAGCAGCATGCAAAGCATTCTAAAAAGGATATGGCTATTTTTGATGAAGAGACCAAGAAAAAAGTAGTTCCTCATGTAGTTGCTGAACCTTCTCTGGGTGTTGGCAGGGCTTTTCTTGTTTTCTTGTATGATGCTTATACAGATGATAAAAAAAGAGATAATGTTGTGTTAAAGCTAAATCCTAAGCTTGCTCCGTTGAATGTTTCTGTTTTTCCGCTTCTTTCAAACAAGCCGGAATTGCTTAAAATGGCGCAGGAAATTTATTCTTCTCTAAAGACTTGTTATAAGGCTTCTTTTGATAAGTCTGGCTCTATTGGAAAGCGGTACGCAAGAAATGATGAAATTGGAACTCCTTATTGTGTGACTGTTGATTTTGATTCTTTGGAAAATGATGATGTCACGATTCGAGATAGAGATACTACAGAACAAAAAAGAATCAAAGTTAAAGATTTAAATAATGTCTTATATCAGCTTTTGACAGGCATGATAGCGTTTAAAGATGTGAAGTAATCGCAAAGCTTTTAAATCATGATTTTTTCTTTACGCATAGTATGGGACGTTAGCTCAGCCTGGGAGAGCACACGGCTGAAGTGAGAACCCACCTGAAAGTTCGCTTTCAGATACCGTGGTGAAAAACGCACAGTTCGGCTGTGATTTTCCACAATCGAGGGTTCAAATCCATTACGGGGTGAAAGTCCCTCACGTCCCATACTTTCTTTATACCGCAGACAAAGCTTTCTTTAATTTATGTGGATTAGAAAAACCAATTTCTTTGAGCCATTTGACTAAATTCTTTTTGCCATTAAGCTCTAGTCGATAATTCTGTGTTACTTTGCCCGTTCTTTTGTCTTTTTTAGTTTCTTTACCATGCCATGCAGAAAATTCATTCTGTTTTAGCCAGACACAAACAGTATTTATTAGAATTTTACTCTTAGAAACAATGTTTATTACAGGGTAATATGGTTCAGATTTGTATCTTCTCTTTAAAACAACAGAACCATCTGTATCTGCTAATCCCCTTATAAAAGAAGTCATGTGTTGATTATTTTGAGATATCCAAGAGGGTATGCTAATTTGTTCTTTTTTGCCTCTTACAAAGCCAGTTTGTTCAAGAAAATAAAATATTCCTTTAGAACGAACTCTCAGATATGCACTGTTCTGGTTTTTTCTTCGATATAATTTAGGGCGTATATTAAACAGATTTAGAAATAGACTATTTATGTATTCAAAATATTTCTTATCATTTCGAGAATCTCCTGCAATTTCAATAATGTAATCCTTTTTGGCAGGATAAAAATTCATATATCCATCTCCTGTTAATATACCAAACAATTCTGCTACGCTTGTGTCTCGTGCAGGAATTCTTAAGCCGCGACGGACATCATTTTTACTTTTCATCTAGATATATTCTAGAAGTATTCTTTAAATATTCTGTGACAGAATGTCCAGTGGCCTGTGATTATTTATGAGAAAACCGAAAGATTTACGGCAAATCCCTCTCGTCCCACTCTTTTTTTCTTTTTTCTTTTCATAAAATATTTATACTTGCTTTGTTTTATCAGGGATATGGATTTAGAAAGCATGTTATGGAGTGCGGCATTTGTAGAAGGCGTATGGTATTTTACAAAATTTATGTCAGTTATGGGTCCTGATTTTCCAGATCATCCCTGCCCGGAAACAGATAACTACAAGAAATTTAACAGATTATTGTTTTTACCAGCGCCATTAGATGCGCTTTATCTTGGTTATGAAATAGCAAAATATTATCTTAAGAAAGAGAATGCTGTTTCAGAGTAATATCCTTCTTTCAATAATGTATTATTTTAAAAATCTTTACCCGCCCAATACTCCAGTTACAGTAACTATTCTGGATGCAATCAGATTAAAGATTAGCATCACAACTAAAGCAATCAAGCAATAAAGCACAGTGCTGTAAATCAAATTCTTTCCAAGTGAATACTTCTCACTCAATTTATCTGCACCATTCTCTATGCCATTTGCCAATATTGTAAGCAAGAACACTATTTGAAAAACATATATTCCTATTATTGCCTGAAAATAATATGTTGGTATGCCATCTCCGAATAGAGCAGCAATGTCTGTCACGCTTCCGCCGATCTGTGATGAACCTAGGTTTTGGATATTGCCTGCCAGTGCTCCTAAGATATAAGTTATCATGGATGTAATTCCAATAACTACTCCGGATATTGCAGGGGTCAAGAAATGTATCTGTGATTTCATGTCTGATATCACGTCTGCCATCAAATCACGCAATCGTTCGTTTACTTTGTGTATCTCTTTGATGTATCTGGAAATATTCATTAAAGCTTGCGCAGCAATGACTGGACCTTTTCTTATGCTTTCAATCAATACTTGCATAGAGCTTTGTATTATGTTGGAGGGAAAATAAACAAGAGCTCCTACTTTTGGGTTGAATATTGCTTCTTTTACGCCCATGCCTAGTTTTGTTATGTTTGCAGCGACTAGTTTGAAGAATCTTCCGCTTGTGCTGTCGCCCATAACATTTGCTACTTTTTGGAATGCTATTTCGGCGGGAAGCCCGTCTCCTAGTCTGTTTCCAAGTTGAAATAGTGATGATGCAAATTCGTCTTCTAGTTTTTTTGTGTTTTCTCTTATCTTAAGCAGGTTTTTGCTTCTTAGTCTGTAATAAAGTCCTACGCTTAGTGCAAGTGCAAGTGGAAAAAAGAGACTGATTATTGCTGCGCCTAATCCATATGGTCCAAGTATTTTTCCTGCGTTTGCTCCTGTTCCTTCTCTATATCCTAGTAAGTCTATGTCAAATGGCAGTTTTATGTCAAAGCTTGGAGAAGGATTTAGCCAGTGAAGTATTAATGGTGTTGTTGCAAAAAGAAATAATACTATTCCTATCAAAACACATAGAAATATTGGTTGTATTTTTAGTTCTGTTTTGCCAAGTCTTATGATTATGTTTTTGTATTTTTTTAGTTCTGGGTTTATTTCTGAGATATCTGTATCGCCGTATCCTGTTGGTCTGTTTGATAGTATGTTTTTGCCGAAATAATAAACAAGCACAGGCAGTATGATGTTGTATAGTGTTGCTATATGCCACCATTTTATGTTTTCCATAAAACTCACAATAAGAGGCAGTATAACTAATCCTAAAATAGGCAGTATTACCCCCATCATGTGCAGCATGGTTATTGGAGATTTCAGGTTTTGTGCATAATGAAGCATTTTTTCATATGTTTCAGTCAGTATAACGTCTAGTGATTTGTCAAGTAGTGCTAGTCTTCTGTCTTCTGATGTTTCATAAAGAGAGCCTTCAATAAGATGAAACGCTTCAACAAATTCATTGTTCCATTTTTTCCATGTTTCAAGATACAAGTCTAGTGATTCTTTTATTGATTCGTGTGTTCCTGCCTGCACATCCCATATCACTTTTTTTAGGTCTAAAGATAATGGCGGGGATAAGTGTTGTGAAGCGAATTCTATTGCATTTTCCAGGTTTGATGTATGACGCATATATGTTACGACATAGAATATGCATAATACCATCTGATTGCTGGCTTTCATTCTCCAGCTGTTTGCCAGGAATGCAGGCATTCTCAATAATACTGTTATGAGTGCAAATCCTAATGCTACAAATAAGAATATATAGAACATTGAGCCGAACAATAAGCTTGCTAATACTCCAAATATCATTATTGCAAGAGGAAAAAGATATGCGAGTGCTGTTACTCCTGTTGGTGTTATAGATAAGTGGCAGATGTTTATTGATTCTTGTATTTTTTCGGCTTTTTCTGGTTTTACTTTTATTTTTAGTATTTTTGCGCAGAAGTTGCATGCTTTTTCATATATTGTCATGTGTGGCGGCATTGCTTCTTTCTTGAATGTTTTGTATTCTCTGGTGAATGTTTTTTGTGAAGGTCCTAATTCAGATAGTTCAAGTTCTGATTGAAGCTTTTGCCTGTATTTTGCTACAAGATCTCTCGGGTCTGTTTTTTCATTCATTGTAGAATTTCACTTTTTTTGACTTGCCTTTTCAGCCATTCATTCCATTTAAAGAATATTTGTTTGGAGTCTAGTTTTCCTGTGTCTTCTTTTACTTGGTCTGATATTTTGTGGAACTCGTCGTTTGATAAGACTACAAATGGTGCTTCTAGTAGTTCTGGTTTGTCTGTGTTTTCTGCTGTTTCTACTAGTGTTTGTTTTATTTTGGCTCGCAGTTCTATGTTTTCCCAGACTGCATCCCAGTTCCCGGCCCATTCTCTTACACTGCCGGCTATTGATTTTATTACTTCAGAATCTCCGTTTAAAAGTTCTTTTGTTGGATTTAATTGGTCTGTAATAGGGTCGTATTTTAGTAGGTCTACAAATCCTCCTTCTCTTAGAGGGTCTTCTTCCCAGTGTTTTCTTACTTCTGATAATTGTGTTATTCTTCTTACTCTGTGTAGTCCGTCCGGACTTCGCACAGGGTTTGCTACGCATATTATGTCTGTTGCTTTGAAGCTTGTTCTTGGGACTCCTAAGTCATTAACCACTCTGTCAAATACTCCGTATGGGCTGTCGCCGTGTATTGTTCCTGCTACTACGTTTGCAAGTGCTCCTATTCTCATTGCTTCATAGAGCGCTTTTGCTTCTGTGCTTCTTACTTCTCCTACTACTAGGCTTGAGTCGCCCATTCTTAGTGTTGTTCTGATTCCTTCGTCTGCGCTTACTTCTGTTGTTCCTCTTGTCATTGCTGACGCTACTTTCATTGATTGGATGTTATAGTTCAGGTCGCGTAGTGCTTTTACCGGCAGTTCTAGGGTGTCTTCTATTGTGATTATTCTTCCTTTTCTCATTATTTCTACCATCACTCCTCCTAGGAATGATGTTTTTCCTGCGCTTCTTGTTCCTGCCACGAGCATTGTTCTTGCTCCGTCTATGAGAAAGCTCATCACTCCGCCTGCGAGCGGTGTTATCATTCCCACTTTTACGAATAAGGGCAGGGTCCAGGGCTTGTCGCGGTGCCTTCTTAGTGCGAAAGCGATCCCAT
>Ga0180433_10004904_pt1 | contig 18525 bp, 13 predicted proteins | sample SS_ome_8_FD_132980 | JGI IMG/M metagenome (GOLD analysis project Ga0180433, IMG submission 132980) | Hypersaline lake sediment archaeal communities from the Salton Sea, California, USA - SS_1_D_1 metaG | ecosystem: Environmental > Aquatic > Non-marine Saline and Alkaline > Hypersaline >... | reverse complement strand
TTGTATTTGCATGGCTCTTTTTCCGAGCTGCTGATCTGCAGACCGTTGGTCATTTCTTTGGGACTTTCCGAGCGGTTTCCCTGGAGGGAAGTGAGCTGATGTGGCTATTGTATGCGGTTGCGCTAGTTGTTGCGCATGGCATAATGTCTCGTTTGAAGCGTTGTTTTCTCGGTGTAGAGGTTCATCCGACGATTAGCATGGCATGCATTGCTGCAGTTGGTTTCATGGCGGCGGGAACAGTGTTCGAGTTGACGCCGTTCATATATGCCAATTTTTGATGGCGGGCGCCAACGTTAGTCGTATGTGCTCAAGAGCTGTAGTACGTGTTGGGGTTGATAAATGACAACGAGGAAGCTATGAAGCGTTTGTCGGTCCTGCTATTGTCCGAATTGTGCATACTGTTTGTACTGCTCTTCGTCATTCATCATTTTGCGCTTGATTATCGGGTGAGACGTATAATTGCAAAGCATGACGCTGTCTTGAGTGGCGACTCCCTTGTGGTTCGTGGGATAGAGAATGCTCAGTTGGAAAGAGCCTCGGGTCTCAGAGTATGCAAAGTTGCTTGGAACGGTGCGGGTGTATACGGTTCAGCTTGCGCTCATACATATGCATCTGAACTTGGTAAGCTTCACCTGAGCGGTATTTCCTATCCCATGCTGAACCGAAAGCTGGACCTTGATTACAATCGCTATCCGTTTCGACCTTCCATAATATTGCGATTCATGAATGCCGGGTTTCCCATAAAGGAGCTTCTGAGGATTTGCGTTCAATCAGTCGGCTGGGAGATCTCTGTGATCCCATCGCCCAGTCGGCCTCTTCCAAAGCTTGCGTTTTTGCACCGGAACAACCTGGACACGCCTATTCGAGAGGCGCTGGATCTTAAAGAACTGGAGGACTACGAGGAGATGGCCTGCGCCGCGGAGAGCGGCTTGACGAATTTTCATGAACGGTTCAGACCGCTTGTCGCAACAGTGGAAGAGAATCGGCTGGACAGAGAAATATTCTTTAGGCTACAGACCAGCAAGATGCTAAATGATATCATTGCAACGACTGCCCCAAGCCAGGCGGAATTGGTCCATGCCGAACTCGAAGGACTGAGCAAGTCCGTTATCTTTGTGGGGGAGTTTATAGACGGCTCGAAGCCTGACCAGTACTACTTCAGCGATCTTACTCACCTGAATGTTCGCGGGAGGGCCTTGGCTACAGAAGAGCTGGCACGGAAAGTCAGAGATGCTCTTTCGTTACAGAGTCTGCAGTCGGGTCTTTAGTGGCTTGCAGAGTGTTTATCTGTTCGGGATCGACAAGTAGTCCGAGAATAACTTGTGCGTAGAGCCGCTGGCCAAAATCGTTGGGATGGTTGATTCCATTTCCGCTCATGTCAAGATAGCGTTTGCGTTTCAGTAGATCTTGCCACAAGGCTGTCATATCTGCCAGAGCCACGCCTTTCCCTATATGTGATCTTAGAATGTCTTGAAACCGAGTGAACATGGCTGGAGGTGTGAATTGCCAATCAGGATGTCCCAACATACTGGAGACCAAGATTACATCAGTGTGCGGATTGGCCGTGTTTATTGCATATAGTATCTCTGAGATATTCTTGGCATAGACGTGAGGGTCACGATCTGCCGCGTCATTCATGCCGTAGCCCACAATCACGAGATCAGGATTGTGACGCAGAAGCTTGTGTATGGCTTTCAGGCCGTTGACCGACTTCCACCCTGCGACCGCCAGGTTGTGAAGTGTGATCTTGGAATCGTAGATTTCTTCCAACTGGCTGGCCACCAATTCTGCATAGGGAGGCATGTATGGCGGAGCCTTTACCACTGATGAAGAGTTGTATCCCTCAGAAATGCTGTCACCGCTGACACAGATTGTCAGCGGCACCCCTGTTCTGAGCTTGATGAGAGTATTGCCCAGTTCTTTCTCGGCAATTGAAGGGATGTAATCTTTCCATTGGGACGGTTTGCGTTTGTAAGTCACCTCAACTTGCTGACGATGAAAGAAGTCCCGGTTGCCGAAGAAAAGATGCGTATTGGGGTCCCCTGTCTTGTGAGCAATAGCATTTGGGGCTCCCTTCGGGGGAAATAGGTCAGAGGACTTACGAAAAGGAATTCGCGAACCAGGCAGAAGAACGAGGCTTCTGCCGTCCTTCCCGATATCAAAATCCAAGCCGCACTGAAAGGTCAATGTGCTGTCGGCAGTATGAGCGCTAATGACAGAGTCGATGTTGAAGAGTAGGTTTCCGGCGGCTGGTGAATCCTTGGTGTCTTGAATGAAAAGCACGGACTCTCGGTAAACAGTCGAGCTGCTCCAAAACGGCTCCAACAGGTGCAGTTCGGCCACCTGCACAGGCGAAGTTGCATTTGCTCGAACGAAAAGGAAGGTGATAATGACGAAGGCGGCCAAGATGGAAGCAACGGTGGCGAAGAGAAGCGTTCTATTCATCGATGAAGTTCCAGTCAGTCTGCCGGAGATCATTTGTTTGCAGCCTACAATGCATAGCTCGCAGAGATATCATAATACTGCGATTCCTCTTCCGCTGGTATCCTGGCGGCACATGTGTCATGGGATTGCCTATCGGATACGAGCAGGGGACATTGTGTAAACGATACCAAGAACTATGGTGATGCTGCAAGCAATCCGGGGAGGGGAGATCAGATAGAAGCTCAATTCGCACGAGCAATAGTTATCAGTCGAGATCTGTGTCTCTGACATCCAACAATGCCCCACGGCTTCTCTCATTGGAACTGGCATGGGGAGAATGGAGAAGTGGTTCAGACGTGCCGAGTGAACTGAAGAATGATTGTAGTCACGGTGCCAATGTGCTTGATGACATGCCGAAAGTGTTTAGTTTTAACAGGATGGGTGCAGGTGCCTAGCTTGGATAAGACCGTTTGAAGCAAGGATAGCGGCTCGTAAGACCATGTCTGAGAGTTCGCGAGCATTCCCGGGGTAGTCATAGGCGAGCATGAAGCTCTTGGCATCTGGCGAAAAACCTTCAAAGTGCAGGCCTCTAGGTTTAGCGTAGAGTGAGAGGAAATGTTCTGCGAGGGGCATGATATCTTCACGGCGGTTGCGAAGGGGATCCAATGTGATGGGGAAGATGCTGAGTCGGCGGAACAGATCGCTACGAAAGTTGCCAGCATCAACGGCGTTCTGCAGAGGGACATTCGTGGCAGCGATGACGGTAGCATTGAAAGAGATTTCGTTGGTTGATCGTATTCGACGGATGGTGCGTGTTTCGAGTACTCGGAGCAATTCTGCCTGGGCCGCCGACGAAAGATCGCCAATCTTGTCAAAGAACATTGTGCCACCGTTTGCCAGTTCGAAGTGGTCAGGATTGTCAGAACGGGCTCCAGTGAAGGACTCTTTCGCATGCGCGAAGAACTCACTGCCGAAAAGTGAGTCTGTCATCTGAAGACAATTGACGGCGACAAACGAACTTTTGGTCGAGCGAGACAGGAAGTGTATCTCGCGGGCAACAGCCTCCTTGCCTGTTCCCGTTTCTCCAGTGAGGAGAATAGTATCATAGGCGGATTCTACGGCCTGTTGGACCTGTCTGCGTACACTTTGGTGTGAGGGGCTTGTCCCGACGAGGTTTCCGTGTCTAGTATGATGCTCATCCGTGATCTGTATATTAGTGATAGTGTCGCGCAATTGATGTTGCTCCTTGCGGAGCTTTTGTATCCGGGCACTCTTCTCAAGGACGGCGTCCAACTCAAGAAGCTTGATGGGTTTGGTTAAGAAGTCAATTGCTCCCAGTCTAAGTGCCTGGATGGCGGTATCAATAGTCCCGTGTGCTGTGATGAGGACCACGGCCATTTCAGGGCGGATTTCGCGGGCTCTTTCCAGGAGAGACAGGCCATTGACGGATGGAACCTTGAAATCGACCAGAGCCAAGTCGTGGTCGTTTGCCTTAATCGATTGGAGCGCCATCGCTCCGTCCGTACTGTTTTCGACCACGTGGCCGCACTGACGGAGGTAGTCCCCGATGGTCTCGTGGAGAATCTTTTCATCGTCAACCAGCAGGATATTCATCGGCCGTGTCATTTTTGCTGCGGGACCTCCAGACAAGCTGGGAGCATGACACTGAGCTTGGTGCCTGTATCCGAAACAGGCTCGGTTTGGAAAGTGCCACCCAACTGTTCGACAATGGCACGTGAGAATAGGAGGGCCAAATCACATCGAGAGCCAGAATCAAAGGAAGAAGCCTCACGGTCAGAAGGGGGTGGAGAAATGGCCTTGGAGGAGCGATTACCTTCATTAGCAACTTGAATCTCGACTTGTGAGCGAGAGGCTGTTGAAGCAGGTCGAGTGCAGATTGAGATACATGTTGACGTAGACTCAGATTTTCCGTCAGCTCTCCTTACGACAGAGTGTCTCAATTTCATAAGGAAGTCGAGCATAACGTTCTTGAGAGCAGGCGAATTCGTCAATACATGGGGGATATCCGTGGTCAGACTACAGTGCACATGTAGGCCGTTATGTTGAAAGTCATCGCGAACTGTTGCCACACTCGTGCGGACAATCTCATTTGGGTCAACCTTCTCGATGACGAAGTATGAGGACTGGTCCATAAGTGCTCTGAACTGATCGACGGTGTCCAACACACGATCTGACTGCTCGATGATCCTTTTCAATTTATTTTGGATCTGATCTTTGCTGAGGTCCCAGTTTCGCTGCATAGCCAATAGCAGGTGCTCTGACAGACCTCTTACACCGGCCAATGGTTGCGTGAGTTCGTGGGCAAGTTCAGAGACAATCCTGCAAAGAAGAAACAAGGGGACGCTCAGCTCAGTCGAGCTGCCTAGAACATTGGGCTGCAACTTAACACCGTTCCCTGCTTTTCCGGCTTGTGCGATTTGGGCAGAGTTCGTAGCTTTCATCGGTCCCGCTGGACTGCATTCACACATGTTGAATCCCTGCGAGTGAGTCAAGCGTGTTCGATATTCGCAGAGGACTACCGACCACAGCATTCACCGCCATTAATCAATGCCGGTACAAGATGGAGAGCGCAAAGGGGAAATTGGCGCTCCTCAGTCACTGGTGTACAATATTATAGTCCATTTGTCGAAAAAGCAAGCATAATGTGGCGGCAGAGCCTATACGCGAATTTCGGGGTATTTCAAGCTCATCGGTTTTTGCTTGGAGTTGACGATGGAAGGATTCGCGGTAATGGCAAGAGGATCGATAACTATACAGCTCCGCCTTGGAAGACTGTCATCTCCAGAGAGGCACAAGAATCACGTATGATGAATGCCATTCATTTTATGCATGTTTCTCACTAATATTGTTGTGAGAAGCCCCAATGAGAGTCTGAGTACGACAATCTCTATGGGCCAAGATGTGCACTCGCATACGCATACGCATACGCTCATCCATCTCCAAATTACATGCGGGGCGTATCGAGGTTATACGTCTGGGGAACTGCCAACATTCCAACCAAATGCCTTAAGACAATCCTGTCGCCCCGAGTTGCTTGTATCGACTTTTGGCGGCAAGAGGAAGGCAGGACGTTGACCTGAGAGGATAATACGGTGCCCTGACCTAATCTAGTGGGAGTCGCCACGTGTGGGCGTTGAGAGCTTGGGCTTGAACCCTGCATTCAGAATGATTCGTCTGAGTCGTTTCTGGGCGCATTTGAGGTGTGGTCAACTTAGCATCTGGCGAACGGAGAGAGCCAATATCGGCGTTATTGAGTAGCCGAGAGACCGACTTGGGGCTGTTTGACTAGTTCTGTCGGCTGGTGCTGTCCCTGATGGTGGCTTGGAGCTTTCTTCGGAGTTCGCCAATGTCCTTGGATTTGAAGGCTGTCTTGGTTTTCTCGAGGACTGAGACGGCGTCCTTGAGGACGTCAATGAGCATCGCGGAACGAGCGGATTCGAACAGGTGATAGGCTTCCTGTTCATTCTGCTCGGAAGATGTAGTCTTTGTTAGATGCTTCAGATCCGACAGGGCGCCGACTATGTTGCTGACCGTAAGGTCGACATAGGAAGCGATGGGAACACCAGAGATATCCGATCGTGAGTGACTCATCACGTCCTCCACCTTCGCGAGGTCTTTGCACCACTTCTTCAGGCGTTCGCCCGTGCGGGTGACAGCGTGATAGGCTAGGCTATATTTGGTGGAACTATCAACGTGCTCCAGAAGTTTGTCAAAGTCCAATGGTTTGACCATGTAGGCGGCGACGCGATGCCGAATGGAGGAAACGGCTGTTTCGAGTGAAGGATAGCCTGTGACGAGGATGACCGGCAAACCTTCCGCCAATTCGGATAATTGAGCGATAAACTCGAGGTTGGCATTGCCGGGCATCTTGATGTCAGCAATGAATACGTCGTAGGAGTTCTGCTTGATCATTTCTGCCGCTTCAGGCGCACTCGTTACACAATCGCATTTGTATCCTTCATCACGCAAGAGATCAGCGGTAGCAGTCAGGAAAGTCTCTTCGTCATCGGCTATGAGGACTCTTCCCCGTTCATGCATCTTCGTTCTCCTCGTCGCGATACTCTAGAGGCAAGACGATCCGAAAAACTGTTCCCTGTTCCGGCTCACTCCGAAAAGTCAGGGAGCCGCCCATTGTTTGCACAAGACTTCTGGAAACGGAAAGGCCCAAGCCAAGTCCTGTCCGCGACATTCCCTCTTTGGTTGTAAAGAAAGGCTCGAATATTCTCTGTGAAATCTTCCTCGGGATGCCTTGTCCTGTATCGTGAACAGAGACAGTCAGTGTATTTTCACCAGCCTCTATTTCAATTGTCACCTCTCCACCTTGAGGTGACGCTTCAATCGCATTCACAATAACATTGTACAAGACTTGAATCAAGAATCCTCTGGACAAATTGGCGACAATTCGCTCTTTTGGATTCTTGACAATGATTTTTGCAGAGTCTCTGTCTTTTCGGGCTTCGAGCATTGAAGTCACGTCCCGAATGACTTCGATAATGTGCAGGCGGCTAGGAGTGCCGTGCGCTGCAGCGTATAGGTCGTACATTTGTCGCACGATCTCGGCTATACGGTCGATTTCGCTGTCGATTCGCTCGACATAGTGATAGTAACGGTGTTCTTTGGGTACAGACTTCTTTATGAGTTGGAATGAGCTTTTCACGCCCGCGAGTGGATTGTTGATTTCGTGAGCGATGCGAGCTGCCATGCGACCTGTGGCCGCCAGTTTCTCGCTCGCCGCTCTTTGATGCTCAAGTTGCTGGATCTGTCTGGTGCGTTCCTTGACGAGCGTTTCCATCTCGATGCTGTGACGTTTGAGCTGCTTTTCCATTTCAAACCGTCCGATGTTGTTCCCGATCTCAGATGCAATGGCTTCGAGCATTTCGCGAGAGTGCTCAGGTATTGCATCGTCATCACGGGAAAAAGCGTTCATGCAGCCAACATATTTGCCTTCACTAAAGAACGGCAGGACTGCAAAAGCTCGCAGATTGTCGGGTAAGGCATCTCCGCCAAAGCTAGTCTTCACTCTTTCAAATGCCGAATAGACAGGCTCCTTAGTCATCAGTAGTTTCATTTGAGGAAAAGTCTGATCAAGGTGCGAGATGGTCTTTGCGTATTCTTCGGAGAGGCCCTTATGGCTGGCAAGATAAAGCCCGGAATCTCCGTCCAACAGATAGATTGCGATTGCGTCCATGTCGGATGCGTCCAACACCGCGTTGATGCAAAGATCAAGGGTCCTATCGAGACTCGATGCTGAGTTGAGAGCCAGAGCGAGATTTGTCCGTGTTTGCAGGAGGTGCTCGGTCTGCTTTCGGCGGTCAATGTCAATATCTACTTCAAAGCGGACTGAGCGTCCATCCGGCCATAGAATTGTCCTACCGAGGCAGCGGTACCAGCGATTGGTGAGTGCATTGTGGAATCTCCAAATGTGTGGTGTGCCGACGTTCTCGCCAAGTGTGCGATCATCCGTACACAACCAGCACGGGGCATCGCGTTCTCGCAGAACGTGATAGCATTTCTGTCCAACTCCTTCTCCCCACTGGACTTTGGCTGGGCCGTTCATGTAGAGCAACTCATAGGTCCTCGGGTCGACTACATATGCGACCTCGTCGATGCCGTCAAGTATTGCGAGTAGCTGTTTTCGTTCAGTATCGTGACACTGTTGTTGCCTCATCTGGAGCGCGAGCGCTTGGGAGAGATACTGCGATCTCCGTGTGAGGAAAACGGCGAGGGCCAGAAGGAAAATGGACGACACGACGAATGAACCCGCGAGTTGCCAAGTCCTATTTGAAGATGTCCAGTTGGCAATCAGCCCTGGGATATCGAGGATAAGCGTCAGGATAGAAACAGCAACGGCCAAAAGAGATATGGCAATTGCATCTTTGACGGCTCTCCTGCGCTCGGAATACAATCCGTTCGAATTATCATTCATTGCGGTTGCCCTCGTGGTCCGAGAGTGTTATCTGATTTCCTAAGGGATGTGAAAAGTCCAACCCTACCCCCTGCCAAGTCATGTAACCGAGGACATCAGCGCAATTTTGCGCAAACTTGTCGCTCAACAAAGGTATCAGGAGAAAGGTACAAAGGTCAAGCACTAATTGTGAAGCACGTCTTCTTCTTATCACATCTTTGTGGCGGTGCTTAGCGCAAGTAGCGACGTGTTCTTTGGGGGCATGTGTCAGCGCATGTCGGCAGGGAACCTCCAAGGAGAAGGAGCTAGTTGGGGAGGGAGGCTCAGAGCACCATAAAGGGGCATTAGGCGCTCCGAGCCAGGAGGAACAAGACACTGAATACATCAGGGTCGGTCAATCTCGGCTGCTCCCTCATGGCGTGAGGGAGGGAGGCTCAGAGCACCATAAAGGGGCCGTTAGGCGCTCTGAGCCAGGAGGAACAGAACCCTGAAGACATCAGGGTTGCGAGCAACTATTTAAGTTGAGCAAATCCTTTAGATCTCGTGCCAACTTACAAATGCCACGTTGTTTCACCGATGAAACAAGCCCGTTCGTCTTGCCACTAGTTCTGACGTCTTCCGGTACGTTTTGCCGATCAGCGGCGAGCGGTAAGCCTTCAAGCATTGGGAGCGTAAGACCGCGCTGTTGCAGACAATCTGGCTCCAACTTCCTGAATGGCGCCAAGAGCGATCGGTCAACGGAATCCGTCAGTGTTGAGAGCTCAGGATACGTGGACAGCCGATGAACATACTGTCTTCTATGGTGCAATAGACTTGGTGTCGAACTGAGAAGACACTCAATCCCGTTAGCAACGAGAATCCGGGCCAGCTTCTCCATTTGCTCTCATTCCGTTCAATGCATTTCATGAAAAAAGGCACAGTTGAGCGCAGTTAGTAAGAACTGTGCAACTGTGCCTTCATCTATCAGGTCCTATGTCCTGCTCGATAAGGCGACTCGAACCATTTATTCGAGCCTTGCCTACCCATATTGTCGGTGCATGTTAGGTATGATTTAGCGCTTCTTGTAGAATTATGTGAAGTTCTGCACTGCTTGCAGAATCAGTGACTGAAATTCGAGTGCCATATCTGTGAAGAACTCCATCGGTCAGGGCAGAATTGCTTTGACCGGCCGTGCGAGTACTGTGGCACGTCGATGTACTGTGGCTCGTCGATGTACTGTGATTGCAGTAATGTTATAGCCAGCAAGGGAGTTGCGATAACATATCTGGTCTGTTTAGAATGTTGTGTCAGAAGAAGAGACTGACCATTTGAACGTATTCATAGGAGAGAATGCTGATATGCCGTTACTATTCGACATGCCGCTGGAGAAGCTGAAGACTTACAAAGGGATCAATCCCAAACCGGCAGATTTCGATGAGTTCTGGGACGATGGTATTCAAGAAATGAAAATGCTCGACCCTAAGGTTGAGCTTAGACCGGCAGAGTTTCAAGCTGACTTTGCCGAATGCTTCCACATGTACTTCACAGGGGTGGGAGGAGCCCGCGTTCACGCAAAGCTGTTGCGTCCAAAAGAGCAATCGAGACCCGGCCCTGCGGTCGTGATGTTTCATGGGTACCGCGGTAACTCGGGTGATTGGTTGGACAAACTTCCTTACGTAGCAAGCGGCTTCACGGTAGCTGCGCTCGATTGCCGCGGTCAAGGCGGTCTTTCGGAAGACGCCGGAGGCGTTGTGGGCATGACCGTGATGGGGCACATCGTCAGAGGTCTTGACGGTCCACCTGAGAGAATGCTTTTCCGACAGATATTCCTTGATACAGCCCAATTGGCGGGTCTTGTTATGGAGATGCCATATGTCGACGCAGGCCGTGTGGGTGCAACGGGCATGAGTCAAGGTGGTGGGTTGACTTTGGCATGCGCTTCACTTGAGCCGCGGATAAGACTTGTCGCAGCGGCGTTTCCGTTTCTTACAGACTACAGACGCACCTGGGAGTTGGACCTCGCAAAAGATGCATACGAAGAACTGAGTTACTATTTCCGCTCCTTCGATCCACTCCACAAGCGAGAAGAAGAGATTTTCACGAAGCTTGGGTACATCGACGTGCAGTATCTTTGTCGACGGATTCGCGGGAAGGTCTCTATGGCCGTCAGCCTAATGGATCAAATCTGCCCGCCGTCCACGCAGTTTGCAGCTTATAACAAGATTGAGTCGGACAAGTCATTGACGATCTACCCTGATTTTGGGCATGAAGCGTTGCCGGGGAATGACGATCGCGTATTTCAGTTCATGATGGGGTTGAAGCAGGAATGATCGTTGTTGAAGTGAGACATTCCTGCTACACTTGTTCTGAGAGATATCTTGACCCCGCGTCAAGGCCCGCGTACACTACTAGTGGTTTCGCTGTGATGCGTCTCTTTCAATGCAACCGTGATTGCGAAGGAGGGGGAAGATGAAACGCTCGACTTTTGTGCAGCGCTTCCTCTTGCTACTCGTTATATGCATGAGTCTCCTTTTTCTTTCGTGTGGCACTGTCCCAATCACCGGCCGCAGGCAACTTAGTCTTATCCCGAGTTACCAGCTTCAATCTATGAGCTTCCAGTCGTACGGGGAATTCTTGTCGAAACACAAGATCGGTGGTAGCGTTGAGCAGACGAAGGCTGTTCAACGCGTTGGCCGAAGGATTCAACGAGCTGTCGAGAACTACTTTGCCTCAAGAAACATGACAAACCAGTTGTCCGGTTATCAGTGGGAGTTCAATCTGATTGAGAGTCCGGACGCCAACGCGTGGTGCATGCCCGGTGGAAAAGTAGTTGTCTACACGGGTATCCTGCCAGTGGCTGGTGATGAGGCAGGGTTGGCGACGGTTTTGGCACACGAAATCGCCCATGCTGTTGCTGACCACGGCAATGAGCGCATGAGCCATGCTCTGTTGGCAGAACTCGGCAGCACGGCGCTATCAGAGGCTCTGGCAGAGAGGCCAGAGGAAACGCGCAAGTGGTTTGCGACAGCCTACGGGCTGGGCGCCCAAGTGGGATTGGTTCTTCCTTTCAGCAGGCTTCACGAGTTGGAGGCTGACCGACTGGGTCTGGTGTTCATGGCGATGGCTGGGTATGATCCTCGCGCTGCGGTCGGTTTTTGGCAACGCATGGCTCAATCGAAAAAGAACCCTCGACTCACTGATTTCTTGAGCACTCATCCCTCTGACTCGAAGCGAATCAGCGCGATAGAAGCGGCAATCCCTGAGGCACTGAGTTACTACAAAGGACAGGCGAAACCAAATCAGTTCTATCAGTAATTCAGGTCGCTAGGGACAAACCTAGAGGGCGCGTTACTGTGGGAGGTGAACCTCGAAGGTGCGGTTCTGACTCGAGGTCATTTCGAGGGTGCTGACCTGCGGGGCGCTCGTCTCAATGACACCGATCTGTCGGGTGCTAACCTCGATGGTGCGAATATGGCCCTCGCTAATCTCGAGGGAGCGAATTTGTCGGGTGTTTATCTTGAGGATACTATATTTCGTAACGTAAAGTGGGGAGGTAAAGGCCGGACCGATAGGGACGGAAGTCACTTTACCAATTTCGATGTTCGCGGCATCAGGTACAGTGATCCACTCTTCGACCGATTCGTCCGTCAGTCGGAATTCATTCGGAGTGTTCGCGAAAGGAAGCCATTGATCTACTGGCTGTGGCTGATCACCTGCTATTGCGGACGAAGCATCCTTCTTTGGGCATTTTGGTGTGTGCTCGTCATCCTTGGTTTTGGACGGATATATGCCCAGGCTCACAAGAATGATCACTCTCTGTTGATACTTAAGACTGATCGGCAATGGACTCGAGTTACTCCCTACTATTTTTCGCTCGTCACGTTTTCGACTCTTGGTTTCGGGGACGTCACACCTAAACGGATGCTCGGCGAGATCGTGGTTATGGCGGAGGTGTTCGTTGGCTACGTGATGCTAGGCGGCCTGATCTCTATCTTCACAATGAAACTGGTGCCACCGCTCTGAGTGGATGGGAAGGTCAGTGTCGACGCGTATTCGAGAACACACTGATCTGGCTGGAGAATGTAAGGCAGTGCAGATACGTGTCCTTTCTGAGGCCGCCTGAAAGCGCCGAGCGAAAGCTATTTATGTGCAATATTCGGTTGGATAGAGTTTTCGGGGATCACGTTCTCATGACTATACTGCTCTGGTGCGATTTCACCTGATATACCCCATCCCTCTCATTGTGCCCAATTCTTTCTCAGACAATTCTCGATCATTGTCTTCCTCAAGGAAGGCGGGTTTATAATTCTCGAAAGGCTTTCGCCACAGCTCTACCTGATCATGGAACTCTCTGAGTACCTCAGGGCGTAGACGAGAAAGATCGTGGGTTTCAAGAGGGTCTTTGGCCAAATCGTACAGTTCCGACTCTCCTTTTGAACTCAAGACAAGTTTCATGTCGCCGATCTGGAAAGCCTTGAGGTCTCGTGTGTGGTGGGAATGAACGAAGAAATCGCGCTCTGTACCCAGCTGTTCTGTTGCAGCCTCAAGAACCCAGTCGACCTTCCAGTACTCGGAAATGGCCACTCGCGAATCTGAATCATCCAGGGTGAGGAGGCTTCGGGAATTGTGCACTGCGAGCCTCTTCCACTTCACTCGGGCAAGTTCAAGGATCGTGGGATAAATATCATGGCTCTGGACTAGCGTTTCTTCTTCACCAGCAGCAAACCTGTCACGGTACTTGACTATGAGAGGCACCCGAACAAGTGGTTCGTAAACCGAGAACTGGTGCTCCATCAATCCATGTTCGCCCAAGTGTTCTCCGTGATCCGATGCAATAATGATAAGTGTATTCTCATAATTGCCAGTCTTTCGCAGTAGCTCGAGGGCTTGGCCGACTTTGCCATCAATGTAGGCAATCTCTTCGTCGTACAGCGTCGCGAGTTCCGCAATGTCCTCCTGCGATAGAGTGTTCTCGCGACAAAATACATGGCGAAAAGTGTAATCAAACTGATCTACGGCTTCCCACTTATCGAACATTCCCTGCGTAGACCATCTGAGGTGACTTGACGGTGGGACGTAAGGCGCATGAGGCTCGATATAATTGAGGAATATGAAGAATGGCTTGGCCGGACGATACTGCTTGTCGAACCATTCCTCCAATTGCTTTTGCAGGAGAAAGGAATACGACCTCGCGTCCATCTCCTCGCGGTTCACGACTTCGCGAAGAGGGCGGCGGTGGTCTATGTGACTGCCGACGTTGGTGAAAACATCAAATCCTTGAGCAAACCCTCTTTCTTTAGTGATTGTGGGATTCGTCACAAGTCCAAGTGTCTGGTAGCCCTTAGCCCTCAGTTGCTCAGCCAATGTATCAAAGTCGTCATGAAGCAATGTCTGAACGTTGGTGCAGAAATGTGCACTGGACGGCAGACCAGTGAAGAACGAAGCATGACTGGGCGCCGTCCACGGGCTGGGGGATAGGACGTTCTTGTAAAGGCGTGCGTTGGTAGCGAACGCGTCAATGTGTGGGCTGGTATTGCGATGGTATCCATAACAAGAAAGGTGGTCAGCTCGAACTGTGTCCAGGACGATAAGCAGAACATTCGGACGCTCTTGCTGCAAGAACATCCAAGCCGCAAGAAGGACAGCGATTACGGTCAGAAAAATGATCGCCAGCAAACTGATATTCACATCCTTACGATGCATGTAAGTCGTCCGTCAGCTATGTTGAGGTGAACCACGAACACTCATGACCACAGGGTCAATAAGCACGGTCCAACTATCGACTATGCACGCATGGTACCGTTTCCCTGCAAACTGTTCAAGATGTGACTTCAGCCGCTGTCAAATTGTAGACATTACGATCCCTGCCAATGACAAGGCAGCTACTGCGTGAACGATGCCTTCAATCTGAGGAGGTGGGTAGAACATTTCGACGTGCGGGTGATTGTGTGGTAATTCAGTCTTTCAGATGCGCAATCTCAAGGGGCAGCCGAGCGATTCTCATTGGGTAGAGTCACAACATGCGTCAAGAAATGAACTACTGAACTGCGGGAACCATTGGCGGAGAGACCGGGATTCGAACCCGGGGTAGAGGCTTTATACCCCTACAACGGTTTAGCAAACCGCCGCTTTCGACCGCTCAGCCATCTCTCCGGCGCCTGAATTACAGGCAAGTTGCATAGCATTATATCATAACTGTTTGACTAGTCAATGAGCCGAAATAGTCGCTAAGGACACATGCTGCGAACAGCTTTGACGATTTGTTCGGCGCCCGGTACGTAGAATTTCTCCATAGGAGGTGAAAACGGGACAGGTGTATCAGGGGCGGCTACGCGGTCAACAGGAGCATCGAGATAGTCAAAGCAGTCGCGACTGACGCGCGCGGCAATTTCAGCACCCCAGCCCATGCGATACGTGTCTTCATGGGCTATCAACAAACGACCTGTCTTGCGTACGGAAGCATAGAGCGTATCGTAATCAAAGGGCACAAGGGTACGCGGGTCTATGACTTCGCAGTCAATACCTTCTGCAGCCAGATCCTCTGCAGCTGCGTGTGCTTCGTACACCATCAGGAGGTTCGCCAGAATCGTCACGTCCTTTCCTGGCCGTCGAATAAGTGCGTCGCCGAATGGAATCAGATACTCTTCCTCCGGTACTTCGCCCACGGCATCCACGGCGCCTTCGACCTTTCGGGCGCCTTTACTTCCGTAGAGCTTCTTGTGTTCGAAGAAGAGGACAGGGTCTTCGTCACGTACGGCAGTCTTCAGAAGTCCCTTTGCATCGTAGGCGTTGCTTGGGCAGGCCACCTTTAGACCGGGCACATGCATGAAGTATGACTCAACTGACTGACCGTGTTGAGCACCGCGCGATGTTGCTCCGACAGGTGCTCGCATGACGAGAGGAACAGTCACTGTTCCGCCAGACATGTAGTGCAGCTTCGCAAGCTGATTCACTAGTTGATCCATTGCACAAAAAAGGAAGTCGCAGTATTGTACGTCTGCTATCGGACGAAGCCCCATCATTGCAGCACCAGTTGCGACACCAGTTAGACCAGCCTCCGAAATGGGTGTATCAAGGATACGTTGGTGTCCGAATTCATCAGACAGGCCCAGTGTCACCTGAAAAGCACCGCCAAAGCCATTTGAAATGCCAATGTCCTCGCCGATGCAGAAGACACGGTCGTCACGGATCATTTCCTCACGGATTGCGTCCCGAATTGCATCGAGCATTCGCATCTTTGCCATCAAACATCCTCCTCGCAGAACACATGCAGCAGTGTATCTTCGGGCTGTGGGTCCGGACCGTTTCTTCCGAACTCAATTGCATCGGCGATCTCTGCTTTAATCTGGTTGTTGATTTCCTGGGCCTTCTTTCTGGTCAATACTCTTTTTGATATGAGTTTCTTCAGAAATAGCTCGATCGGGTCTCGCGCCATCCATTTCTTACTCTCGTCAGGATCACGGTAGGCATTGCCGTCACTTCGGGAGTGGCCACAGCGGCGGTAGGTCAGGCATTCGAGTATAAAAGGACCGCCACCTTTCCTCGCGCGGTCAATTGCGTTTCCGGCAGCATCATAGACCTTGATTACGTCATTGCCGTCGATCGTTTTTGACGGCATGCCGTAAGCCGCGGCTCGGTCCGAGAGTTTCTTGACTCGTGTGACTTGGGAAACCGGCGTGGAGGCGCCGTAGAAGTTGTTTTCTATGACGTATACGATGGGGAGATCCCAAATCGCAGCCATGTTCACTGCCTCGTGGAACGCTCCTTCGTTGGTTGCTCCATCGCCGAGGAAACACACGGCGACCTGCTTGTCGTTTCTGTATTTGAAGGCAAGAGCACATCCGGTGGCAAGAGGAATTCCTCCGCCGACAATCGCGATTGCGGGAAGCGCCCCTTTGCTGGCATCGCCAACGTGCATGGAGCCACCATAGCCCTTACAGCAGCCTGTCGTTTTGCCGTACAGCTCTGCCATGAGTGAAGGAGTTGTTACACCTTTTGCGATCATGTGTCCGTGAGGACGGTGTGTGCTTGTTATTATGTCTTCCGCAGAAAGATGTGCGCACACCCCTGAGGCGACCGCTTCTTCACCCAGATACAGGTGAATAGTGCCGGGCATATTCCCGCCTACGAAGAGGAGATTTACCTCTTCTTCAAAGCGGCGAATCCTTAACATTGTCTCGAAGAGAGACACGAGAGTCTTTCGGCCAATTGTTTTACTCATTTCAAAAAGCACTTTCGAAGAAATGTGGATACTTCAATGGGATCAGCCTTGCGAATCAATTCGTTGATGGTACTAAGCCCTACGCGGTTGATTGTGTTGATCATGCCGTCGATCCAGGCGATGCTTTCCGTAGCGGCTTTCACGCCATCTTCACGGTACGGGAAGATGTCGAGAGTGAACCAACCGGTATACTTCGTGCGCATCAGCCAGTAAACCACTTCGAGCAGCTCAGCTTGGTGGATGGAGCCAACCATCATGTCGTCGTCCCAGGCATGCCAATTATCATTGAAATGCATGTAGGCCAGTTTCTCCACGCCGGGTCGCTGGAGGAGAGCGATAGACTCGGCTGGGTTTTCTCCTCCCTGCGAAGCATGGCCGAGATCGAGAAGTACAGAGACATTATCTCTGTCAACTTCGTCAATCAGCATCAACGACTTGCCGACAGAGGCGAGGTAAATGTGCGTGCGTGGTTCTTTGGGCTTGTACTCGATTAGGACAGTGACGTCCTTGCGATGATCAGCACATGCCCGTATTCCTTCGACGAGGTTCTTCCATGCTGCTTGATAGTCGGATTGGAAATAGTAGTCATAGCCATCCTGACCGGGCCAGACGTCCACGTACTCGCAGCCGACTTCCGCTGCCCAGTCCATGACCTTCTGCACCTCGGCGATGGCGGCTTGACGTGTTTTTGTATCCGGTGCTGCCAGGCTGCCGCGACCCCACTTGGCCTGTGTCCACAGGTCAGGTGTAAGCATGCAGATCTCAAGGCCACGGTCACGTGTGGCTGCTTTCATTTGAGTCATGTTGTCGTCATTGATGTGCCAGTTCCCCACCAGTTCGATACCGCACAGTCCGGGTACAGTAGCAGCGAGATCAAGCATTCCTTCCAATGTGTCAGCACCACCACCGTAGCCAGAAAGGCAGTAGCGGTCCGCGCACGATGCGAACGTAGGCAAACACGCTCCATATTTTATCTTGTGCATGGGACTCCTTTCTGCTCCGCATTTGCTGATCTTCAATCGGAAGACCAGCAAATGCGCGTTTCAAGAGCATTGTCAATCGAACTTCATTGGCTTCGGATGGAACTTCGGGGCGACACGGAGCCATGGTGTTTTGGGTCGAGTCATGTAGCCCCAGTGTTCCAACGCGCTACGAAGAGCCTTGTTCTCTGGTGATCGCGCTGCGTCCGGCAATGAAACGTCATCCATTACGGCAGCTATAGCCTGTCGCCAGGCCTGGGCCCCCGCTGTATAGCCATCAGGATGTCCGAGCATTCCACCTCCTGCGGGGATACAGATATCCGGGCCGTATTCATTGATAATTACTTCCGCCAATCCCGGGTATACTCCGGCGCAGGGCATTGGCCAGTTTGGCTTGATGTGAGCAAGCGGTGCCTGCTTCACTTGTGCTGTGCGGAGACCTTCCTCCATACTCACCATTGGAATGCTTGACCACATGGTTGGTGTCAGCATCAGGTCTGCTCCGCAGAGGCGGATGAGTTTAGCGAATACAGGCCAGGAAATGCGTGGTTGCGCTGCGATCATATGCGAGCAGTGAAGCAAAATTGGGACATTGATATCGGGATCCTCGGCAATCATTCGCAAAGCGGATAGTCCTGCGGAGTAGCAGACGAGGAGACCATTTGCCCCAAGTTCAACTGCTCTGTGTGCTCTGTCCAGAATGCGGTTGCATTCGTCCGTTATGCTTACAAAATAGATCACCTCTTTGCCGGTTTTCTCTTTTGCTTTGTGAATCTGTTCCATTACGAGTGGCAAACGTTCGTCAAACTTGTTGTTGTAGGTGTCGCTTGTCATCTCGTCATCTTTGGCGCAGTCGACCCCACCGATGGCGGTTTTGTAAACCTGATCCGCAGTTTGTTTGGGTGTCATTCCCATTTTGGGTTTGATGATATGCAAAGACAGGGGTCTGTCAGGCACGTTCAGTTTATCGCGCATGCCAGGGATGCCGAACTTTG
>Ga0180433_10004903_pt1 | contig 18527 bp, 15 predicted proteins | sample SS_ome_8_FD_132980 | JGI IMG/M metagenome (GOLD analysis project Ga0180433, IMG submission 132980) | Hypersaline lake sediment archaeal communities from the Salton Sea, California, USA - SS_1_D_1 metaG | ecosystem: Environmental > Aquatic > Non-marine Saline and Alkaline > Hypersaline >... | reverse complement strand
TTTGATTTCTATAAGATATATCGAGATGAATTGAAGAAATAGTAGTGAATCATGAGGAATACTATATACCATGTTTGATGCAGTTATCTATACTGGTGTTATTTTACTGCTTATACTTTTCCCCGGATATTTGCTGTTCAAGCTGTACTTCCCCCGGAGAGAGATAGCGATAATCGAGAGCCCTTCGCTCTTCTTCGCCGCGGGTTTGTCCTTCATTATATTACCCATGCTCATATCATATCTCTTCCGGTGCACCTGGATGTTCTTTATTGTCTTATGGTCTGCCGAGATCCTTATTGTGATAGCTATGTTAATGTACCGTAAAATCTCCATCATGAAAAATATATTCGTAAAGCCGGACCGCTACGATCTTATGATTGCTTTGATGATTGTCGTAGTATCTGTTCCTCTGTTCATAAAGGGTGGGCACTTCACCGGTGATGCGACGGCTCATCTCGCTTCAATAGTGAAGCTCTCTGAATGTCGCATAATCGATCCGGCTGTTCCGATGTTCAGGGGGATTGATCAGGTGGCTTTTAATTATGCTTTCAGCATACATTACGGTCTTTTCGCGCTCGTACAGAAGGTGTCGGGAATTGAGCTTAAAGTAATCTGGAACCTCTCGCCTGGCCTATTTCCAATGTTTATCTTCTCGGCACTTTTCTTTTTTGCTGATAATTTTTTTGAGAAGAAGGTGCATGTTTTTATCACTCTGGTAGTCTTCTTTCTTTACGAATTTACCATCGGATGGAAGGACTTCATCTTTCTCCCTTATCCTGATCAGATAGCACGCAATGTTCTTCTCTTTGTTGCCTTTGGTTCTATTTTCCATTCGATAAGGGGGGAGAATGCAAGGTTCCAGAATACACTTTTCATCTCTTCGATTATCGTTTCAATGATGTTCGTTCACATGTACAGCTTTTTTGCCTTCTTTTTTATTGCAACGGTTTTCTCATTGATGAGCCCTATTTTTGTAAGGGAGAAAGAAGTATTCAGAAGACAGCTCGTGATTTTATGTGTTAATGCTTTAATCTGTCTCCCATTTCTGCTTATAAGATTATTTGGTTCTAATTACGGTAAAATATATTTATATAAGTGGTTCAATTAATGAAGTTCCACTATTTCACACCATTTGAACTTGTTTCAATTATTGCGTTTATCCTTACGCTCATGCACTTCAGGTTCAGGCGTAAAGGGTCTTACGGCAGCCGGTTTTATTTGAGTATTGCTTTTCTCATCTCATGTGTGATTGCTGTTTCCCTGCTCAAAATAGGTTTTATTGGAAAGCTCTTTTCGTCGATAATTTCTCCAACCTATTACAGAAGATTTTTCCATTATGGTCTGTACACCTATCTGCTGATTGCCTTTTCACTAGTATATTTTCTATCTGAATTTACTCAATCCTCTATTTATCAAATGAAGAGGAGCATTATTAAAAAAACATCTTTCGGTATTGGAATCATACTTTTTCTCCTCTGCTCGATTATACTCTACGGATATATACTGAAAGCTGATAGATATGAGCAGTCCTATATCATGATAGATAATAATGTTTATACCTTTATTCGTAGAAAGATACCCACCTGGAGTGTTATATGCTCTTACGGATATCCTGCGCTCTATGTTGCTTCCCAGACCCCCAGCTATATTGTTTTCGGTGCCCGTACTCATCTCCCGCCGATATGCGGCGAGGATCTGGCCCGAAGGGAGGAGGAGATGTTCCACCTGGCGTCCGTTGACGTGCCGATGGGGGAATACATTGATCTGATGAGAAAATATGGGTGTAATTATCTTTTACTTGAGAACGGGAGGGATTATTACACTACGAAATATTCGAGCAGGAGAAGCGTGTTCTTCTATAAAATTTCGTGGCGAAGAAAGATATCAATTCTTATGGATGCGATAGTTGATATCTATCATGATGATAAATATTCATTTTTATCTATTGTAACCGACCTGGATCTGAATATATTGAAGACGGTCATGAAAGAGAAAGTCGACCGGATGGTATCCGGTGAACGATTTCTCGAGGGATACGAGCTCTCAAACCGTTATTTTTCACTTCTATTGACCAGAGAAAAGATTTCTATTTTAAATGAGATCTTTATTGAGTTATATCGTGATGATATATATTCACTCTATTTGGTTAAAAGCGATGCGGATTTGGAAAGCATTCAAAAATTAATTAAAAAGAGGATTAGAGTTTTACTTGAAAGGAGAAAAATTCTCGAAGCATACGAACAGTCGATTAAGCTGTTATCGATTGAAGATTCGGATGAAAACTATGCGCTCAATGAGCGGATCAGGAATAAATTGTATTATATTGATTCCGAAAGAGCAATCCTGTCCGGTTATTTCAATGGAATGGAGGTTTCTTCGAATACGAGGTTTACAGGCTTCCCTCATCATATGAATATGATTCTAGATATAAAAGGATTTCCTGATTTAATTGATGAATTTTATATCGCTGCGATAGCGGAGATTAAGAACTCAGAAGAGGGACAGTGGATCGAAGTGGATTTTAATACGGTCCGAAATATACATTATATAAATATCGAATGGCTGGATGAGGATTCGCGTGCAATCGATTTCTATGTTTCATATTATATCAATGGTGTTTATAGAAGAGCGCTTTCGGTGAAGAATAATGAGAGTCTCTCTTTTACTATTAGGAAGCGGGTTCCCCTCCGGATGTCACGTTTGAGGATTACGGTTAAAAAAGCGGGGCTAAATAGATTTATATTGAAATCGATCAGAATCCTCTAGCCCTTAGTCGCTTTTCATTTTTTGGTGATGAGATGAGCAGTCCTATGGCTGAATTTATTCTTAAATTCTTTCTTACCAATATTCTCTTTTCGGCGATAATTGCCGTTGTTTTCTTATCTCTTAAAAAGAGTGATGGAGTTTCTCATTCAGAGATTGTATTGTATTCACTTGGATTAGGCCCGCCGATTGTCTCCCTATTGCTCTACTGGCTGTTCCTGATCTTCCCGCATTGCTCAAACGGCTTCTATCTCCTTATGGTTCTGTTATTTTTTCTATTATTGATTATCATTACGGTATTTAAGCTTATCCGTTGGAGGGTATCTGTTCTACGCTCCTTATGCTACAGAGTTGATGCTTTTCGGAATGCACTCGGCAATATAAAGATGATGAAGCTGAAACTCCTTCTCGTCTTTATCATCTCGATTCCAATCCTCCTTGCATCCTTCATGTATGCTAAACACTATCTGTCGAAGCCCTTATACGGGCATGATATTCTCGCCTACGGAACCATCGGCAAAATATACTATATCGAAAAATCGATTGAGCACTCTTTCAGGGGCTTCCATCCCCACACAGGCTTTTCATATTTTCCCCAGCATGCTCCCGGCTTGTCCCTGTTATCAACCTGGGAGAGGATTTTGAATTTACATTTAAATAGCAATAACGATTATTATTTTAAAAGCATCACTGTATACTATGGAATGCTCATCCTGGCATTGGCCTTTTTCTGTTTGAACAAAAGGAGTACCCTTTTTGCATTCCTGGGAGTTTCGGCTCTTTTTTCGGCTCCTGCCTTTTTTATGTCCTTCCGTATCTATCATATTGATTTGTATAGAATTTTTCTGCTCACCGTTTCATGGATATTCCTGGCGTATTCTATAAAGGATCGGTATAATTTTTCATTATATATGTTTGGTCTCTGTTCCGGTTTGAGCTCCTTCTCCCACACTATCGGGGCAATCGTTTCAGGGTTCGGTATAATAGCACTGCTTATATTTCTGGGAGGTGGATTGCGGCATCGGTTTGTTCCGGCTCTTAAAGTAATCCTTCTCATAATACTATTTGGAGGGATTCATTATATTATCGATACTTTCTGGGGAACCGGTTGGATTTTTTCATGATCTCGAAGATAGGTAAAAAGCGAATTATCCTATTCAGCAGTTTTGTCCTTCTTGTTCTTCTGATTATAATCGGAATAGGGTATCACATCTATTCAGATTCCTACGAATACCTCAACACAGTGAATAACAGAATACGGGGTATCGATTCACCGATAAAGCTGTGGTTAAACGGGTATCTCGGTATTTTTTTCAGAATTAAAAAGTTCGGTTTTCTCCCTTCTCTTATGATCCCGATATTGATTGTTTTTTTATGGAACTTTCACAGAAGGGAAAACTGGCAAAAGATTCTTTTTTTTGTCTACATATTAACTGCAATGCTCATCGGGCATTTCGGATATGGGAATTATCGGTATGCCTTTACCCTTTATCCTGCTACTGTTGTTGTTATCTTTCTTTTTACAGAAGATATGCTTTCACATACGAAAAGATGGGTGAGGGGTGTTATTATCTCTTTTATCTGTTTCATGATATGCTTCAGTTTTATATATAATTTTAAGGAATTTAGGATAGATTCAATTATCAGCATATTGGATCGATATAAGAGTGTTTATTCAGGAATATTTACTGATAGAGGGAAAGCGATAACGAAGGGCAACGTAGATAGTGGGAGAACTCCACGATTAAGCGATAATACAAAGAAACGTATCAGAATGTCGAGACGAGATTATATAAAATATCTCAAGAATATGGACATAGATGAGAATAACGGTATTTTGGTCTGTAATGTTGTCGAGTTTTTTTATTTTACAGATAAAAAGGGTTTCACCTATCAGCGGATTAAATCACTGTATGATCATAAGAGGGATTTTTTAGAATATCTCACAAAGAAACATAAAATACGGTATGTGCTCACACAGGATTATATTCATGTAATACCGGCATATTTTGATCTCTCAAGAATTGTTAAGGATAAGGGGAAGATGCTTTTGAAATCCTGGCATACGGAACTCTATGAGCTTGCTCCCGGAAAATAAAGGATTCAATGAAACATCGGAGACCTCTGTTGAGCGATTTTGTTAATATGGACATTATTGAAATAATATGCAGGTGTCATTGAATTGATTAAAAGACTATGTTCCATAATACGGAGAAAATTTGTATCGAAATTTTTCAGTGATGTCTTCACCCTTTCGACGGGAACAGCTCTCGCGCACCTCATTTCAATAGTGGTGGCTCCCGTACTCACGAGATTATATCTCCCCGAGGACTTCGGCTTTCTGGCTCTCTTTACAGGTGTTGTAAGTATTCTGACAGCAGTTTCAACAGGGAGATACGATATTGCCATAATGCTACCGGATAAGGATGATGATGCGATTAATATACTTGCCCTATCCTGCTCTCTCTCACTCGCCCTGAGCATCATTTTGCTCCTTATCATATTTTTGTTCAGCAAGGAAATTGCAGATGCTCTCGGAAGTCCGGAATTTGCGCCTTTTTTATATCTCGTTCCGATTTTCGTTTTTCTTGCCGGTGTTCTAAGGTCCCTGGATTACTGGTTCAACAGGAGAGGGCGGTACACGAGCCTCTCTTTCTGCAGGGTGACGCAGTCATCATCGGGGGCGCTTGCAAAAATTGTGATGGGATGTGCAAAGCTCGGGGGGGCGGGCCTTATCGTCGGCTCGATTATAGATCAGATTATTGGCAGCGGATTTCTCGGATATCAGACCGTCAGGGATATGAAGGACGAAGGAAGGATCTCCTTCAAGAGAATGAGAGAGATGGCCGGTGAATACCGTGATTTCCCCCAGAAGAGCGTTGCCGGTTATTTCTTAAATGTTTTATCAACCCAGTTGCCTATTCTGATAATTGCGAAGGTATACGGCGTAATGGTAGTCGGATACTATTCGTTGACCCTGCGGGTGTTGTCCTTCCCGATTGTATTCCTCGGGAGAGCCATTGCCCAGGTATTTTACCGGAAGGCGGCTGAATCCCGGCGTGAGGGAACTGTTGCGAAGCTGGTGAGCGTGACCTCTCTGGCATTACTGGGAATTATTATTTTGCCAATGCTCCTTATTGTTCTCTTCGGTGAGGGGCTCTTCGGTTTTGTTTTTGGCGAGAAGTGGATTATTGCCGGCACCATCGCCGCCATCATGGCTCCTTTTTATCTGATACGGTTTATCTTTTCCATTCAGAGCACGCTACTCATGGTCTATCGCAGGCTGGATGTTGAAGTTGTTTTCAACTTTTTGTTTCTCGTCAGTCAGATTATTGCGCTTCTCGGCGGATACTATTTCTTTCACAATTATATCTATTCTTTTATATTCATGTCGGTGGCTGGTGGTGTGGTGTGGCTGGGACTTGGATTTTTTTTATTTAAGCTGTCGAAAACTCCTTAAGGTGATTTATTAAGACGATGAAAGTTGCGATGATTCTGGGAAAGGATGTCAAAATCGACCCCCGCGTATTGCGAGAATCATCTGTACTGTGTGAGAATGGATATACCGTTTTTGTGTACGTGTATCAGGAAGTTCCAGCCGTTTTTGAAGAGGAATGGCGCGGAATTTGCATTGTTCAACTCCCTTATCACCGAAGAAAGAGGGCACTGATCAGCCATTTATCTAAGTTGAAGCCGGATGTTATCGTCTCGCATGATCTCACCACGCTTTTCTACGGTGTTTTGGGCAGACTGCTCACCGGTGCGAAGTTCATATACGATTCGCATGAGCTTTACCTGCATACCACCCAGTTTAACAGCAAAAGCTTAAAAGTTAGGTTCAGGCGATGTATACTCGCTGTTGCTGAACGGCTTTTCATCAGTCGAGCGGATGCAGTTATAACCGTAAATGAGTTGATAGAGAAAGAACTGAAGAGCAAATATCGTTTGCAGAAAGATATTTATACGGTTATGAATACGGTCTCTCATAATATAAAACCCTTGAAGAAGATGTTGGTGGACAAAAGTTATCTCAACCTGGTTTATCAGGGCATTTTCTCGGAAGGGAGAGGTCTTGAGGAATTATGTGAAGCGATGAAGTATACCAATATAAGAGTGCGTCTGTATCTCTATGGATCAGGTCCGCTTGAGGATACCATTCAAGGAATTGTTCATGATATGAAGCTCGGGGAGAAGATATTCCTGATGGGTTATCTCCCTTACGAAGAGCTCCTCGCCGTCAGTTATCAGTTTGATGTGGGAGTTGTCTGTTTTCGGCCGATTTCGAAAAACAACTATCTGGCGAGCCCGAATAAGCTCTTTGAGTATATCTCAGTTGGATTGGCAATTGTCGGGAGTAATCTGCCATTTATTGAAAAAGTTGTAAATGAGAATAAAATGGGCGTCATCGTTGATCCGGATTATGTTAAGGATATTGCTGAGAAGATAAACATTCTTGAAACTGATCGGGAACTCCTGAATCGATATCAGGTCAATGCGATGAAAGCCTACCGCAGCAGGTATAACTGGGATATTGAAGGTAAAACCTATTTGGGCATTGTCGACGCTGTTCGCAAAAGATAGAGGGAGCGCTGAATGGTGGTGAAACAAAAATCAATACTCTTCCTCTCTGCCCTTGATTTCAAGGAGAAATCGATACAGGTCATAAGGAAAACTCCCGAGGCATATGCCGGAGCGGGCTGGCATGTCGAATACATAGTCTCCCGGGACATATCCAGATACGGAAATTACTTTTACGAAGAGGAGATTGATCCTCCAGGCGTTACGGTACACCGATTCCAGAGACCCTTTGCGGGTCTCCTTGACAGAATTAATAATCATACCCTGCGAACAGTCATCGCGAAGATTTCAGGATATGTGACTGTAGTCAAACTCGCATTGAAAGGAAGCAGTCTGCTGAAAAGCGGCTCGTTCGATGTGATATACGGTTATGAGATTCACGGCGTGCTGGCAGTTTGGTTATTGCGAATATTTCGGCGCGTGAAATATCATAAAGTGGTGCACCGATTCCAGGGAACATGGTGCTATGAATATTTGAAGAACAGGAAAATACTGAAGTTGATAATGAACTGGGAGAGCTGCCTGGCCCTTCTTCTCGGCTCGGATCTCTGTATTATGACTAATGACGGAACCTTTGGCGACAAGGCGCTCAAAATGCTCCATACTAGGAGTACGAACGTAAAGTTCTGGATAAACGGCGTTGATACGTTTTCGATGGAAAAGAAGAAAACAGATAGGATAAAAAATGATTTGCATATTCAGGCGCATTGCAGCGTAGCTGTCACGACTTGCCGTCTGGAGCAGTGGAAGAGGGTGGACAGGGCTATTCTCGCGATCGCTTCAGCAGTGAATCGATATGATGCTAAGGATCTCCTTTACGTAATTGTCGGCGATGGGAGCATGAGAGGAGAGCTTGAAGCGCTGGTGAGAGAAGAGGACATTGAGGACAATGTCATCTTTGCCGGTGCTGTCTCCGGCAGCGAGATATCAAGCTATCTCGCTCTGGCTGACTTCTTCCTCTCGACAAATGATCTCTCCAATGTGGGGAATCCCCTCCTCGAGGCTATCCGGGCGTGTAAGATTATCTTCACCCTTAATAACGGTGATACCGGTTCCTGGATACAACATAGGGTGAACGGATTCATCTATGATATCGATGACATGCTTTTTGAGAATATGGCAAATGATATTTATGAAGTGATTAATAATGAATCTCTGAGAAAGAGAATAATTTCAAACATTAAGAAAACAGAAAAAGAAAAGCTCTGGACATGGAAAGAGCGGTTCGAAGCTGAAATTAAAGAAGTAGAAAAGCTCATAGCAACATGAAACTACTCCTCCTCGCAGATCCCGGATCTCCGCACACTATTAAATGGGCAACGTCTCTGGCTTCATTGGACATCGACGTATGTATTTTCGGGCTTACCGGTTTCGACGAATCGATATATCGGGATGTTGAAAAGATTAGCGTCTTCTCCATGAATTTCAGTCGGAGTTCGGCCCGGAGGGGAGTGGCATCAAAAATGAAGTATTTGACGGCCTTGCCCGCCCTCAAAAAAATAATAAGAAAATATAAACCCGACATCCTTCATGCCCATTACGCGACGAGCTACGGCCTGCTCGGCGCGCTGGTTGGTTTTCATCCCTATATTGTTTCCGTCTGGGGATCGGATGTATTCAGTTTTCCCCGAAAGTCCTTCATGCATGAATGGTTGTTCAAATACAACCTGCGGAATGCGGATACAATACTCTCGACAAGCCATGCTATGGCTTCAGAGACGAAGAAGTATACGGAGAAGGATGTTATCGTGACACCCTTCGGTATCGATCTCGATCTCTTCAAGCCGCTATCAGTAAAAGCACCTTTTAATAAAAATGATATTGTCATAGGAACCGTTAAGGCGCTGGAAAGGGAATACGGTATTGAGCATTTAATCCGGGCGTTTGCAATCGTAAGAAGAAAACATTCGCAGTTGCCGCTCAAGCTGTTAATCGTCGGCGGCGGCTCATTAGAGAACCGGTTAAAGAAGCTCGTTGAGGGGTTGCACATCGATAATGATACGATCTTTACCGGTAAGGTTCCTTTCTCCGAGGTGCCGAAATATCATAATATGCTCTCGATATCGGTGTCGGTATCCGAAAGTGAAAGCTTCGGAGTGGCGGTTCTCGAGGCATCGGCATGCGAGAAACCTGTTGTGGTCTCTCGAGTAGGTGGATTGCCGGAGGTGGTTGACGATGGGGTGACCGGATTTATCGTCCCTCTACGGGATCCTGAGCGGACAGCCGGGGCGATTGAAAAGCTGATATTAAATGAAGAATTGCGAATGAGCATGGGGAAGAGCGGGAGGAGATTTGTGCAGCAAAATTATCAGTGGGGAAAGAGCGTGAAGCAGATGATTGATATTTACAGGAGTTTGCTGTCATAAGTTCCCGATAATTAATTAAGGTTGAATATTCTCCCTCCGTTCTCTGTCGAAACGAGAGAAAAATGTATTGATTTAATCACCGCCCCGTAATTTTCTAAGACTATGATTAAAACGTGGATACTCATATTAATACTCTCCTTTTCAATTTCCACAATTGCCGTTCCAATTATTATTTTTCTTTCGAAGAGGTACAATCTCTTCGACAGGACCGATCACAGAAAACTCCATAATGAGAAGATAAGCAGGCTGGGTGGCCTGGGGATTTTTCTCGGCTTCACCATTCCCTTTCTGATGGTTATCGGTAGCGTTGAACAGGCTCCCTTTCATGTGCCGCTCTACCTTGTTGCGGTATTCGTAATATTTTTCACCGGCTTCATCGACGATATTACCCATCTGCGGGCGCGCTATAAACTGTGCCTGCAATTAGTGGCAGGCCTTCTTGTCGCCTGCTCGGGATTGATGTTTACCGATATCAGAATTTTCAATATAATGAGAATTGAATTCGGCATCTGGTCGTATCCGATTACGATTCTGTGGATACTCGTCTTCGTTAATGCAGTCAACCTTCTCGATGGTCTGGACGGCCTGGCGTCGGGAACGGTATTTATTGCAAATGTATTTGTGTTGCTATTGGCACTTTCAACGGAAAACACTCTTGTCGTCCGGATATCGATCATCATGGCGGGGACGATTCTGGGCTTTTATCTCTACAATTTCCCTCCCGCGAAGATATTCATGGGTGATGGCGGTGCGTATCTCCTTGGATTCATATATGCGACCCTTCCACTGATGGGAGTGAAAAAGGCTTCGGTGGCCATCCTGTTCCTGGTCCCGATAATTCTCCTTCTGTTGCCGTTGCTGGACATAATCCAGGTCATCGTGAAGCGGATGAAGCTCGGTTATAATATCTTTATGGCGGACAAGAACCATCTTCATCACCGCCTCCTGCGTATCGGATTGTCGAAGAGAGGCGTCCTCTTCGTTATGTATGTTTATACCGTAATCCTGGGGCTGGCATCGCTTCTCCTTTTACACATTGAACCGAAATATTCGCTCTTCCTTTTCATGATAATTTTTTTGCTGGTCACGGTCTCGTTATTTCTTTTACATTCCGCGGAAAGGATTATTCACGACAAAGAGAAAGATGAAACGTAAAATTCCCTTTCACCGTCCATCCATATCCGTCGATGAGATAAACGCTGTTGTCGAAACACTGGAGAACAGATGGACAACCATGGGGCCCAGAACCGTCGAGTTCGAAAAGCTGTTTACACAGTATATCGGCAGCACGCATTCCGTGTCGGTAAACTCGGGGACGGCGGCGCTTCACTGCGCTCTGACCGTGCTGGGCATTGGCGAGAAGGACGAGGTGATCATCCCGGCGAATACCTTCGTGGCAACGGCGGAGGTTGTCGAGTATTGCCGGGCACGTTTGATTATGGTTGATGTGGAGCGAGATACCCACTGCATCGATTGTGGCAGGATCGCGGAGAAAATTACGCCGCGGACGAAGGCAATCATCCCCGTGCACTTCGCGGGGCATCCCTGCGACATGAATCCCCTGATGGAGCTATCTCAACAAAACAGTATCTCTGTTATTGAAGACGCCGCGCATGCGCTCCCCTCCTGGTATGCGGGAAGGAGGGTGGGAACCTTCGGCGATATGGCCTGCTTCAGCTTCTACGCGACGAAAACCCTTGCGGTGGGCGAGGGGGGGATGATCGTGACGGATAGCGATGAGTGGGCTGATCGGCTCCGGATGCTGCGTCTGCACGGGATGTCGCGAGACGCCTGGGAGCGCTACCGTGAAGGAGCATCGTGGAAATACGATGTTGCCGAGCTGGGATATAAATACAACACGACTGATATCAGCGCTGCCATCGGCATCGTGCAGCTGGGCAGAGTGGAAGAGATGCAGAGAGCGCGAGCGCGAATTGCGCAGAGATACAACGATGTATTTCTCGAAGAGGAGGCATTGATACCGTATATCGTGAGAAGCGATGCGGTTTCATCATGGCACCTGTATCCGCTGAAGCTCGAGCTCGATGCTTTGAAAATAAGCAGAGATCAATTCATTGATGAGCTCAATGTACAAGGCATTCATACCAGCGTTCACTTCATTCCCGTATACCGGTTTACTTATTATAAGAAGAGGGGTTATCGTGCCGAAGAGTTTGATAACTGCGAATGGATTTATGAGCGGGAGATCAGCCTTCCGATATTTCCCGACATGACGAATGAGGATGTTGACTATGTGATCGAAAAGGTCCTGGATATATGCAGAGAGCATAAAAGGTAAGAATCGGTATGGATTTATTCTACCCTATCAAGAAGCAGCGAGTCAAATATCTCCTCATTGATCTGATGCTCCTTGCGCTCAGCGTACTATTTGCTCTCGTTATCACCTCTTTGACAGTCGATAATGAGAGATTCATTCTGAACTCCTGCCACGTTTTTGGTATTATACCGTTAACCTATATTATTCCCCTGTATATATTTCAGGTGTATCGAATAAACTGGGAGTTTTCAATCATCAATGACTTCTATCTGCTCTTTACTGCACAGTTTATCGGATATGTCCTGAGCTCATGCATCGGAATTCTCAGGCCGACGCAGCATCCCCATATTCTCTATTTGCTCACCTTTTTTTTCAGCACCTTTATGCTGATATACTATCGGGCATTGATTCGGGAATTAGCACACCGAAAGAAGCTGCGGTCACGGCTTACCGATATTCCGTACGTATCAAAATCGAGAAAGGACAAGAAGATTATAATCATCGGGGCCGGTGAAGCGGGGAGGATTATCCTCGCGGAATTGAATAAAACCGGCCTGGGCAGGAATGTGCAGGGCTTTGTCGATGATGATAAATTGAAAATAGGGACCCTGTTCAACGGGAAGAAGGTCTTCTCTTCGGTGAATGAAGCAAATGATATAATACGGAGATTTGACATCGATGAGGTCATCATCGCAATGCCGTCGGTACGGATCACCCGCGTCAACAGCATTGCCGCAATGATCAAATCGCACTACCCGAATCTTCAGATAAAGATCCTGCCGAACATCATGAAGACCTTTGAGACAACGCTCACCCCGGAGTTGCGCGATATCGATATCTCCGAGCTCATCGAGCGGGATGAAGCGGATATCGATATCTCACTGATTGAATCTTATTTTTACGAAAAGACAGTTCTCGTGACCGGTGCCGGCGGGAGCATCGGATCGGAGATATGCAGGCAATTGCTGAGATTCAATATTAAAAAATTAATCGCTCTCGGGAGGGGGGAGCATTCGATATACACCCTGATGAATACGCTCCGGGATGTCGCCGCCTTCGTCGACCGGAAGCCGGAGATAGTGTACCGAATCGTTGATGTGAAGGACTACAATCTCCTCGCGCAGGTGTTTAAAGAGTATAAGCCCGATATCGTCTTTCATGCTGCTGCGCACAAGCATGTTCCCCTGATGGAGTATAATGAAATAGAGGCCTTTCAGAATAATGTTCTGGGGACGAGGAATACGATTGATCTTTCAACCGATAATGCGGTCGGGGATTTTGTTCTGATCTCCACCGACAAAGCGGTTCGTCCCGTCAACGTGATGGGCGCGACCAAGAGGCTGGCCGAGCTGATAACCGCGTACTATCATCGTGAGCGTGGGCTGAAAACCTCCATCGTCCGCTTCGGGAATGTGATCGGCAGCCGCGGCTCGGTTATACCCCTCTTCAAGGAACAGATAGAGAAGGGCGGTCCCGTAACCGTTACGCATCCCGATATCAAACGATACTTTATGAGCATCCCCGAGGCGTCCCTCCTGGTGATCAATGCTGTCGCCTTCGCGGAGGGGGGGGAGATTTTCGCGCTTGATATGGGGGAGCAGTATAAGATCATCGATATTGCGAGAAATCTGATTAAGCTCTACGGATTGATACCTGAACGGGATATACCGATAGCGATTACCGGATTGCGGGCCGGAGAGAAGCTCTATGAGGAGCTCTTCTACGACGCTGAGAAATTGCAGAAGACCGATAATGAGAAGATATTCGTTTTGAAAAACGATGGGACCGATTATCATAAGGAAGCGCTAGAAGCTATAATCAGTGATAAGGATTTTAATATCATTAATTACAATCCAGCTTCTCTGAGAAAGCTGCTCAAAGAGATTATCGCCGATTATGATTTTAATAATCAGGGGTGATACCGTAACTCATTATGAGAGTTTTATTCATCACCGACAATTTCCCCCCGGAAGTGAATGCCCCGGCAACGAGAACATTCGAACATTGCAGAGAATGGATTCAACAGGGAGGAGAGATAACGGTCCTCACCTGTGTCCCCAATTTTCCGCAGGGGAGGGTCTACGAGGGGTACAAGAATAAGCTCTGGCAGTCCGAGTATATGGAGGGGATACGGGTCGTTCGCGTGTGGACTTTTATAAAGCCGAATAAGGGTTTATTTCTGCGGATACTGGACTATATGAGCTTTGCGGTGAACTCCTTTCTGGCGGGTTTGCGGATTAAGACAGATGTCATTATTGCCACCTCGCCGCAGTTCTTTACCGTTATCTCCGCTTTTCTCCTTTCAAGAACAAAGCGGAAACCCTGGATATTCGAGCTCAGAGACCTGTGGCCCGCTTCCATTCGGGCGGTAGGGGCAATGAAAGCGGGGCGAATACTGCGGATGGTGGAGAAGCTCGAGTTATTCATGTATAGGAAATCGAATCTGATTATTGCCCTGACCGAAGCATTTAAAAGAGATCTCATAAGGAGGGGTATAGCACCTGAAAAAATAAGGGTTGTTCCCAATGGCTCGAACCGGGAGCTGTTTTATCCCCGGGATAAGGATGTTGCCATACTGCGAGAGCTGAATATGCAGAATGAATTCGTTATCGGATATATCGGAACTCACGGAATGGCGCACGGCCTTGATTTTATTGTTGAAACAATACCCGATATACCTGAAGGAGATATCAGATTTCTTTTCATAGGCGACGGTGCGGTGAAAAAGGATATTGTGAAAATAGCGTCTGACAGAAGAATACAGAGAATCTGTTTTTTGGATCCGGTACTGAAAGGCGAGGTCGCCCGGTATATGTCGGTGATTGATGCGGCGCTTGTTCCGCTTAAGAAATCGGACATCTTCAAAACCGTTATTCCTTCAAAAATATTCGAGGCTGCTTCGATGCTGAAGCCGATACTGCTCGGCGTTGAGGGAGAGGCGATGGAGATTGTGAGGGGATATAACGCGGGCCTCTGCTTTGAGCCGGAGAACAGAATCGATTTTGTCCGCAAGGTTATCATGTTAAAATCCGATAAAAAGCTGTATCGGAAATTGCAGAAGGGATGCGGGAGGCTGGCTGATGACTTCGATCGGAGCAGGCTTGCTTTAAAAATGTATAACCATATCGCCGAGGTTGTGAATGAAGCTGGATAAGAAGATCTGCGTGATTGGTCTCGGGTATATAGGCCTGCCATCTGCCGCGTTGCTGGCGAGCCGGGGGTATGAAGTTCTCGGTGGCGGTCTCGTTCAGGAAATAGTGGATACTATCAATGGGGGCAACATTCATATCTCCTAGTCCGAGCTGGATATTTTCGTGAGGGGTGCAGTTCAATCGGGTTTGCTTAAAACCGATACAAGGCCATCATCTGCCGATATATTCATCATTACGGTTCCCACGCCGATCAGCAGGGGGAACAAGCCGGACGTCAGTTATATCATCTCGGCGACAGAGTCACTTGTTCCGTATTTGAAGGCGGGCGATATGCTTATTCTCGAATCGACATCTCCGGTCGGGACCACCGAGCGCGTGTGCGAAATCCTTGAAAAAGAGGGTATCGACACCGGTTCTCTCCATATAGCATATTGCCCGGAACGTGTTTTGCCGGGAAATATAATGAAAGAGCTGGTTGAAAATGACAGAATTATTGGCGGTATTACCGAAAAGGCCGCCGTTGAAGTTAAGAAATTTTATGAAACCTTTGTCGCAGGGGAGATATTCCTGACCGACGCGAGAACTGCCGAGATGGTCAAGCTCGTTGAAAATTCATTCAGGGATGTCAATATCGCCTTCGCCAATGAGCTGTCAATACTGTGCGATAGTTTCAAGGTGGACCTATGGGAACTGATACGACTGGCGAACAAACATCCGAGGGTCAACGTCCTGAATCCGGGGTGCGGAGTCGGGGGTCATTGTATTGCAATTGATCCGTGGTTTCTCATCGATGCCGGCGGTGATGAAGCCGAGCTGATACGAGCTGCACGGATGAGAAACCTCTACAAGACGGAATGGGTCATCGAAAAGATTAAGAATCAGATACTTCTTTTTGAGCGGGAGCATAAGAGAGCTCCGAAGATTGCCTGCATGGGCCTGTCGTATAAGTCCGATATCGATGATCTGAGAGAATCGCCTGCGCTTTTCATCACGAAGAGATTATTGAAGGATAATCATCATATTATTGCCGTCGAGCCGAATGTTCGAAAGGTCGGTGATATAGCAATTGTCGATTACAGAGAGGCGGTTGAACGTGCGGATATAATAGTCTTTCTGGTGGCACACCGCGAATTCAGAGATCTTACATTACATGATAAAATTGTACTGGATTTTTGCGGGGTGACAGAGAGATGAAGAAGGTTCTGATTGTCTTCGGCACGCGGCCCGAAGCTATCAAGATGGCTTCGCTGATTGACGCGTTTCGGAAAAATTCCGATATCTTTGAAACGAGAGTGTGCGTTACCGCCCAGCATCGCGAGATGCTCGACCAGGTTCTTGAATTATTTTCAGTTGTTCCGGATTTCGATTTGAACATCATGACGGGGAATCAGGATCTCTATGACGGTACCAGCCGTATACTCATCGGGATGAGAGGGATTCTGCAGGGATATCATCCCGATCTGCTCCTCGTTCAGGGGGATACCACAACAACCTTTGCCGCTTCACTTGCCGCGTACTATGAGAAGATTACTGTCGGTCATGTTGAAGCCGGGCTGCGAACCGGCAACAGGTATTCGCCCTGGCCGGAAGAGATAAACAGGCGATTGACCACACAGATTGCCAAATATCATTTCGCGCCGACTGAATTAAACAGGCAGAATCTTATCAATGAGAATGTCGATGCGCGGGATATTATCGTGACGGGAAACACCGTGATCGATGCACTTGTACTAATTACCGATATAATCGAAAAGAGGGGTATGGCGGAGCGTATCGCAAAAAAGATTAAAGAAGAAACATCCCTTGATCTTGACAAGGTGAAATTCATACTGGTTACCGGGCATCGACGGGAAAATTTTGGAAGGGGATTTCAGCAGATCTGCGAGGCATTGAAGGAATTGGCCCTGAAGCACCGGGATATCCATATTGTTTATCCGGTTCATCTGAATCCGAATGTTCAGAAGCCGGTCAGAGAGATTCTTGCCGGGCTTGACAATGTTCATCTGCTCGATCCCCTCGAGTACGAATTATTTGTGTTCCTGATGAGCAGGTCGTATATCATCCTGACCGATAGCGGTGGCATTCAGGAAGAGGCGCCGAGCCTGGGGAAACCGGTACTGGTGATGCGTGATACAACGGAAAGACCTGAGGCGCTCGAAGCCGGTACGGTGAAGCTGGTCGGGACCGACAGGGATGCCATAATCGAAGGGGTTGAGCGGTTGCTTTTTGATAATGATGCCTATAACGATATGGTGAATTTAAAAAATCCCTACGGCGATGGGAAGGCGAGTGAGAGGATACTCGATTTTTTGAAGAAAAATTTTAATGCCATTTGAAATGCTCTCTCCTCTGCAGCATTGAGTTTGTTGACAAAAAACCTGTCATCGCGAGGAGCGAAGCGACGAAGCGATCTGTGTTCATTGAACTGCTAATCACTATGTACAGAGATTCATCACAGAGATTATTACAAGAGAAATCGAGGGACGAGGAACAGTATCCGCAATCTATGTTCATTTATCATTTAACTGAGATTGCGCTGGCCACGGACGGCCGAGTGTCGCGAAGCACATGGATGTGTGAGAGCGACCTTCGCTTCCTGCGCCTGTCTGCAAAAGGCAGATCGGGCAGGCGCTCGCGATGACATTGCGTTTGAGGGCCCCATTTGCTGAAAAAGATACGCGAAATACTCGTCACCGATGATATTCGTCCCATCGCCGAGAATGTCATCTCCCTCTCGCTCCTGCAGGTGGCCAACTACCTGCTGCCCCTGATCCTCCTTCCCTACCTGGTCAGGGTGCTCGAGCCGGAGAAGTACGGCCTCGTGATGTTCGCGCTGGCCTTTATACAGTACTTCGTCATCCTCACCGATTACGGTTTCAACCTCTCGGCGACCAGGGCTATTTCGGCTCACCGCGACAACCCTGACAGGGTATCCGAGATTTTCTCCGCGGTAATCATTATAAAGCTCCTCATTCTCCTCTGTTCATTTCTCCTGATGGCGATTATCGTCTCCCTCTTCGATACTTTCTCTCGGGAGATGGCGATATACTATCTGGCCTTCGGGATTGTCATCGGCAATATGCTCTTTCCGGTCTGGTTCTTTCAGGGAATGGAGAAGATGCGCTATATTACGATACTCACCGTCCTGGCGAAGGGTATCTTCACCCTCTGCATCTTTGTGTTCGTCAAGGAGGTGGAGGATTATCCCCTTGTTCCCCTCTTCTATTCTCTCGGCTTCATCGTTTCAGGCGCCCTCGCATTCCGGATTGCGATTAAGCGGTACGGCGTAACGCTACGGTTGCCCTCCCTGCAGGCAGTGCGGGCGCAGCTCGGGGAGGGGTGGCATATATTCATCTCCACCGTGGCGATAAATTCCTATCTTCTCTCCAA